>Ga0209011_1000798_pt1 | contig 11506 bp, 8 predicted proteins | sample BlaSpr_A8_OM1_M3_FD_187986 | JGI IMG/M metagenome (GOLD analysis project Ga0209011, IMG submission 187986) | Forest soil microbial communities from Thunder Bay, Ontario, Canada - Black Spruce, Ontario site 2_A8_OM1_M3 (SPAdes) (version 2) | ecosystem: Environmental > Terrestrial > Soil > Boreal... | reverse complement strand
GAGGTTCGTAGTGGCGTCATCTGCGTGCGAGGCGCCGGCTGCGCATCTCGGGCGCTCACACCGGAGCGGTCAGCCGCCACAGCCCCTGGCGGGACGCCTGCGCGCCCGTGGCCGCTTTGGCTTTGGGGACGCGGTCGCCGCGAAGGGCACAGCCGCAGCCGCCAGACAGAGCGCTTCCGAAATGGGTCGCATCGGCGTGGCCCTGATCCCCTCCGTGGTCAGCTTCAGGCGGGGCGGCAAATCCTGCGCTCTCTCCGCAGGGGCGAAAGTGCGCAGTCAAAGAACTCTTTCCAAGGCACCGCGGGCCGTCGATGGTCGGCGGTCCGCGACCCGGCTGACTCGGGAGGCCGGATGAAGGGTTCCACGTGGAACGGAACGGACGGATCGGAGCAGCCGCAATTGGCCCGGGCATTTCCGAACAGGACCCGCCCCGCGTTCCGTGTGGAACCCGACGGGCATAGGGCGCGGTCACCCCCAGGTCAGGATCGGCGGGGTGAGGACCCATGGTTTTCACTGAGCTCACCGTGACCGGTCTGCGGTGCATCGAGCACGCGGCGCTTGAGATTCCGCCCGGGGTGAGGCCCGGCTGTGGGGACCACGATTCGGGGAAGACCTCGCTGCTCGAGGCCATGTTTCTTTTCGGTCGGGGCAGATCGTTGCCCATGGGAAACAGTAGATGCCCAATACAGTCCGGACAGGACCACCTGAGAGTCATTACGCCTCGTTGTCCATTCCGGGCATCCAGGGCCTGCGCTTCCAGGTCATCTGGGACGGCGCCTCTGCGCGGATCCGTGCTCAGAGCCGCAGCCACGAGCCCCGGTCAGGGCCGGTGTGAGATGAGGACCCATGATTCTCACTGAGCTCACCGTGAGCGGTCTGCGCTGCATCGAGCACGCGGCGCTTGAGATTCCGCCGGGGCTGGCGCTGGTCTGCGGGGACAATGGTTCAGGGAAGACCTCGCTGCTCGAGGCCATGTTTCTTCTCGGTCGGGGCAGATCGTTCCGTACGAGAAACAGTGAACGCCTTATTCGGCGGGGACAGGACCACCTGAGAGTCACTGGGCACGTGGGTGGCCCGTCTGAGCCTATCCAGGCTCTGGGCTTCGAGGTCACCCGGGACGGCACGTCGGCGAGGATCGGTGGCAGGCCCGCCCAGTCTCTTGCCGAGCTCTCGCACGCCTTCCCGGTCCAGGTCATCGAGCCCGGGGTGCACAAGCTCGTGGAGGAAGGCGGGTACCGCCGACGTCGTTGGATGGACTGGGCGGTGTTCCACGTGGAACCCCATTTCGTGGACACGTGGGTGCGGTACACACGCGCACTCAAGCAACGTAACGCAGCGCTGAAGCTCCAGGCAGGTCAGGCGAGTGTCTGGGATCCCGAGCTCGCTCGCCTGGGCGAAGTCATCGGGGAGTCTCGCCGTCGCTTCCTGGCTCAGCTCCAGCCCTATTGGCGAGACGCCGTCGCCGCTTTGAGCGGGCTCGACGTGGAACTGCACTACATCCGCGGCTGGAGCCACGACCACACGCTGCTTGATGCGCTGGCGTCATCCCGGGCGCGAGATGAGGCTCGATGCCTCACGCACGCTGGCCCCCACCGTGCCGATGTTGCCGTGCGGCTGCACGGACGCCCGGCACGAGAGGCTCTCTCACGGGGACAGCAAAAGCTGGTCGCGGCGGCCATGACCGTGGCGCAACTGCGGCTTCTGCAGGAGGCGACGCAAACCACTCCGACCCTGCTCCTGGATGACCCGGCGGCGGAGCTCGATGGTGAGCGCCTGGAGCGATTCATCGAGCAGGTGATGAGGTTGCGGTGTCAGCTGGTTGTCACTTCGTTGCACGCCGAATCGCGGCTGTTCGGGGTGCCGGAACGGACGTACCGCGTGGAATCCGGGAGGGTGCAACCGGTATAATGTCATGTCACAAAATCGGGTTCCTTCATGGCCTCAGACGACGTCTACGATTCAAGTAAAATCAAAGTCTTAAAGGGTCTTGATGCGGTGCGGAAACGCCCCGGAATGTACATCGGGGACACCGATGACGGGACGGGGCTGCACCACATGGTGTTTGAGGTCGTCGACAACTCGATCGACGAGTCCCTGGCCGGCCACTGCGACCGCATCGTGGTCACCATCCATGCCGATGAGTCGGTGACCGTCTCGGATAACGGACGCGGCATTCCTGTGGATATCCATCCCGAGGAGGGGCGCTCGGCCGCCGAAGTCATCATGACGGTGCTGCACTCGGGCGGGAAGTTCGATGACAGCTCCTACAAGGTGTCCGGGGGCCTGCACGGCGTCGGCGTGTCGGTCACCAACGCCCTGTCGGATTACCTGCAGCTCAGCATCTCCCGTGACGGCAAACTGCACCGCCAGGAATATCACCTGGGCGTGCCGGCCGCGCCGCTCGCCGTCGTTGGCGAGACGCACGAACGCGGCACGGTGATCCGCTTCAAGCCGAGCTCGCAGATCTTCACCAACATCCAGTTCAACTACGACATCCTGGCAAAGCGCCTGCGCGAGCTGTCATTCCTGAACTCGGGCGTGCGCATCGAGCTCATCGATGAGCGCGAGAACAAATCCGATGTGTTTGCACACGCCGGCGGACTGCAGGCGTTTGTGAAGTACATGAATCGCACCCGCACTCCCATCCACGAGTCGGTGTTCTGGTTCCGCACCCAGGACGGCGCGGTTTCCGTGGAAGTGGCGTTGCAGTGGAACGACTCCTACCAGGAGAGCATGTTCTGCTACACCAACAACATCCCGCAGAAGGACGGCGGCACACATCTCGCCGGCTTTCGCAGTGCGTTGACGCGCACTCTCAATGACTACGTCGAGAAGGAATTGTCGGGCAAGAAGGACCGGGTCCCGATGACCGGCGACGACGCGCGCGAGGGACTCACCGCGATCCTGTCGGTGAAGCTGCCGGATCCGAAGTTCTCCTCGCAGACCAAGGACAAGTTGGTTTCCTCCGAAGTCAAAGGCGTGGTGGAGAACGCGGTCGCCACCAAACTGCAGGAGTTTCTGCTCGAACACCCGCAGGAAGCGCGCGCCATCGTCGCCAAGATGGTCGAGGCGGCGCGGGCGCGCGAGGCAGCACGCAAAGCGCGCGAGATGACGCGGCGCAAGGGCGCACTGGATGTCGCGGGTCTGCCCGGCAAGCTCGCCGACTGTCAGGAAAAGGACCCGGCGCTGTCGGAGATCTTCATCGTCGAGGGCGACTCCGCCGGCGGTTCCGCCAAGCAGGGCCGCGATCGGCGCACGCAGGCGATCCTGCCCCTCAAGGGCAAGATCCTCAACGTCGAGAGGGCGCGCTTCGACAAGATGCTGTCGTCGGCCGAAGTCGGCACGCTGATCACCGCATTGGGTTGCGGGATCGGCCGCGACGATTTCGATGTCAGCAAGCTGCGCTATCACCGCATCTTGTTGATGACGGACGCCGATGTTGACGGAAGCCACATACGGACTCTGCTGCTCACGTTCTTCTACCGGCAGATGCCTGAACTCATCGAGCGCGGCCACATCTACATCGCGCAGCCGCCGCTCTACAAGGTCAAGCGCGGCAAGCAGGAGTCCTACGTCAAGGACGATACCGAACTCAATCAGCTGCTGCTCAGCAGCGCTCTGGAGAGCGCCGGCCTGCACGTCAACGGCGAAGCGCCGCCGCTGTCGGGTTCGGGACTCGAGCTGCTGGCGCGTAAATACATGGAGGTGCAGGCGATCGTGAAACGCTGGTCGCAGCGCTACGACGAGCGGTTGCTCGATCAGCTGATCTACATGCCCGAGGTGACGCCGGCGAACTTCGATCGTGTGGACTGGCTGCGTGGCTGGGCGCAAGACCTCAATCAGCGGCTCAATGCGCTGGCCGACGGTACGCGTACCTATCGCGTCGAGCTGCGCGCCGCGGGCGACAGCCACGCCGCTCGAGTCATCGTGCACAAGACCGAGCATGGCACGCCGAGCCACAAGTACCTGCCGCGGGAATTCTTCGAGTCCGCCGAATACCAGCGCATCGCGGATCTGGCGCGCACCCTGGCCGGGCTGATCGGCGCGGGCGCGTACGTCACCCGTGGAAGCGATCGGCAGGAAGTCGGTTCCTTCAAGGAAGCGATGAAGTGGCTGTTCGACCAGGCACGCAAGGGTCAGACCATCCAGCGCTATAAGGGTCTGGGTGAGATGAACCCGGAGCAGCTGTGGGAGACGACCATCAACCCCGAAACGCGGCGGCTCATGCAGGTGAGGATCGAGGACGCGGTGGCCGCAGACGATATTTTCACGACCCTGATGGGTGACCAGGTCGAGCCGCGCCGCGAGTTCATCGAGAAGAACGCGCTCTCAGTTACGAATCTCGACATCTGAAGGGGCCTCGCCCACGCCCGATTTCACCTTTCCGGGACGGTCCAGGCAGCGCAGACACATCGCCGCGATCAGCCCGAAATGATTCGCATATGGTCCTGTCCTTCCTCGAATTGGCAATAATTGATTCGTATAGGAGACGATCTCCTACGCCGCCTTCTGGCTGAACGGGATGGACCCATGAGCAACCTCGCCCCCGACACGCGTTCCATCGTCATCGAACGGGAAATGCCCCATCCGCCGGAAAAGATCTGGCGTGCCCTGACCCAGGGGCCGCTGATCGGACAATGGCTGATGAGCAACGACTTCCAGGCGATCGTGGGCCACAGGTTCAGTTTCCGCGCCGCGTGCCAGCCGGACTGGAACGGCCTGACGGCCTGTGAGGTTCTCATCGTCGAACCGCATACACGGCTCTCATACAGCTGGAACGCCTCGGGCGACGAGGCGGCCAGTGGACTGAAGACCGTGGTCACGTGGACGCTGACGCGGACCCGACACGGCGCTTTCGTGCGCGTGGAGCAGGCGGGCTTCCGGCCCGAAGAAGAGGCCAACTACCAGGGCGCGCACTGCGGCTGGCAGCGCTTCATCGGCGGCCTGGAAGAAGTCGTCGCCGGGCTGGAGTGACGGAATTCTGGGTTGAGCGACGGGTGAGCGTGCGCCAACGGCGCCGCCGCTTCAGGGCCGGGTTGGATCGAGATCGCGAACGGTCGCCTCGACCCACGCCTGGATCTCCTCGTTGAGCTCACGCACCTCGCGACCGGCAGTCGCGACCGGCGTGCCGATGACCACGCGCACGGTCCCCGGCTTCTTCATCACTCCGCGGCGCGGCCAATAGAACCCGGCGTTGTGTGCGACCGGCACGATGAGCCTGCCGGTCTCAATGGCGAGCAACGTGCCGCTCACGCCGTAGCGGCGCGTCTCGCCGGCGGCCATGCGCGTGCCCTCCGGGAAAATCATGATCCAGTCGCCCTCGTCCAGTCGCTGCTTGCCCTGCTCGATGACCTGAGCCACCGCGGAGTGTCCCGCCCTGCGATCGATGGCAATCGCGTGCATCTGGCGGACCGCGAGTCCCACCATTGGAATCCACAGCAGCTCGCGCTTCAGCACCCACACCTGGCGTGGGAACACCACCATCATGGCCATGGTTTCCCACGACGAGGAGTGCTTCCACAGGGCCACGTGGCAGCCCGCGGGAAGCGCGGCGCCCTCGATCCGGTAGTCGAGCCCGCAGCTCCACTTCAGTACCCACAGTACGCTGGCGCCGTAAGCGCGCGCCAGCGCGAAGCGCCGCGGAAAGGGCAGGAGCGCGCAGATGAACACGAACGGGATGGCGTAGAGAAACGTCCACAGGGGCAGGAAGCCGGTGAAGAACAGCGAGCCGATGAGCTGCACCACCGGCCCCCGCACGCGGCCGGCGGCAGCGGCGCTTGGCGGCGCGCGGCTCAACCCGGCAGTCGCGACAGGTCCGCGACCCCCGCAAACAGCCCCTGCAGCTGGGCGAGGAGACTCAGGCGATTGGCGCGCAGCTGCGGATTCTCGTCCATGACCATCACCTGATCGAAGAAGGCGTCGACCGCCGGGCGCAGCTGCGCGAGCCGGCCGAGCGCGCCGGCGTACTCGTGCTGCGCGGTGGCGGTGGCGACCGCATCGCGCAGCGCGCGCATGGAATCGAACAGCCGCACTTCCGCGCTCTCGCGCAGGCGCAGCACGTCGACCTCGGCCGGCGGAGTCATGTTGGCCTTGCGCAGAATGTTGGCGATGCGCTTGTTGGCGGCGGTGAGGCTGGCGGACTCGGGCAGCTCGAGGAAGGTGCTGAGCGCTTTCAGGCGCGCATCGAAGTCCAGCGGCGAGCCGGGCCGCGCCGCCAGCACCGCATCGAACATCTCGGTGGTCACGGCGGCCTGGCCGGGCATGGGCGGCGCGCCCGCGCGATCCAGGTAGTAGGCACGCAGCCGCTCCATGAGGAAGTCGTAGATCTCACTGGCGGTCGCGTCCGCCGCCGCGGCGCTCGACTGCGTCTGGCCGGGCGCGGCCTGGGTGGGCCGGGCGGCGGTTGCCGCCGTGGCGCGGATGCGCTCGATGTCGGCCCGCACAGCGGCGAGCGCCTGGTCGATGTATTTCCTCAGATCCAGCTCGAGCGCCTTCTCGATCAGGATGCGTTGCACGCCCAGCGCCGCACGCCGCAGCCCGAACGGATCCTTGGTTCCCGTCGGCTTCTCGCCGATCGCGAAGATGCCGGCGAGGGTGTCGAGCTTGTCCGCGATGGCGACCGCCAGGCCCGCGCGCGTGGCGGGCAGCTGATCGCCGGCCGCGCGCGGCAGGTAGTGCTCGCGAATCGCCGCGGCCACCTCGTGCGGCTCACCGTCCGCCTGCGCGTAGTAGCTACCCATGATGCCCTGCAGCTCGGGAAACTCTCCCACCATGGCGGTGAGCAGATCGCACTTGCACAGTTCCGCCGCGCGCCGGGTGTGCTCGCGCGAGCCACCGGCCGCCACGGCGATCTCAGCGGCGAGCGCGCTCACGCGGCGCGTCTTGTCGCCGAGCGATCCGAGCTTCGCCTGGAAGGTCACCGCGTCGAGCGCCGCACGGCGCGCGGCCAGCGGTTGCCTGCGGTCCTGCTCCCAGAAGAAGGCGGCATCCGCGAGGCGCGGCCGTACCACGCGCTCGTTGCCCGCGCGCACCGTGGCAGGGTCGCGGCTCTCGATGTTGCTGACGGCGATGAAGGCCGGCAACAGCCGGCCTTGCGCATCCTCCACCGGGAAGTAGCGCTGGTGGTCCTCGAGAGTGGAGGTCAGCACCTCGCGCGGCAGGGACAGGAAGCGCTCCTCGAAGCGCCCGGTGAGTACCACCGGCCATTCCACCAGCGCGGTCACTTCCTGCAGCAGCGCCTCGGTGATCAGCGCACGCCCGTGCACGTCGGCCGCCGCCGCCGTGACCTGCGCGCGGATGCGCTCGCGCCGTGCCGCGAAGTCCGCCAACACGTGTCCGCGCTCGCGCAGCGTGCGCTCATAGGATCCGGGGCTCGCGATGCGGATCGGCCTCGGGGCGTGAAAACGATGACCACGCGTGAGATGGCCCGCGGGGGTGTCGAGGAGCGTGGCGGCGACCACCTCGTTACCGTACAACATCACTACCCAGTGCACCGGGCGCACGAACAGGGCGTTGCCCGCGCCCCAGTGCATGCGGCGCGGAATCGGCAGCGCATCCAGCGCGGCCTGGACCAGCCCCGGGAGCAACGCCACCGCGCGCTCACCGGCCCGGGTACCCAGGAAGAACAGGAACGTCCCCTTGCCTTCATCCAGGCGCTGCAGCGCCTCGACGCCCGTGCCGCAACTCTCGGCGAACGCGAGCGCGGCACGCGTCGGCTGGCCTGCGGCATCGAACGCCGCGTTCACCGGCGGTCCGCGGCGCTTCAGGTGCTGCTCGGGCTGCTGGGCGGCGAGGCGCTTCACCCACACGGCGAGCCGCCGCGGTGTGGCAAAGCCAACGAGCTCACCGTGCGCCAGGCCCGCCTTGTCGAGCCCGGCGGCGAGACCCGCCACGAGGGCCTGCTGCAGGGCGGGGAGCGACTTGGGCGGTAGCTCCTCGGTGCCGATTTCAAGGAGGAAATCGCGCCGCTCGGCCTTCATGCCACGGCTCCGGCCGCGGCGGCCTCGGCGGGCGGCACGGGCTTCAGCAGCGGGAAACCCAGCGCCGCGCGGCTCTCGAGATAGGCTCTCGCCACCGCGCTTGCGAGCGTGCGCACGCGCAGGAGGTAACGCTGGCGCTCGGTCACGGAAATCGCGCGCCGCGCATCCAGCAGGTTGAACGTGTGCGAGGCCTTGAGCACCTGCTCGTACGCGGGCAGCGCGAGCCCGGCCGCGAGCAGCCCCTGGCAGGCACGCTCGTGATCCTCGAAGTGCTGCAGCAGCATCGGCACGTCGGCGTGCTCGAAGTTGTAGGCGGACTGCTCGACCTCGTTCTGATGGAACACGTCGCCATAGGTCACGCGTCCGGAAGGCGTCTCGCTCCACAGGATGTCGTAGATGCTCTCGACACCCTGCAGATACATCGCGAGCCGCTCGAGTCCGTAGGTGATCTCGCCGGTCACGGGGCGACAGTCGAGGCCGCCGACCTGCTGGAAGTAGGTGAACTGCGTGATTTCCATGCCGTTCAGCCACACCTCCCACCCCAGGCCCCAGGCCCCGAGCGTGGGCGACTCCCAGTTGTCCTCGACGAAGCGCACGTCGTGCACCAGGGGGTCTAACCCGAGCGCGGCCAGGCTCGCCAGGTACAGATCCAGGATCGGCAGTGGCGAGGGTTTGATCACCACCTGGTACTGGTAGTAGTGCTGCAGGCGGAAGGGATTCTCGCCGTAGCGCCCGTCGGTCGGCCGGCGCGAGGGCTGCACGTACGCGGCGCGCCACGGCTCAGGTCCCACCGCGCGCAGGAAGGTCGCGGTGTGAAACGTGCCGGCGCCGACTTCCATGTCGTAAGGCTGCAGGATGATGCAGCCCTGCTCCGACCAGTAGTGCTGCAGGGTGAAGATCAGCTCCTGGAACGTGCGCGGCGCGCGGCCGATTTTCATGGAGGGACTTTCTGATCCCAAAGAGCGCGCGAGTATACGGCGCGGGCGTGCAGCGGTCCGCCCTGCGGCCGCGGCCGGCCTTGCGCCGCCTCCGCCCGCACCAAAAGCGGGCGTGCCACACGCCTGCCCCACGCGAAATCCACGGCGCCGCTGCCACACGCACGCCAATGGTGCAATAATCCGTGCTGCCCGCACCAATATAGTGCAGAGCGCGCTCGATTTGCTCTCTAACTGCTTGATTTGCCGTGTCGGCAGCCTGGCACGGACCCTGCAATGTCACACCACTCCGCCAGCCTCGCACATAAGGCATCTGGATCTCGGCGGCGAGCTCTACCCCTTTCCCGGAGGCGATATGACACCCAGTGATGTACTGAAACTCATAAAAGAAAAACAGGCGAAGTTCGCGGACCTGCGCTTTACGGACACGCGCGGCAAGGAGCAGCACGTGAGCATCCCGGCGCGGCTGGTGGATGAAGACCTGTTCCGCGACGGCAAGATGTTCGACGGCTCCTCCATCGCCGGATGGAAGGGCATCAACGAGTCGGACATGATCCTGATGCCCGACCCCAGCACCGCAGTCATCGATCCGTTTTTCGAAGCGCCGACGGTCGACCTGCGCTGCGATGTGATCGAACCGACGACCATGCAGGGCTACGAGCGCGACCCGCGCTCGCTTGCCAAACGCGCCGAGGCCTATCTCAAGTCGACCGGCATCGCCGACCACGCGCTGTTCGGACCGGAGAACGAGTTCTTCATTTTCGACAGCGTGCGCTTCGGCAACGAGATGCGCGGCGCCTTCTACTCCATCGACTCGGTGCAGGGCGCGTGGAACTCGGGAACCGAATACCAGGAGGGCAACAAGGGGCACCGCCCCGGCATCAAGGGCGGCTATTTCCCGGTGCCGCCGGTGGACGCCTTCCAGGACATCCGCTCAGCGATGTGTCTGGCGTGCGAGGAGCTCGGGATGAAGGTGGAAGTGCACCATCACGAGGTCGCCACCGCCGGCCAGGCCGAGATCGGCATCGGCGCCGGCACCCTGGTGGCGAAGGCCGACCAGGTGCAGCTGCTCAAGTACGCGGTGCTGAACGTGGCGCACGGCTACGGCAAGACCGCGACCTTCATGCCCAAGCCGCTGGTGGGCGACAACGGCAGCGGCATGCACGTGCACCAGTCGCTGCAGAAGGAGGGCAAGGCGCTGTTCGCCGGCGACAAATACGGGGGGTTGTCGGACCTGGCGCTCTACTACATCGGCGGCATCATCAAGCACGCCCGGGCGCTGAACGCCTTCACCAACGCCGGCACCAACAGCTACAAGCGCCTGGTGCCGGGCTTCGAGGCGCCGGTGCTGCTCGCGTACTCGGCGCGCAACCGCTCCGCCTCGATCCGCATCCCGTGGGTGTCGAATCCCAAGGCGCGGCGCATCGAGGTGCGCTTCCCCGACTCCAGCGCCAACCCGTACTTCGCCTTCACCGCGATGATGATGGCGGGGCTCGACGGCATCCAGAACAAGATGCATCCCGGCGATCCGGCCGACAAGGACCTCTACGACCTCGAGCCCGAGGAGGCGAAGCACATTCCGACCGTGTGCCACTCGCTCGACATGGCGCTCGAGTACCTCGACAAGGACCGTGAGTTCCTCACCCGCGGCGGCGTGTTCACCAACGACGTCATTGACGCCTACTCCAACCTCAAGCTGCAGGAGATCACGAAATTCCGCATGTCCACGCACCCGATAGAGCTGGAGCTGTACTACAGCTGCTGATGGCGTGATGAGGCAACAGAATTCCTCGCTCGCGAGCGTCACGTCCGGCCCCGGTTGGGGCGGCCGTGCCGGCGCGAAGGGGAAAGGGGCGCGGGTAGCGGCGTTCACTGGGCGCTGCTACCCGCTTTTGTCCCCGGCGCTGCGGCGGGATATGCTGCCTCGTCATGCGCAGGCGCCTGTTTACCTTAATGTCGCTCGTGTGCTCGCTGGCGGTTGCGGCCACGGTCTACAAGTGGGTCGACGAACACGGCGTGGTTCACTACAGCGACCAGCCGCACCCGAACGCGCAGAAAATGAACGTGCAGGCGGCGCAGACCTACAAGGCGGCCGATATGCCCGCGACGCCCGGCGGACCGCCCGCGCCGCCCGCCTCAGCGCAGCCAACGCCGTACCAGGGCTGCGCGATCGCGCAGCCGGCGGACGACCAGACGCTCACCAACGTCGACTCTCTCACCGTCATCGTGCGGACCGATCCGGCGCTGCGGCCCGGAGATCAGATCTTCCTCGTGCTGGACGGGCAGCCGCTCAATGGCGGCGCGGCGACCGGGAGCCAGTTCACCCTCGCATCGGTGGATCGCGGCACGCACACCCTGCAGGCGCTGGTGCGCGACGGCGACGGCGGGATCATGTGCCAGACCCCGGGCGTGACGTACCACGTGCACCAGCCCTCGGTTCTGAACAAGGCCAACCCCCTCCATCACTGAACCGCGCACCCGCAGTGACCGCGGCGCGCAGCACGGCACGCGAGCGTCATGGCCGTTGAGCGTGCCAGCCCCTCGGCGCTCTCGCACTTCGATCCGGCGGATCTGCTCGATGCGCTGTCCACG
>Ga0209011_1000797_pt1 | contig 11508 bp, 11 predicted proteins | sample BlaSpr_A8_OM1_M3_FD_187986 | JGI IMG/M metagenome (GOLD analysis project Ga0209011, IMG submission 187986) | Forest soil microbial communities from Thunder Bay, Ontario, Canada - Black Spruce, Ontario site 2_A8_OM1_M3 (SPAdes) (version 2) | ecosystem: Environmental > Terrestrial > Soil > Boreal... | reverse complement strand
CGAACTGGCCGATGAGCCGGCGTACTTCCGCGAAGAGATCCTCTTCGCGTTCGAGGAGTCGATCGTGTTCGAGAACGGCCGCGTGCCGGCGAAGAGCGGGGCCGATCTGCACCTCGTGCACCTGCGCGGGAATGGCCGGCTGCTCCTGGTCACGCGCGGCATTCCCCAATCGGTCGAGGTGCTGCGCGGGGAGCCGTTGCGCATTCCCATGGATCAGCTGGTGGGCTGGCACGGGCCGCTCATCCAGCCGCGCCTGATGGCCATCGTCGAGGAAGCGCCCGAGATGGGCGTGGCGCTCGAGCTGGCCGGCGAAGGGCGCGCGTTGCTCGACGTCCCCGCGGGGAGATGATCCGTGGCCGCCCCGCAGATCGTCCCGCCGCCTTCGGCGCCTTTGGAGATCGCGCCGCGCCGCATGACGAGGCGCGAGCGGTTGCGCAACGAGCTGCTCAACGCCCCCAATCTGATGACGCTGGGGCGCGTCGCGCTCATCCCGGTGTTCCTCTGGCTGCTCGCCTACGAGAACCGCCACAACAGCTTCCTGGCGGCGGCCATCTTTGCCATCGCGGCGCTGAGCGACTGGATCGACGGGTGGCTGGCGCGCGTGTCCGGGAAGGTGACGACGCTGGGAAGGTTCCTCGATCCGCTGGCCGACAAGATCATCGTCCTCTCGGGGCTGGTGGAGCTGCTGCGGCTCGGGCGCGTGCCGGCGTGGGTGGTCGTCGTCATCCTCGCGCGAGAATTCTTGATCTCCGGCTTGCGCACCATCGCGGTGAGCGAGGGGCTGGTGATCTCGGCGTCGCAGGGAGGGAAGTGGAAGACGTCCCTGCAGCTGTGCGGGGTCATCTGCCTGATGCTCCATTACCACTACGCGATCGACTATCTATTCGGGACGGTGATGACTGACTTTCAGGCGGTCGGGAGCACGCTGCTCTATCTGTCGCTCATCCCCGGAATCGTCTCGGCGGCGCAGTATGTTCGAGAGTTCTACACTCTTGACACTGGGGAACACCGGGGCTAAATCGACCCCCGCTTTGCGGAACTAGCTCAGCTGGTAGAGCGTCGCCTTGCCAAGGCGAAGGTCGCCGGTTCGAACCCGGTGTTCCGCTCCACTCAAGGCCTCGGTCTTGCTGATGAATTCGGACAAGGCCGAGGCTAGTCTTTTCAGTAGATGGCCCCCAGTTGGACCTCGCGCACCTGTAATTTGAGCGCAAACACGCGCCGCGTACCCGACGCAACTCCGCGAGAACACTCGATCTGCTGGTCTCAAGCACCATAGGCGTCGCCTCAAGAAGGCGACGGTCGTGGGTTCGAATCCGACTGCCCCCGTGTGCCTTGGACGCGGATTGGTTGAAGTTGGGTGCGTGGCCCGCGTTCGCAGAGCGCGTGGGAATCGATGGAGTCCTGCGAGGCGCGCTACCAACTGGTCATTCACCTGGCGGCCGGTCGTGCGCGGACACGCCCAAGTTGGCGTCGAGATCGAGCGGCGGAATGACGAATTGAAAATACGGACTCAATCCATTAGCAATACGCCAGAGATCATGTCCATACCGCAGGCGTAGCGGATTTCGCCGCCTTTCTCCGGCGTCAGCTCGATCGTCACCGGTTTATTCAGCGGCAGCTCCTTGCGGACTGCTGGATTCTTGATGACTAACTCCTTGGCGCATGTCTGATCGGTCGTCCGCGTGACGACGAGCTCCCAGAGCGGGCATGCCGGGGTAGCCGAGCGCTCAGGGAGGGCGCGTTCGTATTCGTAACCGCGCCCCGCCATGTGAAGCTGGATGCCGCAACCGCCGACTCAAGGAGTTCGGTTTGACCTCTCGAGTCGCGTTGCCACTAGGTCGCCATGAACCCGCGGATCGAGGCGGCAGGGACCAGAATGACGGTGGAGACGGCGGGACGAAACTTGCTGAGTCGCTAAGGGCGGATGCGAGGGAAGTTAGCGTCTCGCAAAGGGTTTCTCGCATCCGGTCCGCCTCTCTTCGCCCTGCGCGGCGGGGGTCTGCAGACCCCCGCCGCGGTCTAGCAGGGTTGGAAGTTGGACCGGGGCGGGAGGAAGGCGACGGAACCGGCCTTATCTGTCCTTCGACATCGACCTTGGGTAATCACGGAGAAGGATATTCGAGAATCACCGTTGTGCACGGGACGGAACAGATAGCACGTCGTCATCGTCGGCGTCCCCCTGGTCCTGGTGCCCCCTCTTCCTGAGGATGTGGCTGTTGTTGTAGTTGGCGACGTCACGGCCCATCGCCTCGCCGGCGTCTTGATCGTACCGGAAGTGGATGCCACCGTAGACGCGGGCGTCGGAGACGTCGCTGACGATGTCCTTCAAGTCATTGTAATGGAGGACCACACCCGGCACTGCAGGATGCGAAATGTCGACCGAATGGAAGCGTCCGTACGCCTTCGCCAGAATGCGGCTGGCCCCGCCGGCGCCCGAGCCGTGTGCCGACGGATAGCCTGGGAAGCACGGGGTCACGATGAACGGGGTGAACGGTGCCGCGACCGTCGCCGAATTTCCATCTTCGTCGCCACGGACGATCGCGGTCTCGGGCCGCCACGTCCGGTAGAAGTACTTCGACTCGAACACGGTGATGTGGCCGTCGCTAAGCGTCATGTTCATGACCGCCAGCGTACGCGCTGTATCGGTGATGCTGTCGTGGCGCGTCGCGAGGACCTGCCGGGCGACGTCGTTCCAGCCCTGATGTGGGGGTTGCGCAGCGTAGACGCGCGCAACATCCGCGCGATCCTGTGGCCGCTGCGGGCTGCCGACGTAACCAACCGCCTGTACTTCATTGTAGTCCTTCGCGTAGTGGCCGCTGTCGAGACTGGGCGGTGCTGGAGCGCGGAACTGCGACGAGCTCTGGACGCCGTAAGGCTTCACGTTCTGCCAGTGGTAGAACAGGCCGCCAGGCGGCGGACAGCTGGGCGTCTTCTGCCACTCGTAGGGAGCGGAGTTCGCCGGCGTCCAGAAGAGGGGCGGTGCCGAGCCATCGCCAGTCCGAGCCGCGATCATGGCGGCAGCGGCGGCTTCGCCGGCGGCAATGCCGTCTGTCTTGGCTTGACCATCGGGCATTGCGGCGAGCGAGGCTTTCCGCTTTTCGAGCAGGGTGGCGGCTTCGGCCGGGAACAACCATGTCAGCACGCCGTGCGCCGCCGCGACTGCGGCGGCCTCCGGATTTGCGCCGGCAGGTGCTCGGAGCGTCGTGGCAAAGTACGGCTCGTACTTGCCGGTGATCGAGTTGACGGCCTCGAATACTGCGCCTTGCACGGCCGCCATCGCCCGAGTCGCCGGGAACGGCGGTGTGGTACCGATCGTCTGCACCGAGATCAGGTTCCATTGGATGACGACCGAATCGCCCGTGAGGTCACGCAACTCGGCGGTCGCGGCGACGATCCGATCGCCGCCGCCAGTGCCGCCGCAGCCGCCGATCGGGAGCGCGGCAGCGATGACCAACATTGGTATGAGCCTCCAGTTTCCGGCCTCTGCTTGCTGTTCGTATCTCATGTGGATCCCTCCGCTGATGTGCGGCAGGGCAGAGACCGGTCGCGGCGAATCTGACAGCGCGGCTCGCCGTCGTAGGACAGACCCCTCTCCCTCGAACGCCGAGGTCAAAGTCGGCCGAGGCGGTCACTAGCGGAAGGTGGGAGGATCGAAGACCAGGCGCTACGTCGTTTTCAGGAGTCCTGCTTCCTCAGCCAGTCTCCGGAGCTTGTCCTTGACGCGCTGGAACCGCTTGGCGACCGTCGGGGAATCGAGACGCTCTTCCGGGGTGGACATGACCGATGCGACCTCCGACCACGATAAGCCCCGATCGATCCTCAGGACGAGGAGGGACTGCTCGGCGGGTGTCAGCTGCCCACGCAGGCGCGCGACGGCGTCCTTCGCCTCGGATTTCAGATGGAGCGCGGTCGTCGATCGGACCGCTGCGGCGAGGCCGGACATCTCCCCGGTGACGAAAGCGCGGCCGTGGCGGCGAAATGCGTCCCGCTCCTGCCTGAGCCAGGCGTGCCACGCCAGCTTGTACACCCACGTCCGGACCGACGCGTCGCGGCGGAACCCGGGCAAACCACGCCACAGATCTTCGGAGAACTGCGAGAACACGTCATCGGCCCGATCCTCGTCGCGAGCCAGGGCCGCGAGATAACCGAGGATGGCCGGCCCGTACCCGCGCATGATCGCCGCAGCGGCCGATTGCAAGTCGCCCGCCTCGAGCAGACGTGCGATCTCCGCCTCGAGGGCTTCCACGGAGCGAGCGTACCATGCGAGGATGATGCGGAAGGGTCAACCGCAGTTCGGGGGCACCGAGGATGTCAACGCATCCTCCCATCACTCCGGGTCGTGGCGACGAGGACGTAGACCTCGCGGGAGAGGTGACCCTCCGGGACGAACCGCAGCCCTCGGCCTTCGAGTCCCTTCTTCGTCAGGTCGCCCGGGCTCCAGTCGACGCGGACACCCCGCTGGCGGGCGAGCTCGCCCCAGGGATGACCGTCGCCGACCGTTTCGAGTTGGTGCGCGAGATCGGTCGGGGCGGCTTCGCCCGGGTGTTCGAAGCACGCGACCGCGTGCTCTCGCGTCCGGTGGCGATTAAGCTGCTCAAGCGACACCGCCGCCTGAACGACTCCGAGCTGGAGCTCTTCTATCGAGAGGCGCGGGCCACCGCCCGCCTGAACCATCCGCACATCGTGACTGCTTACGACTGGGGCGCGTGGAACGACACTCCCTTCCTCGTCCTCGAGCTCCTGGACGGGGAATCGCTGGAGAAGCAGGTGACGCGCGGCCCGCTGGGCGAGGAACGCGCCTGGGAAATCGTCACCGAGGTCGCTCAGGCGCTGGCCTACGCGCACTCGCTGGGCGTCCTGCACCTCGATCTCAAGTCGCAGAACGTCTTCGTGCTCAAGGACGGACGGGTCAAGGTTCTGGATTTCGGTCTGGCAGGCCTGGACTGGGATGAGGAGATCCCGGGCCGGCTCGTTCGCATCGGCGGCGGCACTCCGCGGACCATGGCTCCCGAGCAGGCCGTAGGCGCTCCCACCGACGCTCGCGCGGACGTCTGGGCGGTCGGGGTGATCCTTCATCATCTGCTCTTCGGACGCCTCCCGGAGACGCTGGCGCCCGAAGCAAAGGGTGTGTCTCTCCCCGCCGGGACGTCACGCCGTGCCGAGCAGTTGCTGGCCCGGACTCTCTCCCGCGATCCCGAAGAGCGCTACCGCGATGCGGCCGCGCTGTTAGCGGCGCTGGCCGAAGCCGCCGGACTACCGGATGCGGGGCGACACGCCGATGGGGCGGCGCTGACCGAAGCGACGCAGCGCCTTTCGCCCACCAGCGCGGCGCGGTCCTGGTTTTCCTCGCGGGTCGGTCAGAGATTGGCCGCGTCGCTGGTGGCAATCGTGGTTGCATCGGCGGTAGTCGCCGTCTGGCGGCTTCAGAAGTCCGATTACTTCTGGCGTAACCCCCTTGCCAACATTCAGTTTCAGCGTTTGACCGAGTTCGAAGGGACCGAACACTCTGCCGCAATCTCGCGCGACGGCAAGCGCGTGGCGTTCCTCTCGTCGCACGAGGGACAGGTCGGAGTTTGGGTCACCCAGATCGGAAGCGGCCGATTCGTGAACTTGACCGGGAACCGCGTGCCCGAGCAGCTCGTCAACCGGGAGATTCGAGTGTTGGAGTTCTCGCCGGATGGTGCACTCGTCTACTTCTGGGTCGGGAGATCGGATACCTCGTCCAAGCGCGAGATCAGCATCTGGGCCGTGCCGACGCTCGGCGGCGGGGCACGTCCCTACCTCGAGTACGTGGCTGAGCTCGCTTGGTCGCCCGATGGACGGCGCATCGTCTATCACACGCCGGCGGGCGGGGACCCGATGTTCGTGAAAGCCGAAGATGGCGAAGCCCGGCAAATTCACGTCGCGGGAACCCCGAAGGCTCCGAAGCACGCCCATTTCCAGACCTGGTCGCCTGACGGGTCGTTCATCTACTTCGTGCAGGGCGATGTGCCCGATGGACCACAGGACATCTGGAGGATCGGTCCGACTGGCGGTTCGCCCGAACGCATCACCTTCCACAACTCGCGGGTGAGCTATACGACGTTCCTCGATCGTTCGACTCTGCTGTATCTGGCCACTTCCGCGGACGGGAAAGGACCGTGGATCTACGGCCTCGATGTCGAGCGGCGAGTGCCCCACCGAATCAGCGGCGGCGTCGAGCGGTATACGTCGCTGGCTGTGAGTGGCGACGGTCGCCGCCTCGTTGCAACGGCGGCAACGCAGTCCAGAACGTCGCTCTGGCGAGTCGCGCTTTCCGCGTCACCGGCGCAAGCCTCGGATGCTAGCAAGATCCCGCTGCCCACTGCACAGGGACGTTCGCCGATGCTCGCGGCGAATTCTCTTTTTTATGTTTCCTCAGACGGTGCGACCGAACGTATCTGGAAGCTGCTCCCCGACGGTACGGCGACTGACCTCTGGCCCGCTCCGGGCGGGCGAATCATCGGCGGGCCCGCGATTGCGCCGGAAGGGGATCGGATCGCCTTCTCGATTGAAGACCGAGGCAAGACGCGGCTCGTCATCATGAATGCAGACGGCACCAGCGTGCGAATCATCGCCGACGCGCTCGAATTGCGCGGCGCTCCAGCATGGTCGCCAGATGGCCAGTCGATCGTCACGGCGGTCAACGAAGGAGGAAGGCCGCATCTCTTTCGCGTCTCGCTGAATACGGGCGAGGCGGTTCGGCTCCTGGATGACTACGCGCTCGATCCCGCATGGGCGTCGCGAGGCGAGTTCGTTGTCTACTCAGGCCGGGACCCCGGAACGGAGTTCCCGGTGAAGGCCGTCACTGCGGTCGGCCAGCCGTACCCGATTCCGGAATTGACGCTGAGCCGCAGCGGCGCGCTGGGAGTGACCCGAGTCGGCGCCAGACGGCTGCGATTCCTGCCGGGACGAGCGGAACTGGTCGTCTTGCGCGGAGATATCGAGCACAAGAACCTCTGGGCCTTCGATCTCACGACGGGGAATTGGCGCCAGCTCACGAAGTTCGGTCGCGACATCATCATCAGCGACTTCGATGTCTCGACCGACGGCAGCGAGATCGTGTTCGAACGGGTAGAGGAAAGCTCGGACGTCTGGGTGATGGACCTGACAACACGATGACCGAGTGCCCTGCTCCGTCCCGGCGCAATGGGGACGGCGGTGACGAATCGCGGAGTACGAGGACCGCGCCTTGGAGCATAGCGGCTACTCGCCGGTGAAGTGGATCCTGTGGCCCTCGCCTGTCCGAGAAGATCAGCAGGAAGCGGACGCAGTTTAGGAAGCGGCCCTCTATCACGCGCGCACGTCAGGGTCGAAGCGTTTGCCGAGTCGCGACGATAGCGGCCACTGCCGAACAGGGGATGCGGAACGCGTTCATGTGATCCCGCACATGCGCGAGTTCTCCTCGCTCGCAGGCCGCCCGGACCGCGTCCCTCGACCATCCGAGGAGAACTGCCGCTTGGCGGACATCGAGTGGACGGGCGCCGTCTTGGAACACCTGTGGAACAAAACGGCTGTGCACGGCTGGGAACCGTTGGTGATCCTCATGCTGCTCTGGTGGTAGGGTGCCCGAATGATTTTCGATGGTTGGTGATGGTTGTGGAAGAGTGGGAACCGTTGGTGACATGGTCTGGTCGCCTTGCCAAGGCGAAGGTCGCCGGTTCGAACCCGGTGTTCCGCTCCAAATGAGCCCGGATCTCAAGTAGTTGTCGCTTGAGGTCCGGGCTTCTCGACGCTCGGGGGCACAAGGCGAAGATTAGGGGTTCGGCTCTCCATCGCAAGTGGTTGAATTCCGAGAGCTGCCGGGCTGGCGATTTAGCCAGGCCGCTGCGGTCCGTGAAAAGCGTCAGTCCGGCGTCAGTAGCGCGAGCAAGAGCCGCTCTAAAATGACGACATTTACAATACGCATACTTGACACTAATATCACTTTCATGTTGTCTTGACTCGTGCTCTCGGATCGACAGATCGTCGAGCTCTTCCATCTTCAATTCGTCCGGCTGCTCTGCTCGGGGCCGGACAAGGACCGCTTCGCCATCAAAGGCGGCTGCAATCTCCGTTTCTTCTTTGAGAGTGTCCGCTACTCCGAAGACCTCGACCTCGACGTCACCAGGTTGCCGCTGCACACGTTGAAAGAGAAGGTTGCCAAGATCCTCGGAGGGCCGGCCTTGGCTCTGCCGCTCAAGAGCCGCGGCATCGCTGTGGTCGCATCGAGCGCCCCGAAGCAAACTGAGACGACCCAGCGCTGGAAGGTCGCGCTCTCCACGGAGGGGCGCTCGCTGCCGCTTCATACCAAGATCGAGTTCTCGCGGCGGGGAACGACGGAGGACTCCAAGGTCGAGTCGGTCGCCGCGAGCGTGCTCGCTGAGTACGGCCTGATGCCGGTGCTTGCCCCTCACTATCCGCTCGCTGCTGCGATACGACAGAAGATCGCAGCTCTCATTCACCGCAGTACGGTCCAGGCGCGGGACGTGTTCGACCTGAGCGCGCTCGTCGCAAGAGCGGGCGGCAACGCCGAGGTACTTCGGTCTGCGCGCGCGCAGATCCCGAAGGCGATCGAGCGCTGCATGGAAGTTTCCTATGACGACTACAAGGCTCAAGTCGTCTCCTATCTGAAGCCGGACCAAATCGAAGCACTCGGCTCTCGCGAAGCCTGGGATGCGCTCCAGGCGCAGGTCGTCGACTTTCTCGAGAAGGCGCTCCCATGAACGCGGGCGAGGCGCTTGGCCGGCTGAAGAGCCTGCGCGTTCCTGCAGCGACGACTGCTGACGTCGCGGCTGTGCTGGGGCTATCAGGCACTGCGACGAGCCATATGCTGAAACGACTTGGCCGCGCCGGGCTGGTGACTCCCTTGCGAAAGGGAGTATGGGCGCTCGCCGAGCGACCCGATCGCCTCGTGCTCGCGGAATATGTGACCGCTCCTTACGCAGCCTACCTGTCGCTGCAGACGGCGCTCTATCAACACGGGATGATCGAGCAGATACCTTCGATGATCTACCTGGTCTCGCTGGCCCGGAGTGCTCGCGTCGAGACCGCGCTCGGCACTTACAGCGTTCACCACGTTCAGCCTTCGCTATTCGACGGATTCGAGGTGCTCGACTCGGGTATCAAGCTTGCCCTACCCGAGAAGGCGCTGATCGATTTTCTTTACCTCTCGCCGACGCGCTCGCGGCTCTTCGCGGCGTTGCCCGAACTCGAATTGCCGCGCGGATTCCGTCGCAGTGTTGCCCGGGAATGGGTCCGGCGCATCCCGTCGGGGCGACTTCGCACCATCGTTGCACGGCGGCTCGATGAGGTTCTCGCGAGAGCATCCTGACCAGTCTGAGATGGCATCGGTCCCCCACATAGCGATACTCGGACCGTGGACCGCCTCACACTCTTTGGCCTGTTCTCCGTCACCGCAATGCTGGTCTGCTATGCATTGGAGAAGCGCAGCCAGTGGTACGTGCTCGGCTTCGCAGGCGCGTGCGCTCTTGGATCCATCTACGGATTTCTCCAAGGAGCATGGCCGTTCGGCCTGGTCGAGGCCATCTGGTCGATCGTTGCGCTCCGCCGCTGGTGGTCCTACGGAAAGCCTTAGCCGAAGGCAGTCAGTGCCGCAGCCCCAGCTGCTCCCCGGCGCTTGCGGCACTTGCCGCAAAGCAGGCACAAATCGGCATTGCTGCTGTTCATCGCTTCGCAAGGTGAAGCTGCGCGATTTCAATTGCGCAAGTTCGTGCGCGTCAGGATCAGGCTGGCCTCCCGGACGCGAAGATGGTTTGGCCCGCCTGGACAGCGCATACGCCGCCCCCGAGTTGGGAATGGCCTGCGGTTGCGCGAACGGTTCAGCGGTCTGTCATCGCCAGCAGGGCCTGAGGGAGCCGCGCGCCCTGTACGGTGATGCCCGAGAACGCGCGCTCGATCTCGCGAAGATCGTCAGGCGTGAGCTCGATGGTCGGCCGCTCCGAGGTTTTCCTCGAGGCGGTTCAATTTCGTGGTGCCCGGGATTGGCACGATCCACGGCTTCTGGGCGAGCAGCCACGCGAGCGCGATCTGCGCGGGCGTGGCCTCCTTCCACAGGTCCTTTTCGGCGATCCGCTCAGACCTGTGCGAAGCCCCCGTCGACGAACAATTCGATGCCGGTGATGTAGCTGCTCTCGTCGGAGGCGAGGAATGCGACCGCGTTCGCGACGTCTTCGACGTGGCCGATCCGCTCCAGCGGAGCCCGGCCGCGGAACAGTTCATTCAAGCCCGCGCTGTCCTTCTTTGCGAGCCCTTGCAGTCCCGGCGTGTCGATCGCGCCAGGGCTGACCACGTTCACGCGGATCTTGCGGCGGACCGGTCCGTCCTGCAGCGCGATCGCCCGTTGCGTGGCCGCGACGTCATCCTGGAGCGAGGTGAGCGGATTCTGCACCGCCACCGCGTGCAGCCCGGCTGCTTCGAGGAACGGAATCACCTTGGCCCAGCTCGAGCCATCGGCCCAGGCGCCGTGCACCAGGACAACGTTCTTCACGGGCGATTTCGCATCGGTTCCGGCTGCAAGCAGAGCTCCCAGAAGGATCAAGACGGTCATGTGCCTCTCCATTTTTGAAGTGACAGGTTCAGCCGGATCTCGTGCGCTCGCGATCGATCCAGGCCCGGATGTACGCCGGACAGTTCCGCAACGGCGTGCCTTGCCGTTCCCGTGCCAGCAGGAAGCGGACCACCTCGACGCCGCAGATGGTGACGCCATCGAGATCGATCGCGGCTCCCGTGCCGCAGAGTTGCAGTTGGTCAGTGATCTCCGGGAGGTGTTCCGCCTGGACGAAGCCGATCAGGCGAATGGCACCCCGCTCGCGTTCGAGCTTGAACGTCATCGCCCAAACGGCACAGCAACTCGCAGGCCATCAGCAATTGCTCGGCATTTGCCGGGGGTATAGACAAGAGTCATGGTGGACCGCGACGACGCGCGCCGGATGCTCGACTACCTGCCCGTGCTCTCGTGGCGCGGCCTGCCCGACGGCTCGAAGAATTTCTTCAACGCGCGCTGGCACGAATATACGGGCCTCTCGCCCGAGCAGGCCCATGGTTCGCGCTGGCATGTGACTATCCATCCCGACGACGTGCCCGCAGTGGCGAGGAAGTGGCAGGAGGTCGTGACGTCGGGCAACGGTGGCGAGATCGAGGCGCGCCTGCGACGGTTCGACGGTAGCTATCGCTGGTTCCTCTGCCGCGCCGCGCCGGTGCGGGACGAGAAGGGCAGCATCGTGGCGTGGTTCGGCACCGACACGGACATCGAAGATCGGAAGAACGCGGAAGACGAAACCAGGCGCGTTCTCGATGCCATTCCCCAGGCCATCGTGGTCCTCGATCCCGAGGGGAAGACCGTCAGCGCGAATCGCGCCTCGCTCCAGTATCACGGCCTCATGCCGGACCAGGTGGCGGGGAAGGATGCGCGCAAGCTCATCTTTCATCTCGAGGACGTCGAACGGCTCCGGGAAGAGCGGGCGCAGTCGCTGTCGCGAGGCGTTCCCT
>Ga0209011_1000796_pt1 | contig 11510 bp, 6 predicted proteins | sample BlaSpr_A8_OM1_M3_FD_187986 | JGI IMG/M metagenome (GOLD analysis project Ga0209011, IMG submission 187986) | Forest soil microbial communities from Thunder Bay, Ontario, Canada - Black Spruce, Ontario site 2_A8_OM1_M3 (SPAdes) (version 2) | ecosystem: Environmental > Terrestrial > Soil > Boreal... | reverse complement strand
CCCTCTGCGGCAAGATTGCCGATCTCTTCCAGGGTTAGTACGTAAGTAGCATCCCGCGATGGAGCGGTGTGCGCCGCGGCGGGTGTTTCCTCTTGGCTACGTTGCGATCCCGTGTTCGATGGCCCCATCCGGGTCCCCTCAGTTCGTGCAGTCTTTCAGTTCGCAGAGGCTGACGATTCCCCCAGCCTTTGTCACGGCGAGCTTGGTCAGTCTCAGTCGATCCTCGGCGGAAATCATGTCGTGCAGCACGAGCTCCACCACAGCTTCCGCGAACCTATTCTTGTCCCACCTGGCGAGCCGCAGATCGCGATCGGGATAATGCAAGTTGTTTTCGTTGGTGTGCAAGTGCACTGTCAATCGTGGCCTAATCGGAGTGGACAGGTTGAATTCGCGCTCGATTGTCTCACACGCCGCCACGTAAACTTTTTCAGCCTCGGCAAACGATATCTTTTCGTTGCCGGGATTGAAGATCGTAAAAAACCCCAGGGCTTGATCCTTGGAAACGGTTATATAGTGCGGCTGGGTTGAATCTGAACGTGGGACCTCCATTTCCACATTGGGCGCGGAAAAATTCAGCACGAGCCCGCGTTCCTTCACGCGCAATGACGTGACAAACATCTCCTCTCCAATTCGTGCGAGCACGATTCCTCTCGAGCCGGAATCGCCGCCTTGTAAGGATGTCTGAGGCAAGAAAACGCCCGTGAAACTACCGCCTATTTGGTTCACTCGAACAACTGTCGGCCAGCCTGCGGACTCAACTGAATACATATACTTGCCCGTCGGCAAGACCGTGTTTCCCCAATGCACGCTCTGAGATAAGCTGAACTCTCCTCCCGCGGGCGCCTGCGCGTGCACGGAGCAAGGAAAGCCAGTTATTCCCGCCATTGCCAAAATTGCAAACACAACGCCCAGAATTCTACGAATCAATGCCACGCCGAGCCTCCTTATAATGGATATTTGCTGGAGACGGCGCGGTCTGGAATCGCACGTACTCGAACGGAACAACCGGGGCCCGCGGATCGAACTTCGAAGTTCGTATTGCCTGGCGCGATTCCGTCAGCAAAAAAATGACATCCTCACTTTCGCAGGGGGTTGCCGGAAAGTCTAATCGACAAAATCTATCCGTGTCATAGCAAACATTGTGGAACTGGAACGCCCGGTTGCGCACGCGCGGAATAGAGTAAGGGCCCGATTTGATAACGGTGTGAGCTAGCTTTGGGCCAGCCGGGGATGTGATGATCACTCGCGGGCGCACGTAAGGCTTCGCTGCCTAATACATATGGTCCACAAATTGGATGCTGTCGTTCTTGGCGCGGGCGCCGCGGGGCTGCTTTGCGCGATTGAGGCCGGCAAACGCGCACGACGCGTGGCGGTTCTTGAGCGCGCCGATCGTGCCGGCAAGAAAATCCTAATTTCCGGCGGCGGACGCTGCAATTTCACAAATTTATATTGCCAGCCGGAAAACTTCATCTCCGCGAACCCGCATTTCGCCAAATCCGCGCTGGCCCGGTACACGCCTGCGGAGTTCATTGTTCTGGTCGAAAAGCATCGCATCCCCTACCACGAGAAAACGCTTGGCCAACTTTTCTGCGACCGCTCCGCTCACGACATTACGGACATGCTGGAAGCCGAATGCCAGGGCGCGGGCGTGCAAGTATTTCTTGAGAGTGGTATTCGGGAAGTTGCGCGAACAACAGAGTTCGTCGTGCGGACCGACGCCGCCGAGTTCCACTCGCCGGCGCTTGTGGTTGCGACGGGTGGACTCTCGATTCCGAAAATGGGGGCCACCGCGTTTGGCTACGACCTGGCGCGCCAATTCGGATTAAGAATTCGCGAACCGAGGCCGGCGCTCGTGCCACTCACGCTCAGCGAAAAAGATCGAACTCAGTATTGCGACTTGGCTGGCGTCTCGGCGGAAGTTATCGTTGGCACGGACCATCAGTCGTTCCGGGAGAAGATGTTGATCACTCACCGCGGGTTGAGTGGGCCGGCGGTCCTGCAAATCTCCTCCTACTGGAGCGAGGGTACATCCATGTCTGTGGACTTGGCGCCCGGGCGCGACGTCACGGCAGCCATTCGCGAAGCCAAAGTCAGAAATATGGCCGCCGCGCGTTCAGCTTTCCAGGGGATTCTGCCGAAACGATTTGCTACGCGTTGGCTTGATTTGCACGCACCGAGCGCTTGGACCAATCAAGCATTGTCGCAACTGGAGCGCCAAGTGCATGAATGGGTTCTCGAACCCGCAGGCACGGAAGGCTACGAAAAAGCCGAGGTCACAGCGGGCGGCGTCGATACCGATGAATTGTCCAGCAGGACGATGGAGAGCCGGACAGTGCCCGGATTATTTTTCATCGGCGAAGTCGTCGATGTCACCGGCCATCTGGGCGGCTTCAACTTTCAGTGGGCCTGGGCCTCGGGCGCGGCGACCGGAAGAGCTGTATAGATGCGAAAGGTCACAAAGTGCGAAGGAGCGGCCGAATGTATTGCAATGTAATTCAGGGATGCAGCACTTGGGCGTAGTGGGCTAGTTTCCGAGAAGCCCGTTTCTCGGGACTTGCACGCAACACCCCAATTAGCATGACTTTTTCCGTTGGCTGGTTGACATTAAACAGTCTAGACTCGCAGTAGAAGAGATGATGATGGCATTCAGACGATCACGACAAGCTCAGTTGCTCGCAATTTCGATGGCCCTTTGCCTCGTCGCGGGTCAATGTTCGGCAGTTGTCCGCGCACCCGAGCTACCGGATCCAGGCCAGCCTAGGATGAGCAGGGACCAGCAGAGGCAGCTTGGTCTACAAGTGGCCGGTCAAGTTTATTCACTGATGCCAGTGCTGCCTGACTCCAGCCCTGAGACGAGGTACATTCAGGCGCTGGGCAAGCGGCTGGCTACCGCTATTCCGCCCGATCACTCCTGGCCATTTCAATTTCATGTCGTGGCGCAAAAAGAGATAAATGCGTTTGCGCTACCCGGCGGTCCGATGTTTGTCAATGTCGGAACGATTACGGCTGCGGACAACGAAGCCCAACTGGCTGGAGTGATGGCTCACGAAATGGCCCACGTGTATATGCAACATTCCGCAAAACAACAGGACAAAGGATCGCTGCTGGAAGGACTTGCTGGGCTCGCTGGCGCGGTTGCCGGTAGCATGGGTGGAACTTTGGGAAGCATTGCGCAAGCGGGCATCCAGGTCGGAGCTGGAACTCTAATGCTTAAGCACTCTCGTGCCGATGAATCGCAGGCGGACGCGGTTGGCGCCATCATACTGTGGAAGGCGGGTTTCAACCCCGTGTCGATGGCGGAATTTTTTGAAAAAATCCAAGCGCAGGGGGGCAGTGCAGGGCCCCAGTTTCTGAGTGACCACCCAAATCCGGGCAACCGGAGAAATGCGATTCAGAAAGAAATCAGCGGTTGGCCCTCTCGACAGTACACAGGGAATAGCGCTGAGTTTGCCAGTGTGCGAAGGGACGCAGCGACCATTCGAGTGTACGACGCGCAGGAGATCGCGGCTGGGGCAAAGAGCGGCCAATGGGCGCAGGAGAACCGAAAAAACGGAGCGGTCTTTCCAGATGCTCCGGCCACTGCTGCGGCTTCCGCAAGTTCCGCTAGCATACCTCCAGTTTCTTTGAACCAAGTGCAGCCGAGTCCGACGTTCCAGACCGTGGACCTGGGAGCTTTGCAAATCGGCTGCCCCGAAAACTGGAGCGTGATAGGCGGACAGGGTTCTTCGGCGACCATCGGTCCGCGTGCGGGGGTCTCCGAAGGGGCAGTAGCATACGGAGTTGTAATTCGCACTGGGCGAGCGCCCGCGAACCTTGACGCCCGGCAACTTACCTTGGCAATCATTCAGAGCCTTCAGAGCAGCGACCCCAACATGAAGCAGGTGGGGAACGTTCAACCAATCGCCGCCGGTGGAAGGTCCGGAGGGTCGGTTGATCTAGAGACAATTTCGCCGCTGGCCGGCCCCGATGGCAAGGCCCAGCGTGAACGGGATTGGTTGGTTGCCTTGCCTCGTGGGCAGGGAAACGCGATTTTCTTCGTCTTCGTCTCGCCTCTGCAACACTTCGATCAGCTGCGGTCAACGTTTGAGAAAATGCTTCGCAGCGTCAAGTTTTAGGGTTGTAACATCGGGTTCTTTCGTATCTTAACTAATCCCGAGACCCTTTCTCGGAAACTATTGCTTTCGTCGTTTCCGAAAACCGCTCCGCGCCGGGCGTTGGTTCCTGCCAAGTCTTGATAAGTCCGCTTCTCGGAAACTGGCCCGCTACCCACTTGGGCCAAAGCTTTGCGGGAAAAATGCAGTTAGAGTATGATTCGCGGCATGCGGGAACACTGGGGTGGAGTAATTTAGCCGCTTGCGTATTGAGCGGCGCGTGAAGTGACCTGCAAAAATACCAAACGAGTGAGGTGCGCATGCCGAAAGTCCCCAAGAACACTGTCTCGCCCAAACACAACGCCAGTGAATCCTCACCAGACATTAAAGGGCTCACTCGAAGGTCCCTTCTCAAGAACACGGCGGGCGCATTGGTTGGCGCGGCTGCCGCGGGCCTTACCGGCGCCATTGGCGCACGAGGACAAACTCAGGGACTCTACACGTACAACGCGCCACCCGAATTTCCCCTCCCTTTGGGTTCGCTGACGTATCTCGACCAGAAGCAATATATCCACAACATGGAAATTGTCGCGCACTTGCCCGGCTCCACGATCAGCGGTGGCGAACCGCTCATGGCGATGTGGGCTAAGGGCAGGCAGCGGCTGCTGCCGGCGGCCGGAGGCTTCGTCGACGTCAGTGACGCCACGAAGCCAGTCGTTATGAATAGAAGGGTGATCCAGGGCAACGGGACCGTTACCTACAACACGAAGCTCAAGAAGTGGATCATGATGTGCACCGCGGCGCAGCCGCTCACCGGAGCAGTTCCGGAGTTTCCGCACGGACAATACGATAAGGAGTTGCGCGACAAAGTTCTCGCCTTTAAAGGGCTTCGAGGAATTCGCAACTACGACATCACCGATCCCGCCAAGCCCAATCTCCTGCAGGAATTCAATACCGGAGAGAAAGGCAATGGCACACACCATAATTTCTACGACGGCGGGCAATACGCCTACCTGGATTGCGGATGGGACGATCAATTGCGTTTGGAAAATCACCAGCGCCCGTACAGCAATGCGCTCATGATCGTCGACATGTCGGATCCGGCAAACGTCAAGGAAGTCTCGCGGTGGTGGGTCCCCGGACAAAAATTGGGAGAGGAAGAAGAGTACAAGAAATATATTTTCGCGGGAGATCGCACGTCCTGGACGGGAAATCATGGCGCCATCAGCGTCCCGAAGCGCGTGGAAGACGGCGGCACGGTCGGTTACGGCGGATTTGGCGCCTTCGGATTTTATGTCATGGACTTGTCCGACATCAAAAATCCGAAGCCCTACGGGCATACGCAGTACGAATTTAACGCCTTCGGAACCATCCCATTTCATACATGCTACCCCGTCATTGCCGACGCGGGCCATCCGCGGCTTCAGAACCTCGTCGTCGCGCTGCATGAAGCGCTCGAAGCGGATTGCCGGGAGGTCTACCATACTCCATATGTTGTCGACGTGAAGGACCCGCGAAATCCGAAAATCATCGGATTTTTTCCGCGACCGGCGGCGCCTTCCGATGCGCCGTACACGGATTTCTGCTTCGCTCGCGGACGTTTCGGCTCGCACAACACGCAATGCTGGCTGGCGCCCGGCACATCGAATCCCGCGATCATCGCCATTTCGTGGTTCAATGCCGGCGTCCGGGTGTTCGACATCTCAAACCCCACCGCCCCGAAGGAAGTCGCGTGGTTCGTGCCACCTCACGACGGTGACATCAACAAGTACGAGACCTGGTGGCGCGGGACGACGGAAAATGTGTTTGTAGAGTTTGACCGGAACTTGATTTGGATTGGAACCCACGAAGGAACATACTGCCTTTCGTGTCCCGCTCTTGGCAGACCGGTGACCGAACCGACGAAGGTACAGAGGTGGTCGATCCCGCATTGCAATGTCGGGTGGGATGACCAAACCGCGCGTAGTCTCTATTTCGGACGCTCGCTCAGCCAGATGGGTTAGTCCTACAATATAGCTGCAACTATGGCCAAGGGGTCCCCATGTCTCAATTGATTTCGCGACGACATTTTACGCTCGGCGTTATGGCCACTGGCGGAGCTATGCTGGCGACCCGCCGCACGCAGGCGGCCGACACCCAGTTGCGCCAATTCCACAACCAGCCTGCCGATAGCCCGCTGCACAAGCGTCTCGTCGAAATGTGGGCGGCGGTAAGAGACCAATCGGGTGGCCGGGTCCAAGTCCAAACTTTTTCCGATAACAATCAGATCGCGGGGGGAGATCCTGCCGCGCTTAACATGGTTGTGAGCGGCGACCTGGATTTTTTCACGTTGAATGGCGGCTCCATCGGGAACCTTGTACCCGCGATGAACGTGCAAGGAATACTTTTCGCGTTTAGCACTCCGGAGCAGGTTTTCGGCGTTATGGACGGCGATCTCGGCGATTACCTGCGCGGTGAAATGATGACCAAGGGACTTTATGCCATTCCGCGAGGATGTTTTGACAACGGGTTCCACCAAATTACTTGCGCGACCAGACCAATCCGCTCGGTCGATGATCTGCAAGGTCTCAAGATTCGCACGCCGGACGCGCCCATCTACGTGGAAGCCTGGAAAGCATTAGGCGCCGCGCCCGTCGTCGCCAATCTGAACAAGCTTTACGAGACTTTGAAGAATGGCACGGCCGAAGCGCAGACGAATCCGCTGGCCACCGCCGAATTCTTAAAGCTCTACGAGGTGCAAAAATACGTCAGCATGACCAATCACGGTTGGTCCGGCTTCAATTTACTCGCTAATTTGAAACTTTGGCAGTCGTTTCCCCGGGGCGTCCAGCAGGTGATCGAGCGAAATGCGTTAAAGTTCGTTCGCCAGCAACGAGCGGACCACGATGCTCTCAACGCCGAGTTCCGTACAAAGCTGGCCCAGCAGGGCATGACGTTCAACGAAGCGGACACTTCTTCCTTCCGCCCACGGCTCGCTTCCTACTATGCCCGTTGGAAGGAAACTGTCGGATCGCGGGCCTGGAGCTTGCTCGAAGCGCACGTCGGCAAGCTTGCTTGAACAGATTTCGGATGCGAAGAAACCTCATCAGTCCTTTCCTCGTTGCCCCTTTCGCACGTCTGCTGAAGAATTCGGCAGTTGTTTCCGCCACGCCTATTTTTTACGCCACAGCCGGGTGCCGCATCCTTTCTCCTGAAAGGGTGCGGGTTTAGCGTCAAACTAGGCAAGAACGTCCTCGGTGACTTCGGAATAAAACAGCCGCCGCACCGTCGCGAACATCGGACGACGACACAGCGGCCTCAAGTTTGAAGATGAGCTGACGTCTTTCAAGTTTAACCGCGCAGACGGCCCAAATGCCCTACTTCCACGCCGCGTAAACCGGCTTACTTACCATGAATGCAGGGTTGGCGCCGGCCCGCGGGGTGAATTTCTGCGCGCGGCCGCTGTCTACTTCCGCGACGTAGAAATTGCCTTCCTGGTCGACGCTGAATCCGTGTACGCCCCAGAAGCCGCCGGGGAAATCTCCCCAAGTGCCCCAGGAGTACAGGAAGTGTCCGTCGAGATCGTACTTCAGCATTTTGGAAGTTCCGCGGTCAAACGCCCAAAGAGTACGGTCGGCTCCGATATACAGCAGGTGGATGTCCGACGGCTCCCCGCCGAAGCCCCACTCGTAGAGGTACTTGCCGTTTTCGTCGAAGACCTGGACGCGGTGGTTGCCGCGATCGTTCACGAACACGTGCTTCGTCACTGGATCGATCGCCAGTCCGTGGACGTTATTCATGTAATAGGGGCGCTTGTCATTCGGAGGCGTGCCCTTCATGCCCCAATCCATCAAGAACTTGCCGGTCTTGTCGAATTTCGCGACGCGTGTCCCGTTGTATCCATCGGCTACATACAGCGTGCTGTCGGGCGCCCAGACCAGGAATGTCGGCCGGTTGAAGTGTGTGCCGTCCGCGCCTTTCACGGTGGGCGTGCCAATCGTCTGCACGAGTTCCTTCATGTCATGCGTGAACTTGTATATGGCATGCATGTGATCGTCCACGATCCATACGTATTTATCCGGATCGTACGGGTTGATCGCGACGAAGTGCGGGCGTTTAAAAAGGTGATCGTATTGCGGGAAGGTCTGAGTAATGTTTCCCTTGGAGTCCACGATCGTCAGGCAGTGTTCCCACTTAGCATCGACGCCAACGGTTCCCTTCCAAAGTTTTGGGCCATCATCGGGATCCTGGCCCGTACCGCCCGCTCCCGGCAGGGAGGCCACCGTCGCGTCCCGCCATGGTAATCGGCCAATGGGAAACTGAATGCTCGGCCCGAAATCAGTAAGCAGCTTAGTCTCCGGCCTCTTAATGTTCGGAAGTTCGCCGCGGAAAAGCAGGAAGACGCGATCCGGATTCTCAGCGTAAATTCCCTGCCCCGCTCCCCAGGTCCACTTCTCATTTCCCGGCAAGGTGCTTACGTCTGCCGGCCAATTTTTGGCAACGTCGTAAGGGCCGAAAGCATCCTGGCCACCCACGACACCAGGAATCGCCGCGATGCTGGTAACAGTCCCTTGCCCATGGACGGTCGCGGGATTGTTCGCCATCAAGAAACCCACCAGGCAGCCAACGCCTATCGCTAGAATTACTAGCGCAACTCTACGCATGAATATCCTCCCGGAAATCCTGATTCAGGAAACATAACGACGGAGTTATATCTAGAGCTTGCAAGTCAGTAGCCTTTATACGCCAGCCACATAAAGGGGGTCAATCCCCTCGTTCAGCCTACTGGCCACTTTCGCGGGGCTTGCAGCAACAACCGCGCCTCAGAACGTGTACTTCAAGGCGACCTGCATGAGCCGGGGGGGCATGGCCTTCACTACCCGACCGAACAGAGGGCTGGAAAAGTCGCCGTTCACAGAAGCCGGACCCAAAAACTGGGTGTGGTTGAAAGTGTTGAAAGTTTCCAGACGGAACTGCAGCGCTTTTGCCTCGGCGACCCGGAAGGATCTCAACAGCGCCAGATCGGTATTGAACATCGGAGGCCCATAGAAAAAACGTCGAGAGGCGTTGCCGGACGTGCCCGGGGCGTTCGGACCAAATAGTGAAGTGTTGAAATAAGGGCGCCCATTCCGCGGATTCGAATTCAGGTTCAGAGGGCCGGGGGTGAAGTCCGGCAAATCGAGACTGTGATTGTTTACCCCATTGGGCTGGCTTCCCATCAAGGAATTGTCGCCTTCCTCGGAAATGGTCACCGGAAAACCGGAACTCACGCGGGTTATCCCTGAGATGGACCAGCCCTGCGTTAAGAACCTGGCACGGGAAGTGAGACGTTCGAAGGGAAGTTGATACGTGTAAGTGAGGACCAGGCTGTGCTTTAAATCCCAGGCCGAGAGCGCGCGCGTCGCGTTGAAGTTGAACGGATTGACGATGTCGGAAAGGCTCGATGCCTGGTCGATGGACTTGCTGAAGGTATATCCGACAGTGAAATTGAGACGCTTTCCCGAGTGCCGGACGTCGGCTTGAAATGAATTGTAATTTGAATTGCCGATGCTCGCGTCGTAGTCGTCGTTAGCGAAGGCTGGCCCAAGAGGTCCGCGTGTGCCATTTATCGTCTGGCCTGTCGCGGTCGTGTAAACGTTGTTTTCCCCAAAAGGTCCACAAGTTGGCGTTCCGGGAGCAACGGCGTTTTTCTGGCTTAATGCTAAACAGAGCGCCGGGTTGCCGGGATTGGCGGAATAAATCACCAGCAGATGATGGGCCTCGGAGCCGACATAGCTGAAACTCAACACTGTGTCCGCGCTGAGTTGCCGCTCGATCGAAAGAAAATAATTTTCTGCGTATGGATACGTATTTCCCGGAGGAGGCGCCGTCATTCCAGCCTGAGGGAGGAATGGCGAGAAATCGATGCTCGAATTGGGATGGTCCGCGGAAACATTCAGTGGCGGAAACGTCACTGGAAACGGGTTCACGTGACCTCTGCCGGTGGCCGCATTAATGAAGGGTGTCGCGAACAACACGTCTTGTCCCGTGTAGCTCGTGCCATAGGGAGGCTGAGGCTCATCGATGGCAATCGTGTTGCCTTGAATCACGGAATAAAAAATCCCATATCCGGCGCGGATGCTTGTTTTTCCTGGACCGCCGATGATCTTGCCCAGAATTCCGTTCGCCTTGCTCGGTGAGTAGGCTAAACCGATACGCGGAGCAAAGCGGTTGCGTTGCGGCACCAACGTATTGGGCACTCCCGGATCGCCCGGATAGACAAGGCTGACCGGCGCCGTCGGATAGACCTTGGATTGCTCTCCCAGAACAAACGTCGGAATCTGGTTATATTTCTCCGACCAATACTGCATCAATTCCCAACGCAGCCCATAATTCAGCGTAAGACTCGGCTTGATTCTCCATGTGTCCTGGGCAAAGGCCGACGCATACTTGTGGCGTCCATAAAAACTCATGGAATCTGCTTGATTGTAGTTGCTCGCCACGCCGATCAAAAAATCCGCGAAGTCCGACCCCGTTTCAGAGCCGACAAATTGGAAGGACCCGTTGAAGGTGGCATCCGGATTTACATTTACTTGATCGTAACTAAGCCCAAAACCCGTCTTTATGGTGTGATTCCCCAAGACCTTTGAGAAATTATCCATCACGGAAAAAGTATTGTTCACCTGCACCAAATTGGTGATCGGGGTGCCCATCACGAATGAATTGAAGACAACGTTCTCAATACCCTCGATCGACGGCGCGAGAGGAACGATGCCAGAAGTTCCCGGTCCGGTGACAAAACCCTGCGAAGCTAGCGTCGTGCCAACGCCGCCCACAGGCTGGCCCACCGTGTTATTGCTCCGCATGAAACTCAAGTGAATCTCGTTCACCATGGAAGTGCCGAAAGTTTTTGTCTGTCCGAGATTGACGAGCTGCGCGGTCCCCAAATTCAGGGCGTTGAAGCCGGGGACGCTGGCGCCTCCCTGGCCGGTGGGATAGGGATTGTCCAAATTAAAATTGTCGAAAAAATAGTAAGCCGAGAGTTGTCCCCACCGCCCGCTGTTGCCATCAACGCGGAAACTCATTTTATCATCGCGCAACTTCTGCTCCTGGGAGGCGGTTGAAAAGCTCGAGGTCCCGGAGTTGACCGGCGGTATGTATTGCAACAGATGTTTGGCCGGCTCCGACCAAGCGGCTTGGGGAATGATCGCACCGGGAAAAACGCATGTACTCTGGGTGCATCCAAGGGTGTAATAAGGCTCCTTGGCTGAAACAGAATAACCGAGTTTCTGAGAGAGCAGAGTGGCGAGATTGGAACCGCTGACCGCCGTCGGGACTGTAATTTGCTTGCCATTTACAGTCTTGGTGGTGGTAAACAATGCTGCCAGATCTATGAGATTCCCCGTCCGATCGCCAACCGATGGAACGGAAATCAGCCCGGTATCAATGCCTTGCCTGGTA
>Ga0209011_1000795_pt1 | contig 11535 bp, 12 predicted proteins | sample BlaSpr_A8_OM1_M3_FD_187986 | JGI IMG/M metagenome (GOLD analysis project Ga0209011, IMG submission 187986) | Forest soil microbial communities from Thunder Bay, Ontario, Canada - Black Spruce, Ontario site 2_A8_OM1_M3 (SPAdes) (version 2) | ecosystem: Environmental > Terrestrial > Soil > Boreal... | reverse complement strand
CCCCCTCTCCGGTGACGAGGGAATCGCCGTGGCCAACTACGCCAAGACGAACCAGCCGAACAAGACGTTCCTCAACGGCATCGCCGGCGCCCAGGAGGCGACCTTGAAGGTCCAGGCGCCGAACTTCTTCCGCTTCAACCCGGATGGCGCGCAGTGGTCGGCCGGGCTCGGCTCCTACGCCTACAACAAGCTTGGCTGGCGTACCGCCGTCACGATCGGCGACGACTACGCATTTCCATACACCTCGCTCGCAGGTTTCATCGCCGAGTTCTGCGCGATCGGCGGCAATGTGACCAAGCGTGTCTGGCCCCCGCTTGGCACGACCGACTACTCCTCGTTCGTCGCCCAGATCCCAACTAACGTGGACGGGCTTTTCGTGGGCGTCGGCGGGGCAGGTCTGATCACCTTCCTCAAGCAGTACCAGCAGGCCAACGGGAAGCTCAACAGCAACCACATCATGGGCAACCTGTTCTGGATCGACCCGCAGCTGCTCGCGGCCATCGGGACCCCGATGGTGGGCGCCGTGGCCGCCAACATGATCGCGGCCGACAGCACCTCGGCTCAAACCAAGGCCTATGTCCAGGAACTCTCGGTTTACCCCGCGACCCAGAAGGACGCAGCCAGCGTCTTCACGCTCGGCTACTGGAACGCGATGACCGCGCTCGGCCAGGCGCTCACAACGGTCAACGGCGACATCTCAGGCAACCAGAAGGCGCTTCAGGCAGCCCTGGCCAAGGTCGTGATCGACGGCCCGTACGGCAAGGTCAGCCTCGACTCAAACCGCCAGGCGATCGCGGACAACTGGGTCACGCAGATCACCCCGCCGCCGGCCGGCAGCAATGTCCCCGGCCTCAAGACCATCCTGCAGATCCCGAAGGTGGACCAGACATTCGGTGGCTTCTTCGACTCCAGCTCAACGCTCGACCGGACCAACCCACCCTGCACCAAGAAGACACCGCCGTCATGGGTTGGACACGAAATCCCTGTCAACTTCGGCTAATGAGTCCAGTACGCAAAGCGGTGTAAACGCGGCACCGCCCAGCACCGATTCCGCCGCGCCGATCCTCCACTTGCGGAGGGTCGGCAGGCGGTTCGGTGGCCTGCGCGCCGTGGCCGATGTCACCCTGGCCGTCAAGCCTGGGGAGCGGCGGGCCATTCTCGGGCCGAATGGCGCCGGGAAGACGACCCTGTTCAACGTGATCTCTGGGGAGTTCCCTCCGACGGAGGGCACGATCGAGCTGTTCGGCCGTGACGTGACACACGAGCCCGCGCGCCTGCGCGCACGTTCAGGACTTTCGCGAACGTTCCAGACCTCGAGACTCCTGTTGGGGCTTTCGGTCGAGGACAACCTCTATCTCGCCGTGCTCGGGGTGAAGCGTGGACATTTCCTTCCGGTTCGCCTGCCGCGGCTGGAGCGCCAGATTCGCGAGCGCGCGCGCGCCACGGCCGAGGCGATGGGCCTGGCCGGCCGGCTCGGCACGCTGGTCCGCGAGCTGTCACATGGTGAGCGGCGGCAGCTCGAGGTCGGCATGGCGCAGGCGGCGTCGCCCAGGCTGCTGATGCTCGATGAACCGGCGGCCGGTCTCTCGCCCGGCGAGCGCAACAAGCTGACAGAGCAGCTGCTGGCCCTGGATCCTGGAATGACGCTGATCTTGATCGAGCACGACATGGACGTCGCCTTACGAGTCGCTCAGTGGGTGACGATGATGCACGACGGACGGATCGTCGCGGAAGGCAGCCCCGCTGAAATCCGCGGCAATCAGATGGTCCACGAGCTCTACACGGGCAGCAGGTACAAGCAGTGAAAACCCCACAAAATCTTCGATTTTGCAGGGACCCCGTATGAGCATGCCGGTGCTCGAGGTCAGCGGCCTCAACGCGTTCTATGGACGCGCTCACGTCCTGCAGGACGTAGCCTTCACCGTCGATGAGCGACCGGTTGCGATCATCGGGCGCAACGGGATGGGCAAGTCCACGCTGTGCCAGGCGATCATGGGCATGCTCGCGTCCACGACCGGCTCGGTCCGGTTCGGTGGAAAGGAGCTCGTCGGCCTGCCTCCCTACCGCATCGCCCGGCTCGGCCTTGGCTTCGTTCCGCAGGGTCGCCGTCTCTTTCCTTCCCTGTCGACCGACGAGCACCTGCGGATCATTCCCCGGAAGGGCAACGGCACCTGGACACCCAAACGCGTCTACGAGACCTTTCCGAAGCTGGCCGAGCGCAAGCGCACCGGAGCCGGCCAGCTCTCAGGAGGCGAGCAGCAGATGCTGGCGATCGGGCGAGCCTTGCTGACCAACCCGAAGCTGTTGATCATGGACGAGCCGTCGGAAGGCCTGGCGCCCATCATCGTCGAGAACGTGATCGACACCATCCGCAAGCTGGCCGGGGAGGGCGTCGGCCTGCTCGTGGTGGAGCAGAACCTCGGCGTGGCGACCGCGCTCGCGGAGCGTCAGCTGATCATGGTGGCCGGGCGCATCGCGACCGAGACCACCGCCCAGGAGCTGATCGGCAACATCGATGCCCAGCGACGCTTCCTCGGGGTCGAGCCCCCCAGCGTGGCGAAGTCGTGAAGCTGCGCAGCCTGCAGCATGTCTCGTCACCCTACCCCGCAGGGGAGGCCGCCTCCGTGCGCCGGTTCTATGGCGAGGTGCTCGGGCTTCAGGAACAACCAGCTCCGTCCACGCTTGCGGACATGGGGCTGCTGTGGTTCACGGCCGGCAAAGGCCTCGAGCTGCACTTCTTCCCCGGCCGCACCGACTTTGAGTCGCTCCGCCATTTCTGCTTCGACATCGACGATGTCGACGAGACCCGAAGGCGGCTTCAAGAAGCGGGCCTGGAGCCATACGACGACACGCCAATTCCCAACCGGCCGCGCTTCTTCTGCCGCGACCCGGTCGGCAACCTGGTGGAGTTCACGAGAATCGAGGGGGACTATCGCGAATGACGCTCAAGACGAGTCTTGGCATCTGGGCGCTGGGGCCGATGATCACGCGCTTCGTTCCAGTTGGCTACCAGCCGCAGTGGACCTCGGAGAACATCGTCGACAAGGTGAGGCGTGCGGTCGCGGGTTTGGGCGACCTCATCGACGATTACGAGTTCCACTATCCCTACGAGATCAATGAGGACAACGCCGAGGCGATCAAGACCGCCCTCGGCGGGCACGGCGTCTACTGCGTCGCGACCGGGCTCCACCTCGACCCGCTGTTCGGCAGGGGTGGGCTGATCTCGCCCGACGTATCGGTGCGGAAGGAGGCAGTGCGGCGCACCCTGGCCGCGGCGGACATGGCCGGCAGGCTGCACGCGAACTTCATCATCTGGCCCGGCATCGAAGGCTACAACTACCCGTTCCAGACGCCCTACCGCGAGAGCTGGGCCTGGTTGGTGGAGGGCATAGGGCTCGCCGCGCAAAGGTGCAAAGACCATGGGGTAAGCCTGTTCCTCGAGCACAAGAACTCAGAGCCGGCCATGAAAATCCTGATGCGCAACATCGGCATGACCCTTCACGTCATCCACAAGCTGCGGGCCCAGGGCCTCGACAACGTGAAGGTGAACATGGACTGGCAGCACCTCCTGATGAACGGCGAAAACCTTGCCGAATACGCGGCGATGCTGGCGGGGGAAGGGCTGCTCGGGCACCAGCACGCGAACAGCGGTTGGGGCACGTTCGACGACGACAACATGGTCGGCGCGACCGCGTTCATGGAGACCCTGGAGCTGGCGCTCGAGCTGCGCCGCGCCGGCTATGGCGACAGGGGCGAGCGCCTGGGCTTCGACCTGTACCCCTACACGGAAGACGCGATCGCCGCGGTCAAACGCAGCGTGCTGCAGTGGCGCTTCATCGACTCCGTCGCCGCGCGAATCGACGACACGGCTCTGCGCGAGGCGCAGTCGAAAAAGGACGCCATCCGAGCCTACGAGCTCGTCTACCAGGCGCTGGGCGGCGAATAGCCGAGCCGCGGGCACGCGTGTGACCAACCTCCTCGGGCTCGACGTGGGAACCAGTGGCGTGCGCTGCCTGGCGGTCGATGAAAACGGAAAGGTGGTCGCAGAGGCGACCGCCGAGTATCCGATCTACGCGCCCCGTCCGGGATGGTCCGAGCAGCAACCCGAGGACTGGTGGGAGGCAAGCTCCAGGGTCATCGCACAGGTGGTGGCCGCGGCCGGCCGTCACATCGGCGCGCTGGGGCTCACCGGTCAGATGCACGGCGCCGTCTTTCTCGACAAGGACGATGCGGTCATCCGGCGGGCGCTGCTGTGGAACGACCAGAGAACGGCGGCGCAGTGCGAGACGATCACCGAGCGCGTCGGTGCCCGCCGGCTCACGGAAATCGCAGGCAATCCGGCTCTCACCGGATTCCAGGCTCCGAAGATTCTCTGGCTTCGCGACGAGGAGCCCCAGGCCTATGCGCGCGTGGCGAGCGTGCTCCTGCCCAAAGACTACGTCCGGTTACGCCTCACAGGGGACAGCGCCACGGATGCGTCCGATGCGTCAGGAACGTTGTTGCTGGACCTGAAAGCGCGCACATGGTCGCGCGAGATCCTCGATGCGCTCGAAATCCCTGCCGCCTGGCTCCCGAGAGTCTTTGAGGGTCCGGAGCAGACCGGAAACCTCCGCCAGGACATCTCGACCGAGCTCGGCCTGCACCGCCGGCTGCCGGTGGCTGCCGGCGGGGGCGACAACGCGGCGGCCGCCGTGGGCAACGGAATCGTCCGGGGAGGATTGGCGAGCTGCTCGATCGGCACGAGCGGCGTGCTCTTCGCCCATTCGGACACCCTCTCACCCGATCCGTCCGGCCGGCTTCACGCCTTCTGCCATGCGGTGCCGGATCGGTACCACCTGATGGGTGTGACCCTCGCCGCTGGGGGAGCGCTGCGATGGTGGCGTGACCTGGTCGGTCGAGGTGGCTACGACGAGCTCACCGAGCTGGCGTCGCAGGCTCCGCCCGGCGCGGAAGGCCTCGTGTTCCTGCCCTACCTCACGGGAGAGCGAACTCCGCATCTCGACCCTAGCGCGCGCGGGGCCTTTTTCGGACTCACCTCCAGGCACGGCTTGAGCCACCTGACGCGCGCTGTCATGGAGGGGGTTGCCTTCAGCCTCCGCGACTCGCTGGAGATCATGGGTGAGCTGGGGACCAGCCCAGCCCAGATCCGCGCCACGGGAGGTGGCGCGCGCAGCCCGTTCTGGCGTCAGCTGCTGGCCGACGTCCTGGGCCGTCCAATCGTTCGGACGCTGGTGGATGAAGGACCTGCCTACGGGGCAGCTCTCCTGGCCGGGGTCACCGCGGGCGTGTTCAAAGATGTGGATGAGGCATGTGCGGGCATCAGGCTCCGTCCAGACGTGTGCGAACCCGAAAGCAGCCGGGTCCGGCAGTACCACGACTACTACGCCTTGTATCGCGAGCTCTACCCCGCGACGGCCTCGACCATGCACTCGCTGTCCGACCTTGCACAGGGGTCATAGTCCGAGCTCAGGACCATGGGCGAGCGCTAGCCGGCCGATCGCGTCAGCGCCTGCTCCATCTGTGAGCGGAGCATCCGCGCGCCGGCTCCAACCAATCCCAGCTCGATCAGCCGCCCCTTCCAACCCTTGCCGTGGCGCGTGACCGTGACTTCGATCTTCGTCCCACCTTGCTGAGTGGGAGTGAGCCTGTATTCCCAGCTGCTGCCGGGACCCCACGTGTTGGAGTCGATGGTCTCGACGGAGACGCTGCCCATCGCGGCATCCCACGCGTACTTCTCGCGCTCCCACACGCCACCGGCAACCGAGCTGCCTTCCGTCACGTCTGCCCAGCCGGGGCCCTGGCCGTGCACCCGAAAATGCTGGTCGTCGATGTTCGGCCAGACCTTCGCCCGCCGGGGCCCAAAGTCGGTCAGGACGGCGAGCACGGCTTGCGGCGGCAGCTTCGTTTCGAGGCGAAAATGGATTTGCGCCATGACCGTGAACGCCATGATGCGCTCCCGAGTGGGTGGTGCTATCGTCCGGGCATCGTGGGTGTGCCGCCGATGGGCGATCTCTACCTCGATGAGCCATGGGTCACGATCCGATGGGACGAGGCGCGCCAGTGCGTGCACACCGAATGGAAAGCTTTCGCCAACAGCGCCGAGTTCCGTGCTGCATTGATGAGGGCACTGGACGCGATCAGGGACAAGGGATCGGTCCGCTACCTGAGTGATACCCGCAAGGTGAAGGTCGTCGTGCGTGAAGACCAGACCTGGGCGAACGAGTCATGGGTTCCGCTTCTCGTGGCGGCCGGCGTGAAGCGCTTTGCGCTGGTGATGGCGCCAACGGGGTTGGGCAAGCAGACCGTGCAGGACGTCATCGACCTGGTCGACAACCGGGGCCTCCTGGTGCGGGGCTTCACCTCCGTTGATGAAGCACGGACGTGGTTGGCCCAGGCCGAAGGGAGCTCCAGGTCAGGGAGCGGCGACGGCCAGAATCGCTCGAGCAGCTCGTAGAGGCCCGCGATCCCTAGATGGCCAGGTCCGCCTGGCGTTGAATGGTCGACATCTCGATAGGCAGCCTTCGCGTGGCTGATTCGATGGCGGCCGCCACCATCGCGAGGGTGCCGATGTTGTCTCGCCCGGAGCACTGCGGTTCGCGACCTTCACGGATGGCATGCGCAAACTCGGTCAGGGTTCCCCAGCGGTCGATTCGAGCGACTGCGTTCAGCCGGACGGCGCGCGGCTTGCGGTCCGGCTTCTGGATCACGACCCGGTCGGCTTTGGTCCCCGTATCGGCGCGGCCCGTCCAGAAGATGTGGCCGTGCTCGAAGTCCATCCGCCACTCACCGGACCATGGGGTGATCGGTCCTTTGCTGTTCCAGCTACCGCGGTAGCTGACCACGACATCGCCCGGGAAGTTCATCGACGAGAACGCCACCGATGGCCCGCTGAAAGCGCTCCAGGCTGGGTTCCAGGCCTCGCAGTAGATGCGGTCCGGCTCGCGGTCCAGGATGAATCGCAGGAGGTCGAAGTGGTGGATGGACATGTCGACCAGCAGCGGCTGGGCATCGAAGTGGTGGCGGGCGCGGCCGTTCTCTGTGCCCGGCGAGTAGCGGCGGAAGTCGATGGAAACTTCGTGCAGCTTGCCGAGTCGTGATTCCCTGACCAGCTCCAGGACTTTGCGCGCGGCGGGGAAGAACCGGTAGTTCTGGCTGACCATGAGCACCTTGCGTTGGGCGGCGGCGAGGTCGACCAGCTGTCGCGCGACTCCCAGCGTCTCGACGAACGGCTTCTCCACCAGGACGTGGAGCCCGGCCTGGAGCGCTGCTCGTGCCACCGGCGCGTGCCCAGTGAGTGTCGCGGTGACGAGCACCGCCTCTGGCTTCGTGGCCTCGATTGCGCGCGCGAGGTCCAGGAAGCACAGCTCAGGCTCGGCTGACGTCGCAGCCCGAAGCCGGGCGAGCGCGGCCGGGTCGGAATCCACGTAGCCGACCAGGTCGACCTCCGGCACCGCCGGAATGACCTGCATAGCCCAGTCGCGGCCCCAGCCCCCCAGGCCGACCTGCAATACGCGGAGCGGCTTCACTGCGCGGGCAGCGGAACGACGGCCACCTGGACTGTGATGTCGACGAGCTGCACGCGCCGTGCAGCACGGACTTGAAAAGGAATCCACACCACGTGCATCAGGGTAGTCGAGCCTGCTGTCGTCTTATGCTCTGCCGCGTTGATGCGCTTTGTCGAGCTGAGCCACAAGATCGTGCCCGGGATGACGACGTATCCAGGGCTGCCGGTGCCCAGGGTCGACCTGGTGTTCGACTACGACGAATCGCGGTCGCGCTACGACAACAAAGCGGAGTTCATGATCGCCAACCTGCATCTGTGCGGCAACACGGGAACGTACGTCGACTCGCCAAAGCACCGCTACCGCGACGGCACAGACCTGGCGGGCCTTCCACTCGAACGCCTGGCCCACGTGCCCACCATCGTGGTGGACGCGACCCGTGCCGGGCGAGCGATCGACGCCGAGCATTTCCACGGCCTCGATGTGGCCGGCCGCGCGGTCCTGGTCAGGACCGACTTCTCGAACCACTGGGGAACGGACGCCTACTTCCGCGAGAACCCGTACCTGACCGGCGACGCTTGCGAGCTGCTCGTCGCGCAGGGCGCGGCGTTGCTGGGTATCGACTCGCTCAACATCGACGACACGGGTGACGCGTCCCGGCCGGCTCACACGAAGCTCTTACTCGCCGGCATCCCCATCTGCGAGCACATGACGAGGCTCAAAGACATCCCGAGCGGCGGTGCTCGCCTTCACGCCGTGCCGATCGCGTGGGTCGGAGGCGCTACGTTCCCGGTGCGCGCCTACGCGATGGTGGAGGAGTGATCAGTCGCCGAGGTGCGAGACGACCTTGCCGAGGTGCGAGTCCTCGAGCTTGACATCGTGGCCGCTCAGGTGCGTGCCAACCCACTCACCGCTCTTCTGGATCACGCGCTCGAGCGCCTCCTCGTCGATGCAGGCCGTCATCGAGACGAGCTCGTTGGGGCCGGTGGCGACCACGTGATAGCTGAGGAACCCGGGCTCCTTCCGCAGCTGGTCGGTCCAGCCCTCGTCGACCATGCGCACGACCTCTTCCTGCTGGCCGTGCCCCACCCGATATCGCCTGATGCTCATGAACATTCGCTTTCTCCTTGACTTGCCAACAGGATTTTCTTTCTTGCCCCTCTCCCTGAACGGGAGAGGGAAGGCCTTTTGGAAAGTTTGCTCTAGTCCGGAAGATCAACCGCGATGAGGTGCGAGGTCTCTGCGGGCGAGACGGAGAATGCCTGGGCCTCCGCTTCGTACTGCTGATCGGTGCCGGTGAGCCGCTCCGAATGCTGTCTCAGGTGCTCTTCCCATGACGGCACCGTGAACAGCTCGACGAACTGCCGCGGCGCTTCCCCGTTCCGAAACAGGCCCCACCGCGTGGCCCCGGTGCGAAGTCGCGACAGGCGCACGCGCGCCATGGCCCGCCGGAACGGTTCCTCGTTTTCGGGTGCCACCGTGTAGACAGTCCTGACGACGACGGGCCCATCCTCAGGATCGGCGTCCATCGCGAGTCGCGGATCCGCCCAGTACTGGACGGTGCTTCGATCCATGCCCGAGGTGTCGATGATCGGCCACACCCGCGTCGTCGCCACTCCGGCCACCATCACCGCCGCGGCGATGAGAAACGCGGGCACGATCCCGACCGGCTCGGCGATCGCACCCCAGGCGAGAGCACCGAACCCCTGCGCTCCGAACAGGACCATCTGGTAGACCGACAGCCCGCGCGCGCGCACCCAGACAGGAAGGAAGAGCTGCAGCTCGGCGTTGATGGTCGACAGGAAGGCCACCCACGCCACCCCCGCCGGCAAGAGAACGATGATGACGACGATCGCGTTGCCGGCGAGCACGGTAATGGCAAGCCCAGCCGCGTAGACGATCCCGCTCCCGGCCAGCAACGCGTTGATCGACAGCCTGGCGCGGACGCGGGGGAGGAGCACCGCTCCGGCGATGGCTCCCACGCCGAGCGCACCGAGCAGCAGGCCGTAGCCGTCGGCTCCGAGGCCAAGGCGCCTGCTCGCTATGAGCGGCAGCAGCGACCAGAGCGCGCTGGCCGGCACCAGGAACAAGGTCGTCCGGAGCAGGATCCGGCGAACGACCGGGGCGTAGCGCACGTAACGGCTGCCGGCCCGCAGGGCCGAGAGGAACTGCTCACGGCGCTTCGACGTCGTGGCTGGAGGCTGGCGCCAGGTGAGGAGCACCACGAGGAAGAGCAGATACATCGCGACGTTGAGCGCAAAGACGGCGCCGACGCCCGCTCGGGCGATGACCACCCCGGCGATCGCAGGTCCGGCGGCCCTCGCCAGGTTGATGCTGATCGACGACAGAGCTGACGCCGAGTGCAGCTGCGCTCGCGGCACGAGGTCGGGAACTAGTGACTGGTACGCCGGGAGCACGAGCACCGACCCGCAGCCGATCAGGAACGTGAAGGTCAGCAGGAGGGCAGGCGGCATCAGGCCCGCGATGGTGAGGATGGCCAGGGCCGCCGCGACGGCCGCGAGGAAGAGCTGGACCGCGATGAGCAGCCGCCGCCTGTCGAACGTATCGGCGAGGACGCCGCCCACCAGGCCGAACGCCACGTCGGGCAGGTAGTCGGCGGTCTGGACCAGGGCGACCAGGATCGGCGCGTGGGGCTGGCTGACGAGCAGCCACTGGGCGCCCACGGTCTGCATCCACGTGGCGACGTTGCTGATCAGGACGGCGAGCCAGAGGGCACGAAAGACGCCGATGCGAAGGGGTGCCCAGGTCGAAACGGTCGTGCTCGTGGCGCTCATCTTAGAATCGCCGCCGCGGTGGAGAATGTGGGCTTACTGTCTCAGGCCACCGTTGGCCAGGGCCCAGAGCACGAAAACGACGGGAAGGGCCAGAGCAACCACCGCGACGATGACCTTGGTGGTGAACCGCCACGCGGTGCGCGTGATGAAGTAGAGGGCCGCGGGCAAGCAGAACCACCAGAGGACCAGGAAGATGAAGACGCTCAAGGCCCCGTATTGCCAGCTCGCGTACTCCTTCTCCTGTGTGTGGAACTGCATGTGCTCGCCGACCCGGCGCCAGTCCTGCTCGGGCGGCAGGGGCGCTTGTGGGAGCGCAGCCAGGGCGGCGAGCTGCTCGCGTTCCTGCTTCTCCCTCGCCAGCCGCTGGATCTCCGACGGGTCGACCCACGAGGGTAGGTTGGCCGCCTGCGCCGCCACCGCCGCGGCGGGCGGCTGCGGCCCGCCCGGCTGAGGCGGCCCGGGCGGCATCGGCGATCGCTGCCCCTGGAATGGCAGCCAGTCACGCCCGTCGAAACGCCACCTGCCATCCGCCGAGACCGCGTCGTTCCACTGGCCGCCGTCCCAGAACCAGTTGCCGTCTGCCGACCAGCCCGGAGGCGGAGCGCTCATTGAGCGGGCACTTTACAGTCTGGGCACCGCAATGACAAAGGGCGGCGAGCATTAAGCATCCTGTGATCTCCAATCGGGCTGCCGCGGCGATGGCGGCCGGCTCAATCGTGCTGGCGGTGGCGGGAGCGGGCGTGCTCAACCACGTGCGGACCAACATTGACGTGACGAGGCACGCGCAGGCGTCTGGCGCAGCACATGGGGTCGAGGTGACGACGAAGCTGTCCCTGCGGCAGGCGGGCAGGCTGACCGACCTGGTGGCTGACGTCACGATCGTGAACAGCGGCGACCAGGCGGTTGCCTACCTCGGGTTCGCGTGCTCTGACCCGGTGTACGTCTTCGTCAGGTCAACCCGGCCGGACCCGCCGGGTCCCACCTACTCCGCGAGCGCGGCGGCGCTTCGCGAGCTCGTCATGAGGGACCGGCACTCCCGAGACGCGGTGCCCGCGTCCTTCACCGACAAGACGGCAAAGGCCGCCGGGTGCGACGAGTCGGCATTGCCCAGCCTCCCGCCTCAGGCGCGCCTGGCCTACACGCTGACCAACACGTTTGCCATCGACGGCGTGCCTCAATACGATGCGCCGACCACCGATGTCGTGACGACCCTGAAGCTGGCGATCATGCCTGCCCCG
>Ga0209011_1000794_pt1 | contig 11550 bp, 8 predicted proteins | sample BlaSpr_A8_OM1_M3_FD_187986 | JGI IMG/M metagenome (GOLD analysis project Ga0209011, IMG submission 187986) | Forest soil microbial communities from Thunder Bay, Ontario, Canada - Black Spruce, Ontario site 2_A8_OM1_M3 (SPAdes) (version 2) | ecosystem: Environmental > Terrestrial > Soil > Boreal... | reverse complement strand
CGGAGAGATGGGTGCGGCCGGCTGCGGCCGTCCTAGACAGCGAGACTTGGTTGAGCGCGGTGAAAAGCAGAACAGCCCCGGCGCGTTGCCGAGGTGTTCTGCCCTTCCTGCAGGGGCGTTGTCTACTTCTTGCCACCCTTCACAATATGGTGCGTCGATGGCAGGCAAGGAAGCGTTGGCCCGAGCGAACCGGGCCAAGAACGACGAGTTCTACACCCAGCTAACTGACATCGAGGCGGAACTGCGCCACTACAAGGAGCAGTTTCGTGGCAAGGTCGTGTTGTGCAACTGCGACGACCCGTACGAGTCGGCTTTCTTCCAGTACTTCGCGATGAACTTCAACCATCTCGGACTGAAGAGGCTCATAACCACGAGCTACAGCGGCAGTCCAATCGCTGGTATTCAGCTTGCCCTGCTCGACACGAAAGGGGTACCCGAAGAACCGCCGGTAAAGTCCGCCTACCTGGTCGATGTCACCGAGGTGCACGACGCCAACAACGACGGCGCCATCGGCCTGTCTGATGTCGAACGTCTGCTAAGAACCGACCGCAACCGTCCCCAGCTCCTGACCGGTAGCGGAGACTTTCGCTCCGCCGAATGCGTGGCGCTGTTGGAGGAGGCAGATATCGTCATCACGAACCCGCCGTTCTCTCTCTTCCGCGAGTACGTTGCCCAACTCATCAAGCACGACAAGAAGTTCCTAATCCTCGGCAACCAGAACGCCATCACATATGTCGAGATCTTCAACCTGATCAAGCAAGATCGTCTGTGGCTCGGCTACGACAACGGCGGCGAGAAGTGGTTCCGCGTGCCAGACGACTACGTCCACACGACCACTGAGTCACGCATCAAGGTGGAGAACGGCGTCCGATATCTTTCGATGGGGAATATCGTCTGGTTTACGAACCTCGATACGACCAAGAGGCACGACACACTCACCCTGTACAAGCGATACAGGCCCGACGAGTACCCGCGGTACGACAACTACGACGCGATCGAGGTCGTCCGGTACACCGACATCCCGTTTGACTACGACGGAGCGATGGGCGTCCCGATTACCTTCCTCGACAAGTACAACCCGGACCAGTTCGAGATTCTCGGGTTGGCCAGCGGTAGGGACGACTTCGATGCCCGGCCGACAAAGCGGTACGTGAATGCTCGCCAACTTAAGGCCGACGGAGCAGAGTCGAATGGGGGCAAAGTCAACACTGGTCCGGCTCTCGTCGTGGCTCATCGGCCCACGACTGGCACCGTATATAAAGCCGATGGTGTGATCGGGTACCTAGTCAGAACCTATATGCGCATCATCGTCCGTAACCGGAACCCACGCGAGGCCCCGGCGTGAAAATCGATCTGCAGCAAGTCACTGTCCGCGAGGTTGCCAACGGTTACGCCGATAGCGCCGAGGAGGGCGTCGTCGGATATGGCGGCAAACTCGACGTTCGACCAAAGTATCAGCGCGAGTTCGTTTACGACGCCAAGAAGCGTGACGCAGTCATAGACACCATCCGCAAAGGCTTCCCGCTCAACGTCATGTACTGGATCGTCAACGACCAAGGCACATACGAGGTGATGGACGGACAACAGCGCACTATCTCGTTCTGCCAATACGTCCAGGGTGATTTCTCTATCCCGGTCGATGGCCACCCGATGGCATTCCACAACCTGCCGAAGACGCTGCAGGACCAGATCTTGGACTACCCGCTGATGATCTACTTCTGCTCCGGGACCGACAAGGAACAGCTCGACTGGTTCCGGATCATCAACATCGCCGGAGAACGCCTAACAGACCAGGAACTCCGCAACGCCGTCTACACGGGACCGTGGCTCAGCCACGCTAAGACGATCTTCTCCAAGACGAACTGTGCCGCCTACCTGCTCGCCCACAGGTACGTGAACGGCTCCCCGATCCGCCAGGAGTATTTGGAGACAGCGATCTCATGGCTGTCCGCAGACCACATCGATCAGTACATGGCGTCCCACCAACACGATCCGAACGCCAACGAACTATGGGCGTATTTCCAGGCGGTCATCTCTTGGGTGGAGCTGACGTTCACCACCTATCGCAAGGAGATGAAGGGCGTCGATTGGGGCAGCTTGTACAACACCTTCCATGGCGGTCTGTATGACACGGCGAAGCTGGATGCTGAGATCAAGGCGCTGATGGTTGACGATGACGTCACCCGCAAGAAGGGCGTCTACCCCTACGTCCTTAGCCGCGATGAAAAGTACTTGGCCATCCGCCAGTTCACCGAAGCCCAACGGCGCGCAGCGTACGAACGACAGAACGGTATATGTCCCAAGTGTGGCAAGCATTTCGAGATTGATGGGATGGAAGCGGACCACATCACCCCATGGTCGAAGGGTGGGAAGACTGATGCAGCCAACTGCCAGATGCTCTGCCTTGAGGACAACCGTCGGAAGGGAGCTGTTTAGCGGCTTTTCATTCGCGACCCTTTGCCACTCGCGAACTTCTGGAAGGCAGAAGCCAGCTACTGGAACATCGGGCGGAACGGCAAGTCAGCCCCGAGAGGTCGCCTGGCTACCAAAGCCACCCGCCCTCGGATGCTTTCTCCACAACAGCGGTATCACTTGTTTTCCACATGTACGATATGTAGAGTCGAGTTATCCCCAGAAATCAATATGTTGGGCCAGTACCTTGACTCTGCCCCCAAGATCTGGGATCATCGCACTGTTGGGGACATTCCCGCCAAATTCCCGGTTCCCGGCCAAGGAGCGGCCATGCGGCCCACCATCAAGTACAAAGACGTTGAGTTGACAGAGGTGATCGGCATGAGCCCAGCGGATGGCTGGCTAGCGGAGATCAATGCCCAAGTCCAGCCCGTGCTGTTCTGGCTGCTGCTTAAGAACGGCGAGCTTGTGGGCTTGGTCTCTGGGATGCCCAACGCGATCAACGGCGAACTCCGCGCGGCAGATAAGCTGCCGGCCTTCACTGGCTACCGCAGGGGGCGAGCAGCATGAAGGCCGTTCTGCACCGTTCTCGGATGGAGGATTTGACATGGCGAAGCTGACTTTCACAGTGACAAACATCGGTGGCGTCGGCCCAGGTAACTCGCTGCCGGTGAGTTTCCAGCTGGACGTGGAAGGCGAAGCTGCTGCCGGTAAGCGGACTCTGGCTAACCTCCAACTCAACTTTCCGCGTGAGGTTGGAAAGGAGTTTGAGGTGGACGACAGCTACTCCATCGAGATTCAGCCCAAACCGGAAAGCCAGCACTAGGAGGCAACGGTATGGAGCGCAAATTCGTCATGCCTGAGGGTGCAGTCTGCGATGTTCCACGTTGCGGAAAGCCTGCAACCGGCGCGGTGATCGCCACCCACAACCCAGGGCACGTGTACTTCTGTGACGCGCACTACCAAGTGCGACACCGAATTCCTGTACCAACTGCTCGCCACGATCCGTGGGCTGAGAACGACCGCCAGCCGTAGACAACAGAAAAGACCCGGCCGTGTGGCGGAGAACACACGAACCGGGCCTGGAAGGAATGAAGTCTGGGGTTACGCGCCGATCATCGAGTGCCACACGCTGCCACTTCCGCCATAGGAAACGAAAGCGCATGTCTTCCTGGCTGCGACCGCGCGAGCGGCGTTGACGCCGAGCGCGTCAATCTGGTCGCCAGTGGCCGGGAATGCGTTGAGGCTGTTCACCGCTGCACCGTTGCTGATCACGATCTCTGTACCAGGTTGGACGGTTGCCAGTGCCGCAAGCTTCACCGAATCGTTTGCTGACGCGACGGTCGTGACCCGGTTGAGCTGGGTGATGATCAGGGGCGATCCGAGTCATGAACGACAACTCGTCAAAGGTCATGCGCGCTTCCTGCAATCGCTTGGCGAGCGGATAAGTGACGTGCGACATGTGGTTGTTGCTCCTTGTTTTCTGATGGCCTGTACTTCTCCAGCGCTGCGCCGCTTCTAAGTTAGCCTTCTATCTCCCCAGCGTCGGGCCGAGTTGCCCAGCCCTCAAGAACACGAAACACCCGGCCTCGCATGGCCGAGTGCTTCGCCAGCCCGGAGCCGGAACCTATGGGATCAACAGGTATCTCGAAACGTTGAGCGGGGCCAAATCTCTCCCTCTCCGCCAACCCGACTGCACGCGCGATGGGGGTGGCCGTGCCAGAATCGCGAGCCAGGTGGACGCTGCTCGGGTCCTGACCGCCGGTGCTTTGACAGTCTGGCTCGGTGGGCTTCTGGCTGCGGCGACCTACATCAGGCGGCGCATGCGCTTTCCAAAATCCATTTATCAGTTCATGTATCAGCTGGACCCATTGCGCTCTTCGGGTTGGTACTCGTCGATCACTGGCCTGATCGCGTTCGCCGTCGCCGCCTACCTGGTGCCCACCGTCGCCTGGGTGGCCGCCATATTCGGCTCGGGCGTGGTGATCTATGGGGTGGGGGTTTATGTGGTCGCACTCACGGTCGAGAGGCGCCGCGCTGAGCGCCTGGGTCTCCCCGAGCCCGGCACAGGCGGCACGACCAGCGTCGCCGAGAGCATCGTCTTCTTGGCCATCGCGGCACCATTCGGGCTGGCAGCGCTCGGGCTGACCGTATACGGAGTCGCGAACCTGTTTGGTGGCCATCAAGGGGAGGGCGGTGCCGCGCTGGGGCTGGGAGGAATGGCATGGTTCATGACCATCGCGACGGGCCTGTTCGCCGGCCCTGCGCTGCTCGCTCGGTGGCGTCGCTGATCCCCGCTCAGGCCCAATAGGCCCAAATACCGCCCGAAGGCAATCTCTCCCGGGTACAAGCCGGCCCCTGGGCGTTCCCCGGGTTGCCGACGTTTGCTTGTGTGGGGGTGGCTCATGGGACTCAAAAGGCTCCTGTCCATCGGTTTGGCTGTTCCAGTCTCTCTGAGTTTGGCTCTCGTCTTCGGGCTCACCAGCGGAGCCGCGGCGAACCTGTTCGGGATGACCGCGGTGACCGTCAACTGCGGCGACGGCGCGCCGATCCACTCCTCGGTCAATCTCCAGGAGCTGGCCAAGCTCCAGGGTGTGATGCGGGAGATGGCCGTGAACCCGGCCGACCCATCAGACGCCGGCTGCAGCATGAATCAGGAGACGGATGGAAACCAGCGCGAATCGCACCCCTTCGTCGTGGGTGCCGGCTCGTATGGCGCGATCTACAGCTGCTCCATCACATTCAAGATCAAGGCGTCGGTTGACGAGGACGGACACGCGCACGGCTTTCAGCGTGCCACCACGTCGGCTGACGCCTGTCCCGGCATTGGTCTGTCGGGAGCAAGCCGTCTGAGGGCGACGGTGACTTGCCTGGCGGTGAGCGGAAAGGTGGGCGAGATGCGAGGCATTGTCCAGGAGTCGACGGGCCTGTTCGCTGCTTACTTCGACATCCACCCGGGTGACGTCATGTTCTCTCAGGTCAGGGAGAACCCCGAGCCGATCAAGGACGAGATCAACCAGTTCAAGGACCCATCGGGCTCGCTCACCTGCATCCCGCAATTGGACCCAACCCAATCGCAGCCGATTGATCGCGGCGACATTGACGTTCACGCGTAGGCGGAGTTAGAGAGATGAACAAGCGCTTGAAACTGCTCCCGATGTTGGCCGTGCTCGTCGCGGTGATCGCCTCACCCGTGTCGTCCGTTCAGGCGGCCGCTCCACCAGGCCCCTATTTCAACGGCTTCGAACAGAACACCAATGGCTGGTTCGGCGTCAGCGGCAGCACCATTGCGCGCACCCCTTCCGGAGCCTCCTCGACGTATGCCTCAGGGATCCAATCCTCGAGTGGTGGGTGGCACGCGCGACTTGGAATGGGCAGCAACCTGCACTGCGTCAACGGTGGCGGGGTGCAGGATTACTTTCCGGGCCCGCGGACAAACTGGGGCGGCTACAGCTCCACTTTCCCGGAGGGCGGTTACAAGACCGCGGTCGATCTCTACCTCGACACCAATTGGGCGCAAACCAATCTTCCGGACCGGCGGTTCGACTGGTCATCGGCCATCAACCAACCCGACGGTACGCACCGCCGCGACTTCGCCTTCAATGCCGGGACCCTTGGTGCCACTTTCGTCGTGTCGGCCAGCAACAACGCGAACCGGTGCGGCGCCTTTCCTGAAAATCCAGGCCGTGACCCGTTCGTCATTGCGGCGTCCGGCTGGTACACCTTCAGCCACACGTTCACCGGGCAGCAGGGCGGTCCGCTGACGGTTACGTTGAGCATCACTCAGAAGTCGACAGGGCTCGTGTTGAAAACGTGGGTGTTGAGCGATCCCACCGACATCATCGGCCTGACCGTGGGCGGCAACCGCTACGGCTGGTTCGTGCAGAACGAGATCGACCAGCTCGCGATCGACAACTCTCTGCGGACCGGCCTCTGCCGCGGCGGTGGCGGCGAGGGCGACGTTGAAGACAACAACTCAGGAAAGCACGGTCACGCACGTTTCAACGGCAACGGATGCGAGGGCGGTGCGCAGGGTGGAAACGTGGAAGAGAACGACCAGGGCTCCAACGACAACTTCCAGTCCACCGGCGTCAACTCAGCCACCTTCACCACAGCCGAGGAAAGCCAAACCATGACCATGCTCGGAACCGGGACCCACAACGGGATGCCCGTGGCCTTCACGATGGTTGCGGTCGACCACGGCACCATCGCCCCCGCAAGTTTCAGCCTGATCCTCAGCGACGGGTACGCCATCGCCGGCCCACTCGTCACCGGCAGCGTCTCGATTCCATAGGCCTTTGATGACGTGAGGAGCCTCCCCGGCTGGGGAGGTCCAGTCGTAGCATCGCGCCGAATCCAGCCTTGCCCCAAAGCTGGATTCGTCCGTCTTCGCACCCCGAAAAACCTGTATTGACATTCGGCGGCATCGCTCCCATGTTGAGCGGAACCGGCAGCCGCCTCGGCGTACCGTGGAATCGGGCTGGACCGGAGGGTTGGGGGTCTACTTGCTCGAATCCAGAGTCGGGCGTCTTCGGCACTTGCCGGCTTCCCCGCGGCTGGCCCTCTGCATCGGAACCGCGTCGTTGCTGCTCGCCCTTCCCACGACCGCCTCTGCCGCCGCCATCTCGACCGGCTGGTCAAACCGCCACGTGGTGGCGGCGGCGGGCCAGGTCCAGGCCACGGCGTTCACCGCGCAGCCACACGCTGCGGCTCAACCCAGCTCATCGGCGGTAAACCCAATCCGGGTCATGCACCCGGACGAGCTGCGAGCCGCCAAGGCCAAGGCTGGGGCGGGAGTCCAGCCGGCGCCTTCGCGTCCAGCCGTCCCCCAGGTCTCGACGGGGTCTCCGTCCGCTGCGCTCTTCAACGGCCTGAACCAGCCTGGGCTTTCGGCTCAGATGGAGGGATACGGAGCGACGCCGCCCGACAGCACTGGCGCCATCGGGCCCACGCGCTATGTCGAAATGGTCAACCAGCTGGTCGGGGTGTACGACCGCAGCAATCTCGCCCTTCTCAGCCAGACCAGTCTCACAGGTTTCGTCGGAACCCCCTCTGGCGTCAATACGAGCGATCCTCAGATCCAGTGGGACCCTCAGGCCAACCGCTTTCTCTACGCCGAGATCGGCTTCGCCACGGGCAACAACTTCCTAGTTTTCGGTTGGACCAAGACCGCGGACCCGAGCGACCTGGCCGGCGGCTGGTGTCACTACGGGATCCCCACCGGAAGCATGCTTCAGGACTATCCCAAGCTCGGACACGATTCGCACTTCATGATCGTTGGCAGCAACGTCTACGACGACAGCCGGCCCGGGTTCCCCTTTGTCACCGCCAACCTCTTGGCCATCTCTAAGCCGAGCCCCAACGACTCGACATGCAGCTCGCCCGTGACGGCCACTTACTTTGGTGACACGACGCATCTGCTGATGAACACCGACGGAACTCTCGCCTTTACGCCGGTGCCGGGAAACACGGCTGACACCGTGGCCAACGACTACATCTTCGGCGCCCACGACTCAACACTCGCGCCCCAGTCGAAGGTGATGGTCTGGCACATGGAGTCTCACCCCAACGCGGTTCTGGTGGCCGACGGCGACATCTCGGTGGGGACGTTCGCGATTCCCGCGGCCGCGCCGCAGCCAGGCACCACCTACCTGGTCGACACGCTCGACGGACGTCTCACGCAAGCGGTGGCTCACTTTGATCCGCGCGTCGGCGCCGAAACGTACTGGACGCAGCAAACGATCGCGGGTCCGGGCGGGAGGTCCGTCGTCAGGTGGTATGAATTTGCCCCCAGCCTGACAGCGCCGATCGTGCAGTCGGGCCAGGTCTCCAGCGCGACGGACTTCATCTGGAACGCGGCCATCTCGCCGTCGATCGTGGGCAGCGACGCGGCGATCTTCTACAACCGTGGAAGCGCGTCTCAGCTCCCCCTGATCGGAGCACAGAGCCGAACCGCCGCGACTCCGCTCGGTCAGATGGACCCCGGTGAAGTCCTGCTCGGCACCAGCAGCGCCGCGGACCAGGAGAACGCGTTCCAGGGCAACTGTACCTCCGCTCCCTGTCGCTGGGGTGACTACTCAGGGGCCAGCCCGGACCCGGCCAACGCCGGCGTGGTCTGGGGCAGCAACCAGCTCATGGGGCCTGCCTTCTTCGGCTTCGCGCAGTGGACGACTCAGAACTTTGCCATCACCACAGGCGCCTCCGCCGGACCCGACTTCAGCCTCGCGGCCTCGCCCACCAGCCAGGCGGTCATCGTGGGGAGCTCGACCACCTACACCGTGAACATAAGCCGGACCGGTGGGTTCACCGGCACGGTGGCGCTCGGCTCGAGCGGGGTGCCGGCCGGAGCGACCGCGACCTTCAACCCCGCCTCTACGAGCGGCTCTTCGTCCACGCTCACCGTGACCACCTCGTCCAGTACCCCCACGGGCACTTCGACCATCACGATCACCGGCATCTCTGGATCTCTGACGAGGACCACCACCGCCACGCTGGTGGTGCGGCCCGTGCCCACGCCTGACTTCTCGCTCTCGGCCAGCCCGTCCAGCCAGACGGTCACGCGAGGCTTTGGCGCCGGCTACACGGTCTCCGTCACACGGATCGCTGGGTTCACAGGCAATGTCACGCTCAGCGCCGGCGGGCTGCCCAGCGGCGCCGGCGCGACGTTCAGTCCCAACCCGGCCGGCTCGAGCTCCTCGATGTCAGTCACCACGAGCACGACCACGCCGACCGGTACCTACAGCCTGACCATCACCGGGGTCAGTGGCAGCCTCAGCCACTCCACCAGCGTGACCCTGGTCGTGCAGCCCCCGCCCGACTACTCACTTTCGGCCAGCCCGTCCAGCCAGACAGTGACCCAGGGCATCGGCACGAGCTACACGATCACGATCACACCCAGCTTCGGGTTTGCGAGCACGGTCACGCTCGGCGCGAGCGGGCTGCCGGCTGGGGCGGGCGCCACCTTCAACCCCAACCCGGCCGGCTCGACCTCCACCATGTCGGTCACCACGAGCGCCGCAACGCCGGTCGGAACCTACAGCCTGACGATCACCGGTGTCAGCGGCAGCCTCAGCCACACCACCGGGATGACGCTGGTCGTGCAGCCGGCGCCTGACTTCTCGCTGGCGGCCAGCCCGTCCAGCCAGACGGTCACTCAGGGCAACGGCGTCGGCTACAACATCAACATCACGCCAAGCGCCGGGTTCGCGGGCTCGGTCACGCTCAGCGTCGCCGGGCTGCCGAGCGGAGCGAGCGCGACCTTCAGTCCCAACCCGACCAGCGGCAACTCCGCGATGTGGGTGAACACGAGCGCCACGACTGCACCTGGGACCTACAGCGTGACCATCACCGGCGTCAGCGGCGGTCTGAGCCACAGCGCCAACGTGACGTTCGTCGTCCAGGCGCCGCCACCGCCGGACTTCTCACTGTCAGCCAGTCCGTCCAGCCAGACGGTAAGCCAGGGCAGCGGTACCAGCTACACGGTCAGCGTCACGCCGAGCGCGGGATTTACTGGCGCGGTCACATTCAGCGCGGGCGGGCTGCCGAGCGGTGCTGCCGCCACATTCAGTCCCAACCCGGCCACCCCGAGCGCGACGATGTCGGTCACCACGAATGCCACGACCCCGTTCGGCGCCTACAGCTTGACCATCACCGGGGTCAACGGAAGCCTCAGCCATACCACGACTGTGACGCTGCGGATCATCGGCTCGTGCGCCTCGCCCACGCTGTCGACGAGCGCCGCCTCGCCGTACGCATCTGGCGCGGGCCCCATCACGCTGACCGCGACCGCGCAGTGCGGCGGGGGCACCGAGTTCGAGTTCTTCTACAAGGACCCGAACACCGGCTGGCATGTCATCGGCAGCGGCTACGGGACCGGCAACACTGCGCTCTGGAACGCCGACTACAGCGCCGGCAACTACATGTTTGAAGTCGACGTCCGGCCGGTCGGCTCGAGCGCTGCATGGCTCGCGTACTACGACCTGCCGTTCACGCTCAGCGGTTGTGGGGTGCCGTCGCTGACGCCTGACATTCCCAGCCCACAGAGCCCGGGCGTGACCGTGCACTGGACCTCAACCGTGAGCTGCACCGGCACGCCGCAGTACCTCTTCCACGTCCGCACGCCGGCCGGAGCGTGGAGCATCGTTCAGCCCTACGGCGCGTCCAACACCTTCATCTGGAACACCCCGTCGACTGACGGCGCGTACCTCGTCCAGGTCGACGTGCGCAACGCGGGCGCCAACGAGGACCCGTTCGACAACAACACGGCGGCGGCCTACAACCTCAGCTCGTGCGGCACACCCACGCTTTCGACCAGCGCCGCCTCACCGTATCCCTCTGGCTCCGGCCCGGTCATGCTGACCGCGACAGGTCAGTGCGGCGGGGGCACCGAGTACGAGTTCTTCTACAAGGACCCAGGCACGGGCTGGCACGTCATCGGGAGCGGCTACGGAAGCGGCAACACGGCGCTCTGGAATGCCGATTACAGCGCCGGCGGCTATATGCTCGAGGTCGATATCCGGCCGGTCGGCTCGAGCGCGAGCTGGGTCGCGTACTACGACCTGCCGTTCTCGCTGAGCGGATGCGGGGTGCCGGCGCTGACACCGGACCTGCCCAGCCCGCAGAGCCCGGGCACGACTGTGCACTGGACAGCGGGCGTGAGCTGCACCGGAACACCGCAGTACCTGTTCAGCGTTCGCTCACCTGCCGGCGTGTGGGGCGTCGTGCAGCCATATGGCGCGTCCAACACCTTCACCTGGAGCTCACCGGCCGTTGGAGGCTCGTACCTGGTCCAGGTCGACGTGCGCAACGCGGGCGCCAATGAGGACCCCTCGGACAACAACTCGGCCGTGACCTACTTCCTGAGCACCTGCACCACGCCCACGCTTTCCACGAGCGGCGCCTCACCTTATGTTTCCGGCTCGGGCCCGGTCACACTGACCGCGACCGGCCAATGCGGCGGCGGAACCCAGTACGAGTTCTTCTACAGGGACCCGGCCAACACCTGGCACATCATCGGCAGCGGGTACGGGAGCAGCAGCACAGCGCTCTGGAACGCCGACTACGGCGCCGGCAGCTACATGTTTGAAGTCGACATCCGGCCGGTCGGCTCGAGCGCGGCCTGGTTCGCGTACTACGACC
>Ga0209011_1000793_pt1 | contig 11584 bp, 12 predicted proteins | sample BlaSpr_A8_OM1_M3_FD_187986 | JGI IMG/M metagenome (GOLD analysis project Ga0209011, IMG submission 187986) | Forest soil microbial communities from Thunder Bay, Ontario, Canada - Black Spruce, Ontario site 2_A8_OM1_M3 (SPAdes) (version 2) | ecosystem: Environmental > Terrestrial > Soil > Boreal... | reverse complement strand
TATTGATTAAACCTTGGCTTTAACTTTTGAGTTAAATTCATTTGGAGAAGTTACGGGCGAGGGATTGAAATTGCATCTCCGCACTTAGAGGCGCAGCGCCAACGCTCCTCTTCTTATTCAGATAGGTTTTCCACACGGGGAGACAAAGTGCCCGAGAGGAGGCATTGAAGGCACTGATCTTGCTTTCAATCTAAGCGGTCTTATCGGCTACTTTTGAGGTGGATTCCAATGGTTCGTAAATGAAGATGCAATCGCGACCGGCCTTCTTTGCTCGGTACAATGCTTCGTCAGCAGCGTGTATTAAATCTTCTGAATTGCCGGCATGTGTGGGATAAGCGGCAATGCCCGCCGAGACCGTCACAGTACCGAGCGTCTGGCCGCGATTGTGAAGGGAAAGATGCTTAATTGCTTCGCGAATGTTCTCCACGCATTTATGCGCTCCATCGGTGTCTACTTCAGCGAGAATGAGGGAAAATTCCTCACCACCATAACGGCAACCTATGTCTCCCGCGCGCACCCGGTTTTTAATCACTCCGGCAGTCTCCTTAAGCAGTATGTCTCCAGCCTGGTGACCGAAGGTATCGTTAAAATGTTTGAAGTGGTCCAAATCAAGCATCGCCACAGAAACGATGCGGCCTGTCCGACTCGCACGGTGCAATTCCCGGTTTAGTGACTCCTCGAGATAACGGCGGTTGTAGAGGCCTGTAAGCGGGTCACGAATCGATTGATTGCGAAGTAATTCGCGGAGTTTGAGGTTTACCAGAGCTAGAGAGACCCGCTCTGCAACGGCAATGGACCTGCGCTTGAGAGTGGCTTGTTCAAGCTCCACCGCCTGTGCCGAGGGGGCCGGCTGGCTCACCTTGTCTTCAACGTAGAGGACACCCAAAGTTTCTCCCTGAGCTACCAAGGGTACGCACAAGTAACTCGAGGCCCCGGAAGCGCGCACATGAGAACAAGGCAAAGGCGAGCCGGGACCTCCGTAGGGTTTCCCGCGCCGCAGAGCCCAGCAATCTTCAGGATGGAACAGGGTTTCGGTGGTCGAACAGTTATTCCAAGTCGCGGCGGATTCCACGAGATCGCGCGATGCATTGATGATGCATAGGGCGCCGGGCCGGAGGCCAAGAATGGGGGATAAGGCGTTTTCGCTCATTCTGTAAGCTTCGTCGACAGTCTGACAAGACTGTAAGGAATCACCTAATTCGCTTAACTCGCTGCTTTCTCGGGCCAGCGTCTCTGATTTCAGCAATGCAACCGCTAGTTCCTCGTCGGCTTTTTTGCGGTCGGTGATGTCACGTAAAAAGACCACACCGCCTCGGTTCTCGCCCCTCTGGTTGAGCAGGGGTCCTCCAGCAGCGAGCATCCATTGGGGCTCTCCCCCGGTAGGGGGGCGAACGCATATTTCCAATCCATTTTCGGATTCTCCCCTCAATGCGCGACTTAGCGGCAAATCTTTGGCTTTGAACAGTGTTTCGCCATCGTTCTTATAAAGACCCAATAATTCAGGGTATTTCTCGCTCAATTCTTGCGCAGGAGCGCCTGCGTTGTAGCGAATCCCGACCGGGTTCCTTAGGATGATCTTACCGGAAGTATCGGCGACGATGACGACGTCGCTACAGCTATCCAGAATGGATTGAAGGAGTTCCTTCTGTTCGGCAGCGGAACGTTCTGCATGCTCGCGGCGGAAAAGCTCGCGATTTAAAAACCCAAGCGTGAGGATTAGAAATAAAAACACGAAAACACCAAGAAATGCATTGATCTTGGTTCCTCGCCGTGAGCTCGCTTGTGCTGCGGCGGTTTGCTGCTGCAGAAGCCCTCGCTCCGCACCCTCGAATGCGTCTATCAGCTCTGTGAATTGCGTAGACAATCTGGCGCTCTGGTCGTTAAGAGCCTCCTGTTGTCTGCTATCATCGCGAGTTCTCTGGTGCAATTCCACGGACGCTTTCAAGAGTGAAAGCCGTGCCTGCATGAGCGGTTCCATTTGTGTGAGGTTGAGCTGCTGCTCATTACTATCTTCTGTTAATTTGCGAAGTGTCGCGAAATCCGCCAGCGCTGATTTGTACGCCAAACTGAAGGCATCGATTTGTTTTGAATCTCCCCAAAGGCTGTACGCTCGGCGGGAGGCTGCGGCATCGTAAACGTGAGAACGGAGTAATCCGCTAGCCTCAAGGACATCCCGGCTATGAGAGACTAAATGGTCCTTCTCCTCCGTGCTGCGACTTCCTCGGAAGGAAAACCAACCTATCATCCCGAGAGTAATCAGAGCCAGGAAAAACGCAGTATTCGTTTTACTTTTCCAGCTCAAAGACACTTCCTTCCGGTCTCGTCACGCGCGGGGTCCCGAATTGGAACTGGAACTTAAAGAACTGTGCAATTGTAAGTGGTTTCTAATGTATCTCAATTCTTGAGATTGCTATGCGTGCCTACCTCGCCAATGGGACACGGTGTGTCCGCACATGTTCTGTACCAAACGAGTGCCCAGCCTTTTGCAACATTGAAGGGAAGAGACTTACTCGGAAGACTGGGCTGAAAAAGGAGGATCGTCCGCGCCGCCCGCAGCCACCGCCGGAGCTGCCTTCTTCAATTGTTCAAGTTGAGCTTGCACTTTCGCCCACGCTTTTGGGTTTCGCTTGGTCGCGTATGGAGCATCCGGATGCCCGTAGAATTCCAGGATTTCGGCTCGAAGATCCGGCGAAGCGCCGCTAAAGTTCTGCGTTGCGAGCGCGTCGAGCAATTTTGCGTGCGTCTCATCGTTGAGCCGGTATTGGCCGGGGCCCGTCACTTCACCAGTGTCAAAATTGTCGTTTGGCAAATCCGGATGGCTGGTACCTACCTGTCCGAGCAGCTTCCGGTAACGTTCCAAAGTCGCGTTGAAGCTGGCTTCGAACATGCGTTCCGTTTCCGGCGTAGGCGTCCGGAGCTGCAGCACTTTTAACGGACCGAACTTCGGGAGAATACTCGCAAGAAAGGCGAGAAATCTTTCCCAAAAAGTAGGCGGTTGATAATTCTTTCCCCAGTTTTTTTGATAACTCGCGCGCGATAGATTGTAGAGAAACTTTTTTTTCGTCATGCTGGGCTGGTCTTTCATGATCTCATTTTTCTTCAGGCTCCAGGCAATGCGCGTCGCTTTGGGTAAAAGCTGGCTGACGTCATGACGGTAAGATTCGAGCACCTTGTCCTCGTCAGTGAGAACAGTCTTGAGATCCAGGCCGTACGTTTCCTGAAAGGCTTGTTCCAGCAATGGAACTGAAACCCCGAAGCCGATGAAGTCGTGATAACTATCCGGAGCGTAGCGATTCTGTGCCACCTCCAGGACGTCGAATCCAAATTCTGTCTTCACGTGCGCCAGCGGGTCATCCTCATACGTAACTGCGTCCCCGTACTTCTTTTTCAACTTGGGATACAGGACGGGAACCGCGCGATTCGTGCCGATCCGGTGGCCGTCATTGTCCGCGGCGTAGTGACCGAGCGCGCCGAGCGCAAAAGCGTAGCCGTCAAGGTCCTTGGAATCGCGCAGCAGAGCCAGCACAAAGTCTCCGCTCCGCACGTAGTGTGTCAAGTCGCTGAAGAAAAAACTTCCGTGTGGGTAATAGCCCATGTCCTGAATAATGACGCCCCCATACGCATACCCGTGCGCTTCTTTGAGTTCTTCTCTGGTGGCGCCGGGAAAGCGCTTCAAAAGTAACGGGCGTATGTTGGTATCCCATACGCTGTCGATGATGGCTTCGTGCGCGAGGACGGCGTAAGCCGCGATTTGTGCAGGCCAGCCAAAAAACAAGAAAAGTGCCAGTCCGAGGGCAGAGACTCTTGCGAACCACGTCCTGTCACCACCGCGCCGCACCCTGTCCATCGCTGTCACCTCGGTCTGATCTTAACGCACAAACCATAAGAGGCGCGATATTTGAGAGACGCCCGGCTTCCGCCTAAGAATGAAGTTGAATTCGTGGAATCGAAGTGATAAAGGATGCGCGCAAAACGCGAACCGGAATCATTGGAGTGAAAAAACGACTCCCAAATTCGGTCCGTTGTAAAACACATGAACGCACAAAAGGTGCTGCATTCGGGGTCTTGGCATTTTTACTGTTACCTGGGTGGGCCCAAGATTGAGAAATACATGAGTCCCAAAGCTGGCCACGGAAGACTGGTACACTAAACTAAATATCGCCTGCGTCCATTTAGCGTTAGCTCGTGGAAGAATTTCCGGCACGCTGGACAGACCTCGTTTTTCTTCATCGCAACGCCACACCGAGCGCACCGCTTCAGTACTGCACGAAACGCTGCTTGGCCAGATCCGCCTTCAGAATTAGCTTTCATCGGTGCCTCGAATCTCTACTGCCTGCTTGCCGCTGCTATGACCGCGATCTCGCACAAATTGTTCGTGACCATAAAGCAAACTATTCCGGACCCAATTTCATATCCATCGGGCAAAAGCTGTATTTTGGGGTGCAAAGTAATAACCTCGAACGCGTTAAGTTCGCTCCGTCTGGATGCTGCAAGGGGTGTATTGCCACGTTCTTCCCGTTCGTGCTAGCTTGTGTTGATTAGGCCTGAAGGGGGCATCGCCGAAAAGTTTTCTTCCTTGACCTTACGGAGAACGAAATCGTGTCTTGCCGTGCACTTTCGGGCGATGAGCCTATGGGAACCACTTAGATACGCCCACATTGGGACGGTAGTGAATTCCTCGCTCCCTTGCAGTTCGTTCGCCTCCCATGGGCTTGCCGGATCAGGTCGAGAGTGAGGCTCTTACTTCGCACGGGCCAGTGGTAATGATTTTATTATGCCAACTGAATCCATGGAGCGTCGCCGGCAACCCCGAATTAAATTGGCGCAGGTCGTCCGGATTCGTCCCTTTGATCCGAGCTTGCCGCCAGAATACTGCACAACTTTCAATGTTTCACAGGATGGACTGTATCTTGCCACTTCGGCAGGTCACTACGCGCCGGGCATGAACGTCTATGTGACAAGCGATTTCCAACCGGGCAGTCCGATGAGCCATGCAGTGGCCGGTGTTGTCGTACGAGTCGAGAAGCTGGAAGATGAGAAGTGGGGTGTGGCGATCCACATCTTTTCGCCATCATCATCGTTAGTCCAGTGAACCGTCCAAGTCCTCCGAAGTGTGCCATTTTTAGATTCGCTTTTTGTTCGTGTTCGTGTATATTGGCTGGGTGATCGCGAACGTCCCCACCTGTCGCATGTTCCCAGGCCCAGCGTAGTGGGGAGTGGATTTTGACTTCATAGGACGACTAAGACAATGAAACGGTCTCCGAGCAACGTCGCCAGACAATCAAATCGCCGAGTAAAAGAGGACCTGCACGTAAAATCGGATAAGACTGTCACCCTGCAGGAACGAATTGGCCGGCGAAAGCGGCCCAACTTAAAAAGCTCATCTCGCCGAGTCCCCAAACTTCTTCTCACCACCTACGTCCTGGCAATTATTTGGACCTCTTTGGCCTATGCAGTCGAATATAGGGTCACGAGAAGCCCGATTGCAGCATCCATGGCTTTGCTGAAGGCGACTTCCACTCGCCACGGGCGACTGGCCGTTCGAGCGTATGTTCAAAGCGCCGCCAAAACCGCAGGCGTAAATCCTCGTATCGCGGAATGGATCGTCTCGCACGAATCCCGGCACCATCCCGAAGCTACCGGCGACGGCGGAGAAAGCCGAGGGCTCTGGCAGATCAATAAGGCTTGGCATCCAGAGGTCTCGGATGCCTGCGCCTATGACGTGACGTGCAGCACAAACTGGTCTCTGGAACGCATTCGCGCTGGCTACGTAGATGAGTGGAGTACGTGGAAATATTGCAAGGCGCGGTTTGAAGATTGCCCCTTTTAGTTTAGAGCAAATGGATTTATCGGCCGCCCGTCGCCTAAGGCTTGACGGAGACCTTCACCTGACCATTCGTCCAGCAGCACTGGAATCCGCCGCCGCCGTCCCCTGACCAATCGTTGGCTACCACGTGCAACACGTACTCTCCGGGCTCGCTGAACGTAGCGGTCGTGGTCGCCTTGCCGCCGAAGGCGGGCGTAGTCTTCCACTTGCCATCAGCTTTTTCGACCGGGGGCTTGCTATTGGCGAACTTCACGGCGCCTGGTCCCCGGAACTTGCTCCACGTGACAGTCACTGGAGGAGTATCGGGGAGCTTGCCGCCCTGAAATGACTTGGCATCATCGGCGGCCCACAGATTCAGCGTGAGCGGATTCCGCAACGACGTCGCGAGCGCGACACTGATCCCGCGCGGGCCCTGTACAGACGGGCCTCCCTCTTCAAAGCTGATGAGCGGCGGCGTATTGCCAATGCCCACGTCGGAGAAGGGCGAGATCTGCCACCGGGCATCCAGGTGTGCAGGAACTGCCGTTGTCTGGCCGTTGGCAACGAGCGTCCAGGTGAGCTTGTCGGTTCCGAAATTCTCCGGTACCGTTACGGTGAAGAGGCCCCACTGCCTTCGAGGTAGAAAATGCGTCGGCTGGCCTTGGTCGGGCCCACCCGGGTCAATTCGGTTATTCAAACCCACCGGGATGTCCAGCTCTTCCTTCAAATTCCGATTGAAATACCCAAAAAGAATACTGGTACTGCCGTCCGGATTCTTGAACCAGCCCTCATAGGCGGGCGTTACGTTCCGACCCGACTCGTGCAAAGGCTCCATGGGCAACTGTCCGGATTGCCCGTTCGCAGGTAGCGTCACGCCCATGAGCGCCCAGCTTACTAACAGAATCATAAGACACAGTGCTGTCACCGACGACCGCAGCGCGTGCATCCGAGAAATCTCCTTCTCCCGTTGAACTGTGTTCTGGAACCCGATTTCTTAACAGCTTGCGGCAAAAAACGAAAAACTATCATTCTGAGTGCCGGTCTTGCGCGAAGAATCTCCCTAGTCCTGAGTTTCAAACCCGGAGAGATTCTTGGCTTCGCCTCGGCGCGAGCGCTCAGAATCACAACCAATGCTTTTTTTCCGCAGGCTGTTCTTAAGTCCTGAATATGGAGCGGCAACTCTAAGAACAAATGCTCCTGCTAATCTGTCGAGTTCCGAATTAATGGTTGTGCATCTCTTCCGTCTTAGCTTGGACCGGTTTATGCTTGGCGACCCATTCCTTATAGTCATCTTCAGTGATGTAGGTGACGTTCACCCAAGCATGTGCCATCTCGTCGATCGTGCGCTCGCCCCAGCCGACCCACTGGTTCGGGTCGGGATTGTACGGGTTGGCGGTGGTGTTGTCATGCCAGGCGGTAATGCGGATTACCGTTCCCTTTGGGAGCACCGGCGCCGCGTCCTCCGCGTAAATGTAATTATTCATCCAGTTGAAGGCGAAACGGTCGACGTAGCTTAACATCTGGGTTGTGCCGTCCGGCAAAATCGCCTCCATGGACATTGCCTTGCCGCGCAGATGCATGTGCGGCTGAAAGTTCTCAAACCTGGCGGGCTCCTTCAGGACGTGGAAAGACTGGGTCTGAGTGATCGTATTGGGAGGAATATCCAGAACCCTGCCAAGTTGGTTAGCGTGGAATTCCATGAGGCGTGTCCGGTACTTCGGCGTCTCGCCCTTGGGATACAGATATATGCCCAGCATGACATTGTCGCGAACCGCTTCGCCGACGGCATGATAGTGAACATCCCAGCGAATCCTTGCTCCTGGCAGCAGCAATTTTCCGGTGTTCGCAGGGTAGACGTCGAATTGTTTCCCGATCGCCCATTCCATCAAAAGCCCTCCATCGTTGCGTCTCGCCTGGGCTAACGGCCCGATGCCGTCGTCGTCAGCGGCGCTGCTGACGCCCGGTTCATCCTGCAGTAGCTGGGCGAGGGCATGATGAGTGACACGGCGTCCTGCGACGCTCCCTGGCCGCATCTCGACCGCGCGCACCCATCGCGGCTCGGTCACCGGGAGTGCTTCGCTTAGCGGCTTCCACCAAGCGTCCTGAGCTACGGCCGGCACGGAGTAGGGCTCCGACTGGACGACGATATCCGGCTGGCCGAACTGTTCGGCCAACTGCCATCCTTCGTCACTCGGCCACATCTTGGCAGGCGGCATGTCTTTCGGGTTCCCCGGTGCCATGCCCGAATCGACCCACCGGACGATCGTGTCAATCTGCTCATCCGTCAACGAAGTGTCGTTCTTGAAACGCTGGATTCCAACCGTTCGGTCGAGGTGCCACGGCGGCATATTACGGGTGACCACGCGGTCCTTAATTTTTTCCGCCCACGGGCGCGTCTCTTCATATGTCACCAGAGACATTGGCGCCGCGGTTCCTGGATGGTGACACTCCTGACACTTTGCCTGAAAAATCGGGGCGACATCCTTGGCGAACGTCACCGGCTTGTTGGAAGAACCTCCGGCGATCGAAGGATGTGGGAGCATTAGGAAAGCACAGAGGCCCAGCACGCCCGCTCCAATTTTTCGCCACACTCTCTGCCACATGGCACCCTGGAACTTGGCATTGATCATGACTTGCTCCTCTCTGGTTGGTGTACTCCTGCCGATTTAGGCCCGTCTTAACCCGAGGTTTCTTCTTTTGGCTCCCAAGTGCTCCCACTCTACACCCCTTCGAGGTGTCCGGCGTAATATTTTTGCTTTGTCTGGGTCCAGGAGCACGCAACAGGGCCCTTTCTTCCTCTCCCCAAACGCGAGTGCCAAAACTGCTGACTGCGAAGAGTGGACTAGTCATCTGACTAGACTGTATGAGAGAATAAAAGAGGAGGTGCATGATGAGTTCCTGGCAAGTCCAAGACGCGAAAGCTCGCTTCAGCGAGTTTCTTAACGCTACTATCAAAAAGGGGCCTCAGGTCGTGACGCGGCGTGGCGTGGAGACGGCTGTTCTAGTTCCCATCGAGGAATGGCGTCGCTTGCAGCAGAACTCTCGCCCAAATCTTAAATCCCTGCTTCTCGAACCTGGAGCTCGGTTTGAAAAGCTCACTCTGGAGCGCGGCAGTCTTAAACGCCGCCCGCCGGTTGATTTTAGGTGACCAAGTATTTGGTGGACACAAATGTCGTTTCCGAACTGCGCAAGCCCAAACCGCATGCGGCAGTTATCGCGTGGATCGCAGGATTGCGGGACGATCAGCTCTATATTTCGGCAGTCACGATTGGCAAATTGCAGAGAGGAATAGAGCGAACGCGTAGGCAGAATATACAAAAAGCCCTCGAAATCAATAACTGGGTGGATCAGCTTGAAATGTCGAACAACGTCCTTGCCATGAATTCTCTTTGCTTTCGCGAATGGGCCAGGCTGATGGAGGGCAAGTCAGACCACCTCCTGGAAGATGCAATGATTGCTGCCACTGCTCGCGTTCACGATCTGACAGTCGCAACACGAAATGAGAACGATTTCGCCCTCCTCGCTGTGAAGTTAATCAACCCGTTTCGCGCGAGAGTCTAGCGTTCCGCTGCGGAACATCGCTGTGATGTTACGCATAAAAATTCCGATTCAGCTTCTCGCGAGTGGAGGATAATCTACGTCCGGCCCTGCTTCACTCAAAGGAGGATTTTATGGCGACAATTACGACGAAAGACGGAACACAGATTTATTACAAGGACTGGGGTAAGGGACAACCGATTGTTTTCAGCCATGGCTGGCCGCTGAGTGCGGACGAATGGGATGGGCAAATGCTGTTCTTCGGGCAGCATGGTTATCGCGTGATCGCGCACGACCGCCGGGGCCATGGCCGCTCCGACCAGACGTGGGACGGCAACGAAATGAATACGTACGCGGACGATCTCGCTGCGTTATTCGAAAAGCTCGATCTTAAAGACGCGATTATGGTTGGACACTCGACCGGTGGTGGTGAAGTCGCCCGCTACCTGGGTCGCCACGGAACCAAGCGTGTTTCCAAAGCGGCGCTAATCAGTGCCGTGCCGCCGCTCATGTTGAAGACAGAAAAGAACCCCGGCGGCCTGCCCCTGTCGGCTTTCGACAAACTCCGCGCAGCACTGGCAGCCAACCGGCCACAGTTCTACAAGGACCTCACTCTGCCGTTTTACGGATACAACCGGCCAGCTGCAAAAATTTCGGAAGGGATCCGGGAGCACTGGTGGTTGCAGGCGATGTTGGGAGGCGTCAAGCCCCATTGTGATTGCATCAAGGCGTTCTCGGAGACGGACTTCACCGAAGACCTGAAGAAGATCGACATCCCCGTGTTGGTGATGCATGGTGACGACGATCAGATTGTGCCGATCGGCGCGGCGGGCCTAATGTCCGCGAAGATACTCAAGAAAGCAACGCTGAAGGTCTACCCGGGCTTTCCGCACGGTATGCCCACAACGAACGCGGACCAAATTAACGCCGACCTGCTTGCATTTTGCAAAGGCTCTGCCACAACAGCAGCGGCGTAACATCGGCGGCTGGCCAGTCTTTGCGGTTTTTCCAAGGGTGCGCGGGTGGCCGACCCTTTCGGTTTTAAAGGGTCGGGTTTTGACTTCTCTGATCCGTTGAAAACCACGAGGGCTCGGCCACCCGGAAGTTTAAAACCGCTCATAAGGATTCGCCGCCCGCCTTCCTTGTCAAGAACTCAAAGCACCTTAGTAAAAGTGCTGCCGGTTATAGATACCGTCCCTCACATGTTCCTGCGCTTGGTAGAGAATTGGTACGCGCCAAAGAGGATGTAGATACTTGTTGTGGACGCGTTTTTTCCATTCGTAGCCAAGAACCGCCAGTCCAGCATCGAGCGCCGCATTTTCGGCCATGATCCTTGGCATCGAGCGCGAACCATTCGCCAGACCGCCTGCTTCTCTGCAGGAAGAACAATTCGTGATCCATTGATGCGTGGTAATTGTGTCAAAGGTCCAGGCCCCAGCGAGCGCTGATACGTCGATCCAGAATTCCCGATCTGCGACAGGTTTCGTTTCTCGAGTGAACCGATTGACGCGGAAGGGATCAGCGTGCTGCACCGCTACCGATTGATCTTGGCCATTCGGTGAAGACGCTCCTGCGATTCCGTGCGCGAAGGCGCTGGAGCCACCAAAACCCAAAAGTATGATTGCGAGTGCGAACGCAAGCTTCGTTTTCATGACTTCCTCCGTCCTGTTGATCAAAGATCCGCGTCCAGGCGGGCGATAGCCACCATCGCGCCGGGTGCGGATTGGGCATTGAGCCGCCCTCCATGAATCTTGACCAACGCGCACTGCCCGCGTGCCAGGTCTGACAAATCCACAGTCTTGGCCGTCAATATTGCACTTCAATGTCCAATGAGCATGCAGTGTGACCAAAGGACGTCGTTTGCATGGAGTGTGCAGATCTGCAGATAAAAGTGGAAAGTGACGGGCACTATCTGTCTGTGACTTGGTGCGACTCTGATGTTTCGCGGGTTAGCTCGTTATATTCGCGAAATACGCATTCGTGGCACAACAGTTTCGGATCAACTCACAACATGAGTTTTGGTAGGGGCGGTGAGGATCGAAATTGCATCTCCAAAAATAAGTCCCGTCTTGTTAAAGGCGTAGCACCACTGCCCTCCTTCCAATCGGTGTCAAATGGTATCAAGTTGCTTTGCCATTGACAGGTGACTTATATCCTGAGGTTGTTGAAACTTGTTCCTTTGACCTACTGCAGAGCCGACCATCCTGATGAATTGATTGACTGACCCCGAATTATGGGCCG
>Ga0209011_1000792_pt1 | contig 11594 bp, 9 predicted proteins | sample BlaSpr_A8_OM1_M3_FD_187986 | JGI IMG/M metagenome (GOLD analysis project Ga0209011, IMG submission 187986) | Forest soil microbial communities from Thunder Bay, Ontario, Canada - Black Spruce, Ontario site 2_A8_OM1_M3 (SPAdes) (version 2) | ecosystem: Environmental > Terrestrial > Soil > Boreal... | reverse complement strand
GTTTGACAAGCGAGTGGACGAGTACGAATCCCTGCTCACGGGAAACCGCATCTGGGTGGGCCGAACGAAAGGGATCGGAATACTCACCGCGAAAGACGCGATTGACTACGCTGCTTCGGGTCCCGTGATCCGAGCAAGCGGCGTGAAGTGGGACATCCGCAAGGCGATGCCGTATGCCGCCTACGAACTATATAAGTTCGAAATTCCAACCGGGAAGAACGGCGATACGTTTGACCGGTACATCGTGCGGATGGAAGAAATGCGCCAGTCGCGCTTGATCTGCCTGCAGGCCATCGAGAACATTCCCGCCGGGCCGATCATGGGCAAGGTGGGGAAAGTACTGAAGCCGCCGCCGGGTGAGGTCTATCACGCAATCGAAGCTCCGAAGGGCGAACTCGGATATTACATCGTGAGCGACGGCACGACGCAGCCCTACCGCGTGCGCATTCGCCCGCCGTCCTTGATCAACCTCGAGGCGTTCGACAAAATGATTCGCGGGCACCTGGTGGCGGACGTTGTGGCCATTATTGGTACGCTCGACATCGTGCTAGGAGAAGTGGACCGCTAACGCAATGAATGGCCTAATCGAATTCGTGAAGCCGATTCTGGTGCCGCTGATCTGCGCGGTCGTGATCGTGGCGGTCCTTCCACTCGTGGCCGGATACATCGTATTGATGGAACGCAAAGTCATGGCCGACATGCAGGCGCGGCTGGGGCCGATGCGCGTCGGACCGCATGGCCTGCTGCAGCCCATCGCCGACGCGGTAAAACTGCTCTTGAAGGAAGACATCATCCCGGATGAGGCCGATAAAGGGATCTTCTGGATCGCGCCGCTGATCTCAGTGACGGCGGGAATGCTGGCGATGTCGGCGCTCGCGATTGGGCCGTGGTTCCAAATTGCCGACCTGAACGTCGGACTTTTATTTGTCGTGGGCATCGGAGCGCTTGGGATTTTCGGAATCGTGCTCGGCGGATGGTCTTCCAACAGCCACTACTCGTTGCTCGGCGCGTTGCGCAGTGCGGCGCAACTGGTGAGCTACGAAACCGCCGCGGGGATGGCGATTGTCGGAGCGCTGCTGCTGGCAGGCACGCTCTCTACTCGGGAGATTATCGAGGCCCAGGGAGACTACGGCGTCTGGTTCGTCTTCGCCGCGCCGGTAGGATTCTTTATTTACGTGGTGGCGTCGATTGCGGAAACCAATCGCGCGCCTTTTGATCTCCCGGAAGCGGAATCGGAATTGGTGGCGGGCTACATGACCGAGTACAGCGGATTCCGCTGGGCGCTTTATTTCCTGGCCGAATACACAAACATGGTCGTCGTGGCGTCAATTGCGACGACGCTGTTTCTGGGCGGGTGGCTGCGGCCGTTCGCCGGTACGCGAGCGTTTGATTTTCTGGATTTCATACCGTCGTTGCTCATGCTTGGTGTTGCCGGGTATTGTTTTTACCGCGTGCCGAAGCAGCCGGTGAAAATACAACAAACCGTTCTTGCGGCGGTTGGAGTCCTGCTTATTTTGGTTGCGGGAATTTTGGCGGCGCCGCTCGTGGCGCCCGCGGGCTCGATGGTGGCGAGTGCGAAGGCGGGATTGCACGGCGCGTTCTGGTTTCTGCTAAAAGTAGGGCTGTATTTGTACCTGTTCATGTGGCTGAGATTTACGTTTCCCCGGTACCGGTTTGATCAGTTGATGCGATTGGGATGGCAGTTCCTGATCCCGCTTTCGATCGTGAACGTGATGGGCATTGGCTTGGCGCTTGTGTTGCACCGGCAATTGGGATGGAGTCATTGGACGGCCTTTCCCTTGACGACTGTATTGACTTTGGCGGTGGCCGGTGTGCTGGCGTCGGCTGGCGAGAAGAAGGAAAAAGAGCACGCTATCATGGGCGAAGAGGCGTAGGAACGAACCGGTGCGGGCTTTACTTGGAGCCCGCCGGATATAAAGATGCTCGATCAGATCGTATTTTATTTTTTTGCCACGCTGGCCGTGATTTCGGCGGTCCTGGTGGTGACGCGCCGGAACGTGGTGCAGAGCGCGATTTTCCTGATCACCGCGCTGCTGGCGACGGCGGGTATTTTTCTGCAACTGCACGCGGAGTTTTTATTCATCGTGCAGGTGATTCTGTACGCGGGCGGCATCATGGTGCTGTTTGTGTTTGTCATCATGCTGATCAACATGGACGTGTCGTTGCACCAGGTGCAGTTCAACCGGCAATGGTGGCTCGGATTGCTGTTGGCGCTGGTCCTGGGCGCGCAGTTGAAGGTGGCGATCGCAATGGGCCGCGCAGGGCTGCCGCTGGGCGAACCCGCTCCCGCAACGGCGCTCGAACCGAGCACACAGCTTGTGGGGCGCGTGCTGTTCAGCGAGTACATGCTTCCCTTTGAGATTGCGTCGATCTTATTGCTTGTAGCCATGATCGGCGCTGTCGTGATGGCGAAGAAAAAAGTTTGAGTATGCGAGAACAACTGCGAGAACAAAGATGATTCCGACCAGCCACTACCTTTTCCTGAGCCTGGGGTTGTTCACGATCGGCGTGATTGGCGTCGTGACCCGGAGGAACGTCATCATCATACTGATGTCCATCGAACTGATGCTGAACGCGGTGAACATCAATTTGGTGGCGTTCTCGCGCTTGGTGGGATCCGTGGAAGGGCACGTCTTCGCGATTTTCGTGATTACCGACGCGGCGGCGGAGGCCGCGGTGGGACTGGGCATCATCATTGCGTTTTTCCGCAACCGTGAGACATTGCTGGGCGACGAAATGGATTTGCTCAAATGGTAGGCAGTGCGGGCTGGTGTTCCTAGGACATGATGCCGACTGAATATTTTCTGGCGCACATCTGGATGATTCCTCTGTTTCCGCTGGCGGGAGCTGCGCTGATGCTGTTCATCGGGCGCCGCTTGCCGAACAGCGCTGTGAACGTGGTGTGCGTGGGCAGCGTATTCCTGTCGATGTGTTTCGCCTTCGGCGCCATCTGGCAATTGATCGCGCGGCCCGTCGCGGACCGCGTGGTGAGTTTCAACCTGTTCGACTGGGTGCCGGCCGGCGTGATGCACACGAACGCGGGACGCGTGATGAATTTCAATGTGCCCTGGGGCGTCTTGATGGACCCGCTGACCGCCGTGATGCTGCTGGTCGTCACGGGCGTTGGGTTCCTCATCCATGTGTATTCGACCGGCTACATGGCGCACGAGGGCGGCTATTACCGCTTTTTTGGTTATTTGAATTTGTTCATGTTCTCGATGCTCACGCTGGTCCTGGCGAATAATTTGTTGCTGCTGTTTGTCGGCTGGGAAGGCGTCGGGCTGTGCAGCTACCTGCTGATTGGTTTCTATTTCCTGCGCAAATCGGCGTCGGACGCGGGGAAAAAGGCGTTCATCGTCAACCGAATTGGAGACGCGGGATTCTTGCTGGGACTTTTCCTGATGCTCGGCACGCTCGGAACAATTCAGTTCACCGAGTTGGGCCCGGCGATCGCAGCGGGAAACTTTGAAATTGGGAACGGCACGCTGACGGCGATTGCGCTGCTGTTGTTCGTCGGCGCGACGGGGAAATCGGCACAGCTTCCTCTCTACGTTTGGCTGCCGGACGCCATGGAAGGCCCGACTCCCGTCAGCGCGTTGATCCACGCGGCGACGATGGTGACTGCCGGCGTCTACATGATCGCGCGAACCAACGCCGTGTTTTCGATGGCGCCGCGCGCGCTCGAAGTCGTGGCCGTGGTCGGCTGCGTCACGTCGCTTTTCGCCGCGACGATGGGCCTGGTGCAGAACGACATCAAACGCGTGCTGGCGTACTCGACCGTGTCGCAGCTCGGATATATGTTCCTGGCTTGCGGCGTTGGCGCGTTCACCGCTGGCGTTTTTCACTTGATGACGCATGCCTTCTTCAAGGCGCTGCTCTTCCTGGGATCGGGCAGCGTGATTCACTCGCTATCTGGCGAGCAGGACATGCGCAAGATGGGCGCGCTGTGGACGAAGATTCCGACTACCGCGCGGACTTTTCTGGTTGGCTCGATCGCCATCGCCGGAATTCCGCCGCTGGCCGGTTTTTTCAGCAAGGATTCGATTTTAGGGCACGCATTCGAGCATAGTCCGACCCTGTGGCTGCTGGGATTCATTACGGCGGGGATGACGGCGTTTTACATGTTCCGCCTGGTGAACATGACGTTCTTCGGAACGTCGCGCGTCGATCATGAAGTCGAGCACCACATTCACGAGTCGCCGAGCTCGATGACTGTCCCGCTCACGATTCTGGCTGTGCTTTCCGTGGTCGGTGGCTGGGTAGGATGGCCTGAGTCACTCGGCGGCAGCGACCGTTTTGCGCAATTTTTGGCGCCAGTTATGTCATCACCGATGGCCCAGTCAGGCGGAGAAGCGGCCGAGACAGCTGGCGCCGCGAATGCGGCATCCGGCGGTTCGACGGAGTACCTGCTCATGGCGCTGTCGGTGGCAATTGCCGCGGCAGGAATCTGGTTGGCCTACAAGTGGTATATCAAGCAGCCGGAAGTGCCTGGCAAGATCGCAGCTTCGAGCCCCTTTTTGTATAGTTTACTCTACAATAAATATTACGTAGATCAGATTTACGACGCGATGTTCGTGAATCGCATGAAGGATCTGGCGCTCACGCTGGGAGCATTTGACGTTGGCGTGATTAACGGCCTTGGCGTCGACGGTGCGGGATGGCTGACGCGGTTCACTTCGCGTATTTCGATGGTGTGGGATTCGTGGATCATAGACGGGCTGGTGAATCTTGCCGCGCGCGTCATGTGGGTCTTGAGCTACCCGGTGCGGATGCTGCAGACCGGACGCGTTTCGCGTTATGCGCTGTTCATGTTGCTCGGCGTGCTGGCGTTCCTTGGGTACTACTTGTGGTCTTCGGGGCTGACGCAAAACTTATTGCACTAGAAGAAGGCGAGGCGGGCAGATGGAATTTTACAATACTCATATCCTGACGGTGGTGCTGTTCACACCGCTGGTGGGAGCGTTGTTGCTGCTGTTCGTGCCGCGCGACAGCGAAAACGCGCATCGCGTCATCGGCAATCTATTCGCTTTCCTCGGGCTGATCGTTTCGTTGCCGCTGATCTGGCGGTTCAGCCTGGCTCCGGACGCGCCGCGTTTTCAGTTTTACGAAAACCATGACTGGATTCCTTCGATTGGCGCGCACTACACACTGGGAATCGACGGCATCAGCCTGTTGCTGATAATTCTAACGACGCTGCTGGGGGCGATCTCGATCCTGTCGTCCTGGAGCGCGATCAAGATACGAACGAAGGAATATTACATTCTCTTCCTGCTGCTCCAAGTAGGGATGCTGGGCGTTTTCATGGCGCTCGACTTCTTCCTGTTCTACATGTTCTGGGAAGTGATGCTTGTTCCGATGTATTTCCTGATCGGCGTGTGGGGCAGTGACCGCCGCCTGTACGCCGCGATCAAGTTTTTCCTGTATACGCTCGTCGGTTCGGTGCTGATGCTGTTGGGGATCCTGGCGCTCTACTTCAAGGCGGGCGGCATGACGTTTGACATCCCCACGCTGCTGGCATCGGCGGCGCAGTTTGACACGCGCACGCAAGTCATCCTGTTCTGGGCCTTTTTCTTCGCGTTTGCGATCAAGGTGCCGATGTTCCCGTTCCATACGTGGCTGCCGGACGCGCACACCGAAGCGCCTACGGCCGGCTCCGTCATCCTGGCCGGCGTTTTGCTGAAGATGGGAACATACGGATTCATCCGTTTCTCGTTGCCGCTGCTTCCACAGGACCCGGCGGCTCGCCACAAAATTGTGACGATCATGCTGGTCGTTTCGGTGATCGGCATTTTGTACGGTGCGCTGGTCTGCATGATGCAGAAGGACATGAAGAAGCTGATTGCGTACAGCTCCGTCAGCCACTTGGGATTTTGTACGCTGGGTATCTTCGCGCTGACGCCGCATGGCCTTTCCGGCAGCGTCCTCCAACAACTCAATCACGGACTCTCGACCGGGGCGCTCTTCTTGCTCATCGGCGTACTCTACGAGCGGCGGCATACGCGCTTAATTTCGGAGTTCGGCGGGCTCTCGACGCCGATGCCCAACTTCGCCGCTATTTATATGATCGCGACGCTCAGTTCGCTGGGGCTTCCGCTGCTGAATGGATTCATCGGCGAATTCGTCATTCTGCGAGGCACGTACGAAATCGGTCCCAAGTACGTGGCATGGGCGGTGATCGGAATCATTCTCGGCGCCGCATACCTGCTTTGGCTCTACCAGCGGGTCATGTTTGGACCGGTGACAAATCCCGCGAACGAGCATATGCAGGACCTCAACGCCCGCGAATATGCGACGTTGCTTCCCTTAATTATCTTGTGCTTCTGGATCGGCATTTACCCGAAGCCGCTTTTCCGAGTGCTGGAGCGCCCCGTGCAACAGATCGTCGAGCAGGTAAATCCGGGATATTACGGCGCGGAGCGTGCGTCCGCGCCAAATCTTAATGCCGCTCCGGCTCCCGGAGCAATTCCTGGAGGAATCAATGAGGCGATGCCGGGAATGAACATGCCGCCGAATCGGGCGCCGGCGGACGGCGACGCGGACCCGAACGCAAGCGATAAACAGAAGGCGATGCCGGCGAATCCCCTGCCTGCTTTCGGCACGGAGAAGAAGTAACCAGCCCGATGAGCCAAGTCCTCAACGCTTTCCGATCTTTCATGCAGCAGGGTGGCGGCGGGCTGCTCCTGCCCGAGATGATGCTCGTGCTTTTCGCCATGGGTATTCTCCTCACCGATTATCTTCTGGAAGCTCGCGACAAATATTTCAATGCGTTGATGGCGATGCTCGGCGTGATGTTCAGCGCCATCTGCCTCTGGCAGTTGCGGCCGGCCGCGGCGAGCGGGCAGGCGATTGGATTCAGCGGCTCGCTTATAGTGGACCCCTTCTTCCTGTTTTTCGGTTTCATATTCCTGATCGCGACAGCGCTGGTGATCCTGCTTTCGGTGCGCTACCTGCAAATTGAGGATGAAAATCACGGCGAGTATTACGCCCTGATACTATTTGCGGCTGTGGGCATGATGTTCATGGCCTCGGGCTACGACCTGATCGTCCAGTTTCTCGGACTCGAGACGATGGCCATCAGTTTCTACGTGCTGGCGGGATTCCTGCGGCGCGACCGACGTTCAAACGAAAGCGCAGTGAAATATCTGCTGCTGGGAGCGTTCAGCTCGGGCATTCTGGCGTATGGATTTTCGATTCTCTATGGGCTGGGCGCCACGGCAAACCTCAGCCCGTTTGGCGGTGCACTGCCGCCACGGACGAATCTGGAAGTGATCCAGGTGGCGGTCGAAGCGCGCGGGCATGGCGACCTGCTGGTGCTTCTGGCGCTCGTCACAGTCATTTCGGGGCTGTTCTTCAAGGTCGCGGCGGTGCCGTTCCACCAGTGGGCTCCGGACGTGTACGAAGGCTCTCCGACACCGATCACCGCGTACATTAGCGTGGCGTCGAAGACCGCGAGCTTTGCTCTGTTGCTTAGATTGCTGCTCACTGTCTTTTGGCCCGTTCGGCTCGATTGGGAGATGCTGCTGGCGGGCGTGGCGATCGCTTCGCTTACCATCGGCAACTTCGCCGCGATCACGCAGACGAATATTAAACGAATGCTGGCCTACTCTTCGATTTCCCATGTGGGATACATCTTGCTCGGCATCGTGGCGGCGGCCTCAAGTGCTCAGGGCTTTATGACCGGCATGATGGGCGTCGCGTTCTACTTGTTCGTGTACGCATTCATGACCATTGGCGCGTTTGCCGTGGTGATTGTGCTGCAGCGGCAGGGAGTCATCAGCGACGAATTGGACGACCTCAATGGACTCTACCGGCGCAGCCCCGCGTGCGCGGTGGCACTGCTGATTTTCATGCTGTCTCTCGCGGGCATTCCGCCGCTGGCGGGCTTTATCGGGAAATATTTCATCCTGCAAGCGCTGATACAGACGGGCCACAATCGGCTGGCCTTGTTTGGGGCGCTCTACATCGTCCCGGCGCTGTATTATTATTTCCGCATCGTCGCGCATGCGTGGCTGTATGAGCCAGGCAACACGCCGGCGCCGAGAATTACGATCGGGCAGGGGGTCGCGTTAGCCGCGCTGACCTTCATGACGGTCGGTGCCGGCATTTATCCCGACCCGATCATCGTGCATCTGGCGAAATATTCGCTGTACTTCCCTTTGGGATTCAGTGGCCACTGAAGATCCAGGTTCGCCTCTCCCCCCGCCGCCGCGAAAGCGGCCAGATCCTGCCTCCACTCAATTCGCCCTCGCTCTGGAATTGCCTTTTGTCCTGGTATCCGCGATTGTTGTGGGCGGCCTGTTCGGCTACTTCCTGGACCGATGGTTGCACACCAAGCCGGTTCTGATGCTCATACTTGGTGGAGTGGGTTTTTACGCGGGCGTTCGTGACGTTTTGCGGCGGCTCGCGCGGAGTAGCGATGGAAACGGTTGAGGTCGCACCGTATGCTCTGACCGAACGGCGCATCGCCCGCTTAACTCTTTTGCTGGGCGCCGTCGCATCGGCCGGCGCGTATTTTCTGTTCTCCATTCGAGTGGGCGCCGGAGTTTTTATCGGGGCATTGCTAGCATGGGTCAATTTTCGATGGCTGAAGAGCGCTTTGGACACCGTAACGCGCGCAGCGACGGTCCAGGCGGAACATTCCAAAGCCCGCATGCCGATTGGAAGCTTGTTCGGGTTAATTGGCCGGTATTTCTTGATTGCGGTATCCGTGTATGTTATTTTTATTTACTTTGGAATTCCCATCTTAAGCATGCTAGTGGGCTTGTGCGCGCTGGGCGCTGCAACGATTGGGGCAAGCTTGTACGAAGTCTTTCAGTCCTGGGATTGACACGATAAATGGAAACTCACGTAAGCTGGCTAACGCAGATTGTGAATCAGTATCTGGGGCATTTTGCGCTCTCGCTGTTGAGCGCACTCCATATTCAGCCCTCGAATCCCGCCACACCCATACCCGAGCACGTCGTCATGTCTTTTGTTGTATTTGTGATCGGCGTTTTGGGCACGCTCTGGCTGCGTCCGCGCCTTTCCGTGGACAATCCTGGCGGGGCGCAGCAGGTCGCGGAAATGTTGATTACCAACCCCATTGGTTTCGGAATCCGCGATTTGCTCGATGAAAATGTAAAACACGACGGACGCCGCTACATGGCGATGATCGGATCGGTTTCCGTTTTCATTTTGCTCGCCAATCTGCTCAGCCTTTTCCCGGCGTTTTCGGCGCCCACGGCGGAAAAGGCGGTTCCTCTCGGCTGCGCCATCGTCATTTTCCTTTATTTCAACTGGCAGGGAATTCGGCATCATGGGCCGCTGAAATACCTGAAACATTTTGCCGGGCCGGTGTGGTGGCTTTCCTGGCTGATGTTTCCCGTTGAAATCATCAGCACTTGCGCGCGTGTTCTCTCACTTACGGTTCGTCTCTGGGCGAACATTTTTGCCAGCGACCTGCTCTATGGGATCTTCCTTGGACTGCTGATTCAGCCAGCCCTGTGGGGATGGAACAAGTCGCCTGCGCTGGGTATCGCACTCGGAATATTTCCGGCGATTATTCCACTTGCGTTCATCGGACTTCATATATTTGTCGCGATTATTCAGACGTACGTTTTCACGCTTCTGCCGTCGATTTATATTGGAATTGCGACCGCAGATGAACACTAATCCGGCTTCTTGTTTGCACAGCCGTTTCAGTGTGAGCCCGGTTGTACGGCGAATATCCGGAAACCACCAACTGGCGGCACTTTCATAAGGAGAAAACGATGAAGAAAGTTCTGTACGCAGTACTAGCTTTGGCTGGCGCAATGCTCGCGGCTCCCGCGGTGTTTGCGCAGACCACCGCGGCTCCGGTAAGCGGAACGAACTGGGTAGCGATTTCCGCGGCGTTCGGTATGGCGCTGGCGGCGTTCGGAGGCGCGCTGGCGCAATCGCGCGTAGCGTCCGCCGCATGCGAAGGCATGGCGCGCAATCCAGGCGCCTCCGGGGCCATCCGCGCGGCGATGATTCTCGGCCTCGTGTTCATCGAGACGCTTGCGCTTTTGACGCTCGTTATCATTTTCGCAAAGGTTTAACGGCACCAGAGAATTTGTGGCAGGCCCGGGGGCGCAAGCTCCCGGGCTTTTTTTGTTGCCCGAATTTTCAGCAGCGTTTCCTTGGCCTGAATTCCGAAGTTGATTTGAGAACTTGGGGCTGAAATCCGGGTACGCCAATCTCCGGATTGGCGGTTTTGCAGGACGCCATTCAGGAGAATGGCGTTCCCGGGGTCGCCGCCTAACAGAGCCAATCCTGAATTCCCAAGCGGGTGTATTCGCAAGACGTAAGCGCAAGATAAATTGTTACGGAGGAAGTTTAGACTACCGCATGTTGATGGCGGCTCTGGCTGCGAAATCGATGACGCGAGTCGGGAATAGTCCTACAAACACCGTGCCGGCTGCGGCAATCCACAGCACGATGGAGAGTGTCCACGGCACCGGCTCGGCTGCAATTTCCTGCTTCGGCTCGCGCATGTACATAACGACCATCACACGCAGGTAGTAGTAGGCCCCGATCACGCTGTTCAGCGCCAGCAGGATCGCGAGCCAGATCAAGTTTGACTCCAGGGCTGCGTTGAAGACGTAAAACTTCCCGAGGAAACCCGCGGTTACGGGCAATCCGAGAAGCGAAAGCAGAAGCAGCGATAAGCACGCGGCCATGGCGGGCTGGCGGTGCGCCAAGCCTGTGAAGTCTTCGATATCGACGTGGCGTTCGCCCGTGCCGCCCAACTGCGCGACGATCAGGAATGCGCCCAGCTTCACCAGGGCGTAGCTCACAAGGTAAAACAACGCGGCGGCGATCCCGGCTTCCGGACGATCCGTCGCGGCCGCGGCGGTCAGAGCGACGAGGATGTATCCCGCGTGCGCGATCGAGCTATAGGCCAGCATGCGTTTCAGATTCGTTTGTACGAGCGCGCCCAGGTTGCCTGCAAACATGCTCAGCGCGGCTGCAACCCAGAGCGCCCAAAACCACAGCGCGCTCGCCGCGTCCACATTCGCCAGGATTCGGAGCGCCACAGCGAATGCGGCCGCCTTGGGACCGGTCGAGAGCATCGCGGTGACCGGCGCGGGAGCGCCTTCGTAGACGTCCGGCGTCCAAAGTTGGAATGGCGCGGCGGCGACCTTAAACGCCAGCCCCACAAATACAAGCCCGAGGCCCATTTTCAGGAGCGTCGCAGAGGTTTGCGCCCCGGCTTGCCTCATCAGGTCAAGGTGCGTGGTTCCCGTGGCCCCATAGGTGAGGGCAATGCCGTAAAGGAAAAACGCGGTGGCGAATGAGCCCAGGAGGAAATACTTCATGGCCGCTTCGTTCGAACGAGGGGCGTCGCGCTTGTAGCTGGCGAGAACGTAGGAGGCAATCGAACTCATCTCCAGGCCGATGAAAGCCGTCAGGAGTTCCTGCGCGCTGGCCATCACGCCCATACCGGCCGTAGCTAGTAGAATGAGCGCGCAGAATTCGCCGGGATCGAGATCCTCGCGTTCGAGGTAATTCGTCGACCCCAAAATCGCGAGGAAGGCCACACCGCAGACAATTAAATGAACGAAGAGGCTGAA
>Ga0209011_1000790_pt1 | contig 11607 bp, 8 predicted proteins | sample BlaSpr_A8_OM1_M3_FD_187986 | JGI IMG/M metagenome (GOLD analysis project Ga0209011, IMG submission 187986) | Forest soil microbial communities from Thunder Bay, Ontario, Canada - Black Spruce, Ontario site 2_A8_OM1_M3 (SPAdes) (version 2) | ecosystem: Environmental > Terrestrial > Soil > Boreal... | reverse complement strand
CGACCCCGCCGTGCGCCTGCCCCTGGCCCAGCGCTACACCTTGTTTTGAGATGCGCGACCCTTCTGCCACTGAAGTGACCCCGTTCGATCCGGCGCCTTCGGCGCCTCCACCAAGGGGGAGCCTCGCTCGATTGGCGACTGGACCCCCCAAGAGCGCGAGATGCGAATGATGATGTGGAGGCTCCTGCAGCTCGCCGACTCGGCGTTTCCCACCGGCGCCTTCGCTCATTCGGGCGGGCTGGAGGCGGCCATGCAGGCGCGCGAGGTGACCTGCGCGGAGGAGCTGCGGCGCTTCGCGCAGGGCGCGATCTGGCAGGCCGGCTTCGGCGCACTGCCGCTTCTGCGCGCCGCTCACGAGGATCCCTCCGCGCTGCCGGCGCTGGATGCGCGCGCCGACGCCTTCCTCGTCAACCACGTCGCCAACCGCGCCAGCCGCACGCAGGGCCGCGCGCTGCTCGCCACCTGCCGCCGCGCCTTTCCCGGCGAGGTCCCCGAGCTGGCGGCGCAGCATCTTGCGCCGCTCTGGGGGGCCGTCTTCAAGCAGCTCGGCGTCCCCTTGCTGGATGCGCAGCGGCTCTTTCTCTGGGGCGCGGCGCGAGGGATGCTCTCCGCGGCGGTGCGGCTCGGCCTCGCCGGCACGCACGAGGCGCAGGCGATGCTCTCGCAGCTCGCGGGCACACTCGAGGAGGTGCTCACCACCTGCGCGGCGCTGGAGCTCGAGGCGCTGGCGCAGACGGCGCCCCTCGCCGACCTGCTGCAGGCCACGCACGACCGGCTCTATTCCCGGCTTTTCCAATCCTGAAGGGAGGCACCGTGGGACACGAAGGCGATCACGAGCACGCCGACCACCCAGGCCATTTCCACGAGCGCGATGCGCCGCAGCGGCGCGACTTCCGCGAGCGCGCCTTCACCGTGGGCGTCGGCGGCCCGGTGGGGAGCGGCAAGACTGCGCTCCTGCTCGCGCTCTGCCGCGCGCTGCGCGAGAGGTTGAGCCTGGGGGTCGTGACCAACGACATCTTCACCCGCGAGGATGCCGAGTTCCTCACCCGCAACGACGCGCTGCCGCCGGAGCGCATCCGCGCGGTCGAGACCGGCGGCTGCCCGCACGCGGCCATCCGCGAGGACATCAGCCACAACCTGCTCGCGCTCGAGCAGCTGATGGAGCTGCGGCCCACCCCCGAGCTGCTCTTCGTCGAGAGCGGGGGCGACAACCTGGCGGCGCAGTACAGCCGCGAGTTGGCCGACTACACCATCTACGTCATCGACGTGGCCGGCGGGGACAAGGTGCCGCGCAAGGGCGGGCCGGGCATCACGCAGTCGGACCTCCTCATCGTCAACAAGACCGACCTCGCGCCCCACGTCGGCGCGGACCTGGCGGTCATGGAGCGCGACGCGAGGCGCATGCGCCAGGATGGGCCAACGATCTTCGCGCAGGTCGCGCGCGCGGTGGGCACCGAGGCGATAGCGGCGCACGTCCTCGACGCTCTGAAACGTGTGCGGCCCTGACGCTGTGGGCAGGCTTTTCCCGAGGCGCGATGCAAAAAGATGACTTCCCGCTGCGGAGGGGCACACTGAAACCAGTGGGAGGGAAGCATGCGACGAACGATCCTTCTCTCGTTCACCGCGCTGGCCGCGGGCACGATGTTCTTCTTCGCCGAGGCGCTCTTCTCGCCCGTGGCCGATGCGGTCCCGGCCTTCGCGCGCAAGACGGGCCTCTCCTGCTCGGCCTGCCACGAGGTCTGGCCGCGCCTCAACGATTTCGGGCAGCTCTTCCGCGACCGGGGCTACCGCCTCGAGCGCGACCGCGATGCGCCCGTGGAGCAGGACCCGTCCTACTGGCCGATCACCATGCGCACCACCGCCGGCTACCAGTGGCTGCGCAACACCCTGGTCCCGACCGGCGACGGCACCACCACCACCACCACGCAGAACGGCACTTTTGGTTTCACCGGCCTCGACGTATTTGCGGTCGGGACCCTGGGCGAGCAGCTCAGCTTCCTCATCACCTATACGCCGGGCCTCGCCGGCGCGGGCTTCCAGCTGGCCCCCAGCGGCTCGGACCTGGAATCGGCGTGGCTGGGCTTCAACGACATCCTCAACTCGCCGTTCCTCAACCTGCGCGTCGGCAAGCACGCCCTCGACCTGCCCATCGACGAGCATCGGCAGATCACGCTGACGGAGGGCTACGCCGTCTACCACTTCCGTCCGACGGGCAGCTCCGTGGCCTGGTCGCCGGGCGACAACCAGCCGGGCATCGAGATCTACGGGCACTCGGAGCTGAGCCGCGTCCGCTACTCGTTCTCGCTGGTCAACGAGCGCAACTCGGCCTTCTGGTCCAATCAGATCGTCAGCAACCCCGTGGTCTGGGGCCACCTCACCGGCCAGCGGTACCTGAGCAACCCCCTGCTCGCGTCCGTGAAGGCGGGCGTCTTTGGCAGCGTTGGTTGGCATCCGGCCGCTTCGCTGACCCTCGCCGGCACGCCTCCGGCGACAACGGCGCCCGTGCAGGGGACCGGCTCCAACGTGAAGCGGCACATGCGCTATGGCGCCGAGGCACACATGATGTTCCTCAGCCTCGTGAACCCGATCACCCTCAGCGGCGTGATCTGGGGAGGGTCGGATGACGCGGCCCTCATCACGCCGGCCATCGCCGGCGGCACGACACAGGAGGCGCGCTTCCTGGGCGGCTTCGTCGAGGGCGTCTGGACCATCAACCCGCGGCTCAGCCTGATCGGCCGCTACGAGAAGATCAACAACACGCAGATGGGTGACCCAACCCTGGCGGGCGGCACGGGCAACCTCACCGTGATGACGGGCGCCATTCGCCACACCTTCGAGCTGACCAGCCGCACGGAGGCGGCGCTGCAACTCGAGCTGAGCCGCGTCGCGAAGCGGGCGGCCGATGGCACGACGCCCGAGACGTACACCGGTTTCCTCGTTTTGGATTTCGCCCTCTGAGAGGAGGCGCTTCATGATCCGCTGGAAACCGATCGTGCTCTTTGCGCTGGCGCCGGCGGCGCTGGCGCTCGCCGAGGGCGCGCGGAAGGCTCCAGCGCGCCAGCAGCCCGCGCCCGCGCCGCAAGGACAAGACGCCGCCGCTCAAGTAGAGAAGCCGCCCAATCCGCCCCGCCCGATCGACGGGGCGAAAGCGGCGCGCGGAAAGGTCGCGTACCAGCGCTACTGCATTTCCTGCCACGGCGAGCACGGCGACGGCCGCGGCTATTCCGCGCCCTGGCTGGACCCCAAGCCGCGCGACTTCACGCGCGCCACCTTCAAGTGCCGCTCCACGCCGAACGGCACGCTGCCGGTGGACGACGACCTGATCCGCACGCTGCGCGAAGGCCTCTACCACACCAACATGCCCTCCTGGGCGGTGCTCGGCGACCCGCAGCTTTACGACCTCATCGAGTACATCAAGACGTTGTCGACGCGCTGGAAGGAAGAGGGGCCCGGCGACCCGATCAAGGTGGTGGCTGAGCCTCGCGACGACGCCGCATCGCGCGACAAGGGCAAGAACATCTGGAACGCGCAGGCCTGCTTCAACTGCCACGGCCAGACCGGCAAGGGCGACGGTCCCTCCGTGCCCACGCTCTTCGACGACTGGGGCTACCACGACGCGCCGTTCGACTTCACCGCCAGCCCGAGGCGCAAGTGCGGCACGACCGACCAGGACCTCTACCGCACCTTCCTCACCGGCATGAACGGTACGCCGATGCCGAGCTTCGCCGATACCATGTCCGCCGAGGATGCGTGGCACCTGGTGCACTTCCTCAAGACCTTGCAAACACGCAACACGCAGCAGGGCATCTTCCAGTTCTCGATGGGACGGTAGACCGGAGCTCACCGAATCTTGCCGTTGAACGTCGCGGTGCCGCCGGCGGCCACGGTGACCGGCTGCGAGAGCGGGCCCGCCGCCTGGTGCCAGGTGGCAATGGTGTAGTCGCCCGACGGGACATCGGTGATCTCGAAGGCGCCGTCGTCGTCGGTGAGCACGGCGTATGGCGTCTCGGACACGAAGATGCCGCCGGTCATGAAGCTGTGGACGTCGCACTTGAGCTGCTGGCCGCCCGGCTTGTCCATCTTCTTGGTCAGGACCAGCCCCGCCCGCGGCGGCATGGCGAAGTTGATGACGCTGCTGCCGTTCAGGAAGGAGTGGACGTTGTGCATGATGGGGTCGCTGCTCTTCACATGCAGGGTCGCGTGCAGCGGGACCACCTGGACGTGGGGCAGGTAGCGGCAGCCCTTCTGGTCGAGGACCGGTTTGATGTTTCCTTCCATCTTCTTGCCGCTCTTGATGTCGGCGAGATAGACGACCACGTTCTTCACGCCGCCGCCCGTGCCGATGAGGAAGGCGTCGTCGTCGCGCGAGACGCCGCAGACCTTGGGGTCCTTGGCGATGGTCACCTTCTTCGGCGCGGGAGCCCTGCCGTTGTAGATGATGCGGCCCTTGATGGTGCCGCCGTTGATCACCTGGGTGACCGTGTACTGGGCGGCGGCGGGAAAAGCCGAAAACAGTGCTACCAGCACCGGAAGCAGGCGCATCGTGGGTCCCCCCCTCTTGTCCTTTGACAGTCTAACGTCGGAACGTCTTTTTTTGCCCTTCGAGTACCCGTGTTAGCGTTTCCGTGCATGGGAGCCGCCCGCCGATCGTTCACGCTAGCAACCAAGATGGTCTTCCTGTCGCTGGGCGTTTCGGGCGCACTCGCGCTGGCGATCACCTGGTTCGGCTACCGGAAGGCCTCGGCCGGCTTGCGGACCAAGTCGGAATTGGCGCTCGGCAGCGAAGCGCTCCTGGGCGCGACGCTGATCGAGAACTGGATGACCGAGCGCACCGTCGCGCTGCGTGGCGTCGCTGGCCTCCGCAGCGTGCGCACCATCCTCGACACCGCGGTTTCGCTCGCGCGCGAGGACGTGAACGCCACCAACCAGGCGCTGTCCGACATCGCCAGCGTGGCCCCGGAAATCGAGTCGATCGAAGTGATCGACCTGCGGGGCGCGGCCATCGCCGGCACCGCCGACGAGGTCGAGAAAGGCCTGCTGCAGCGTCCCGAGGTGCGGAGCGCGCTCGCCGGACGCGATTACATCAGCGGCATCTCCACCTCGCCCACCAGCGGCGCACCCTGCGTCTACACCGCGGTGCCGGCGCGCGGCAGCAACGGCACCGTGGTGGGCGTGGTCCGCGCGCGCGAGTCGATCGAGCGCATCCAATCGCTGGTCGCCGCAGCGCGCGCTCGCATCGGCCGCACCGCGCAAGGCGTGCTGCTCGACAGGGACGGGGTGGTGGTGGCGGCTACCGATCCCGGCCTGCGCTTCCGGCCGGTGGTCGCCCTCGACCCCCTCAAACTGGAGGCGCTTCGCGCCGAGGGCCGCTGGGGCAAGGGCGCCCCGCGCGCTCCGATCCATGCCGACGAGCTGGCGTCGCTCCCGCACGCGAACGACCGGCGGGTCTTCGACTGGAAGGTGGAAGGGTTGGCCCACGTCGCCGTCGCCGAGCCCCTCCGGCACACCGGGTGGACCTACGCGGCGGCGCTCCCCGTCTCGGTGGTCGAGAGCGAGGCCCGCAGCTTCCTGCGCCGGGCGACCGCCTTCGCGGCGGTGGGGCTCCTGGCCGGTTTCTTGCTCTCGACGCTGGTGTCGCGCCGGGTGGTGCGCTCGATCCGGAAGCTGATCGAGGCCAGCCGGCAAATCGTCGAGCTCAACGATCTCACCCATCGTATCGAGAGCGACTCCGACGACGAGGTCGGCCAGCTCGCCGACAGCTTCTCGCTGATGGTCGATGCGCTGCGCAACGCGCTGACGGCCTTGCAGTCCACCTCGAGCTCCCTGCTCGACGCCGCCGAGCAGCTGCGCGGGACCACCGAGGCCGAACGCGAGCTGCTCAACCGGCAGGCGGCGGCGCTGCAGGAAACCCAGGTGACCGCGCAGGAGATCAAGCAGACCTCCGCGCTGGCGGCGGAAAAAGCGCGCATGGTGGTGCAAGCAGCGGACAACGCCGCCAAGATCGGCCGCTCGGGAGAGGGCGCGGTCCAGGAGAGCATCAACGGCCTCGCCAGCATTCAGGCCCAGACCAGCGAAATCGGCAGCCGGATGCAGATGCTCTCCGACAACGCGCGTCAGATCGGCGGCATCACCGACACGGTGAAGGACCTCGCCGATCAGTCCAACATGCTCGCGCTCAACGCGGCGATCGAAGCGGTCCGCTCCGGCGAGCACGGCAAGGGATTCGCGGTGGTGGCGCGTGAGATCCGCAGCCTCGCCGATCAGTCGATCGCCGCCACCCGCCGGGTGGGCGAGATCCTCGCCACGCTGGGCGGCTCGATCCGCTCGGCGGTCACGATCAGCGAGCAAGGAGCGCAAACCATCGAGGCCGGTATCATGCGGGTCAAGGAGTCGGGCGACAACCTGCGCGGGCTGCTCGAGATCACCCGGCAGAACGTCGAATCCGCCCGCCAGATCGCGGCCGCGGTGCGCCAGCAGGACACCGGAATCCAGCAGATCTTCGCCGCCGTCACCGATCAGCTGACCATGATGCAGCAAACCCAGCAGCGGTTGGAAAGCACCAGCGCCGCCTCGACCGCGGTCCGCGAGCAGGCCAGCCACGTCTCGCAGCTGCTGGCGCGCTATCGGATTTGAGGTCGTCGGGAAACGGCGGCGCTTTTCCAGGTCACGAAGAGCACCGGATAGACCAGGAGCTCGAGGGCGAAGCTGGTCAGGAGTCCTCCGATCATCGGCGCGGCGATGCGCTTCATCAGATCCGCCCCGGCGCCGTTCGACCAGAGGATGGGCAAAAGGCCCATCATCGCCGCCATCACCGTCATCATCTTCGGGCGGACGCGCTTGACGGCGCCCTGGATCGCTGCTTGCCGGAGATCGGCCGGGCCGTTCATCCTTCCCTCTTTGACGGCCTCGTCGTAGGCGAGATCGAGATAGAGCAACATGAAGACGCCGGTCTCGGCGTCGAGGCCCATGAGCGCGATCATTCCCACCCAGGCCGCGGTCGAGAGATGGTAGTTCAGAAGCCACATCAGCCAGACCGCGCCGACGAGCGAAAACGGGACCGCCAAGAGGACGATGCCCGTCTTCACCCAGCTGGCCGTATTGACGAAGAGCAGGACGACGATGACGAGCAACGTGAGCGGAAGGATCAGGCTGAGCCGCTCTTTCAGGCGCGCGAGGCTCTCGTACTCGCCCGAGATCAGGATGGTGTAACCGGCAGGAAGCGCGATCCGCCCGACGGCGGATTTGAGGTCCTCGACGTAGCCCCCGAGGTCGCGGCCGGCCATGTCGAGGAACACGTAGCCGGCGAGCAGGCCGTTCTCGTCGCGGATCATCGCCGGCCCGTTGACCATGAGGATGTCGGCCAGCTCGCCGACGGGCACGCGCAGCGGGTCCCCGGCGCTGGTTGGCGTGGCGACGGGCACCAGAACGGTCTTGAGCTTGTCGATCTCGTCCCTGAAGTCGCGCGCGTAACGGACGTTGACCGGATAGCGCTGCCGGCCTTCGACCGTGGTGGTGACGTCCTCGCCCCCGATCGCCGTGGCGATCACCTCTCCGACCTCCTTGGCGCTCAGGCCATAGCGCGCGAGCTGCTCCCGGCGCAGGACGAAGTCGATGTAGTGTCCTTCGGCCACCCGCTCGGCGAAGGCGCTGCGGGTCCCGCGCACGCCGCGCGCTGCGCGCTCCACCTCGGTGGCGAGACGCTCGATCTTCTCCAGATCGGCGCCGAAGACCTTGATCCCCACCGGGGTGCGCATTCCGGTCGCGAGCATGTCGTTGCGGTTGCGGATGGGCTGGGTCCAGATGTTGGGGAACCCGGGAATCTTCAGCTCGCGGTCCATCTCCTCGACGAGATCTTCGTACGAGATCGTCTCGGGCCAGAGGCGGCGGAGGACGGCAGCGAGGGGCGCGGGGGCCCAGGCCGAATACCATCTCGGCTTCTTCCGCCACTGCCCTTCGGGCTTGAGGACGACGGTCGTCTCCACCATCGACAAGGGAGCGGAATCGGTCGGCGTGTCGGCCCGGCCCGCCTTGCCGAACACGCTCTCCACCTCGGGGAAGGAGCGGAGGATCCGGTCCTGGAGCTGGAGCACGCGCTGCGCTTCGGTCACCGAGATGCCGGGCAGCGCGGTCGGCATGTAGAGGATCGAGCCCTCGTTCAAGGGCGGCATGAACTCCGATCCGAGCGACGCGAACGCCGGCACCGCCGAGAGCACGAGCAGCACCGCGACGAGGAGGATCGTCTTCGGCCGGCGCAGCACCGCCTCGCAGACGGGTTTGTAGATGCGGAAGAGCCGCCGGCTGACGGGATTCTCCTCCTCGTTGAGGTACTTTCCCACCAGCACCTGGGTGGTGAGCCACGATGCCCAGGCCGGCCTGAAGCGGAACGGCTCCATCCGCGTCAGCAGCATGCGCAGGGCGGGATTGAAGGTGATGGCCAGGAGCGCCGCGATCACCATCACCAGCACCTTGGTGGTGGCGAGCGGACGGAAAAGCCGGCCCTCTTCGTCGAGCAGTGCGAAGACCGGCAGGAACGCGACCGCGATCACCAGCAGCGAGAAGAAGACCGAGGGCCCCACCTCCTTCAACGCCGCGAGGCGCACTTCGTGGAAGTCTCCCTTCCGGCCGCCGGCGATCCAGATCTCGAGCTTCTTGCAGGCGTTCTCGACCTCGATGATGGCCCCGTCCACCAGCACACCGATGGAGATGGCGATCCCCGAGAGCGACATTAGATTTGAGGTCAGGCCCAGGAAGTAGAGGGGCAAAAACGCCAGCACCACCGCCACCGGAATCGTCGCGATCGAGACGAGCGCGGAAGGAACGTGCCAGAGGAAGAAAAGGATGACGAGGCTGACGATCGCCATCTCCTCGGTCAAGATGCGCTTGAGCGTGCCGATCGCCCTTTGGATCAAATCGGAACGGTCGTAGGTGGTGATCACCTTGACGCCGCGCGGAAGGGAGCCCTCGAGTTGCGCGAGCTTCGATTTGATGCGCTCGATGACCGGCAGGACGTTCTCCCCCGAGCGCATCACCACGATTCCGCCGACGGTGTCACCGAGCCCGTTCAGGTCGGCCACGCCGCGCCGCATCTGCGGACCGAGGTGGACCGAGGCCACGTCCTTGACCAGGACGGGCGCGCCTCCGCGCAGATCGTGGCCCACCGCGATCGACTCGATATCCTGTAGCGTTCGGAGATAGCCTTTGACGCGCACCGTGAACTCGGTGCCGGAGAACTCCAGGAGTCCCGCCCCGACCTCGTCGTTGCTCTCGCGGATGCCCTTGACGACGTCCATCAAGACCAGGCCATAGGAATCGAGCGCGTTGGGGCGGACGCGCACATCGTACTGGCGCGCGAACCCCCCCACCGATGCCACTTCCGCCACGCCCGGAATCGACTCGAGCTGGTAGCGCAGGTACCAATCTTGAAGGCTGCGCAGCTGCGAGAGGTCGAGCCGGCCTGACTCGTCGATCAGCGCGTATTGATAGATCCAGCCGACCGAAGTGGCGTCGGGGCCGATCTCGGTCCGCACTCCCTGCGGGAGCCGGCCCGATATCTTCGACAGATATTCGAGCGTCCGGCTTCGCGCCCACCAGACGTCGGTGCCGTCCTCGAAGATGACGTAGACGTAGGAGAAGCCGAAATCGGTGAGCGCGCGGATCGCCTTGACGCGCGGCGCGCCGAGCAGGGCAGCGACGATCGGGTAGGTGACCTGATCCTCGATCACGTTGGGAGCGCGGTCCCAGCGGGAGAAGACGATCACCTGCGTCTCGGAGAGGTCGGGGATGGCGTCGAGCGGCACGCGCCGCATCGCCGCCGCGCCGAAGCCCGCCGCCGCCAGCGTGAGCAGGACGACGAAGATCCGGTTGCGTCCCGACCAGTCGATGATGCGCGCGATCACGAGGGGGGCCGTTCAGCGGGGATTCCCTTCACCCGCCCTCCCGAACGCGGCGAGCGCGGAGCGAAGGCGCGACTCCGAGTCGATGAGGAAGTTGGCCGAGGTGGCGACGGTCTCGCCCTCTACGATTCCGCTGGCGATGCCGACATGGTCCTCCCCGCGCCGGTCGATCGTCACCAGGCGCGGCTCGATCGCGCCGTCGTCGGCAACCACGAAGACAATCTGCTTCTCTCCCGAGTCGAGGACCGCCTCCGCGGGCACCGAGAGGCGCACGCCGAGGGGGACGCGGATGCGCACGTCGAGATACATCTCCGGCTTGAGCAGCCCTTCCAGGTTTTGCACCAGCGCCCGCGCGCGGGCCGTGCGCGTCATTGGATTCACCACCCGGTCCACCGCTTTCACCGCGCCGGGGAAGACGCGGTCGGGCACCGAGTTGGTGCGCGCCTCCACCAATTGGCCAGACTGGACGCTGCCGAGCTCGGAAGCGAAGACGTCGATGAAGACCCAGACCCGCCCGCCCTTGGGCCCCGTCATGAGCTCGGCGGGAGGTCCCGTCCTGCCCGGCAGCTCGGCGATCTGCGCATCCGAGAGACCGAGGAGCCGGAGCCGCGCCGCGATCGATTGGATCAGCGAAAGACGCAACTGCTTCCCCTCCGGCGAGACTTGCGCCGCGTTCGCGCCGCCCGCCGCCGCCTGGCGATATTCCTCGATGGCGGCGACGAGGTCGGGGTCGTAGGAGATGTGGCCCACCGCCCGCACCCAGCGCTGGAGGGGCCGGCGGAGCGCCTTCTCCTTCGTCATGCCGATGAGCTGTTGCCGGCGCGGCGAGAGCATGAACTTGGCATGGCCGTCTCCAATGCTCCGCCCCTCGCCGGCCGCGTCGTCCATGCGCTCGAGGTCCATGTGGCAGATGGGGCAGCTCCCCCGCTCGTCCCGCACGATGTTCGGGTGCATGGGGCAGAAGTATCTGGCCGCTGCAGCGTTCGGGCGCGGGCCCGCCTCGGAGACGCCGGCGCCGCGCGGGCATCCCTGCCCTGCCAGGCTGGCCAGAAGACAGACTGCCAGAAGTGAAGGCCGCATCGTCGCCCTTCGCCGCAGGAAGTTATCCGATCTCGAGACTACCCGACAGCGCCGCCTTCAGTGGACCTTGTAGGGCCGCATCATCTCGTTGTCCTCGTGCTCGGTGATGTGGCAGTGCCAGACGTACTCGCCGACGGTGGGATCGAACGCCGTGAAGAGCCCGCTCGGCGTGCCGTCCGCGGGATCTTGCGGCGAGAACTTCACCAGGAAGCGCGTGACCGTGTTGTGCTTCACGCGGATCGTGTCCTTGAATCCCGCCTCGGTGGCATTGGGCGGGATCGGGCTGCCGATGAGATAGGGAGTGATGTCGGGAACGACCATGGGCCGGTTGGTGGTGGCGGGGCCTCCAACGCCCACCGACGGCGGGACGATCGACGAAGGACAGAAAGGCGGCGGACCCAGGACGGGCGAGCCGGCTTCGGTGGCATCGCCGCTGATCACGCTCCCGTTGGTCCCGTTGGCCCGGTTCAGCGCACGCATGTAGGCGTTCTTGTCGAACTGCTGGCGGTCGAAAAGATTGAACTCGATCAGGTGCAGGTGGATCGGGTGCGTGTCGGGAGTCATGTTGGTGACCTCCCAGACCTCGGTCGCGCCCTGGATCGGATCCTCCGTGCGCGGCTTCTCCCAGCAGGTA
>Ga0209011_1000789_pt1 | contig 11611 bp, 12 predicted proteins | sample BlaSpr_A8_OM1_M3_FD_187986 | JGI IMG/M metagenome (GOLD analysis project Ga0209011, IMG submission 187986) | Forest soil microbial communities from Thunder Bay, Ontario, Canada - Black Spruce, Ontario site 2_A8_OM1_M3 (SPAdes) (version 2) | ecosystem: Environmental > Terrestrial > Soil > Boreal... | reverse complement strand
CTCGCCGTCACGGTAACGGTGTCCTGATCGTCGCGATCCAAATACGAACCTAGAGGGGATCAGGAGAAATACGTTGCCATCATTCGCCGAAGCGGGCGTAAGCCCGCGCACACTAGCTGCCCTGTCCGCACAGGGAATCACAGAACCGGTCCAGGTCCAGTCGGAAGCCATCCCAGCCCTGCTCGCGGGCCGCGACGTCGTCATGGAGGCTCAGACAGGGTCCGGCAAGACGCTTGCCTATCTCATCCCGCTGGTCGAAAAGCTGCCGCGCGGCGGGGCCGGGCCCCGGGCGATGGTCGTCACGCCGACCCGGGAGCTGGCGCTGCAGGTCGAGAAGGTGCTTCGCACCCTCACTACAGACCTCCGAACGACGATCCTTTACGGGGGCGTCGGCTACGCCACGCAGCGCCTCGCCCTGAAGCGCGGCGTCGATGTGGTCGTCGGCACCCCGGGCCGGATCATCGACATGCTGGGCCAGGGCAAGCTTTCGCTGTCCCGCATCCAGTACCTGGTGCTCGACGAAGCCGACGAGATGCTCGACGCGGGCTTTGCTCCGTCGGTCGAGAAGATCCTTGGTCTCACGTACGAGCCGCAGACCGTGCTTGCATCGGCGACGATGCCGGCATGGGTGACCAGACTTGTTCAGAAGCACACCAACGACCCGGTGCAGGTGCGACTCGAGTCGAATCACGCCGACCTCTTGGAGCACGGTTTGGTCCGCGTCGACCGCGAGCAGAAACTGCCGACGCTGAGCCGCCTGCTCCGCAAGCACGGTGGCAGCGCCATCATCTTCGGCCGCACCAAGCACGGCGTCACTAAGCTCAACCAGAACCTGCGCAAGCTGGGTCACAACTCAGTCGAGCTGCAGGGGAATCTCTCCCAGCTTGTTCGCGATCGGGCGATGAGCTCGTTCCGCGAAGGCCGCAGCCAGATCCTTGTCGCGACCAACGTGGCCGCGCGCGGGATCGACGTGAACAACGTCGGGCTCGTCGTGAACTTCGAGCTTCCCGATTCTCCGCAATGGCTGACCCACCGCGTGGGCAGGACAGCGCGAATGGGCGAGGCCGGTCGCGCGCTGACGTTCGTCTCGCCTGAGGACGAGAGCGCATGGGTGAAGCTGGGACGCCTCGGCGCTCCGGTCATTCGCGAGCTCGACACCAAGCGGTTGCTCGACGAGGGCAGCTGGCACTACCAGGAAGGACGGCCGATGCAGTCGCGCGGTCCGAGCTCCGCTCCACGCAGCGCCAACCGGAACCGCGGTCGCCGGCCGTGGCACTCCGGCGGCGGCAACGGAAGCGGGCGGCCGAGCTCCGGAAACAGCAACGGCGGGCGCCCGAGGCAGTCGGCCTAGGTCTTCTTCGCGCCTATCGCTTCCTCTCCTCGCCGCTGGAATTCCGTCCCTTTGGCGCCAACGGGGCATGTGCCTGCGCCGATTCTGTCCCTTTGGCGCCAACGGGGCGTCAGCGGTCTTCCAGCTAGGTGAATTTCTTCGGCCCGATCTGCTCGCTGAAGAATTTGAGGACTCGAGTCCAGGAATCTTCGGCAGCTGCTCTGTCGTATGAGGCCCCGCTCTCGTTGAAAAACGAGTGCCGGGCGCCAGGGTAGATCTTGATGTCGTGCGCGATGTTGTGCTTGTCGAGCGCGTCATCGAGGTTGCGGCCAGCGCGCGCAGTGAAATCCTTTTCTGGATAGGAGCCGACCACCGGGCATAGCCGGCTGACGAGCTCGAGGGGGCGCGGGTTGGTCGCATAGAAGGGGGCGATTGCCTTGAGCCGGGAGTCTGTGCACGCCCAGGCGATTGCGAAGCCGCCGCCCATGCAGAATCCGATCGCACCCATGCGCTGCGCGTCCACGTCGCGATTCTTCGCGAGGAATGTGAGCGCGGTCTTGAGGTCGTGGATGCCGTAGGCGTTGACCGACCCGAGAAGCAGACCGGTCATATAGCGCGCCATGCACACGGCGCGGTTGCGACCGGTGAAGAGATCCACCGCGAGAGCGACGTATCCCTCGCTTCCGAATCGTTCGGAGATCCCCTTGATGTTTTCGTTCAGGCCGTGCGCCTCGTGGATGACCACGACGCCTGGATGAGGGCCTGGTCCGTCGGGCGTGACGAGATAACCGCCGCCTTTCAGGTCGCTCTGATCGATTTCACGGGTTTCCATTGGCAAGAGGAGATCCTAGAGGAGGGTAGAAGGCGGGCGGTATCATCAACTACTCGAGGGGCAGTTCGTCGTGGGCCCGTGGCGCAGTTGGGAGCGCGTCTGAATGGCATTCAGAAGGTCAGGGGTTCGAATCCCCTCGGGTCCACAAAAATGATTTCCTGGTTCAGCCCACTGCCAACCTCACTGAGGACTCGTCTCAGCCAACAACTTGAGACTCTCCATCTCGCGGTGGGCTTCGTGTCCGCTGAGAACGACTGCCTCCACGAGACGGCCCAGGAGTCTCATCCCCCGAGGCCAATGCGTATGTGCTTCGAGGTCCAGGCGGGTTCCACCATTTTCGGGGACTAGATGCGCGATCGTGTCGAACCACAATCCCAGATAGGCGTCGGTCCGGGAGTGATACCGAGACGGGCGAATCGCCTCTACGACTGTCGTGTGGGCGACCCCCGGTCCACGGCGGACGGCGTAGGTCGTGCCGGCCACGTCGCCCCTGCCGCTTACGTCGGTAACGACTGGACCGCCCGTCTGCCACTCGGGAATCCGATCCAGTTCGGTGAAGATCTCCCAAACCAGCTCCGGCTTGGCATCGATCCAGATTGAATAGCGATGCGTGGCCATGGATAGCTCTACTCAGTATCCGAAACGCATCGCGATCATCGGCACAAGGAGTGCCGGGCGGCCAGCATCATCTGCGATATCGATTGGTGATCGACTGACGTACGTCAGGCCATCCTCGTTCGAGCGCCACATCATGGCGGCGATCCCGACCGTCGCGTTTGATGTCTCTGCTGACCGGCGATGCGGCGCTGCAGGACTGGGTCGGCATTCAGGCCAGATGAGGACCACCCTGGCGCGACCCCATCACGGTGGGCGAGAGCGTAGAAGACTGACGTCGCCCGTCAGATCCCCATCCCGAGCCCTGTCATCAACGGATCTGCGCTGTATCGCGGATACCAGGGCCGGTATCCGACGAGCCGGCCCAGCATCGCCATTGGTCCGAACAGCATCTTTTGGATGGCGAACGGAGGCCTGGCAAGGCGGAGCTCGTCCTCGTACTCGTCCATCAAGACGGCCAGCCGCAATGGATTCGGCAAGCCCTTTCGGTTCGTCTTTCCGTCCTTTGCCCAACCGAAAAAGGTCTCGAAGAACACCTCGGTCCGGAGCGCAGGCCTGAATTCGCCAAGAACGTGCAGCTCCTCCTGACCGCCGTTCCACCACACGTGCGGCAGTCCAGCCGGCACGACCTCGACCTCGCCTCTGCTCATGGTTTTCTCTTTCCCGTCGAGACGTAGGCGGAGCACCCCCGCCAGCACCTCGAAGCGCTCCTCCTGGAGGGGATGCACGTGTTCGGCAGCAACAAACCCACCGGGCGCCACGAAAAGGTCCGCTTGCAGCAGGGCTCCCGCAGTGTCCCGGGCGACCTTTCGCCAGACTAGCCGCTCCCCCGTGACGGGGTGCTCGAGCACGTCGCCGGATTTCGCCATTGGCCCCCCGACCGTACGTAAGGCACGACGCCCTGTCCATCCCAGGAATCTGGGAAATCGCTCTTGTGGAGGACCTCGTTCAGGGTGACAATTCGCGCGATGGCAACACCGCCGCTCATGCGAGCTCGCCGGCAGTTCGTGCGCCTGCTGCACCGTGGGCTCGACTTGCCTGCCTTTCTCGAAGCCGCGGACCGGACGATGTCGAGCGTGCTGCCGTTCGATGACTCCTGCTGGCTGACCCTTGATCCAGGCACGTTGTTGCCCACCAGTCACTTCACTCGCGAGCACGGCATCGAAGTCTTGATGGCGCTGGCGGCGAACGAGTTTCTCGAGGACGATCTGAACAAGTTCGCGGACCTGGCGCGGGCCAAACCACCTGTCGGCACGCTGTACGCGGCTACACAGGGTGACCTGCAGCGAAGCCCACGCTTTACCAAGGTGCTCGCCCCACATGGGCATGAGAATGGGGACGAGCTGAGGGCGGTGTTCATCGATGGCGATTCGGCGTGGGGATGCGTGGCTCTACATCGTCACCAGGGCAGGTTCGGCGCGGACGACGTCGCCATGATCGCCGATGCCGGCGGCTACATCGCGAAAGGGATCCGTCGGGCAATCCTCACCAACGCCCTGGGCGCCGACGACGGAGCCGATCCGCCCGGTCTCATCCTCGTGCGCGAAGACGACTCAGTCGAAAGCCTCACTCCCGCGGCCAAGTTCTGGCTCAGCGAAATTCTGGATTCGACCGCCGACTCGGGCGAGCTGCCGCTAATCGTCGCGAGTGTTGCTCATCGAGCGCGGCAGGCCTTTGCCGAGCGGACGCAAGACGTGGCCCAGGCTCGCGTCCCGCGTCGGGCAGGTGGATGGCTCTTCCTCGATGCGTCGATGATGGGCGACGATGCCCAGGGAAGGGTTGGCGTCATCGTCCATCCGGCAAGCCCACCACAGATCGCCGGTCTGATCGCCGAGGCCTATGGTCTTTCGAAACGTGAGCGCGAGGTCACTCGTCTCGTGCTGAATGGTCTTTCGACCCGCGAGATCAGTGACCGCCTCACACTTTCGCCCTACACCGTGCAGGACCATCTCAAGGCGGTCTTCGAGAAGGTCGGCGTGCGGAGCCGCCGGGAGCTCGTGGCACGACTATTCCTTCAGCATTACGCTCCGAAGCTCGAAAGCAGAGCCAAGATCAGGGCGGACGGTGGGTTCGCTGAAGAGCCGGCTGTAGCACTCCCCGGCGAGGTCAGGACGCCCTCCGGCTGATCTCGACGTTAGGTCGATCGCAGCGGCGTGGATCTCGCAGGTGTTCGAGTTGTGTATGGCTGGGTCCACCAAATTTGTTTCCCGGTTGCGCGCGCCTGGCGTAACGCGCGAGAGATCAGCCGATATCAGCGTTCGGAGCAGTTGCTGATCGGGTCGCAGGCCCTTCAAGGATCCTCTTGATGTTCGCGAGGCCCTTCTCCAGCCCCTGACGTCCACCGGTGTTCCATAACAGCCACGGCTGGACCAACTGGACCCATAAGGGAGCTTGCAACCGGTCCAGTCCGTATCGAATCCGGGAGCCGCCTCCTGATGGACTGATTTGAAAGTACCAGAGGTAAACGCCAGCCGCCCTGTCGTCGCAGACATAAGCAAAACGGTGTGGACGCTCTGCGGCTTCGATGCGGATCGTTGCCTGCAAGTCCATCGGTCCGAGCACCGCGTTTGATGCATACCGGCCAGGACCTGTCTGCCGAATCGTCAGCTTGTGCAACCCCCACTCGGAGTGACGGGGAATGTCCGACACATAGTCGTAGACCACGTCAGGCGAAGCGCTTACTTCAATCGATCCTTCCTTTCTAAATTTCATGAAGCTGCTCGCTCCGCTACGAAGGGTTCGATGCAGCAGGTTGGGTCTCGCGCTCAAGCGTCCGCTTGATGTTGCGCAGGCCATTGAGCATTCCCGGATGCCCAAAGATCGGCCACATCAATGCCGGCTGCATGATCCTCACCAGGAGCGGGTTGGTCATACGCTCCATGCTGAACTTGACCCTGCTGCCACCACTCTCCGGCGTGATGTCGAAGCGCCATCGATGTGGTGTAGAGAGCTCGTCCTCCGAGACGTAAACAAACCGGCGCGGTCGTTCAGCCGTCTCGATGTGGATCACCGAACGTACCTTCAGGGGCCAAAGCGTCATGATCGACTCGAGACGCCCACCTTCGATTTCTCTCATCGACAGCTTCTGTGCGGCCCACTCCGGGTGGCGCCGGATATCGGATAGGTAGTCGTAGACGGCTTCCGTCGGGGCCTCGATGTGGATCGACTCTTCGCGTATGAACATCTGCATTTCCTCCCTTCCTAAGGTGGTACGACCGTAGCGCTGTTGGCCCCGGCTGGCTATACGGGGAAGTACGTGTTTTTCGGGCCGTCTTCGACCCAAAAAATCAGCACTCTCACGGATGTGCTGGGCCAAACCGCGCCCTACCTTCGAATTGTGCAAACCGACCGTTACCTCGAACTCACAGCCGTGCAGGACGGTTTGCGAAAAGTCCTGCCGCTGATCGACCGAGACCGTCTGGGCGCTCGAGCCCGCCCAGACAAACCGACTGTCGGTGAGCTCATTGCGCTTGCCCTCCTCGAGCTCGACCGCCTGTCATCAGACCGGCAGGTACGCACGCGGGCGCTGCCAACCTTTGCCAACGACTTCCTCAACCGGCGTCTGGCTCGAAGGTTGATGGATCGGTACTCCGTCCAGGACTTGGCGGCCGAGTTCGACCGGCGATTTGCCACAGCCCTCAAGGCGATCTCGCAGGCGACTGGGGACGACGGGCTTGATCCTGTCCTCGAACGCCTCCGCGCCACGCTGGCCGAGCTCGAATCCACTTTCCCGCCGGCCGGACCTAGACAGTAGAAACGCGGTCACAGACTGCTGTTATGCGGTTCAATGCGTAGGCCGGCCAGATGGTTCTCTCACGTCGGGAGCAGGAGATTGCCGAGCTTGTCGCCCAGGGGCTGACGAACCGCGCCATCGCCGAACGCCTCTTCCTCTCCGAGCGCACAGTCGAAGGGCACCTCGACCACTCGTTCACCAAGCTCGGGCTGTCCTCCCGAACGCAGCTCGCGATGTGGATTGGCACGGTCGAGAAGGCACAGCCGGCTCCGCCTGGGATCAGCAGCTTCCCGACCCAATTGACGTCATTCATAGGCCGTCAGAACGACATCGTGGCTCTCGAGCGACTGTTTGACGAGCACAGACTCGTTACGCTCACGGGAATTGGCGGTTCCGGCAAGACACGGCTTGCACTCGAGCTTGTCAAGTCAATCCAGGCCCGGGAAAAGAAGCGGATCTGGCTCGCTGACGTTTCGGCAGTCAACGACCCCGCCCTCTTTGCTCAGGTGACTGCTGCTTCCGTTGGCGTCAGCGCTCCTGGCTCGCCGGCAGAGGCGCTAATCGAACGATTTCGCAGCACAGAAGGCATGCTGGTGCTCGACAACTGCGAGCTCGTTGTTTCGGCGTGCGCCGAACTGGTCGGAGCGATCGCTGCGAACTGCGCCGGCATCAAGTTCCTCGTCACAAGCCGCGAGCCACTGCGCGTTGCCGGTGAGGCGATGTGGCGCGTCCAACCACTCGCCGTACCGGTCGAAGGCATCCCAGCGGCTGAGGTCGCTCAGGCCGAATCCGTAAGGCTCTTCGTCGAACGAGCACGGTTGGCGGAGCCGGCGTTTCAGCTCGACCCTGCAAATGCGGAGGCAGTGGCTGAGATCTGCCGGCGGCTTGACGGCCTGCCTCTGGCGCTAGAGCTCGCGGCGGCCAGAGTCGGTGTGCTGTCTCCGAGTCAAATCGTCAAACGGCTCGCTGACCGCTTCAGCCTGCTTGCCGCGAGCCAACGCTCAACACCGTCGCGCCACCACACACTCAAAGCGACGCTGGAGTGGAGCTATGAGCTGCTGCCTCCAGCAGAACGCTGTCTGTTCGCCCGCCTCTCGGCGTTCATCGGCACTTTCAACATGGAAGCAGTAGAGGCGGTATGCGGCATCGAACCATTGCGGCCTGCTGAACTTCTCGAAGGTCTAGGCATGCTGATCGACAAATCGCTGGTCGCCGCAACCGGAGAGTTCCGTGGCGAAGTCCGATATCGATTCCTCGAATCAACTCGCGCATTCGCAAGCGAGATGCTATCCGCCGAGCGCGACTCAGAAATCATTCTCGAAAGGCATGCGCGGCTCTATGCCTCCATAGCGCTCGAGGCGGGCCGTCGTCTGGCCGGACCGGATGCCTCCGACTGGATCGATCTAGTCATGGAGGAAATGGACAACATGCGTGCGGCCCTCGAATGGGCCCTCGTCAAGGACCGGCAACTTGCTTTCAGCATGTGTGCCAGCCTGGCCGGCTACTGGGATTTGCGAGGTTGGATCTACGAGGCAAGGCACTGGCTGCAGCGCGCGCTCGAACGCGACGGCGACCCTCCCAGCGCGGAACGTGCGGCGGCGCTTGCGGCGGCTGGAATGCTTGCCTACCGGCAAGCTGACTACGCCGACGCGACGCGCCGGTTCGACGAGAGCCTGGCCATTGCGGAAGAGGCCGGTGACAAAGTGCTCTCGGCGCGTGCGCTCGCGGGACTCGGGGATGTGCACGTAATCCTTGGTGCGCTCGATCAAGCGGTGGCCCGATATCAGGCCAGCCTTGACCTCTACCGCGAAATGGATGACCTTGTGGGCGTCGCGCGTGGTCTCGGCCGGCTGGGGAATGCCTACAACGGTAAAAGCGAGTTCGACAGAGCCGAGGGGTTGTACCAGGAAAGCCTTGCCGCCTTTCGACAGCTTGATGACCGGGTCGGCGTGGCGAATCAACTTTGGTCGGTCGGCCTGGCGCGGTTCAGCGCTGGGAAATACCAGGCAGCACTACCGAGCCTGAGGGAATCGCTCGCCATCAGACAACAGGTTGGCGACGCACTGGGGATCGCATGGGCGCAATTCGGAATCGGCTATGTCGCAGTCCACCTGGGCGACACGAACACCGCAGGTCATGCGCTTATGGAGGCCCTGAAGGGGAGTGACCAAGCCGGGGACCTTCGTGGAATCTCCCTCATTCTTGATTTCTCAGTCGGCCTGCTCGTACTTGTTGATCGATCAGCGATGGCCGTGAGGTTTGCCGCCGCCGCCGCCGCGTTCCGAGTGAGGTTGGGAATCGATAAGGTCCCGTGGTTTGCTCCGGTTCTCGACGGCTGGCTGACAAAGGCGAAGTCACAGCTTTCACCTAGCGAGATTGAGCAAGAAGAGGCGATGGGCAGGGCACTCTCGCGTAAGGCGGCAGTGGAGCTGGCGATCGAGCAACTGCTATCCATCGGGCGAGAGTCTCCAGATGCCGCGCGGGCGGCGCTGACCAATCGTGAGCGACAGGTGTCAGCGCTCGTCGCGGAAGGCCTGACCAACCGGGAAATCGCTGAACAGATGAAGATCTCCGAGCGCACAGCCGACAGTCACGTGCAGAACACGCTTGGGAAGCTCGGCTTTCGCTCGCGAGCACAGCTGGCAGCCTGGCATGCGGTCAATCTCACCAATGAACGCCCGGTCACGAAGCAGGAACCCGAAGACACCTTGGCGTCAGCCAATGTCGCTCGACGTTTCGTGACCACAATCCTGGTGGTCGATATCGTCGGGTCAACGGCAAAGGTGGCCGAGCTTGGCGACGCAGGATGGCGCGAGCTCCTGGAGGAGCACTACCGCATGGCGCGACTGGAGCTGACGCGATATCGGGGCGTCGAAATTGACACGGCGGGTGATGGCATGCTCGCGACATTCGACGGACCCGCGCGCGCGATCCGTTGTGCCCGCGACATACAGCGAGCGGACCGGAAGATTGGGCTCTCGTCCCGGGCGGGCGTCCACTGTGGGGAGGTGGAGCGCGCGGGGCGAGCGATTCGTGGCATCGCGGTCCACATGACCGCTCGCCTGGCCGGGATCGGACATGCGGACGAAGTCATGGTCTCAGGCACCGCTCGAGAGCTGGCAGCCGGATCTGGCCTGCGCTTCGAGGATCGCGGTATGCATCGCTTGAAGGGCCTGCCGGGATCGCGTCGGGTGTTTGCTGCCGCAATCTAGTCGAGACCTCGAATGTGTACGCAGGCGCTCTGTAATATGTACGCATGACGAGGCGAACCACTATTGAGATCGACGAGACGCTCCTCGCGAGAGCTAAGAAGGCGCTCGGCTCCAAAACCACGCGAGCCACGGTCGAGGAATCGCTCCGAAGGGCAGCTGAAGGGGCCGAGACTACGGCGAAGGCACGTGCCGCAGGCCAGCGACGCTACCTCCAGGACCTTGGCGCCCATGCTGACCTCGCGGTCCTAGGTTCGGAGGAGATGTGGCGGTAGCCGGCTGGATTCTCGACAAGAGTGCCGCCGCCCGAGCAGGGACTCCAGCCATCGACGCGCAGTTGGGGGAGCTGGTGGGCTCCTTGGCGCTGTGTCCGGTCGGCGAGCTGGAGCAGCTCTACTCGGCGCGATCTGCTAATGACTACGACGCCCTGAAGTCCGATCTCCGCGACAACTTCGAAGTGGTTGGGGCGCCGCCCGACCTACTGGACAGAGCGCTTCGCCTTCAACGCGACCTCGCGCATCACCACGGCATGTGGCATCGGACCCCGATCGCCGACCTGCTCATCGCCGAGACCGCCCTCTACCACGGTCTGGGCGTGGTTCATGTCGATGGCGATTTCGACCGGATCGCGGAAGTCCGGCCGCTCGCCGTCCGTCGTTTGAAGGAGTAAGAGCGTCGAGATGGTGGGTATCGGTTAGAAGAGATGGAACAAACTAGGGCCGTGACCTCGATCGCCGCTGCGACAGGCGTGGGCGCGGTCCACCTGGGCGTGACTGACGGCGACATCGCCCTGCGGTTCTATCGCGACTATGTCGGGCTGACGCCGCTGCCCTCGGAGGGCGGCACGATTCGCATGGGCGCCGGCGACCGCGAGCTCGTGGTCCTACACCCAGGCGCCGAGCGCCCGGTGGTGCCGCACACGACGGGCCTGTACCACCTCGCGATCCTGGTGCCCGACCGTCGCGAGCTCGCCCGGGTCGTCGCCAGGCTCGGCTCGCTTGGCTGGGAGCAGTCGCCCACAGACCACCTGACCACCAAAGCGAACTACCTTTGGGATCCCGACGGCAATGGGATCGAGGTATACGCCGAGTCGCCCGAGGATGGCACCCTCGGGTTCGCCAATGGCACGATGGTCGCGTTCGACAAGGCCGGCCGGCAGCGCTCCGGTCGTGACCCGATCGACCTCAACGAGCTCTTCAGCCACCTGTCCGAGACCGATTCCTTGCGAGATCCGATGCCGGTGGAGACGAAGATGGGCCACGTCCACCTTCACGTGGCCGACGTCGAAGAGGCGCTCGGCTTCTATCACGACCTGGTCGGCTTCGATGTGATGGGCAAGATGCCCGGCGTCGGGTTCGTCTCCGCGGGGGGCTACCACCACCACCTCGGACTCAACACCTGGGCCGGCCATGGTGCCCGGCCCGCGCCTCCCGGCGCCGCGGGCCTTCGCCACTTTACTGTCGAGGTTCCGACGGGCCGCGACCTCAACGCCTTGGCGGGCCGCCTCGAGAGCGGCGGAGTTCAAGTTTCCGAATCAGGAGACGGGTTCTCGGCCACCGACCCTTCCGCCAACGCGGTTCATTTCAAGGTGCGCGATACTGCCGATTAGGTGGCTTTGGCGGGTGGTCTCGTGCGGTGGGCGCAACACCGGCTACCGTCAGCGCCCATCCTCGCGTGCTTTCGTCCTTGCAAGGGCACCGTTGATGCCAGACGGACCGAATCGGCGAATTCAAAGGCACCGTTGGTGCCAGAAGTGTCGAATCCAGCGCTTCCAGGCAGGTTTGTCCGGCCATGCGGGCGGCTCACCCAGTTCCCCCCCTTGGATAACGCCCCGTTCTATCAAACGGGGCGTAATCCTCCCTCGCAAACGCCCCGTTTGATCAAAAGGGACG
>Ga0209011_1000788_pt1 | contig 11612 bp, 7 predicted proteins | sample BlaSpr_A8_OM1_M3_FD_187986 | JGI IMG/M metagenome (GOLD analysis project Ga0209011, IMG submission 187986) | Forest soil microbial communities from Thunder Bay, Ontario, Canada - Black Spruce, Ontario site 2_A8_OM1_M3 (SPAdes) (version 2) | ecosystem: Environmental > Terrestrial > Soil > Boreal... | reverse complement strand
GTAGACGAGCATGATCTCGTTCTCGAAGCCGCCGATCGAGGTCTTGATCTCGTCCGGGGCAACGGCGTCACCCTGCACCAGCACAGCCGGCGGATCGAACAGCCCGCTTCCCGTCGGGTCAGAGAAGAGCAGGGAGACCCGAGGATTGCGCCGGATGTTGAACGCCTTGTCGGGCAGCCCGATCGAGGTCGTCGTCATGAATTGGCCGGTCGATGGTCGGAAAAACGGCAGCATCGGCCAGGTAATCGGTGTTCCGTCCGCCGCCAGCGTCGAGAACTCGCAGGTGCGAAATTCTCGGAAAACCGCCTCAACCTCTGCCGGAATCGGAAGAGCCATCCTCGCCTCCTGCCGCCAGCCTATTGCCTCGGCTTGTCGCGGGTAACCCTGCAGCCTCCCCATGACAAGGGGGGCTAACCCTACGGCCGGGTTGGTGACTCCCCCCTCGACGGAATCCGGAATATGGCTCAGGATCGAGGCGTGCTCGGGAAACTGAGGCCGACGACCGCCGCCTGGTTGGCCTGGTCGCTGTGGGTTCTCGCCCTTGGATTGAGCGTGTCAACCCTGGTGCTGCTCGTGACCAACAGATCCTGGTGGAACGCGACCGCGTGGTTTGCCCTGTCAACGACGGGAGCGGTGATCGCCTCCAGGCGATCGGCTAACCCGATCGGCTGGCTCTATTGCGCGATGGGTTTCCTGGGAGCCCTGACTACCTTCGCCCAGCAGTATGCAATTCGCGGCCTGGTGGACCATCCTGGCTCGCTGCCCGGCGCGGTCTATTTCGCGTGGCTGGAACGCTGGTCACTCTGGTTCGTATTCCCGGCCGGTATCGCCCTCGTGCTGCTGCTCTTCCCCACCGGCCGGCCGGCATCTCCGCGCTGGCGGCCGTTCGTCTGGCTCAGCGTGACCTGTGCCCTGCTCATGGTGATCGGATCGATGTTTGGGCCGGGCCGTATGGGCGATGCGCTCCGGCCGCCGAGCGGGCCCGGCGCCGACTTCGGCATCGTAAATCCATTCGGCATCGGCGCCCTCGGGAGTGTGCTCGACCTTGCGGACAGCGTCGGACGCTATGGAGCCTTTTTCTTGATCCTGATCGCGGCTGTCGGAGTCGTGGTCCGTCTCGTTCGGGCACGAGGCGATGAGCGTCAGCAGCTCAAATGGGTCGCGTACGTCGGGTCGTTCATTGCTGTCGGAGTCCTCGGGTCGGCTTTCCTGGGGAGCGGCGGTCCATTTGGCTTTTCAGGCAACCCAGCACTGCAGGACTTTTCCTTTGTCCTCCTCCTGGCCGGATTCGAAGTTGGGCTCCCCGTCGCGACGGCGATTGCCGTCTTGAAGTACCGGCTCTACGACATCGACCTCGTCATCAACAAGACGCTGCTTTTCGGCGCGATGGCTGCCTTCATCACGCTCGTCTATGTCGCGATTGTGGTCGGCCTCGGCCGTCTGGTGGGCACGACTGGTAAGCCAAATCTTGGGCTCTCGATCCTGGCGACCGCGCTCGTGGCGGTTGCGTTCCAACCGGTTCGTGAACGCATCCAGCGTGTAGCGAACCGGCTCGTGTATGGGAAGCGCGCCACTCCTTATGAGGCACTGTCGCAGTTTTCGGACCGCCTCGCATCGACCTACTCAGATGAACAGGTCCTGCCGCGGCTGGCGCAAACCATCGCCGAATCGACTGGCGCCGTACAGGCCGTGATCTGGGCGAAGGACGGCGCTGAAAATACCACCCTCGCCTCTTGGCCCGCACCAAATGGGTCGTCGATGACGGCGCCTTCGATCACCGAGCTATCAACCAGCGATCGCATGGTTCCCGTGCAGCACCAGGGGGAACTGCTAGGCGCGCTCAGCATTCGAAAGGCCCGCGGCGAAGCCGTCACGCCAGTCGATGAAAAGATGCTCGCCGATCTCGCGTCACCGGCAGGCGTCGTCCTTCGCAACCTGCAACTGACCCGGCAACTTCAGGCTCGTCTCGCCGAGATCTCCACCCAAACCACCGAGCTACAGGCGTCGAGTGCCCGGATCATTGCCGCCCAAGACTCCACACGGCGCCGGTTGGAGCGCAACATCCATGACGGCGCGCAGCAACACCTCGTGGCGATTGCCGTGAAGCTTCGGCTAGCTGCCACGCTTGCCAGGCGGGACCCCGCTCGCGCCACCCGGCTGCTCGACGAACTGGAGGTCGAGACCCACCAGGCGCTCGAGACGCTCCACGCCCTGGCGCGCGGCATCTACCCACCGATCCTTCGCGAACTGGGATTGGAATCCGCGATTCGTTCACATGGCGCCAGGTTTGCCCTCCCCGTCGATGTTTCGGCGACCAACCTGACCCGTTATCCGGCCGAGGTCGAGGGCGCTGTCTATTTCTGCTGCATGGAGGCACTTCAGAACGTCTCGAAGCACGCGAAGGCGACCAAGGTTCGCATTCGCCTCGAGGACGCCGGCGGCGAGCTGGCCTTTTCAGTCGAGGATGACGGGATCGGGTTCGACCTGTCGCGCGTCCGGCAGGGGTCGGGTTTGCAGAACATCGCGGATCGGCTGGCTGCTCTCGGTGGACGCTTCGCTGTAATTGCCAGACCCGGCGGCGGCAGCTCACTGCAGGGTCGATTGCCCGTCCGCAATCTTGAGCCGGTCGCATGAGTCCGCAGGCCTCCCGCCGACTCGCCGTGTCGATCTGGAGTATCGCTCTTTTGCTGACGGGCGCGGGGCTGCTGCTCCTGTATCCCAACCGTTCGACTCTGGGCAGCGCCTCGTTCGTCGTCCTTCCCACTGTCTTCCTTCCAGGGCTCACATACACCACGATTGGCACGGTGATTGCTACCCGCCATCCCCGGAATCCGATCGGCTGGATCCTGGCTACCCTCGGTTTGAATTACGCGATTGCATTCTTCGGGTCGGAGTACGCCATCCTCGGCCTTCACACGGCACCTGGGTCGCTCCCGGCGGCGACGTTCGTCGCGTGGTTCCAATTCTGGCCGCTGTATCTGGCCCTTGATGGCGGGCTCCCCCTATTCTTCCTTCTGTTCCCGAGCGGTCGGCTGCTCTCGGGTCGATGGAAGGTCGTCGCCTGGCTCGCCGTCGCGGTCGCGGGTTTGCAAACGATCGTCGCGATCCTCACGCCGGGCCCAATCCTGGCCACCAACATTGGCGAGGGACATCGGTTCAACCTCGCCATGAATCCGACGGGCGTCAGCGATTGGCGCGCACTGCTGGAGACGAGCGCGACGTTAATGCAGTTTGCTCTTGTCGCGATCGGGATCGCATCGCTGAGCGCGCTGGTGGTCCGCTTTGTTCGATCGCGCGGTGAGGAACGGCAGCAGCTGAAGTGGCTCGCCTATGCCGGCGCGGTCCTCGTCGTCTCCGTCATGCCATTCTTCGGCAGAACGGGATTGGGCGGGAATGTGAGCTGGGTGCTCACAACCGTCGCCCTGGAAATCGGGCTTCCCGGAGCGACGGCGATCGCGATCCTCAAATACCGCCTCTACGACATCGATCTCATCATCAACAAGTCGGTCGTCTTCGCGGCCCTCGCCGCCTTCATTACCGCGGTCTACGTCGGCATCGTTGTCGGCATCGGAAACCTCATCGGTTCGGCCGGCCAGCCCAATCTCACACTATCGATTCTTGCGACGGCTGTCGTGGCCGTTGCCTTTCAACCCGTTCGTGACCGGGTCCAACGCTTTGCCAACCGCCTCGTTTATGGCAAACGTTCCACGCCGTACGAAGTGCTATCGCAGTTTTCCGACCGCGTCGGCAGTGTCTATTCCAGTCAAGAGGTCTTGCCTCGAATGGCCACCGTGCTGGGCGAAGCGACTGGCGCGGCGCGGGCGGACGTCTGGATCCGGCTGGGCGATCAGATCGCACCGGCCGCATCCTGGCCCGCCACCGATGGTCCCGCGCCGTCTCCTCTTGGAATCACGGGACAGGGTCTACCGCCGGCTCCGAGTGTGAGCAGGATCGTGCCCGTGCGGCATCAGGGCGAGTTGCTCGGTGCACTAAGCATCAATAAACGTCCGGGCGAAGCGGTGACTCCCGTCGAGGAGAAGCTGCTGACCGACCTGGCCGGCCAGGCCGGGCTCGTGATGCGGAATGTCCGGCTGACCGTGGATCTCCAGGCACGACTTCGTGAGAGCTCCGCGCGAGCCGCCGAGCTGCGGGCTGCTCGCCAGCGGCTGGTCGCCGCCGGCAATGTCGCGCGCAGCCAGCTTGAACGGAGTATCCAGGCGGCAACCGAGCCACGCCTGCTCTCCATCGCCGGGCGAATTGCCGGCGCCCGCCAGCTGGTTCAGCGCGACGGCGCTGGGGCGGCATCCGTCCTCGGCCAACTGACGGATGAGGCCAACGAAACGCTCGAGCTGCTGCGCGACCTCGCTCGCGGTATCTACCCACCACTGCTGATCGACCAGGGAGCCGTCGCCGCCCTGCAGGCCTATCTGAAAAAGGCCCGCGTCCCGGTCCAGCTCGACACGGATCGGGAGTTCGCAACTAATCGCTTCGATGAGCAGGTCGAGGGCGCGGTGTACTTCTGCTGCGTCGAGGCTCTGCAAAACGTCGCCCAGCACGCCGGCGCGGCACCCACCGTTGTCTGGCTGAGCGCGACAGACGGGCGCGTGGCATTCTCGATCACTGATAGCGGCCCCGGGTTCGAGCAGCAACAGGGTGAACCGGGCCCTGGCCTGCAAACGATGACCGACCGTGTCCGCGCCCTGGGCGGCAGCCTCGAGGTGCGATCGGCGCGCGGTGCCGGGACAACCGTCGAAGGCTGGATTCCGGCGCACGCCCTGGTCCCTGTCTCATGAGCTCTCGTACCGCTGCCCGGATCGCCTGGGCAGCCGCCGGGCTGTCTACCGCCATGGGAATTGGCGGGCTCTTGCTCAACCAGTTGGCCGGGCTCGGGATCTCCGGATCTCCGATGGAGTGGATCTTGATCGTCTGGACCCTGACCTTCTCGCTGATTGGGGCGCTGATTGTTTCAAGGCAACCAGGAAACGCGCTCGGTTGGGTCTTGACGCTGGTCACGGTGCTCGTCACCTTCGACCTCGCTGCGACGACCTATGGCGCGTTCGCGGTCAACAACCAGCATGGCGCCTGGCCCGCCGGCGTTGCGGCCGCCTGGCTGGGCGGAGGATGGGCATGGATTCCCATCAGCGCCCTGCTGGTGATCTTTATCCCGATCCTCTACCCCACCGGCCGTCTACTGTCTCCGCGTTGGCGTTTCGCTGTCTGGTGTGGGCTTGCATTCATCTTGCTCGCGGGAATCAGCAACGCCCTCTACCCCGGACCGCTTTTTAACAATGGCCGCATCCGCAATCCATTAGGCCTTGATGGCTCTGCAAATCTGCTCGATGGGCTGAGAAGCGCTTCGCTGATCCCAGCAATTGTTGGCGCGGTCGGCGCGGTGGCATCCCTGGTCGTGCGGTTCAGGCGCGCCAGAGGTCAGGAGCGCCAGCAGCTCAAGTGGTTTCTCTACGGCTGCATCGTGTTCGCGATTCCGTTCGCGCTTCACGGTCCGGTTCCCAGCGAGATTCAGCAACTCGCGACCGTCGTGCTGTGGCCCGCCCTGCCAATCAGCATCGCGATCGCGATTCTGAAATATCGGCTCTACGACATCGATCTCGTCATTAACAAGTCGCTGGTGTTTGGTGCCCTCGCGGTTTTCATCACCGCCGTCTATGTCGGGATCGTGGTCGGGGTCGGGGCGGCGGCAGGCAGCAGCGGCAAGCCAAACCTCGCGCTGTCGATCCTCGCCACCGCGATCGTCGCCGTCGCTTTTCAACCCGTTCGCGAGCGCGTTCAACGTCTGGCTAACCGCCTCGTCTACGGCCAACGGGCCACGCCCTATGAAGTCCTGTCACAGTTTTCGCACCGCGTGGCCGGTACCTACTCGAGTGAGGACGTTCTCCCGCGGATGGCCCGCGTGCTCGGCGAGGGCACCGGCGCTTCGCGTGCCGACGTGTGGATCCGGCTTGGTGATGGCATTGCACCCACCGCCTCCTGGCCACCCGGCGACGCTCCCGCGCCACCGCGCGTTGCGATCACCGGGCAGCTGCTGCCGGCGATTCCCGGGCTCAGCCGGATCGTGCCCGTTCGACACCATGGGGAACTCCTTGGTGCCTTGAGCATCAACAAACGACCAGGCGAAGCGCTAACCCCCATCGAAGAGAAGCTGATGACCGACCTGGCAGCACAGGCAGGAATTGTCCTGCAGAGCGTGCGCCTGTCTGCTGAACTCCAGGCTCGGGTTACCGAGATCTCGCAACAGGCTGTCGAACTGCGAGCCTCGCGACAGCGGATCGTCGCAACTCAAGATGCCGAGCGCCGTCGGCTCGAACGCAATATCCACGATGGAGCGCAGCAAAATCTCGTTGCCCTGACCGTGAAGCTGCGCCTGGCGACCACCCTGGCGAGACGTGATCCCGAGCGCGCACGCCTTTCGGTGAAGGCACTGGAGGCTGAGAGCGGCGAAGCGCTGGAGACGCTACGCACATTGGCGCGCGGCATCTACCCTCCAGTGCTGCGGGAGCAGGGTTTGGCCGCGGCAGTTCGCGCCGAGGCGGAAAAGATGCCGCTCCCGGTCATCGTCAGCGCCGACCACCTCGATCGATACCCGCCCGAGGTCGAGGCCGCCGTCTACTTCGTCTGCCTGGAGGCCTTGCAGAACGTCACGAAGCACGCCCGGGCCTCGCGAGTCGAGATCTCCATTCGCTCCGTCGCCCACGAGCTTTCATTCGAAGTCACCGACGACGGGGCGGGCTTCGAGGTGGCGAAGGACGCTGGCGGCTCCGGACTTCGAAACATGGCCGATCGGATCGAGGGCATGGGCGGCCGGCTCGAAATCCGGTCGACAGCCAAGCATGGTGCGACCGTCAGGGGCACAGTGGCGATTAGGGCGATGGAGGCGGCGCTGTGAACGCTCGGAGCGCGCCTCGAGTAGCCTGGGTTGCCGCTGGGCTGTCCGCCGTACTGGGGATCGGCGGCCTCGTCATCGACAGGTTGGCCGCGCTCGGGATGGAGAACTCCACAGTCTACGGCCTTCCGATCTTGTGGGCGCTGTCCCTCTCCGTTCTCGGTGGACTCGTTGTTTCACGCCAGCCGAGAAACGCCTTGGGGTGGGTCTTCAATCTTGTTGGGCTCCTGATCACTTTCAACTTCGCGGGGTCCGTGTATGCCGATCTCGCGCTGACGCGCGGGCACGGATCCTGGCCTGCCTTCCTTGCGATCGCCTGGCTAACGTCGGGTTGGCTCTGGATTCCGATGAGCGGGCTCCTCGTCATCTTCGTTCCGCTGCTCTTTCCGACCGGCCGCGCCCCGTCTCGGCGATGGCGCTTCCCCGCATGGTTTGCGGTGGCGTTCATCGTGCTCTCAGGGATCGGCAATGCGTTGATGCCCGGGCCGCTATCGAGCATTCCCTCCATCAGCAACCCGATCGGACTTGCGGGTCAGACATCCTCTCTGAACGCGCTGGCTAACCTCGGCGCCATCCCACTGATCATCGCGGTCGTTGGCGCGGTGAGCTCTCTCGTGGTGCGATTCAGGCGTGCGAGGGGTCAGGAGCGCCAGCAACTCAAGTGGTTTCTGTTCGGCGGCGTCCTATTCATCGTCCCGTTCCTGATCCACAGTTCTGGGGTTCCTTCCCAAATCCAAAACCTGCTGTTCCTCCTTTGCCTCCCAGCACTTCCGATCAGTATCGGGATCGCGATGCTCAAATACCGCCTCTACGACATCGACCTGGTGATCAGCAAGTCCCTGGTCTTCGGCAGCCTCGCGGTGTTCATCACCGCCGTCTATGTCGGAATCGTGGTCGGGATCGGAGCACTGGTCGGTAGCGTCGGCCGACCCAACCTAGCGCTCTCGATCGTCGCGACCGCCATCGTTGCGGTCGCATTCCAGCCGGTGCGGGGGCGGGTGCAGCGAATTGCCAACCGGCTCGTCTACGGTAAGCGGGCGACGCCGTATGAAGTAATGGCCGATTTCTCGGAGCGGATGGCTGGCGCTCTTTCGGTCGATGAGGTGCTGCCCCGGATGGCGGAGGCAGCGGCACGTGGCGTGGGAGCGAAAGCCACCCGGATCCGCCTCGACCTTCCGAACGGACCGGAGCGCGTCGTGTCCTGGCCCGTCGGGCTGGCGGCCGACCACTTCGACCGACTCCTGCCCGTTTCGTACGGCGGTGAGGCGGTGGGCGAAATCGCCGTGGCGAAAGCGGCTGGCGAGGCTATCACGCCAGCGGAAGGCAAGCTGCTGACTGACCTCGCCGCCCAGGCCGGCCTGGTGATGCACAATGTGCGGCTGACCGTTGAGCTTCAGAGGCGCCTCGCGGAAATCTCATCGCAAGCCGCCCAGCTGCGGACCTCCCGTCAGCGCATCGTCGCCGCGCAGGACGAAGAACGGCGACGCCTCGAGGAGACGATCCGTCGCGGCTGCGAAGAGCAGCTCATCCGCATCAGGGAGGCCTTGACCTCCGCAGAGCTGGGATTGACCAGCGACCCGGGATCTGCCGTGGTGACGCTGGAGCATTTGACCGCGCAGGCTACCGCGGTCCTCGAGGAGTTGCGTGAGCTTGCTCGCGGAATCTACCCGCCAGTACTCGAGGACGAGGGGCTGGCCGCTGCGCTCCGGACGCACCTCAGCAGAGTGAGCCCAGCTGTGGCAATCGACAGTGATGCGATCCATCGGTATCCGTCAGAGATCGAGGCCGCAATCTACTACTGCTGTATCGAAGCATTGCAGGGCGTGACCGGCCCGGCCGCGGTGCGCCTTGGCGGGCGCGATGCTGGCGTCGACTTTTCGATCATCGGCTGCGGGCCCCTCGACGGCCGGCTGCAGCGGATGGAGGACCGAGTCGAAGCGCTTGGCGGCTCGGTGCAATTCGACGGCCGCACCCTGGGCGGTTCGATACCACTTACGCAGTTCTAGCCGCCGGCAACCAGCCGGTAGAGCGCGATGGCCGCGTTGATGAGCCCGATGACAAGGAGGATCACAAAGACAGACCGCGGCCCCTCGCGCCTTGCGGCGGACGCGGTGCCAAGAAGCCAGATCGCCGCTGGGATTGTCTCGAGCGTCTGCCACATTCCCAGGATGACGACGCGGTACAAGGTCGCAAAGGCGGGCACGATGGCCTGCTTCTGCGCCCCACTCGCCGCGACGTAGTCGCTGATCAATGCCGGTGCCGCCGCTGCCATCGAGGCCGCGCCGATCGACCCGATCACCACGACCGCCAGGCCTGCCGCCGCAAAGAGATCGACGTATCTGGAAGACGCGTATCGATCGCGCAGGTAGAGGACGATCGGGGCGATGCTCAGGTAACCGAACATGTCGATCAGGCTGCCCCAGCGAATGAGCGTGGCGCCGCCGTGGCCTGACGTGAGCAGCGTCGATGGTTCGACGCTCAGACCATTGGAGAAACCGGCGGCCGCGGAATACATCACACTCGCCACCAGCTCGAACGTCACCGCCACTACGGCGAACGAGATCGCGACGCGGCTCGAAATCCGATTAATGCTTCTTGGCGCCTTCCCAGGCGGCGGCGAGTCGGTCGGGCTCGAATTTGGATTTCGAGATATACGTCGAGGCGCCGCACTCGGCCGCACGCGGAGCGTACTCGGCCTCTTCATAGGTGGAGAGGAGCAGCACGACGACCGTGCCGTTCGAGTTCTTGAGGATCTGCCGGGTCGCCTCGAGGCCGTTGATACCAGGGAGGTTGACGTCCATCAACACCAGGTCCGGGTGCAATTTCTGGCTGGCCTCGACCGAGGCCTCACCGGTTTCGGATTCGGCGATCACCTCGAAGCCGTCCGTAGCCTCGACTACGGCCCGCGCCGCCTGCCGGAACGGCGCCTGATCGTCCACGATCAGTACCCGCACTGCCATGTGTCCAGATACAGAATGGCAGGTTTTCCGCACCGGTGAAATGGTGCCAGCACTACCTGAACTGACCGGCCACCTCGACCCGCTGGACCGTGCGTGAAGCCCTATTCTGTTGCCGTGCCGATCCGGGTCGTGCTCGCTGAGGACAACTACCTGGTCCGGGAAGGCGTCCGGCAACTGATCGACGCCCAGCCGGAGCTCCAGGTGGTCGCGGTGTGCACAGACTTCGACTCCCTGTTAGCCGCCGTGGAGGAGCATCAACCGGACGTTGTGCTCACCGACATTCGCATGCCGCCAACCGGGACCGACGAGGGGATACGGGCTGCGGAACGCCTGCGGCAGCTGCACCCAGGGATCGGCGTGGTCATCCTGAGCCAGTTCAGCGAGCCGGACTATGCGCTGAAGCTGCTGGAGAAGGGTGCCGCAGGCCGGGCATACCTATTAAAAGAGCGCGTATCCGACATCGAGCAGCTGGTCACCGCCATCCGCGAGGTGGCGAACGGGGGGTCCGTCATCGACCCCAAGGTGATCGAGAGCCTGGTAGCGGCGAAGACCCGCAGGCCGAAATCGCCGCTCGCCGAGCTGACGCCGCGTGAGCACGAGGTCCTCGCGCTCATGGCCCAGGGCAAGAACAACGCGGCGATCGCGGCCAAGCTCTTCCTCACCGAGCGTGCCGTCGAAAAGCACATCAACTCGATCTTTTCGAAGCTGAGCCTGGCTGAGGAGAAGGACACGCACCGTCGGGTCAGAGCCGCGCTGCTCTACCTGTCTGAAGAGAAGGCGTAATCATGCCTGGACCATCGGCCCGCAGCCGGGTCTGCAACGTGCTCGTAATCGGCTCGGGCGCCGCCGGGCTGCGCGCGGCGATCGCCGCGACCGAAGCGGGAAGTCAGGTCCTGGTGATCGGCAAGCGGGATCGTCTCGATGCCCATACCGTTCTGGCGGCGGGCGGCATCAATGCGGTGCTGGGCACGCGCGATCCGCAGGACTCGTGGGAGCAGCACTTCGCCGACACGCTGCGCGAGGGCTATTTCCTCGGCCATCCGCGCGTGGTCGAGATCATGGCCCGGGAGGCGCCCGACGCGGTGCGCGAGCTCGCCGATTGGGGCTGCCAGTTCGCGCGACTCGACGATGGCCGCCTGGATCAGCGTTTCTTCGGCGCGCATAAGTACCGGCGCACCTGCTACGCGGGCGACTACACGGGCCGAGCGATCCTGTACACGCTGGCCGGCAGAGCGCAGCAGCTCGGGATCCCGGTGATCGAGGATCAATACATCTCCCGTCTCCTCGTCGCCGATGACACTTGCTTCGGCGCCTATGGCTTCGATCTGGTGTCCGGGGAGCGGACGGTCTTCGAAGCGGACGCGGTCGTCCTCGCCGCGGGAGGGCACACCCGTCTCTGGCGTCGTAGCTCCTCGCGCCGCGACGAAAACTATGGCGAAGGAATGTTCCTCGCGCTTAAGGCCGGCTGCCGCCTGATGGATATGGAACTGGTGCAGTTCCATCCAACTGGGATGGTGATGCCGGAAGAAGTCGCCGGCACCCTGGTCACCGAGGCGGTTCGCGGCGAGGGCGGCTACCTCTACAACCGCGACCACGAGCGGTTCATGAAGCGCTATGACCCGGTCCGTATGGAGCTGAGCGCGCGCGACCGCGTCGCGCTGGCCATCTACACCGAGATCATCGAGGGCCGCGGCGGCCCCAACGGTGGCGTCTTCCTGGACATCTCCCATCGCCCCAAGGACGAGATCCTC
>Ga0209011_1000787_pt1 | contig 11625 bp, 11 predicted proteins | sample BlaSpr_A8_OM1_M3_FD_187986 | JGI IMG/M metagenome (GOLD analysis project Ga0209011, IMG submission 187986) | Forest soil microbial communities from Thunder Bay, Ontario, Canada - Black Spruce, Ontario site 2_A8_OM1_M3 (SPAdes) (version 2) | ecosystem: Environmental > Terrestrial > Soil > Boreal... | reverse complement strand
CACGGTGCGCGGGGCAGCAGCTTTCCCGGGTCAGGGCGTGATATAAGCCGCTCGGATTGAGAGGCCCGACATGCTCATGACATTCGCACAGGATTACACTCGCAAAGGTAGCCGGGCCGCCGGGCGTGAGCTCTACCTTGACAGACTCTTGTCTGCACACAGAGACACTGGCCCCACAGCGGTTGGGCAGGTAACTTCCACCGTTCAATTACCACAGGGACTACCCCATGGCGCTTTGGAAAGATACGAATGCCGGAACCGTACCCGCGTCGACCACCCCGGGGGTTGCCCCGGCGCCGGCCCATGCGCGGGAGCCTGAGAAGACCAACGTCGCGTCCCTGAGCCCCGAGCCCGCTCGCCGGCCGGCGCAGGCCCCGGCGCCCGCCCAGGCCCACCGCCACGATATGAAGGAATCGCACATTTCCTCGGATCTCACCATCGAGGGCAAGATCGTGGGTTCCGGCCATGTGCGCATCGCCGGGCGCTTCAAGGGCGACGTGCAGGTGGACGGGAACGTGAGCCTCGATGCCGGCGCGCGCCTCGAGGGCCAGGTGAAGGCGCACGTCGTCAGCGTGGGCGGTGAACTCATCGGCAACATAGACAACGCCAAGCGGGTCGAACTGCTCGAGACCGGCGTGATCAATGGTGACGTCAAGGCCGGATCCCTCACCGTGGCGGCGGGCTCGCGCATGCGCGGCCAGGTTGAGTTCGGCTACGAGGGCGAGAGCCGCGCCAAGAGCGATACCAAGGGCTTCGGCAACGCATGAACGTCGCCTCCCGCCCGGTTGCGGCGGGCAAGACGCGCACCTGTCCGCACTGCAAGGCGACGATCCTCGAGAGCCTGAGCATCTGTCCGGGCTGCCTGCACCACCTGCGCTTCGACCAGGAGGCGGCGAAGCGCCAGGTCGCGGCCACCTCGGCGCTGCGCGTGGAGGGGGTGATCCGTCATCCGCCTTTGCAGGAGCCGTGGGAATATTTCGTCGTCATTGCGATCCGCAATGACCGCGGCGAGGAAGTGACACGCCAGGTGGTGAACGTCGGCGCGCTGCAGAGCACCGAGAAGCGCACCTTCGCGCTGTCGGTCGAGGTGCTGCCAGCGCAGGCCCCGGTGAGCCCCAACACGCCGAAGGCGGCCGCTGCCGGACCCTTGAGCGCGGGACGCAAACGCTAGCGTCGGTCGCTCACCTCAGAAGTGCTCCTCGGTCTGCACGAGGAATTGCACCCTTTTGATACTGTTGTCCCCGCTGAACGGGAATGCCAGGTCCACGTGCACGACGTTGCCGAGGCCCGAGCGGGCGTTGCCGAAGCGCAGACCGAAGCCTGCGTCCTTCAGCAGCCCGAGGCTCGGAGCGGCAAGCGGCGCGCTGCCCCAGGTCCGGCCGCTGTCAAAGAAGACAGCAGCCCCCACACGGAACAGCCGGAACGGGTACCAGTCGGTGAAAAAGCGCTGCTCCACCGTCCACAGGGCGCGTGCCGTGCCATCCTGGTAACGCAGCGGATAGCCGCGCAGCCCATTGTCGCCACCGAGGAGGATCTGGTTATCCAGATCCAGACGCCAGCCTTTTGAGGCCTGCAGCGCCGTGAAGAACAGCCAGTTCCGGCCCTGCTCGAGGTAGTAGCGGACCGAGCCGTCCAGGATGGTATTGGTCAGCACGCCGCTCTCCAGGCGGCCGAAAAAGTCAGTCGCCAGCAGCAGCGTCGAAGTCCCCCCGTCGACGAAGCCACGGCCGGCAGTACCGCGGAACATGAGCGCGCTGCGGCTCGAGCCGAGAGCCGAGTCCGCCCAGCCGACACGCACACGGGTGGTGGTGCCGAGATAGAAGTCCTCGGTGCGCGCGATCTGGTCGTGGTTGAAGAGCCTCAGGTACTGATCCTGCACCAGATCGAACTGCACCCACGGGTACAGGAAGCGCCGATCCTGCGGGATTGTGCTCACGCCAGTCGAGGTGCTCAGCGGCTGGAAGCGCCGCTCATCGTAGGTGACGCCCGTGCTCCAGCGGCGCACCCAGCCATTCTGCAGTCCGTTTGACCAGCCGCCGTATACCTGCGCGGATTCGTGCCGGTCCTGGAATTGATCGATGATCTGGCCACGGTCGTAGAGCTTGTCCGTCTGGAGGTCATCGCGGCCGGAGAGCCCGCCCGCCCAGCGGGTGTCGAGTGCGTAAAACGGTCGATTGAGCGTGAGCTCGCGCAGCCGGCCATCGCTCAGGTTCGCGTAATTCAGGTCCACCCCCGTCCGGCCTCCGAAGGCGTGCATGTCGGACACCTCCAGCTGAGACTCGCTGCGGTCGATGTCGGTTTTGTGGGCCAGCTTCACCCCGACTCCCGTGCCGAGCAGGTTGAGTTCCTCCAGCTGCACACCCGTTGAATTGGCGCCGCCGCTGCGCCCGAAGTTGAACCCCGGGTTCAGGGTCCACACATCGCGCGTGGTGACGCGCAGGTCGACCTTACCGTCGTGATACCGCAGCGGGCGGATCCAGGCGTCATAGAAGTAGGAATCGGCGCGCAATATGCGCTCGGACTCATCGATCAGGCGGCGCGAGTAGCGTTCGCCTGATCTGAACAGGAGCTGTTCGCGGACGATGCCTTTGCGGGTTCTGCTGTGCAGGTGGTTCGCGAGCCGGAACAGCTTGACGTCGTCCTTCGGGTCATCGAGGTTGAAGATGTTCTGGTTGTCGATCAGGATCTCACCGATCACGGCGCCGGAAGCTTCCAGCTCAGCCTCGGACGGAATGCCCGGCGTCTCCCCTGGGGGGCCATAGGAGGGGGGACGAATCGCGAATCGGTCGACCCCGGACCCGACGCCCTCGGTGGCGGCGCTCTCCGCGCCCGCGAGCGCCACGGTCTCTGCGTTTGCGTCAGCTTCGCGTGTGGCGTCTGATGCGCACGCCAGCGCGGGAAGGACGAACAGGGCAAAGAGCGACGCTGCTGCAGGGCGCCGGGCAAATGCGAAGGTGCGATCGAACGGCGAATGACCTCCCATGGCCGCCAGCACCCAGGGCCGTCAGTGCGCGAGTCTGTGCATCCGGGCATTCTGCGCCGCCACCCTTGGGGCACCGGTGCCGCAGGTAGCAGTTCGGAAGCCCCGGCCGGAACCGTGACTCACCGCAAGCGCCGCAACGCCCGAGCTTGACAACACCGAAGGGAAGGACTTGTAAATAGCCCGTGACTGCAGTCGCAGGCTTTATGGTGAGGCATGGCAAGCCACGCGACCCACATCAGGCGTATTTACAACCGCCCTTGGCGAAACGGCAGTCTCGCCAATCCGGGCAAGATTCCGACTTGCATTCAAGTCAGCGTGCGCCCGGAGACCACAGGAACACTCGAAACGATGCTTGAGCCGTGTACCCAACTGCCCGCAGGCCGAACAGGTCTGGCTCGTGTAGGCCGGATTGACGTACTCGACGGAGATTCCAACGGCACGGGCCTTGTACTCGACAAAGCTCTGCAACTGCCGGAACGCCCAGCGGTGCAGCCTTGCGCGCATGCGCCGGCCTATGCGGAGGCGATCGCGGATGTGCGTGAGGTCTTCCATCACGATCGTGGCGGCGCCCATGCGTCGGGCTTCCTCGAGAATCGCCTTGCTCGTTTCGTGGTTGACGTGTTTGACACGCCGCCGCTCCTTGCCGGAGACCTGCCGGAGTTTTTGAATCGCACTCTGGCTGCCGTTGGACTGGAGGCGACGACGCAGGGCCAGATGTTGATCACGCCGATGGCGCAGTGTCTCTCCGCCCCAGATCCGGCCCGTGCTGGTGGCGGCGAGAGTATTTTCCCCGACATCCACACCCACTACTGGGCCGGATGCCACCCGTTCGCCGTCGGCCGACGCAACGGCGAGATTGAAAAACCATTTCCCTCGGCGAAACACCAGTTCCGCTTCCCTCGGCAGGCCGCTCGCCAGGATCCGGCGCTGGTGATCCCCGAGGATCATCGGCACCAGCATGCGTCCCTGCAGGGTGTTGAGCGAGACCGCCTCGCCCTTGAGCGTGTAGGTGCGATGGTCGAAATGGACGCTGGTGCGGTGAAAAGACAGGGGTGGAACTGGCGTGTCTTGGGGGATGCGTCCCAGAGCTCGTTGCGAGCGATACGCCTTGCATACCGAGAAGATGGCGTTGCACGCCATCTGCGCGCCCAGCGAGGTCTGCTGCCGCAAGCGCCGGTAACCGAGCTGATGCAAGGCGACCCGATTCCAACAGCGCGCGGCTTGCACCAGCGGTACGAGCCGATTGCAGGCGTCGGCGTAGGCCATCTGCAATGCACTCAATCTGGCGGCCTGCTCCGGCGTCACATTCAATCGAATGCAGGCGGTGCGCATCATGCTTTGGCGCCTCTGGGTGACATGCTCGGCACGCTCGATATACGCTACATGTATATCCGTACAGGTCAAGCCTTGGACCCAATTCCTCCCCTGGTGTTTGCCGCGGCGTCCCTGAGCGATGCCGGCGGGGGAGTATGCACGCGAGGCGCTGACGAAGCTCGGTGTGTGGCAGCGCGTGTCGGGGCGCCTGGTGCGGGGCGAGAACGTGCGCGCGGCGCTGGCGTATGTAGCGCGCGGCGAGGCGCCGCTTGGCATCGTGTACCAGACGGACGCGCAGGCCGAGAAGCGCGTGCGTGTGGTCGGTGTCTTTCCCGAAGGCAGTCACCCACCCATCACGTATCCGGTGGCGCTGACGGTCAGGGCTCGCCCGGAGGCAGCGCGGCTCGCGGAGTTTCTGAGCGGCGAAACCGCGCGGCAGATTTTCACCCGCTACGGGTTTGCACCGCTGCCCGCGCGCCAGGGCGGGGTTGATTGACTCCTGATCGGCCTGTCGCGCGAGGCGGTGCTCAGAATTTCCCGCTCTGAAAGTCGACAAACGCCTGCTGCAGCTCTTCGCGCGTGTTCATGACGAACGGGCCGTACTTGGCGACCGGCTCGCGCAGCGGCCGTCCCGCAACCAGAATCGCGCGCGCCGTCTCGCCATCGGCACCCGCGCTCACACCCGTGAGCCGGATCTCTTCGCCTTCGCCCAGCACCGCGAGCTCGTGCGCCTGCACCGGGTTTGCGCCCGGGTCCGCGCCGACGCGTACCGAACCCTCGAACACGTACACAAACGCCGCGTAGTCGGACGGTAACGACTGCACGAACTGCGCGCCCGGCCGGATCGTGAGATCCAGGTAGGTAGGATCCGTGGCCGGCTGAAGGATCGGACCGGCGATGCCCGCCACGCGCCCGGCGATCACTTTCACCCTCACACCCTCTGCCGGAGTCGCGGTCGGGATACGCTCCGGCCCGAACTCCTGGTATCGGGGTGCGGTCATCTTGTCGCGCGCCGGCAGGTTCAGCCACAGCTGAAAACCTCGCATGCGGCCCTGCTGTTGCTCGGGCATTTCCGAGTGCACCAGTCCGCGACCGGCGGTCATCCACTGCACGCTTCCCGGGACCAGCACGCCCTCGTTGCCGTGGTTGTCACGGTGACGCATGCGGCCATCGAGCATGTAGGTCACCGTCTCGAAGCCCCGGTGCGGATGCTCCGGAAAGCCCGCGATGTAGTCCTCGGGCTTGTCGGTGCCGAACTCATCGAGCAGCAGGAACGGATCGAGGTCGGGTAGCTGCGGCTGCCCGATAACCCGCGTGAGCCTGACGCCTGCGCCATCGGAGGTCGGCATGCCTTTCACGACACGCCGCACCGAGCGCTCTGCAACCTTGCTATCCATGGAACGTACCTCCGAAGCTCTAAAGGAAGAATGCCTTACAGGAATGCGGCGCGCACCGGGTACGCCCGAGCTGGCTATCAGGCCGCCAGCGCGCTGCGATCGGCGATCGCGGCGCGCGCGGCGCTCAGGCTCGCGGCGCGCTGCTGCGGTGAAATCGCCAGGCCCTCTGCCCGCACGAATCTCACGTTGTCAATGCCGAGAAATGCGAACAGGAACTTCAGATACGGCTCGCCGAATTCCCCGGACGCATCCGGCGCACGCACGCCGCCGCGCGCCACCGCCACGACGACCTCCTTGCCGCCGGCGAGCCCTTGCGGGCCGTTCGCGCTGTAGGTGAAGGTCTTGCCCGCGACCGTGATGCGGTCGATCCACGCCTTGAGCTGCGAGGGAATCGTGAAGTTATAGACCGGGGCGCCGATCACGATGGCGTCGGCCGCGAGGAATTGCTCCAGGGCCTCGGCATTGCGCGCCGCCTCGAGCTCGTCGGCGCGGACCAGCGATTTCTGTGACAGATGCGGCAGCTCCTGTGCCGCCAGATCCAGGTACGTGACCTCCGTGTCCGGTCGCTCCGCCACCCAGCGCGCCACGATTTCCCGCGTCAGCTCCCGACTCGCCGACCCTTGGCCCTGAATGCTCGAATCGATGTGCAGCAGCTTCATGACTTTCTCCCACTTGTTCCGGTGCGTGGGAAAAAGCATAATCTGTGGGACAATGATTGGGTATCAGGCTTAAATAGAACGTATTGTTCTGAATTTGGATCTAATAGGCACCTGATGCAACCCCTCGAGGGCCTCTACTACTTCACGCAGGTGGTCGATCACGGCGGCTTCGCGCGCGCCGCGCGTGCACTCGGCATCCCAAAGTCGCGCCTGTCCCGCCATGTGGTGGCGCTGGAGGCGAAACTCAACGTGCGCCTGGTGAACCGCTCCACGCGACGGTTCGTCGTCACCGATATCGGCCATGAGGTTTATCGGCATGCGACCGCGATGCTGACGGAAGCGGACGCGGCGCTCGAGGCGGTGGAGTTCGTACGCGCTAAACCAGGCGGCACGATCAAGGCCAGCTGTCCGGTCGCGCTCGCCCAGTCGGCTGTGGCGGGGATCCTGCCCGAGTTCCTGGAGAAGTACCCCGCCGTGCGCCTGCAGCTGCACGTGAGTAACCGGCGCGTGGATGTGTTGAGCGAAGGATTCGATGTGGCGCTGCGCGTGCGCTCAGTACCCACGGGCGAAGATGGCCTGGTGATGCGCAGTTTCCGGGACGTCGACGAATTCCTGGTGGCAAGCCCCGCGTATCTGGGTCGCACCGGTGAGCCCACCGATGCGGCGCAACTCGCGCAGCACGATACGCTCGACTACGCGGGGGAGTCCGAGCGGCGCCCGTGGGAACTCGTTGGAGCCAACGGCGAGATCGCGCGCGTAGAGCATTCGCCACGCGTGGTGTGCCATGATTTTGTGGTGCTGCGTGCCGCAGTGCTCGCAGGTCTGGGGATTGCGCGGCTGCCCGAGAGCGTCGTGCGCGAGGACCTGGGGCGCGGTGTGCTCACGCGCGTACTGCGCGAATGGAACAGTCCGCAGGGGATCGTCCACGTCGTGTTTCCGACCCGGCGCGGCCTGCTGCCCGCCGTCCGCGCGTTCATTGATTTTCTGGCGGAGCGCCTGCCGGGTGCCCTGTGAGGGAGCTGGCTTCAGCGAGCCGTGCCGCGCGGGCCTCAGTGACGTCCCGTCCGCCCAATTCAGCCACAGTGCGGCTGGCACGCTCGTCGGAACACAACAGCACGCACTTCGTCAGGGCATCGGCGATCATGGCATCGGGCGCCAGTACCGCAGCGTAGCGGCGCAAGGCGGCAGCGGCGCCGGTGCGCACGTAATAGCCGCGATGCCCCGGGGGTCGCCGCGGCTCATCGAGGTCGCTGACTGCAAGCGCGGCGTTTTGCAAAGCGAGGGGTCGATAACCGTGATTGCGGTAGCGCAGCAGGATGGTTTCGCGGCGCGCTCCGAACAGGCGCAGATCGCCGCCGGCATTCACCGCGCCCGCGTTGCAGCCGGCCGCACGCATGGCCGCGATCGCGCAGTCGATCGCGTAGCCTTTCGCGATCCCTCCGAGATCGAGCGCCAGCGGCGCGCGGCGCACCACCCACGGCTCCGGCCCCGGCGATGGACCCGAGAGCTCGAGGTCAGTCAGGCACCCGGGTCTTAGCGGCAGGCAGGGATCGAACACGCCATCGGTCAGCTCGTTCAGCCGCTGCGCCAGCCTCAACACCTCCCAGGTGGACGCGTGAATCGGCGTCTGGACGTGGAGGGGCGCCGAGTTGATGCGGGCAATATCGCTTCCCTCGCGCTCGGGGTGCATGCGCCGTTCGACCTGCGAAACGGCTGCGAAGGCCGCCTCGATCGCGCACGCGGCGGTTGCCTCAGACTCCGCAGCAGCTTCGATCGCCACCCAGGTGCCCATGGCGACCCGCAGCCGTCGAAGGCTGCCTGCGGGCGAGGGCACCGATTCAGCGAAAAGCATGGGACGAACGAGTTGAACCCCAAGGCCTCGTACGGTTATTCTACAGCAATTACGAATCATTCGCATTCGTATTTGGCGACGGTGACCACCCGGCGATGAGGATCCCGCCCATATGACCGACCCGGATCGCGGCTCACTAGGTTGGGCCCTGGCACTGGCTGCGCTGACGGCTGCGCCGGTGCAGATTGTCGTCGCCACGGAGTACCTCTCGGTGGAGGGCGCGCAGAAGGCACTCTTCCCGCAGGCTGACCGGTTCAGCGAGTTGGTCCTGTCCCTCAACGCAGCGCAGCGAGCGCAGGTTGCGACGCTCGCGGGACCCCAGCCCCCGCACCGCAGCCTGCGTGCCTGGAAGGCGATGCGGGGCGGGGAGCTCGTCGGCTACGTGTTCGTCGATGAGGTGATCGGACGGGAAGACTTCATCACTTATGCGGCGGGCATCGACGCCGCCGGTCACTTGAGCGCGCTGGAGGTGCTCGCTTACCGGGAGAGTCACGGTGGAGAAATCAGAAGCGATGCGTGGCGGCATCAATTCGCGGGCCGACAGGGGCTCGGGCAGCTACGCGTGCAAACCGACATCAAGAACATCGCCGGAGCCACGCTCTCCTGCGAACACGTGACCGAGGGTGTGCGCTGGCTGGTGGCGCTGTGGCAGGTGGCGCTGCGGCCCGCGGCGGCTTCCTCCGGCTGAGCTCCCGTGCAGCACTTTGCCGTGAGTCGCCCCGAAAAGGCTTCCGAAGGGGGCCCTGGCGCGACGCGCCTGGCGCCGCGCAATGGTGCTCGCGCGCCGATGTCCCCGGCGCTGCGTGCGGCGATTCTCACGCTCGGCGCACTCTTGTGGCTTTCGGGTGCGGTGTGGCTCGTGCTGCATTTCGGCTTTGCGCAGCAGACGCAATTTGGTCCGCTTCCGAACCCCTGGGAAGCGGTGGTGATGCGCGCGCACGGCGTGCTGGCGGTCGGCGGGGTATTTCTCCTGGGGTGGATCGTCGGGGGCCACACGCTCGAGCGCTGGGGGAGTGCGCGCAATCGTCTCTCCGGGCTCGCACTTACGGGCAGTGCGGCGCTGCTGGTGGCCAGCGGCTACGCACTCTATTACACCACCGGAACCCTGCACGAGGTGGCTTCCCGGACGCACGAGTGGCTGGGAGCCGCCTCGCTGCTCGTGGCGCTCGCACACTGGTGGCGGAACCGTCCCTGACGCCACTGCCGTGCGCTTCCGGCGAGCGCTCGCCTGAAGCGCACCGCGTTCCCGGTTGTGGTTCACTGGCAGTTCAGCGTGCGTCCGTCATATAAATGAGTATGAACGCCGGCGGCCTGCTGCAGGTCCGACCCCTTACGGTGGGGGGATTGCCTGATGCCGGTAATCCGCCGGGCGTCCGGAGCGTTCTTCTTCTCAGGGTGGAGCAAATCATGAAGACACGCCTGTTGAGTGTACCGGGCCAGCTCGCAGTCCTGGCGCTCCTGGCTTTGTTTGCGCTCGGTGCCGCCTGGGCGGAGGAGGGGGATCCACCGGGACGGGTGGCGCGCCTGAGCGATGCCGAGGGCTCCGTCTCGCTGCAGCCGGCGGGCGTACAGGAATGGGCCGCCGCAACCGTCAATCGTCCGCTCACGACGGGCGACAAGCTGTGGACGGATCAGAACTCGCGTGCCGAGCTCGACATCGGCGCCGCGGTCATCCGTTTAGGCCCCACCACGGGATTCTCATTCCTCAATCTCGATGACAACACGGCGCAGATGCAGGTCACCGCGGGAGCCCTCATCGTGCGGGTGCGGCACATGCAGGGCAATCAGACCTATGAGGTCGATACCCCGAACATCGCGCTGTCGCTGCAGCAGCCGGGCGAGTATCGCGTGGAGGTCAACGACGCGGGTGACACCACCATCGTCAAGGTGAGTGAGGGGCAGGCGCAGGCCGCCGGCGGGGGACAGTCGGTCGCCATCGGCACTCAGCAGATGGTCAGATTCACCGGCACGGACACGCTCAGCGTTGACAGAGGCTCCGTGGGGGCTCCCGATGATCTGGACAGCTGGTCAGGGGGGCGTGAGCGTCAGGTCCAGGACTCCCCCTCGCGCCAGTACGTCGCGGACGACGTCGCCGGCACGCAGGATCTCGACAACAATGGACGCTGGGAGAGCACACCGGACTACGGTTACGTCTGGGCACCGACCGTAGTGGCGGCCGGCTGGGCGCCGTACCGTTTCGGTCACTGGGTGTGGATCGTCCCGTGGGGTTGGACCTGGGTCGATGACGCCCCCTGGGGTTATGCACCGTTTCACTATGGCCGCTGGGTCGAGCGGAACAGCGCCTGGTGCTGGGTGCCGGGACCGCGCCGCCTGGCTCCGGTGTACGCGCCCGCACTGGTGGCCTGGGTGGGTGGACCCGCTGGCGGCGTTTCCGTCGCGTTCGGCGCCAACGTCGGCTGGTTCCCGCTGGCGCCGCGCGAGGTCTACGTGCCGGGCTATCACGTGAGCCCGACTTACGTGCGCAACGTCAACATCACCAACACGACGATTGTGAACAACACGTACATCACCAACGTCTATCAGAACAGCGTCACCAACATTCACTACGTGAACAACACCCCCGCTGCGGTCACCGCCGTGCCGCAGAATGTCTTCACCTCCGGGCAGCGCGTCGGCGGACACGCCGTGCACCTGCCGGCGGCGGTGCTGGCGGGTGCGCCCGTCGCGGCGGCGCCGCCGGCCCTTGTCCCCACCCACCAGAGCGTGCTGGGGCCGAATGCGGGCCGTGCTGTCGCTCGGCCGCCCGCGGCGCTGGTGAGCCGCCCGGTAGTGGCGCGCACCCCGCCGCCGCGCGCACCGGTTCCATTCGAAAGACAGGTGCAGGCGATCCAGCAAAACGGCGGCCGGCCGCTCGCGCGCGCCGAGCTGGCACGGCTGCAGCCCGCGACCCCCGTAGCGCCCGTGCGGCTGATTGCCGCCGGCGGGGCGGTCGTGGGCGCGGGCGCGCCGGCCCACGGCGCAGGCAGCGCTCGCCCGAGCAATCCCGCGACCCCGACGCGGCCCGGCGCATCCGCGCCTCCTGCCTCCGCAGGGGCGCAGGCGCCTAACCTCTCCGATCGCGAACGGGTGCTTCAGAACAGCCGCGTGACGCCAACGCCGCGCGCCCCCGACAGACCGCCGGCTGCGGCCGGTGGCGATTCCTCCACTGCACCGATCAGGCCGTCGCCGGCGCCCGCGCCGCAATTGCATACCGATCGGCCGCCATCGGCTCCGCAGCCTCTGCCGCCGACACAGCAGCGCGGGTTTTCGTCCGACGATCCGACCCACGCATACAGCCGCCCGCCCTCCGCGCCCGCGAACCGCCCGCCGCCCGCGGCCGCTGCGCCGGTCAACCCTAACCCGCCTCCGCAGCAGCCTCAGTCTCAGGAACGATATCGCCCGCCGGCGCCCGCGGCGGCA
>Ga0209011_1000786_pt1 | contig 11629 bp, 10 predicted proteins | sample BlaSpr_A8_OM1_M3_FD_187986 | JGI IMG/M metagenome (GOLD analysis project Ga0209011, IMG submission 187986) | Forest soil microbial communities from Thunder Bay, Ontario, Canada - Black Spruce, Ontario site 2_A8_OM1_M3 (SPAdes) (version 2) | ecosystem: Environmental > Terrestrial > Soil > Boreal... | reverse complement strand
CCGCCGGTGAAGGCGCGCAGCGCCTGCACCGCCATGGCCGGACCCAGATCCGAGCCGCCGATGCCGATGTTCACCACCAGCCGGAAGGGTTGGCCGGCGCTGCCCCGGATGGCCCCGTCGCGCACGCCCCGCGCAAAGCTGAACATACGGGCGCGTTCGGCCATGACCGTCTGCTCGATATCGGCGCCGCCGACCCCGGCACCGGGCGGCTGCCGCAAGGCCACATGCAACACGGCGCGATCTTCGGAGGTGTTGATATGCTCGCCCTGCCACATGGCATCGATGCGCGCGCGCAACCCGCTGGCGTCGGCGAGCTGAAACAGCTTGGCGAGCGCAATCTCATCGAGCCGCTGGCGCGATAAGTCCATGAGCAGCCCCGCTTGCTCGCGTGACAGGCGCTCGAAACGCCCGGGATCACGCTCGAACAATTCCTGAACCGGCACCGCTGCGAGACGCGCGGCGTGGGCGCTCAGATCCGCCCACACCGGCGTGCGCGGACCGGGACGTGTCGTGGCTGGCATGAGGCGCTCCGACTAAACGCGGTAGTAGGCCGCGATCGTGTCGACGACGTATTGCAGCTGGGCTTCGGTGAGCTCCGGGTAGATCGGCAGGGCCAGGGTCTCGGCGGCCGCCCGTTCGGATTGCGGGTAATCGCCCGGCTTGCACCCCAGGTACGCGAAGCACTGCTGCAGATGCAACGGCACCGGGTAGTAGATCTCCGTGCCCACGCCCGCCGCGGTGAGGTGCGCCCGCAGGCCGTCGCGCTCCTGGGCGCGGATCACGTACTGGTTGTAGATGTGGCGCACGCCGAGCGAGGCGTGCGGCGTCTGCACGGCCTCATCGAGCTGCGCGCGCCGCAAGGCGGCGTCGTAGAAGGCGGCGTTGCGCTGGCGGCCGGCAGTCCAGGCGTCGAGGCGCTTGAGCTTGACGCTGAGCACCACCGCCTGCAGCTCGTCGATGCGGAAGTTGCCGCCGATGAGCGCGTGGTAGTACTTGGGTTTCCCGCCGTGCACCCGCAGGACCTCCATGCGCTCCGCGAGCGCCGCGTCGTTGGTGACGCACATGCCGGCATCGCCGAACGCCCCCAGGTTCTTGGTGGGGAAGAACGACAGGCAGCCGATATCGCCGAAGCTGCCGGCGCGCTTGTGCTCCGCGTCCTCAGCGCCGATGGCCTGCGCCGCATCCTCGATGACCTTGAGGGCGTAGCGCCGCGCGCTCTCCATGAGCGGCAGCATGTCGGTCACCTGCCCGTACAGATGCACCGGCATCATGGCGCGCACTTTTGCGCCACTGCCGCGATGCAGCAGCTCGCCCTCGCGCCGCTCGCAGTACTTCTCGATAAAGGTCTGCAGCGCCGCGGGAGAAAGATTGAAAGTCACCGGATCGATGTCGCAGAACAGCGGCCGCGCGCCGGCGCGTGCGATGGTCCCGGCGGTGGCAAAGAACGTGAACGGACTGGTGATGACCGCATCGCCCGGCCCGATGCCGAGCGCCATGAGCGCCAGCAGCAGCGCATCGGTACCCGAGGAGACCCCGACCCCATGGCGGCACTGGCTGTAAGCCGCAACGCTCGCCTCGAGCTCCTTCACGCCGGGCCCGAGGATGAAGTGCTGATTCGCGCAGACCTTTTCGATCGCCGCCTGGATTTCTGCGGCCAGCGGCCGGTACTGCGGCTTCAGGTCCAGCAGCGGTACCTGCATGGCGGGTCTGGGTTGCGCTTGCGTGACGGCCATGAGTCAGCTCCATTCTATCAGCGCTTATAGCCGTAGTATTCGCAGAACCAGTCGACGAACTTCCTCACTCCCACTTCGACGGTGGTGGCGGGCCGGTAGCCCACGTCCCTGACCAGGTCGTCAATGTCGGCGCAGGTGTCGGGCACGTCGCCGAGCTGCAGCGGCAAGAGGTTTTTCTGCGCCTTGCGCCCCAGGCACTCCTCGATGACCTCGATGTAGCGCAGCAGCTGCACCGACTGGTTGTTGCCGATGTTGTAGAGGCGAAACGGCGCCGAGCTCGACGCCGGGTCGGGTGCGTTGCTGTTCCAGTGCGGATCGGGCTGCGCGATGCGCTCCGCGATTCGCACCACACCCTCCGCAATGTCATCGACGTAAGTGAAGTCGCGCCGGTGGTGACCGTGGTTGAAGACATCGATCGGCTTGCCTTCGAGGATGTTGCGCGTGAACAGGAACAGCGCCATGTCCGGGCGACCCCACGGTCCGTAGACCGTGAAAAAACGCAAGCCGGTGGTCGGCACTCTGAACAGCGCCGAGTAGTTGTGCGCCATCAGCTCGTTGGCGCGCTTGCTGGCAGCGTACAGCGACAGCGGGTGATCGGCGCTGTTGTGCACCGAGAACGGCATGTTGGTGTTGGCGCCGTACACCGAGCTGGTCGAGGCGTACACCAGGTGCTCGACGCCGTTGTGGCGGCAACCCTCCAGCACGTTGAGCGTGCCGGTGACGTTGCTGCGCACGTAGGCATGCGGGTCTTCGAGCGAATAGCGCACGCCGGCCTGCGCCGCCAGGTGCACCACGCGCGCAAACTTCTCGCGCGCGAACAGCTCGGCGATAGCCGCCTCATCGGCCAGATCGAGCTTCACGAAGCGGAATTGCGAATGCGCCGTGAGGCGCGTCAGCCGCGCCTGCTTGAGCGTTACGTCGTAGTACTCGTTGAGGTTGTCGAGACCGACCACCTGGTAACCGCGCGCCAGCAGGCGCTGTGCCGTGTGCGAGCCGATGAATCCGGCGGCGCCGGTCACGAGGATCTTCATAAGCGTCCGTCGACCGCGGCGGCGGGAAACACGTGCTTGATGTCGTACAGCACGTGTTTCGTCTTGCACAGCCTGCGCACGGCGCGCGCGCCGAGCTCGCGGAACTGCCGGTGCGCCACGGCCACGATCGCCACGTCGTAGCGCCCGCTGCTGAGCGCGCGCACCGGTTGCAAGCCGTACTCGTGGCGGCACTCGGAGCGGCTCGCCCACGGATCGTAGATGTCCACCTGCGCCCCCTGCTTCTGCAATTCGCGCACCACGTCCACGACCTTGGAGTTCCTGATATCGGGACAGTTCTCCTTGAAAGTGATGCCGAGCACCAGCGCCCGCGCGCCGTTGACGTGGATGCGCCTGGCGGCCATGAGCTGGGTGATCTGTGCCGCCACGTGCAGTGCCATGTTGTCGTTGAGCCGCCGGCCCGCCAGGATCATCTCGGGGTGATAGCCGATCTGCTGCGCCTTGTGCGTCAGGTAGTAGGGATCCACCCCGATACAGTGGCCGCCCACCAGTCCGGGCCGGAACGGCAGGAAGTTCCACTTGCTGGCGGCCGCGTTCAGCACTTCCTCGGTATCGATCTGCAGGCGATTGAAGATGAGAGCGAGCTCATTGATCAGGGCGATGTTCACGTCGCGCTGCGTGTTCTCGATCACCTTGGCAGCTTCCGCCACACGGATGCTGGAAGTCTTGTGTGTGCCAGCGGCCACGATCGAGCCATACAGCTCATCGACAAAATCCGCCACCTGCGCCGTGGAGCCGGAAGTCACCTTGCGGATGGTAGTGAGGCGGTGCTCGCGGTCTCCCGGGTTGATGCGTTCGGGACTGTAACCGGCAAAGAAGTCGCGGTTGAATTTCAGTCCCGACACGCGCTCGAGAATCGGCACGCACACCTCTTCGGTGCAACCCGGGTAGACGGTCGACTCGTAGATCACCACCGCGCCGCGGCGCAGCACCGCACCCACGCTCTCGCTCGCCCGCATGAGCGGCCCGAGATCGGGCTGCTTGTACTCATCGATCGGGGTAGGCACCGTGACGATGAACACCTGGCAGCGCCTGAGCCTGTCCAGTTCGGTGGTGAAGCTCAGGAGCTGCGCCGCCTTGAGCTCCGCCGGCGTGACCTCGAGCGTCAGGTCGCGCCCCCGGCGCAACTGCGCCACGCGCTTAGGGTTAACGTCAAAGCCGATGGTCTCGTATTCCTTGCCAAACTCCACCGCCAGCGGCAAGCCGACATACCCCAGCCCCACCACCCCGATGCGCGATTTGCGCCTCTTCGCCGTCATCCACTATGCCCGGTTCAGGCGCTCGAGCGCTGTGGTTCGGGCGCATGCGGCAGCCGTGCCCCGGGTGCCTCACGTGGCTCGGTCGCGCCCCACAGACAGCGCCCGCCGCTCACCTTGGTAATGAGCGCCAGCATGGCCTCATGGGCCTGCAACTCCTCGGCGCTGGCTGCCAGCACCGGCAGGGGCACCGCGGTGCGCACCGGCACGCGCGCCGGCCGTGTGCCGTCCGCTGCGCGTGGCGCGGCGTCGTGGTCGGCGAGGGCCAGCGCGCCCTGCCCCCCCGTCATCGCGAGGTACACGTCCGCGAGGATGCGCGCATCGAGCAGCGCCCCATGCAGCTCGCGCGCCGAGTTGTCGACGTCATAGCGCTTGCACAGCGCATCCAGGCTGTTGCGCTGTCCGGGGTGCAACTCACGCGCCAGGGCGAGCGTATCCAGCACCTGGCAGACCGATGCGACCTGACGCGGGGCTCCGGGCAGGCGCGCCAGCTCCGCATCGAGGAACGCGATGTCAAATGCGGCGTTGTGGATTACCAGCTCGGCGCCGCCGAGGAACGCCAGCAGTTCCTCGACGATGTCCGCAAAGCGCGGTTGCCCATCCAGATCGGTGCGCGAAATGCCATGCACCGCGAGCGCGCCGTCGTCGATGTCCCGCTCGGGATTCAAGTAGCGGTGGAAGGTGCGGCCGCTCGGCCGCCGGTTCACCAGTTCCACGCAGCCTATCTCGATGACACGGTGGTTGAGTTCGGGCTCCAGTCCCGTGGTCTCGGTGTCTAGGACGATCTGTCGCATTGCGGCGCGAGTTTACCGTAAGGATCGCATTTGCAAGGCGTCGATCGCCTGGTTCGCGAGCCGGTCGACGCGCTCGTTGCCGGGCACGCCGGCATGGCCTGGCACCCAGTGCCACTCGATCTCGTGGTTGGCGGCAAGCTCATCGAGCCGCTGCCACAGGTCCTGGTTCTTCACCGGCTTGCGAGCGGCGGTGCGCCAGCCACGCGACTTCCATGCGCCCAGCCACTCAGTGATACCGCGGCGAACGTATTCCGAATCGGTGTACACGCGCGCCCGCGCCGGGCGCTTGAGCGCTTCGAGCGCGCGAATCACCGCCGTCAGTTCCATGCGGTTGTTGGTCGTTAAGGGCTCGGCGCCGTTCAGTTCTTTCTCGCGCTTGCCCGTCTGCAGAAGCGCCGCCCAGCCGCCCGGCCCGGGATTGCCGCGGCAGGCGCCGTCGGTATAGATCTCGATCACGCCCGGGAACGGGTCGTGGGCTTGACCAGCCCACCAATCACGGCGGGCTTCTCGCGGATCCGCGGACGAATCGGCGTGAGGGTGTACACGCGCTTGCGCGCCTTGAGCAGGTACGCGCCCGCCGGCAGCGGGTAGGTGAGCCCGCGGCGCAGCATTCTCCCCGTCCCCTCGCCGCTGGCCAGGCCGCGGCTCCAGGGGCCCAAGTACAGGTAGCGCTGCGTGGCGATGACCTCAAAGCCCAGCAGCACGAGCCATTCGCGCAGCAGTCGCTCGGACAGCACGCGCCGCATGCCAGGGGGGAAACCTGTGCGGCTCCAGCGGGCGCGCATGCCCCACAGGCTCCAGGGCTGGAATCCCAGCACCAGCAATTGCCCCTCGCCCCCCAGCACTCGATCCACCTCACGCAGGATGGCGTATGGATCGGGGGCGAACTCCAGGGTATGCGGCAGGAGCGCCGCATCAATGCTGTCGCCAATTACCGGCAACCGCGAGGGTCTGGCAATTATGTCCGCCCCACCGGCGAGCCCCGGCGCTGCGATCAGGCTCTGCCGGCGCGTGCGGCTGCCCGCGAGCAGCTCGCGCGCCCCGCCCCACGCGCCGACCTGCAGCAATTCCCAGCCAAAAACGTCCTCCAGCGCCGCCGCGAGCAGCTCCGATTCCGCCGCCAGCAGCGCGCGGCCCAGGGGCGATTCCCACCAGGCGCTGAGAGCCGCGTCACGGTCCGGGATGTGGGAAGTACGTACTGGCACGATAGAAGGGCTGGAAATGCTGTGAACTTACCGGTTAAATTCTTGCGCTTGAGTAGTATGCGTCCTTAATGAACCCGTGCCCTGGCGCGGGAAAAGTAGCACGCCGACAGAGGGTACGGAACGTGACGACGGCATTCTTGAGACGCACGCCTCTTGGGCTTCTGAGCCTGTCTCTGCTCGCCCTGGGGGCGTGCGCCCATTCCCCTCCGCGCCCGCGCGAATCGTCGCCACAGCAGACAGTGGCTGCGCCCGCCGCCTCGACAGCCGCGACGGACAGCTCAACTCCTGCGCCCGTCGCCTCGACAGCCGCGACGGACGGCTCGACTCCTGCGCCCGTCGCCTCGACAGCCGCGACGGACAGCTCAACTCCTGCGCCCATCGCCTCGACAGCCGCGCTGGCCCCGCAGCCCGCGATGCCCGAGCCGGCTCCCGCGGTGGCGGCCGCCGAAGAGCCGACGCAGGTTGCGGGCCTGACGCCTGCGCAATACGGAGACCTGTTCGACCGGATGCGCGCGGGCTTCAAGCTCGAGGACGGGGCCGATCAGCGCGCGGTCGATCAGCAGCTGCGCTGGTACGCCTCGAACCCGGATTATCTGCAGCGCGCCTTCGGACGCGCCGACCTGTATCTCTATCACATCGTCACCGAGCTGGAGCGTCGCGGCATGCCGCTCGAGCTCGCGCTGCTGCCGGTGGTGGAAAGCGCCTTCGAGCCGTACGCCTACTCGCGCGCCCGCGCTTCGGGACTCTGGCAGTTCATTCCCGGTACGGGCTCGCGCTTTGGCCTGAAGCAGGACTGGTGGTACGACGGCCGGCGCGACATCGTGGAGTCGACACGCGCGGCCCTCGACTACCTGCAGTACCTGCACGATGAATTCAACGGCGACTGGCTGCTGGCCATCGCCGCTTACAACTGCGGCGAGGCGCTGGTGGAGCGCGCCGTTAGCATGAACCGCGCCGCCGGCCGCCCGGTGGACTTCTGGGACGTGTGGCTGCCCGGCGAAACGCGCGCCTACGTGCCGAAGCTCCTGGCCATGAAACGCCTGGTGCGCGATCCGGAGACCTATGGGCTCGAGTTCAGCCCCATTCCGAATTCGGCCTACTTCTCGCGGGTCGCGACGCACGGCCAGATCAACCTCAAGATCGCCGCGGAAATCGCCGGTGTCAGTCCCGAGGAGCTCTACGAGCTCAACCCGGCCTTCCATCGCTGGGCGACCGACCCGGCGGGTCCGCATTACCTGCTGCTGCCGGTCGACGCGGCGGACGTTTTCACCGAAAACGTCGACCAGCTCTCCGCCGATCAGCGTCTCGGGGTCACTCACTACGGCGTCAGGCGCGGCGACTCGGTCGCCTCCGTTGCCCGGAACTTCCACACGAGCGTGAACGTCATCCGCGAGCTGAACGACCTGCTGACCGGCGGGCTCACCGTGGGGGACGATCTGCGCGTGCCGAGCGCGGTGTCGGAGCTGCCCGCCAAGGTCATGCTCGCCGCCGCGCGTGTCGATGGACATGGTCACTCGCTGCGCCGTGCGCACGTGCAGGTGGTGCGGCGCGGGGATTCGCTGTGGACCATCGCCCGCCGCAACGGCATGAACGTGAACACGCTGGCGAGCCTGAACGGGATGCACCCGGGCGACGCCTTGCGCGCCGGGCAGCGGATCCGGCTGACCTCCGGCTCATCCGGGGGGTCGGGCCGGGGCGGCGCACACCGGCGCATGTTCTACACGGTGCGCGAGGGCGACACCGTGACGCAGATCGCCCGGCTCTTCCAGTGCAGCGTCCCGCAGCTGCTCGCCTGGAATGGCCTGAGCTCGGGCTCCCGGCTCCACGCCGGGCAGAAGCTGCGCATCCATCTGCGCACGCGCCACAGCTAGAGCGCGGCTCGGACCTAAGACGGCGCTACTTCCGGCATAATCCGCGCCGGGAGGCCTCAACATGGGATTTCTCGCCGGCAAGCGCGCCTTCATCGTGGGCGTCGCGACCGATCGTTCCATAGCGTGGGGCATCGCGCAGGCGATGCACCGGGAGGGAGCCGAGCTCGCCTTCTCCTACGTCAACGACAAGATGAAAGAGCGCGTCGAGCCGCTCGCGCATTCGCTCGGGTCGCGCCTCACCATGCCGCTCGACGTCACCATCGATGCCCAGAGCGATGCCGCCTTCGAGCTGCTCAGGCGCGAATGGGGTCAGCTCGATATCGTCGTGCACGCGGTGGCGTACGCGCCGCGCGAGGCTCTCACCGGAACGTTCCTGCAGGCCACGACCCGCGAGAGCTTCCGCGTCGCGCATGAGGTGTCGAGCTACAGTCTGACCGCACTGGCGCAACGGGCGCACCCCTTGATGGCGGGCCGCCGCGGAGCGCTGCTCACGCTGACCTATCTCGGCGCCGCACGCTCGATTCCAGGCTACAACGTCATGGGTCTCGCCAAGGCGAGCCTGGAGGCGAACGTGCGCTTTCTGGCCGCCGATCTGGGTCCGCAGGGCGTTCGCGTCAATGCCATCTCGGCGGGACCGATCAAGACCCTCGCCGCGGCGGGCATTCCCGGGTTTCGTAAAATGCTGAGCCGCTGTGCGGAAATTGCGCCGCTGCGCCGCAACGTGACACTCGAGGATGTGGGTAATGCCGCCGCTTTCCTGTGCTCGGACCTGGCGGCGGGCATCACCGGGGAGATCCTCTACGTCGACAGCGGCTTCCGCACGGTCGGCATGAGCTTCCCGCAGGAGGCCGAGGGCTGACAGGCCCGCATCCTGCGGCGTCGGCTACTCGAAGGCCTTGGGGTTCTTGCGCACGTCCGCGGTGCGCCGCACTTCCTCGACGTAGGCCATGGCGTCATCGGTTCCCTGACGCTCGGTTTCCTGCACGGCGCGGTTCGCCTGCACCCGCTGATCGTGCTCGGCTGCGGTGCGCACGCGGGTCACCGCCACGACCGCCGCCCCGCCGTCGCCCAGGGCGAGCGCGCGGAACACCGGCTTGCCGGCAGGCCGCGGCGCTGCAAACACGGCGTCGCGGAGCGGCGCCGGGATCGAGGGATCGCGACGGCCGACGAAGTGCGCGGGATCAGCGACCACCTTGAGTTCCTGCGCCACGGCCTCGAAGGAGGTGCCGCCCTCGAGCTTGTCGCGTGCAGCCTCGGCGGCCTTAAGAGCCGCCTGCGTGCCGCGTTCCCGGATCATGGTGGCGACGATACCCTCGCTCACCTCTGCAAGCGGCCTGGGCTGCGGCTTGCGGCGCTCCAGCACTTTCACGATAGCCAGACGGTCATCCCCGACCAGCACCGGTCCGCCGAGGCGACCGAGGGCGAGCGGCGGATCGGCGAACACCAGCTCCTGCAGCGCCGGCGCGGCTCCCAGAGGCGGCGCGCCCGCACCCTTGAGAAAGGTCGCTACGTCGCCCGCCTGCAGGTTGTATTGCTGCGCGAGCGAGTTGAGATCGGCGCCCGGCTCCGCGGCCCTCGCCTGCAGCTGCTCCTGAACTTCGCCGAAGCGATCGGTTGCGCGGTCGCGGCGCAGCTGCGACTCGAGTTCGCTACGCGCCTCGTCGAAGGATTTGCTCTTGCCGGCCTGGATCTCATCGAGGCGGATGATGTGATAGCCGAACTGCGTCTTCACAGGTCCCTTGATCTCGCCCACCGACATGCCGTACAGCGCATCCGCAAACGGCGCGACAAAGCTGCTGCGCTCCGCCCAGCCGAGATCCCCGCCGTTGTGCGCGGATCCGGGGTCCTGAGAATACTGCTTCGCCAGCTCGCCAAAGTCCTTGCCCGCCTTCGCCTGTGCCAGGACCTGCTGCGCCTGGGCGAGAGCTGCGGCGTCGTCCTTGCCGGTAATGAGAATGTGCCGCGCGTGCCGTTTCTCGGGCACTTCCAGCCGGCTCTTGTTCTTCTCATAGGCAGCGTGCAGGTCCGCATCGCTCACCGACTGCTGCGCCGCCAGCGCCTCCAGGCGCAACTCCGCGTACTGCAGGTGCGCCGACTCGGGCGTCATGAATTGCGCCTGGTGAGTCTGGTAGTACGCCTGCACGGCGGCGGCGTCGACGCTGGCGGCGGACTTGAACCGATCTGCGGGCAGCACGAGGTAACGCACCTCGCGCTCCTGGTCCTCGAGGTCGGTGAGGCGCGTGACCTCAAGCGGGGTGAGAAAATCCGAGGCGCGGATGCCGCCTTCGAGCTGCACGCGCTGCACCGACGTGCGCAGGTCGTCCTCGTAGGCTTGCAGGGAGACGCCAGCCTGGGCCAGGGCCGCCTTGGCGGCCTCGGGAGAATACTGGCCACCGACCTGGAACGCCTGCTCGCTGTGAACGGCCTCGCGCAGCGCGTCCTGACTCACGCGGTAGCCCAGATTGAGCGTGCGCTGCGTGAGCAGCGCCTTACTGATCAGGCCCTCCAGCACCTGGTCCTGCAGCTTGCTGCGCAGTTCCGGGGGAATGTCCGCGCCGCCCAGGCGCTGCTGCCACTGCGTCTGCTGGCGCAGCCATGCGTTGCGCGCCTCCTCGAGGGAGATCTTGCTGCCGTCCGCCTCGGCGGCGTAATTGGACCCGCCGAAACTCAGATTCACGACGCCGTAGGCGCCCCAGGCGGCAAACACCAGTGCGAGTGCGCCCAGCACCAGGTACGCGAGCCATTTCTGGCCCTTCAGGCTGTCTCCGATCCTCTGAAGCATGTTTGAGGCTGGCTGGCTGGCGAATCTGGCGGAGCGGACGGGACTCGAACCCGCGACCCCCGGCGTGACAGGCCGGTATTCTAACCAGCTGAACTACCGCTCCGAATTTTGGGGGGCGAATCCTAACGGATTGATGAATAAGGCCACAAGCAGTTTCGTTCCGGCGGTTTGCCGGCGGGAACCCTGATCGCCGGCCGCACCGGCCGCGCGCCGCATGCTGAACCGACCCTGAACCGGTCAACCGATGCGGGTTTTGAGCGCTGTGCACTCCATGCCTCCGCGGCGCGGGCATAGGTTGCGTCGTCGCCAACTTAAGACACGTCGCGCTCGCCGGTACCTGAGGCACAATGACGCTAAGGTTATTTGAGGAAGACGCCAATGAAGCTGATCCGCCCCGTTGTCTGTTCACTCGTTGTGGCCGTGACTGTCGCCGCACCCGCCTTCGCGGCACTGGGCGGGGACGCCACGTCCGTACAGGCGGATCTCGTCAAAATGAAGGGGGCGCTGAGGACCACCTCGAGCGCGGCATTCACCGTGCACGAAATCACGACCTCCTATGGCACGGTGGTGCGCGAATACCTCACGCCCGGCGACAAGGTGTTCGCCGTCAGCTGGCGCGGCCCGGTGATCCCGGACCTGCGCCAGATGCTCGGAACCTACTACGGGCAATACGAGCAGGCCGCGAGCACGCCGCACGTCGGTGGCCACCGGCACCTCGCCATCGAGCAACCCGGGCTCGTGGTGCAGTCGAGCGGACGCATGCGGGCATTCTCCGGGCGCGCGTGGGCGCCGGACCTGCTCCCGCAGAATTTCTCCGCCAACGACATTAATTGATACACGCCACCGGCCGCGAGGAAAACCCGTGCGCAAATTCGTTGCTCTGGCTCTGATCCAACTTGGGTTCCTGGCCGCATGCGGTGGTGGCGGCGGCTATGGTGG
>Ga0209011_1000785_pt1 | contig 11663 bp, 12 predicted proteins | sample BlaSpr_A8_OM1_M3_FD_187986 | JGI IMG/M metagenome (GOLD analysis project Ga0209011, IMG submission 187986) | Forest soil microbial communities from Thunder Bay, Ontario, Canada - Black Spruce, Ontario site 2_A8_OM1_M3 (SPAdes) (version 2) | ecosystem: Environmental > Terrestrial > Soil > Boreal... | reverse complement strand
GAGCCGGCCTTAGACTCGATGCTCCACGCAGTGATGGCGCGGATCAACCTAAAACCGGACGGAGACGGTCGCTCCGCCCTTGCGCGGGCAAGGGCGATCTCGACCCTGGGGCCTCTCATGGCCCTCATCCTCGCCTCGATCTTCTTCACCACGCGGTCGGACCGCTTCCTGACCACCGACAACCTGTCGCTCGTCGTGCAGCAGGTGGCGGTCGTCGGCATCATCGCCATCGGGCAGACGCTGGTCATCCTCACCGCGGGCATCGATCTGTCAGCCGGCGCCGTGATGGCGTTCGGCACCATCGTGATGACGCGGCTGGCGGTGACGCACGGTCTCAATCCGTTCGAGTCCATCGCACTGGGCCTGGCCACCTGCGCCGGGTTCGGACTTCTCAACGGCCTGCTGGTCACCGGACTGAGGCTGCCGCCCTTCATCGTCACGCTCGGCACCTTGAACATCGCCTTCGCCCTGACGCACATCGTCTCGAATGAGGAGACGATCGCCAATCTGCCACGCCCGCTCACGTTCTTCGGCGAGACCTTCCGGCTTGGGGACACGGCGATCACATTCGGCTCCGTGCTCGCCCTCGGCCTGGCGCTCGTGACGTGGTTCGCGCTGGCGCAGACGGTCGGCGGCCGGCACATCTACGCCACCGGCAACAATCCCGACGCGGCCCGGCTGGCGGGCGTGCGGACGCGGCGCGTACTCATTGCCGTGTACACCAGCGCTGGGCTTCTTTATGGCATCGCGGCCCTCGTGCTGATCGGCCGGACCGGCGTGGGCGACCCGCAGGCAGGCCAGAGCGACAACCTGGACAGCATCACCGCGGTGGTGGTCGGAGGCACGAGCCTGTTCGGCGGGCGCGGCGGAGTCGTCGGCACATTGATCGGCACGCTGATCGTGGGCATCTTTCGCAACGGGCTCCAGCTGATGGGCGTGGCTGCGATCTACCAGTTCCTGATCACCGGCGTGCTGGTGATCATCGCGGTCGCGGTGGACCAGCTATCTCGCAGGAGACGGGCATGAGCGCTGTCGAAGCGGCGGTCCCGGTGCTCGAAGCCCGCCACCTCGTCAAGCGCTATGGCAGCGTGACTGCGCTGGACGGCGCCGACTTCGATCTCCTCGCGGGTGAGATCCTCGCCCTGATCGGCGACAACGGCGCCGGCAAGTCGACGCTGATCAAGGCCCTTTCCGGTGCGGTCATTCCTGATGAGGGCGAGATCCTGCTTGGCGGGGCGCCTATGCATTTTCACGCGCCACTCGATGCTCGGCGCCAGGGGATCGAGACCGTGTACCAGGATCTCGCGCTCGCGCCCGCGCTCGACATCGCGGAGAACCTTTTCCTCGGCCGCGAGCTGCGCCGTCCCGGAATCCTCGGGTTGGTCTTTCGTATGGCGGACCGGCAGCGAATGATCAAGGAATCGCGCAAGTACATCGGCGACTTGAAGATCCGGGTGGGTTCGCTGACCCAGGCGGTGGAGACCCTCTCCGGAGGCCAGCGGCAGGGCGTGGCGGTGGCGCGCGCGGCGGCATTCGCCAGCCGCGTCGTGATCATGGACGAGCCTACCGCGGCGCTTGGCGTGAAGGAGTCGGGCATGGTGCTGGAGCTGATCAGGGAGGTCCGTGCGCATGGCGTGCCAGTCGTCCTGATCAGCCACAACATGCCGCAGGTGTTCGAGATCGCCGACCGCGTCCACATCATGCGGCTCGGCCGGCGCGTGGCGACGATCACGCCAAAGACTCACACGATGGCTGAAGCGGTGGCGCTGATGACCGGGGCGGCTTCTTCCGCCGCCCCTCTCCCCTGACGCGAGAGAGAGAAAATAATATGACGATGGATTACCGCCGCACCGGCCGCAGCGGGCTCAAGCTGCCGGCGATCTCGCTGGGCCTGTGGCAGAACTTCGGCGGCGACGCACCGTTTGAGCGCCAGCGCGCGATCGTCCGCCGCGCGTTCGAGGTCGGGATCACGCACATCGACCTGGCCAACAACTACGGACCGCCGCCCGGCTCGGCGGAGGAGAACTTCGGCCGGATCCTCACGAGAGACCTCGCCGGGCACCGAGATGAGCTCGTCATCTCGACCAAGGCCGGTTACGACATGTGGCCCGGTCCATACGGTGAATGGGGCTCGCGTAAGTACGTGCTGGCGAGCCTGGACCAGAGCCTCAAGCGGATGGGCCTGGAGTACGTCGATATCTTTTACTCGCACCGCTTCGACCCCGAGACTCCGCTCGAGGAGACGATGGGCGCGCTGGACACTGCGGTGCGCCAGGGCAAGGCGCTGTATGTGGGCATCTCCTCCTACTCGGCCAAACGCACTCGCGAAGCGGCCGCCATCCTCCGGCGGTTGGGCACGCCGCTGCTGATCCACCAGCCGTCGTACTCGATGCTCAACCGCTGGATCGAGCCGGACCTGCTGCACGTGTTAAAGGAAGAGGGGATCGGCTGCATCGTCTTCTCCCCTCTGGCCCAGGGACTCCTGACCGACCGCTACCTGAAGGGCGTGCCGGAAGGCTCGCGCGCCAGCCACCCAGGCTCCATGCGCCCGGAGATGCTGACGGAGGACAACCTCGCCAAGATCCGCGCGCTGAACGAGATCGCGAAGCGGCGCGGGCAGACTCTGGCTCAGATGGCGATCGCGTGGGTGCTGCGCGACCCGGTCGTGACCTCAGCGCTCGTGGGCGCGAGCAGCGTCGAGCAGCTGGATCAGAACGTGGCGGCGCTGGACAAGCTCGGCTTCTCACCTGACGAGCTGAAGGAGATCGACCGCTACGCGACCGAGAGCGGCATTAACATCTGGGCCGCCTCGAGCGCTGGGTGATCCACACCAACAGGTAGCGCCGCGTTAGTGCGGCCATGACCTTTTCCGGGGGTGCCCCTTCGCGCCATCGTGCGCATAGCAATGGCGCAGGCGCTTCCGAATGCCACCGTGATGCCCCCCATCGGCGGTGGCATTCAGACGCCCCTGGCCGCCGCGGCCGCCGCCGCCCAGCGCCGCCGGCTGGCCGATGAGACCGCCGCGTGGTTTGCCCGCAACCAGGTGCACTTCGGCGTTTCGATCGCCGGTGAGGTCGTGCAGCGCCCTATCCCGTACGACCCCCTCCCCCGCATCGTGGACTCGGCGGAGTGGACCTGGCTCGAGCGCGCGCTGGCACAGCGGGTCAAGGCGCTGGACGAGTTCGTCCGCGACGCTTATGGCGAGGCCCGGATCCTGCGCGCCGGGCTCGTACCGCCGCAGCTCGTGTATGGCTCGACATCATGGTTTCGGTCGTGCCGCGGTCCGGCGGCTTTGCGCCCCGGGCAGATCACCATCGCCGGCATCGACCTCGTCCGTGTCGAGGGCCGGTGGCTGGTGCTGGAGGACAACCTGCGGGTGCCGTCGGGCGCGAGCTACGCGCTCGCGTCGCGGCGGGCGCTGGCCGACCTCGCTCCCGAGCTGCTCGCCGACCTTCGCCCTCGCGGCCTCGGAGACTACCCGCGCCGGCTGCTCGCGGCCGTCCAGCAGCGCTATTCGGAGGAAGGCCTGACCGTCCTCCTGAGCCCTGGGCCAGCGAATGCCGCCTACTACGAGCACTGCGAGCTCGCCCGACTGATGGGAATCCCCGTCGTCACGTCGGCCGACCTCGTTGCGAGTCACCGCGGCGTCTGGCTGCGGCGCGAGTCCGGCAACGCGCCGGTGGCGCGCATCTACCACCGCTATTCGCCCGAGTACCTGGACCCGCTCGGCGGCCGCGACGACAGCCTGATCGGCATCCCGTTCCTGTTCGCCGCCTGGCGCCAGGGCAAAGTCGTGCTGGCCAACGCGCCGACGTGCGGCGTGGCCGACGACAAGCGCCTCTTCCCTTATGTCCCGGCCCTCATCCAGTACTACCTGGGCGAGCAGCCGATGCTGGAGCAGCCGCTGACCATCGGGCTGGAGAACATCTCCCGCCGCCGCGAGGTCCTCGCCCGGTTCGACGACTTCGTCTTCAAGCCGGTCAATGGAAGCGGCGGCAAGGGCATCGTGTTCGGCCCGGTCGCCAACGGCGAGGAACGGGCCGCGGTGTCGGCCGCGCTCGACGAGGCTCCCGGCACGATGGTGGCCCAGCCGCTGCTGCAGATCGAGCGCCTGCCTTGCGTCGCTTCGGCCGGCGAGCTCGAGTGGCGCCGGTGCGACCTGCGCGCGTTCGTCGTCGTCGACGTCGACCCCTGGGTGATGCCGGGCGGACTGACCCGGGTCGCGCCGGGCACCGACCAGTGGCTCGTCAACTCGTCGGCGGGCGGCGGCGTGAAGGACACCTGGGTCGAATCCTGATGGGTGCCATCTTCCCGATCGGCGCCGGCCGCCAGTACGAGATCGTTCACGACAGCATCCACCACTACGAGCGCGATGCCACGCGCAGCCGCAACGAGGTGCGCCTTCAGCCGCTGCCGCGTAAAGGCATCCAGCTCGACAGCTTCCGCCTGGAGGTGACGCCGGCGGCCGAGATGGACGCGCAGGTCGACCACTTCGGCAACCCGACCTGGCTCGTCAGCGTGGAGGCGCCGCACTCCGAGCTCCGCGTGACGGCTCGCAGCCAGGTCTCGATCGCCGAAGGCGACGCGACGCGCAAGACCGCGACCCCGTGGGAGCCCGACGTGCTGGTCCTCACGCCGGCGGTCGAGTTTAAGCTGCCCTCGCCCAGGGTCCCGGAGCTGCCGGCGATCAAGGCGCTCGCCCGCCAGATGGGACTGGCCGAGGCTGACTGGGATTCGCTCCTCCGAGCGAATCGCGAGCTGCGGCTGCAGTTCGAGTACCTGCCGGGTTCGACCGAGGTGTCGAGCACGCTTCAGGAGATCCTCGAGCGCCGCGTCGGCGTCTGCCAGGACTTTGCTCACGTCCTCATCGCGCTGGCCAGGCACCTGGGCTGGCCGGCGCGCTACGTCAGCGGTTACCTCGTTCCGGAGGCCGAGTCGGAAGGAAACAGCCATGCCTGGGTGGAGATCGGGTCCTCCGATGGCGGCTGGCTCGGCCTCGACCCCACCCATAGGAGCGAGACGCGGGAATGGCACGTGGCGGTGGCGGTCGGGCGCGACTACAGCGACGTGTCGCCGCTGCGCGGCGTCTTCGTCTCCGCGGCGCCGGGCGCGCCGCCCGAGGTGTCGGTCAAGATCGCAGCGATCGATCCTTTCGACCTGCGGCGCCAGCTCCACACTGCCCGGCACGCGCTGCAAGACCAGCAGTAACACCAAGCGCAGCCGGGATCCCACGGTCGCTCTACACGACGACGCGGCCCGCGCTTCTGAGGAGCATGCGCGTCATGAGAAACCTGGTGATTGCGGCGACCGTTGCGATGGGTGCCCTGCGGATCATGTGGCGCGCGATCAGCCCGTCTGACCCCCTGGGCTCGGGCGAGGAGTGGACCGCGGACGAGTAGGGCCCCGCCCTGAATCGTGCGCGAACGTCGCGCGCGCGCGTCTACTTATCAGGGCATGGAACAGTCGGCTCGTCCGGTGGCGCTCTTCGCGGCCCTCGAGGCGGAGGCGCTGGCTCTCGTCCGGCATCTCACTCCGTCAACCCGTCCGTCTCCCCGCCTCTCGGTCTGGGCGGGGGTGATCGAAGGCACACCGGTGGTCCTCGTCGTAACCGGGGTCGGAAAGGTGGCGGCGGCGCTCGCGGCCCAGTTCGTGTGCGACGTCTTCCATCCTCGCTGCGCGATCACATTTGGGCTCGCGGGAGGGACTGACAGCAGTGCGCAGCCTGGGCATCTGATCGTGGCTTCCGGCGCACTGCAGCACGACATGGACGCCCGGCCGCTCACGGACGCCAGGGGAACGATTCCCTCACTCGGTCTGGCCGCCATTGCTGCCGACTCGAACATTTCGGCCAGGCTTCGCCAGGCGGCGGAGAGCGTCGTCGAGAACCCCGCGATCGTCAGCTCTGGCCTGGTGCTTACCGGCGACCAGGTCATCACCTCACGCGAGATCAGGGACGGCGTGTTGAAGGATTTCCCGGACGGAGCCTGCTTCGACATGGAAACCGCCGCCATCGCGCAGGTGGCGCTTCAGAACGGCATTCCGTGGGCGGCCCTGCGCATGATTTCCGACTCGGCGGACGAGAGCTTCAACCTCGAAGAGGTGATCGGGTTCGGCATCGACACCGCGGCCGGCCTGTTCGACAGCATCGTCCGTGCGTGCCTGGGCGCGTCGAGCTCAGCACCCCCCTCCACCTGGCCCGGGGTTGCAGTGGGTAAAGCCGAGGGACGCGACGACGTTTGAGAACACGTTGGCAATCTGATTCCCCATCGTCAGCAGGATGACGATCACCACGACCGACACGAGAACCAGGATCAGGGCGTACTCCACCATTCCCTGACCTCGCTGGCGAACCATCGCGCCGCGATGATAACTGTTTGTTAAGCAAATCTTCTTCACTTAACGGAAACAAACGGGAAAACCTCGTGTGCTTTGCCTGTAGAGAGCGCCAACGCCCGGCGGGCAAGCTGCTTGTCGTTATGGATGCACCACTGCTCGTTCTGACCGACGGCAAACCCGATGATGCCGCGCTGGTACGCACCGCGCGGGCATACGCGGATGCCAACGACTGCGCTGTGACGCTGCTCCGCGTCCTGCCGGAAGCAACTCGCGCCTACCGCACCGAAAGCGGTGTGGAGATACTGCCGTGGCAGGTCATGCACATGATGGAAGCCGACGCCCAGCATGAGCTCGAGACGCTGCGGAGGCGTTACCTGCGCGGCCCTTCGATTCCCACCATGAAGGTGGTCAGGTTTGGCAGCGTGGTCGATGAGGTCGCATCGCAGGTTGATCTGAACGGGGCGCAGGCGCTCCTGGCCACGTCGAAAACAGCGCCTCTCTTGCCCTGGCTGAGGCGTGACGAGCGGCTCAAGCGCAGGTTGGCCGTGCCGGTCCTCCTGATGAACGGCGCCGGCAACATCACCGGCGACAAGCTGCAGGTGGTTCGCAACGTACCCGCGTTCGCCGGCCTGCCGCGGAAGAAGCTGGAGGCTATCGCGCGACAGCTCGACGTAACCCAGGTTGACAAGGGCACGACGCTGGTCCACGAGGGGCGCGCCAACCACGCCTTCTGGATCATTGTCGAGGGCGAGCTCGTGCGGACTCTGCGAGGCAGGCTGCTGGATCGCATCACCGCGCCCGGCCTCGTCGGGCTGCCGAGCATGCTGGACGGTGAGTCGGCCTGGGCGACCGTCACCACAACCACGCCGATCCGCGCGCTGGTCGCGAGCACCGAGCAGTTTCGCGCTCTCTCATCGGACGACGGAGTGGCGCTGCGACTGTGGGAGCAGGCGGGCGCGCGACTGCGCCATCACATCCTTGAGAGGCAGATGCCGGCTTGAACCTTTCCGGTTGCCCCTCTCCCTGACCCTCTCCCCTGAAGGGGAGAGGGGAATACTTCCTAGCTCCAGGTCAATTGGGTACCTCTAGGCCGATCTCGGGCAGCTCCGACAGCAGGAGGAAGACGAGCTCGCGATCCCACTGCTGGCCCGCGCCTCGCATCAACGTGTCGGTTGCTTCTTCTGAGTTGTACCTGGGCCGGTAAGGCCGGTCGATCGCCAGCACGTCGTACGCGTCGCAGACCGACACGATCCGGGCCAGGAGGGGAATCTTGTGGCCGGCGAGTCCGTCGGGATAGCCGCCGCCGTCGAATCGCTCGTGGTGGTTGCGAATGATTGGCAGGACGTCCGCGGCAGAGGGGAGCCGCTTGACGATGCTCTCGCCGATGACCGGGTGGGCCCGCATCAGCCGTTCCTCTTCGGCATTGAGCGGTCCGGGCTTGAGGAGGATCGAGTCGGGCACCCCGAGCTTGCCGATGTCATGGATGAGGCCGCCGCGGTACAGGGCGACCAGGTCCGATTCCTGAAGTCCCAGCCGCGTCCCCAGCCGGATGGCGGTGCTCGCCACGCGCTCGGCGTGGCGCTCGGTGTTCGCATCCTTCGCCTCCGCGGCAAGGGCCAGCTCGAAGAGAAGCCGTTCTTCTTCGTCCAGACTGACTGCGAGCGCCATGTGCAGCTATCGGTTTACGCGGGGTGCTTCGCAAAGTCGCCATGCCCAGGGAGGGCCGTGCGGCCCTGAATTTTCGCGGTTTCGGAGCCCCTGATTTTGGTGGGGCTTAGCGGGTTTCCGACCGCACGCGCGCTCCCTCCGAGCGGTCCCTCGACCGGTTGATGTGGTCCAGCATCGCCGCCTCGGCTCCGCCGCCGTCGCCGGCTCGGATGGAGTCAAGAATCGTCTCGTGCTCGCTGACCGTCGCCGAGCCGATGTCCGACGTGTAGTACCGGTGGTAAAGGCGGTAGAGGCGCAGGTGCGAGCGCAGGCGCCGGAGCGTGTCGCTGAGCAGGCTGTTGCCTGACGTTCCGGCGATCGCCTCGTGGAAGCGCGCGTCCTGCGTGGCGAATTCACGGTAGTCGTGGAAGGTGCCCCCGGCGGACCCCGCGCTGGTGCCAACGAGACGCCGCATCTCGTCGAGCTCGCGATCGAGCACGCCCAGGACCTTGTCGTTTCGGCGCTCGGCCGCCCGCCGGGCGGCGAAAGGCTCGAGCAGCCGGCGCACGTCGTAGAGGTCGCTGAAGGTCTTCGTGTCGAGCATCGGCGTCACGGAATATCCGCGGAGGGGCTCCTTCATGACCAGGCCATCCATCTCCAGCCGGGCCAGCGCCTCGCGCACCGGCGTCGGCGATACGTTCAGCTGGCGTGCGACCAGGTCGATGTTGACCCGCGCCCCGGCCTCGATGTGCTGGTCCATGACCAGCTCCATCACCGCCTCGTAGACGCTGTCGGACAGCGTTTGGCGCGACGGCTGAAGCGGTAGGACCTTCTCGCTCACTGGCTGCTGAGGTCGAAGACCTCTTCCATCGCGGCCCACCATTCATCCGCGCGCGCCTCTGGCGCGCGCTCTTGCAAAGTGCGCATGAGCTCGTCCCATTCGCGGTAGCGCGGCACGTCATTGAGCTTGGGGAAGTCGCGCGCGGGATCGAATCCCTCCACCGCTTCCATGTACATGAACATCCGGCGGCCGAGCAGATAGATGCGCATGTTCACTACGCCGACCTCGCGGAGGCGGTCGACCACCTCCGGCCATGCGTGTTCGTGGTAGCGCTTGTAGCGCGCGACGATCTCCTCGTCGTCCCTGAGCATCAGCGTCAACCCATACCTCTGCAATTTCATCTCCCTTTCAGCTGAGCCGGGCCATGATGGCTTCGCTCATCCCGTCATATTGATGAGTGTTCGGCAGCTCGCCCACGATCGCGTGGTTGCGCATGACCAGGATGCGGTCGGACAGGCGGATCACCTCGGGCATGTCGCTCGAGATCAAGAGGATGGACTTGCCGTTGGCGGCGAGCTCCCAGATGAGCTCGTGCAGCGCGTTCTTGGTCTTGATGTCGATGCCCACAGTGGGTTCGTCGATGATCAGGATCTCCACCTTGGCCGCGAGCCACTTGGCGATGCTGACCTTCTGCTGGTTGCCCCCAGAGAGCGTGCCGACCGACTGAGAGAGCGACTGCGCCTTAACGTCGAGCTGGCGGATGACGGGAAGAATCGCCGCATCCTCGGCCGACCGCCTGATCCACTGGCCGAACGTGCGAAGGCGCCGCCAGATCGTGATCGAGGTGTTGGCCCGGACCGAGTGGAGCAGGATGAGCCCCTCCTGCTTGCGGTCCTCGCTGACATAGCCCATGCGGTGCTTCTCGAGCGCCTCGCGGAAGCTGTTGATCCGGGTTTTCTTTCCGCGCACGCGCAGCTCGCCGCCGGTGACCTTGATCTCACCGACCAGCGTCTTGGCCAGCTTTGAGCGGCCGGCCCCGACCAGGCCGTAGAGGCCCAGCACCTCGCCCTTATGGAGCGCGAGATCCAGCGGGACGTCTCCCCCTTCGGTCGTCAGCCCGATCACCTCCAGCACCGGCTCGCCCGGGTCGCGCTTGGGCGGCAGCTCGGCGATGACCTCGGCCCTTCCGATCATGTAGGTGACGAGCTGGTCGCGATTGAGGGTCGCCACGGCGAGGTCCATGGCCGCGTTCTTTCCATCGCGGAGCACCGTGACGCGGTCGCAGAGCTCGAACACCTCTTCCAGCTTGTGACTGACGAAGACGAGCGCCACGCCGTGCCGGCGCAGGTCGCCAAGAATCCGGAAGAGATAGCCCACCTCGTGCGGCGTGATGGCCGCCGTGGGCTCGTCCATGAGGAGGATGCGCGCCTGCAGCGAGAGCGCTTTGGCGATCTCGACGAGCTGCATCTGAGCCACGCTCAGCTCCGCCACGGGCGTGGCAGGCGCGGCGTCGAGCCCGACCATCTCGATCCACGGTCTGGCGAGGCGGTTGACCGCCGCATGGTCGACCAGCTGCGCTCCGCGCGTCGGGATGCGCTCCAGCAGGATGTTCTCGGCCACCGTGAACTGCGGGATGAGGTTGCGCTCCTGGTGCACGACGCTGATCCCGGCCGCCAGGGCCGAACGCGGCGAGGCGAACTTCACGGGATTGCCGTCGAGCCGGATCTCGCCCTCATCGGGCTGGTAGACGCCCGTGAGGACCTTGATCAGCGTGCTCTTCCCCGCTCCGTTCTCGCCGAGCAGCGCGTGGATCTCGCCCGCGCGCAGGCGAAGCGACACGTTGTCGAGGGCGACCACGCCCGGGAACTGCTTGCGGATGCCGGACACCTCGAGCCGCACGTCGTCGCTCATCGAGTGCTCCCGGCCCGAGGCGTCGTGCGTGGCGAGATCCTCAGGAGAGCCCGGATCTCGCTCAGGCGCGTCCTGCCGAGCACCACTGCGGCGAGGATCAGCGCGCCGATGAGGAACTGGACCCAGAACGGATCCGCGCTGACGAGCACGAGCCCGTCGTCGATCAGGGAAATCAGGACCATGGCCAGCACGGTGCCGAGCACCGGTGCGCTTCCGCCGGCGAGCGCGGCGCCTCCGATGATCGGACCCGCGAAAGAGGGGAGCACCCACGTCGCGCCGATGGTCGGCTGACCCTGGCCGAGCTGAGCCATGAGCATCGTGCCGGCCACGGCGGCGAGGAAACCCGAGATCGCGTGAGCCGTCAGGGTCGCTCGCCGGATGGGGAGGCCCGAGAGTCGCGCCGCCAGCGCGTTGCCACCCACGGCCAGCAATTGCCGGCCCAGCACCACCTGGGAGAGGAAGCCCGCGAGCAGAAAGGTGAGGGCGATGGTCAGCGCGGCCATGAGCGGGAATGGCCCGAGGCGAGCCTGGCCGAAGGAGCTGATCTCGTTGGGGATGTGATAGAAGGGCGTGGCGTGGGTGATGCCGAGGTTGATGCCGGCGAACACGTACGAGGTGCCGAGGGTCAGCACAAAGCTGTTGATCTTCGTCCAGTAGACGAGCAGCCCGTTGATCACGCCGCACACGATGCCGAGCAACAGGCCGGCCACCAATGCGAGCGGCACCGGGATTCCGTAGCGAACCATGAGCCCGGACTCGATGATCGCCACCAGGCCACCGATCGAGCCGATCGATAGGTTCATCTGACCCAGCGACAGCACGATCATCTGAGCCAGCGCGACCAGGAGCAGGATCGAAAGATCGCGGCCGGTGACGAACAGGTTGTAGGTCGAGAGGAACTGTGGCCTGGCGACCGAGAGCACGACCATGCCGACGAGGTCGATGACGAGCAGGCCGAGGGCCACGCCGGGAGCGAGGCTGCGAAGCC
>Ga0209011_1000784_pt1 | contig 11671 bp, 14 predicted proteins | sample BlaSpr_A8_OM1_M3_FD_187986 | JGI IMG/M metagenome (GOLD analysis project Ga0209011, IMG submission 187986) | Forest soil microbial communities from Thunder Bay, Ontario, Canada - Black Spruce, Ontario site 2_A8_OM1_M3 (SPAdes) (version 2) | ecosystem: Environmental > Terrestrial > Soil > Boreal... | reverse complement strand
CTGATTCTGTTTTTACTCGCGAACCACGAACGATGGCGATCGAAGGCTGAATTGCTCCAAGAGCTAGACGCCCACAAGTTTACAGGGCCAGACTTTTCGACGGCCACGCCTCGAACGCAACCAAGTTAGGGAGCATCATTTCGTGGCACAGAACCGGTCGCTTCCAAAGATCAACCGAAACGGCCCGTCACCTTCTTACTCGCGGAAATAGGGAGCCTTCCTCCCTTAGCATCCGAAGCCGTTCTCTCAAGACCTGTTCGGCAGCCTCTGCCGCGTTCTTGCCGAAATACCCGGTCGAGACCAAGTGCTTGAGATCCGTGACCACGACTTCAGTGGTACTGATTTCGATCTTGACGGTCGGGATGTCGTTCTTCCGTCTTCCAGCTGTCACTTCGCGACTCTAACAAAAGAACACCTTAAGAATCGGATTCTTAACCTTGACAGAAGCGGCGCAAAACGACAGAATTCCACTGCGGAACCGATCCACCTTTTGCAGGTGGGCTACCGGCTTCGCTCGGGCTGCGTTAGCAGCCCTTTTTACTTTCTGACGATACCGAGAGGGTCTCTGGGGGAGGACTTCTTGAAGCAAATCCCTCCGAGGGTCGGTTCAAACATCTTGTCGACCCCGTATTTTCGAATCCTCGGGGTCGGTGGGACCTCCTTCTTCAACAGAGCGAACGCAGCGCAGTCGACGACCTGAAGAAAGTACGAATCGGCCGACCTCCGGAAAATCGGGTCTTCGATCACGTGCCGGGTTGGAATGTTCTTCGTAGATCCAGCCGCACCCCAGCTACCAAACTGAGACGGAACCGGATTGAAGACGCGCATTCGACGGAGGGCTGTTCTGATTTCGTGCTCCCGGCCCTCATCGGCAATTAGTACGGCACAAGGTGCATAGCTGAGAAGACGTTTCTCCATTTCGTCGCAGTCTTCTTTTGACACTGCCGATCTCACTTTTGCGATGAGAGTTTTCCGCTTCGGAATCTCAGTTCTCTCCATTTCCAGCATCGTGCGTTCTATTCGGTTCAGCAATCGGTCCCAAGCCGCCAGCTGAATATCCGACGTTGAACCAGCCGGAAGACAAATGTTGATGAGCCGCGCGGAGGGGAGCGTAGCGACAAGCTTTAGCATCCCCAGAAAGATTCTGCTTCGTTCCCACTTCCCGATGACAGTTGTTGAGAGCCTTCCTCGTCCAGAAACAAGATCCCTGGCGTGGATCTCGTGCCTTACCGAGATTCCCTTGTCATTCCGGAGGCTGAGGCGGTGGGCCTTGATCATCTCGAACGACGCGCTCCAGTTTGAATGCTTAATCCACAGCGCGCTGAGACAGAACGCTGTGGAGTCGTAGGACTCGTCGATGTAGAAGAAGTTGGTAGACATCCTAGATCTCGGTCAGGTTCGGTGACGCCAGGCGGCCTTTCCGAAGTCGCCCTAAAGATAACCCCGGTCAATCCTGGGACCTCGTCCTAAACGGGTGGGCTGGAGGCTTCGCTCAGCCACGGCCATCCGCCGCTCGAGGTCCGCGAGTTCCTGAAACACAGCCTCTTGCGGCCCGAGAAAAGGGTGGTGCGCCAAGATCGGCCAGGGGCCAGAGCGTCCCCGAGGACACGGCGCCGCGTTGGGGTCCTTGACGTAGCTAATCGAAACGTTTAGGATATCGACCGTGCGAGACAGCCGAGAGGCAAGCGAGGCAGGGAAGCTCTTGGGGCGGCGTAGCTACCAGGCGCGACTCGAGCGGTTCGGCATCGAGCGCATCCGCAAGATCGCCCGCGAGAACGGCAAGAAGGGCGGCCGCCCGCGGATGCGTAAGGACGGGTGACAAATGACTAGGGGCGAAGGTCGAATCTTTGCTCGCGGTAAGAGCCGGTTTCTCTGGGTCGCCTACTGCGGCCCGAAGCCCGGCGGTGACTGGGGCGAGATCCGCGAGCCGGTCAAGCCGGCAACGACGGACGAGGAAAAGGCCCGCGATTTCCTTCGCCGGCGACGTCGCGCAGCTGAGAACCATCGAGACGGGATCGAGACATTCCAGGGGCGGGCGCAGGAGCGGATCACCGTGGGGCAATTGCTCGACAACTTGGAGGCCGACTATCGGCAGCGTGAGATCAAGAGCCTCCGCCAGACGCTGGGCCACGTGAAACCGCTGCGCTCCCACTTCGGGGCCATGCGCGCCGTAACGGTCACTCCCGACCGAATCCGCGCTTACATCACGCTGCGCCAGGAACCGCGAAGGACTCCGAAGGGCGAGCCGATGCCGGGTATCTCGAATGCCAAGATCAACCGAGAAACGGAAATCCTCGGCCGAGCGTTCCGCCTTGCCGTCGATGAAGGCCGTCTCTCCCACAACCCCAAGGTGCCGACGTTGCCCGAGCGCAATGTTCGACAGGGATTCTTTGAGAAAGCGGAGTTCGAGGCGATCGTCCCTCTCCTGCCAGCCGAGGTCGCCGACGTAACCCGCTTCGGCTACTTGACCGGCTGGCGTTTGAGCGAGATCACCGGACTCCGATGGGAGAACGTGGACAGGGCCGCTCAAGAAGTCCGCATCTACGACTCGAAGAATGGCGACGGGCGCACAATTCCCCTCGATGGGCAACTCCTTGCGCTGATCGAGAAACGTTGGGGGGATCGGCAGTTCCTCGATTGGCGAGGCGAGGCGGGCGTCTCCGCCTTCGTGTTCCATCGCCAGGGCCGGCGGATCGGGAACTTCCGTGGGGTGTGGACGCGCGCAGCTGCCAGGGCAAACGTGCCCGGCAAGCTCTTCCACGACCTGCGACGCACCGCGGTTCGGGACATGATCCGCGCCGGTGTGCCCCAGGCGGTCGCACAGACGATCTCGGGCCACCGTACGGCTGCGGTCTTTTCTCGCTACAACATCAGTTCGGCGGAAGACAAGATCGACGCCCTCAGGAAGCGCGAAAGCTACCTGGAGACGCGCGACTCGAAGCCCAAAGTCGTGGCCTTTCGGGCGAGCGATTCGGACACCAATTCGGACACGGTGGCCGAAAAGTGACCTTTTTACACGGTAATTCTGGGATTTCGGCGGGTTCAACTCCCGCCGCCTCCACCAATCCATGTCTACCCTCGCAGTCGGCCATTCGTGGCCGACTCTTTTGTTTCAGCGGCTTAGGCTTTCAGACCGACTCGCGCAGAGTCGTGAGAATACCCTCGTTTGTCCGAGTGTATTCGGACAAGAATTCGGACAACCCCACCTTCACCCCCCACCCGGGCATCGAACCCGACGGAGAACAGGGAGCTTAGAAAACGGTCCTTCCGATTCGCTCGCCGGGGCACTTTCCGTCATTCGCCCTAGGGATTGGATTTCACGATGGGCTGAAGTCCTGCTGAGTGCGCTCAGACAAGGGCCGGGGGTCAGCAGACCGTTTGGACTTGGTCGGCCGTGGCACAAGTAGTGCCGCGCCTTGGATGGTTACCGAGCGTCAGCCTGCTCTCTCGGTAAAATGCGCTCGTGACCGAACGCAATTCGCTCTACTACGGAGACAACCTGGACGTGCTGCGCCGGTACGTCAAGGACGAGACGGTTGACCTCGTGTACCTGGACCCTCCTTTTAATTCCAATCAGGACTACAACGTCCTTTTTGGGGAGCAGAACGGCGCCCGAGCGGCGGCTCAGATCAAGGCGTTCGAAGACACTTGGAGATGGGACGAAGGCGCAGCGCGCGCTTATCAGGAAGTTGTGGAAGCTGGCGGAAACGTCTCACTGGCGCTGCAAGCCTTCCGAACGTTTCTAGGTGAGACGGACATGCTCGCCTACCTTGCCATGATGGCTCCGCGCCTCATCGAACTTCGGCGCGTCCTAAAGCCGACCGGCGCGATCTACCTGCACTGTGACCACACCGCGAGTCACTATCTCAAAATGCTGATGGACGCGATTTTCGGTGCCCGGAGCTTCAAGAACAACATCGTCTGGAAGCGAACGACTCCGAAGTCCGATTTTCGACAGGGCGCGACGAATTGGGCCCGGGTTCAGGACGTACTTCTCTACTACGTCAAGGACAACGAGAAAGCCATATTCCGGCAGCCCTTTGGGCCGTACACGGTAGACAAGTATCGCCAGAGCGACCCTGACGGACGACGTTACCAACTCACCGCTCTTAATGCCCCCGGTGCTGGCTCACGCGGCCATCCGCAGTACGAGTTCATGGGTGTCACGAGATATTGGCGATACAGCGAAAAGAAGATGAACGTGCTGCTCGCGGAAGGCAGAATAATCCAGCCATCCCCCGGCGCCGTGCCGCGGTACAAGCGATACTTGGACGAGATGTCAGGCGTTCCAATTGGCGACATCTGGGACGACGTCACACCGATCAATTCTCAAGCTCAAGAGCGTCTCGGCTATCCAACGCAGAAACCGCAGGCGCTGCTGGAACGGATCATCGCGGCGAGCACGAACGAAGGAGACACGGTGCTCGATCCCTTCTGTGGGTGCGGCACGACAGTTGCCGCCGCTCAGGCGCTCAAGCGAAGATGGATTGGAATTGACATTACGCACCTCGCGATCGGGTTGATAAAAATACGGTTGAAGGACTCTTTCGGCCCCGATGTGGCTGAGACGTACTCAGTTATCGGCGAGCCCGTCTCGGTTCCCGACGCTGAGACCCTCGCCGCAGAAGACCCATACCAGTTTCAATGGTGGACTCTTGGACTTGTCGGGGCTCGCCCGGTTGATAAAAAGAAGGGGGCCGACAAGGGGATAGATGGACGACTCTTCTTCCACGATGAACGGTCTGGCGAGACGAAGCAGATTGTCTTTTCTGTCAAGGCCGGTCAGCTTCATGCTACCTACGTCCGTGATCTGAGGGGAGTTGTCGAGCGGGAGAGGGCCGAAATCGGCGTCTTGATCTCGATGGAAGATCCGACGAGACCCATGCGCGCAGAGGCCGCGAGCGCAGGCTTTTACACCTCCCCATGGGGGGAGCATCCCCGGATCCAGCTAAGAACGGTCGCCGAGCTGCTGGCGGGGAAGGGGGTCGACTACCCGCCGACAAAGGCCGATTCCACATTCAAGAAGGCCCCTCGAGCCACCTACGACGAGCCGACCAACCAGGAGCTACCGTTGGATATGGTGGCAGAGCGGCCAAAGCTGCCGAGGCGACCCCGGCGCCAGAAGAATTCAGATTAGGACCTTACGCCCAACTAAGAGCGCCCTCCCTGCACCGAGACCAAGGACGGGACAGGATCTCTCTAGCCGCGAGATGATCTAGGCGGATAATGAATGAGCCGTGACGCGCCCGAGCGGGACCAACGCCACGGATCACGGCGAGAATGGATTACAAGCATGAAGGCGGTTCCGTTTGTTTGCGTGGGTCTGTTCCTGGCATTCCTGTCGCTGGGCTGTGCGACGAACCAATACCAGAAGTTCTACGCTCCGAATCCAGGCAAGGTTCTTCCGCCCGCTTCAGCCGCACCCAAGCTTCTTCGGGGCGGAAACACCCCGGTGGAAGACATCGGCACAATGCTTGAGGAGAACTACACCTATTTGGGATCCTCGAATTTCAACGGGGCCAGGGCTGACGTAAAGAATGCTGTGGAGTTTGGCCAGAGCATTGGGGCGACGGCCGTTGTGGTCTACAGCAACTTCACGGATTCGGAAATCGGTTCGATTCCGCTCCTCATCCCGAACGCACCGATTACGTCGACAACCATCGTTCAGGGAAGTGTTTCAGGATCCGGAGGCACGTCAACGTACTCGGGAACGGGGACTACGACGACAACAGGTGGCTACACCGTGCAGCAGCGGCAGTATCAGGTCAACCGGTTCGATCAGCATGCCCTGTACTTCGCCCCTGCCTTGAAGCCCATATTTGGGGTCTACGCCCGTGATCTCAAGCCGGACGAGCGCGCGAGCCTGGAACGAAACCGTGGCGCACTCGTGGCCGCTGTCAGGAGAGGAAGTCCTGCATTCCGGGCCGATGTCCTGCGTGGTGACGTCGTTGTCGATTTTGCTGGCGTGCAGGTTGAGGACGAGAAGCAGTTCAACAACCTGGTGCAGCTGCACGCTGGTCAGCGGGTTACCGTAAAGGTCATGAGACGCGGGACACTGCGGGAGATCGAGGTTCAGCTGGATTCGATTCCCTGATCGCCGTTCGAGGCGAGATGACCTAGTAGCAGGAAGGGATCTCGGACTTGCCGGTCTGTCGTCCCGGCGGTCGATCTAACGGGTGAGAACCAGCCAACCGCTCGCCCGTGCAAAAAAGAATGACTGGCGTGTCGAAACTCAGTGACACCCGCTTCGGTTTCCTTCGGACCATTACGATGCTACCAAGCCGCTGAAGTTTTGAGAGGGCTGGCATCCTCGCGAAGTGCGCTCGCGAGGCCTAGCGCCTAGAACCCACGGAAACGCATCAAGAAAAGCCGAGCCTGCACGTACATTATGTCGAACGGGTCAGGGCAGTATCGGGTCGGAGGAACTGGAGGGGTCGGCCGGGCTGGAGGCGGTTGCGGTAGCTGAGTCTCCTCCTTGACGATCCTAGCGTGCTTCCTAGCATGCCGGAAGGCTGCCGCTGCCGAGACCCCCGCCTTGTCCCCCGCCACGCGGTACGAGTGCCCGGAGGCGAGAGCGCCCTCGATGGTCGAACGCTCGGCGGCGGACAGCGCGCAGACGGTGCAGCGTCGGGGCATGGCAGCAGAATAGATCGAATCGAAACGAAACGGAGCTAACTCTTCGGCGACCCGAACGGAACCGGAGCAAGCTTAGCCAGTCAATCCTTCGGTACCTCCCAAGTCCTATACTCCCTACGATTCAGAGCTATCAGACACGACATGCCAACCGAGAAGACCTACCTCGTCGAATCACCATCGCAACGGGCTGAGCGGCTGAAGCGCGTCGCGGCTGCCGTCTTTGGAGAAGGAAAAGAGAATCGAAACAGGAGGCTCCGGAGACTCGGAACCGAGCTTGTTGGAATACGCGATCTCGTTGAGGAAGGCTGCACTCTCGCCGAGTTCTTGCGGTCGAGGGGGACCGCAGGTCTCGGAAACATCGCCTTCGTTTCGGAGTTCACCCAGACCATCGACGCCATCCGTACCCAGCCCGCCGAGAAGTCGAAGAGGGCGCGCCAGGCTGTCGTCGAGGTCATTGAGGTACTCGGCGAATGGTCGGGGAAAGTCGGGCGACCGGGCTCGAGCGCAATGGAGATATGGGCTGCCTGTCAGGCAGTCGCCGCGTATCTTTCCCAACCTCCAGACCCGGCGCTCCCCCCGAGGCAACGACGTCGGAAGTTCGCTGACGGAGAGGGTGTCACCGTCAACCTGTTCGAACGGGTATTGAAGGCGGGCATAGCCGCAGAGAAGCGGAAACAGGAGCAGATGATCCCCGGTTCAGTTGAGGCACCCGAGATTCTTGCTGCGCTCAGGGGCCAAGGGCTCCGCACCAGGACTAGGGCCGGGAGAGAGTTTTACGTAGAACTGCCTCCTGGTGTCACGCTCGGCTTCAAGCGACTCGAACTGACGGCGAAGATACTGAACAGGGCTATCCGCAAGCCTCCGTCGGGGAAAAGAAGCTAGTTTCCCGACCGTCCCGCAAGGACGTTTCAAAGACGTCAGACTCTCCTCGACGGGTGGCGACGGCTGCCAGCGTCGAAGGGAGTGCTTCATGGAATTCCGGATTTCGGAAGCGGCCTCGATCGCCGGATGCTGTGGCGAGACCCTGCGCCGGGCCGTACGGACAGGTGACCTTCCAGCAACGCGCCTTTTCGGGCGTCTTCTGGTGGAAAAGGCAGACCTCGACAAATACCTGACGGCTCGAAAGCGTCGTGAAGGTGGTCGTGCTTCGCGAGGCGCCAACAGGTGAGGCCCACCGTCCTCTGCCGCGAGAACGAAATCGCTCGGTTTGGCGGGCAACATGTAACCGAATTGATGGTTCGACTTCGCCGGTGGAGTGAGTGGCCGGAACCATTCATCCGAGACCTAGGTTCGACCGCCCGATTATTCGCCGAAATCCAGGACCCTTGGTTTGCCCGCACCCTTGCGGCAACGCTCAGGACTGCATGCAACGCCTACCTCCGATCGGCTCGGCACTTCGAGGACATCGCGGTGGAGCTTGAGATCCTGGCCCTCGACGCGGAAGTGGACGCGATTCTCGAAGAACGGGCCCTCCAGATGGGCGTGGCCTGATGGGACCGTTCGATCAGGGCTGGGAGGCTGCGGCGCCCCCGGAGGCCGGATCGAAGGAGCTGGTCGCCCTGCTCCATTACCTCGTATCGTTCCTTCCTCGATTCGTCGTGCTCACCCAAGCACAAGTTGAAGTTATCGCGCTGTGGCTTTTCCACACGCACGCAATCGAGGCATTTCGCGTGACTCCGTACCTTCGGGTTGCCTCCGCTGAAAAAGGGAGCGGAAAGACGCTCCTCCTTGAAGTGTGCAGCCTCCTCGCGTGCCGACCATGGCTTACGGGTCGTGTGTCGGCAGCGGTTCTCCCTCGGAAGGTTGAGGCGGAGTGCCCGACCCTCCTGCTCGATGAATCCGATGCCGCCTTCGGAGGTGAAAGGGAATACGCCGAGGCCCTCCGCGGAATCCTTAACTCCGGTTACCGCCGGAGCGGAAAGACCTCGCTCTGCGTCGGTCAGGGCGCCTCCCTCAGCTACCGGGACTTCTCCACGTTCTGCCCGAAGGCCCTCGCAGGACTTCGAAGCCTGCCTGACACGGTCGCGGATCGGTCAATTCCGATTCACATGAAACGAATGGCCCCTGGCGAAACGGTTGAGGATCTGTACGACGACGGAGTGGCAGACGAGGCCTCGAAACTTCGCGTGGAAATGGAGCGCCTGGCGGGGCTGAGTCTCCATTCGTTGCGTCAGGTGAAACCGACCCGCCTGCTGGGGATGTCTCCTCGGTCGAACGAGGTGACGAGGCCCCTGCTCGCTGTAGCGGCCCTCGCAGGTCCCGAATGGTCGGAGCGAGCGCGGAGCGCCCTCCTAGAGCTAGTCGCAGGCAAAGGGGGCGAAGACCAATCGACCGGCGTTCGTCTTCTAGGTGATATCCGAGCGGTACTCGGGGGCTCTGACCGAATCTCATCCAACGACCTTTGCAACGCGTTGGCCGAAATCGAAGAGGCCCCTTGGGCGGATTCCAACAAGGGAAAGCCTCTATCTCCGAACGGCCTCGCAAGGCTTCTCAAGCCCTTCGGAATAGCGTCAAGAACGATCCGCTTTGCCAGTGGCGAGACCGCGAAAGGCTACTACCGAGCCAGTTTCGAAGAGGATTGGACCCGATACCTCCCTCCCCCCGACCCTGGAAACGTCACAACGTCACAACCCACGTCTAGAGCTAGCTTTCTCGGCGTTTCGAACCCTCACACGGACGACGTTGTGACGGATGACAAACGCGAAATCGCGAATATTGACGGGCCTTGTGACGCTGTGACGGATGACCCCCTCCTCCCAGGGATGGATGGGTACAGGGTGGGGTTTGACCTGTGACGTTAGACGAGTTCGTTAGCCGTCTGAAGCAGCTTGATGTCCGGCTTTCACCAAGAGGTCATCAGCTGCACGTAGATGCCCCGAGAAACAGGATTACGCCGGATCTGGTCGCGTCCATCGCGGTGCGCAAAGCCGAGCTTCTGGCGCTCCTCGGGCGCAGGCCATGTCCTTACTTCTGCGGGTACGCGACCGAAGGGACGGCTACGGCGTGCCTTCGCTGCCGGGTTCCTTGGCCGCAGCACATGAGGCAGGAGGCGGTGCATTGAGCCGGCATCGAGCGGTCCTCCGCGGTTCGCGGGTTTCCAACCCGCGTCACTTCGCCAACTGCGTCTGCGGCTGGGGGTTGCGGGACGTGTCCGAATCCGCGTCCGATAGGCACGCGCGTGGCTGAGGCACGTCGGGCGGCTGGCGACGACACGGCCAGCCGGCTGGCGACCCTTTCAGCGTCGCTTGGACAGGCGCTCCAGGAGCTCCCGCGCGAGGATCTCCCAACCTTCTTCGCTGAACTCGAGCGATTGCGCCGTACGGCGGAGCTACGGCTCCATCCTTCGGCCGGTCCCACGGACCCTCCGTTTGGACTTCCGCATCTGTTGGACGCCAAGCAGACCGCCGCCATTTTGGCCGTGGACACCGCAACCGTGTACCGAATGGCGAAGGGCGCGTTGCGGTCAGCCGTCGTTGAGATCGGCGAGGGTACTCTTCGGTTCGAGGCCTCGGGGCTGAGGCGATTCATCGAGGCAAGAAGACGTTAGAAACGTGGCCGGTTGGAGAGTGTATACAGGGATCTCGGGGGGGTTTGACATGTCTCGGCGGCCCTCAACCGAGTACGTCTAACGAAATGCGCGTCGGTGGCCTCCTCGGAGGGGCGGTGTTTTCAGCGCCCGCACGGACATAGACTCCGTCCAGTGCCCGACGGTAACCCTCGCCTCCATCCGGCTGCAGCTGCGGCCTTCGACGCCAAAGGAGAAGCCATAGCTGCTTCGGTGGAAGCGTCTGTTCCGCCCCCAACCAACCCGGCGGCGACCGGCGACGCGCACATATCTGAGACCATAACATCAGCAGATCCACTGGCGGAGCGTCGGTTTGACGTCGGGATTGACGGTCGCAACTTAAGTTGTGAGTTCGGTACTCGAACCAGAGGGTATCTCCGCATCGCGGGCGACGGGCACAAAGAATTGAACGCACTCTGCGACAACATCACCCGACAGCGCGCTATCGGGGACCTTGCCAGCGCGGAGTTTCTTTACGATGCGGCTATCGACTGGCTGGCCGCTCGTGCGGACGGTGAGACCACTAACCTCTGCCGGTTTCTTGAGACCAGACTCGACGCAGCGGTGGAAAAGGTTCAGGTTTGGCTCCCCCTGCCTGTTGTTTCGATTCCTCAACCTATCTTGATCGGCCGAACCACTTTTCGTCGAGTAACTAAGCCGATGATTGATGCGTTCTTGGCTAAAGCTGGAGTGACGCCAGACCAGAGGAGCGCCGGCGCCGACTTTTACAGGCAGCGTGTCCAGGCCAGTACCGCTGCTTGTGTGGAAGTGGAAGCCGAACCGATCCGAGCCGCGGCGAAAGCCGCCGAGGAGGCCGAAAGTTCAATCGCGATGCTTCGGTTGGTTTGCCCGGTCAATGGGACTGCGCGGCGTTGGATCCCGATCTCGCCCACCGAGATCGATCGCACGGTTGGTCAATGCGAGCTAACCGTAAAGGCCGGTTTTATTACTCGAAGTCACATGTCCAGCCCGGCGGGAATGCTAAATCAGTGGCCCATCCAACGCGACGACCTTCCAGGTTACAACGCCATTTGGAGATTCGGCCACGATCTGATTCTCGCGAATCGAAATCCCTTCCAAGATCTGCTCCTCGGCGCGATTGTCCATTTTTCTAAGTCCATTCTGAAACCAGATCCAGCGGAGCGACTCATGTACGTCACGACCGCGTTGGAATCGTTGCTGGTAGACAAGAACGAGAACATTCTTCAAAACCTGCGCGAGCGCCTGGCAGTAACGAGCCCTAAGAAGGGTCGACTCGCATGCCTCAAGTTGGTGAACAAGGTTTACCAAATGAGATCAGACTTTGTGCATCTCGCGGTACCGACTAAGGACCTGGAATTGCTGACCAGATTTCTCTGGATGGCTTGGTCGCTGATTCTGTTTTTACTCGCGAACCACGAACGATGGCGATCGAAGGCTGAATTGCTCCAAGAGCTAGACGCCCACAAGTTTACAGGGCCAGACTTTTCG
>Ga0209011_1000783_pt1 | contig 11690 bp, 12 predicted proteins | sample BlaSpr_A8_OM1_M3_FD_187986 | JGI IMG/M metagenome (GOLD analysis project Ga0209011, IMG submission 187986) | Forest soil microbial communities from Thunder Bay, Ontario, Canada - Black Spruce, Ontario site 2_A8_OM1_M3 (SPAdes) (version 2) | ecosystem: Environmental > Terrestrial > Soil > Boreal... | reverse complement strand
CGTGGCGATCGGACACAATGCCATCGATTGGGGCGCGGACATCGTCATCGGAAACCATCCGCACTGGTACCAGGGCATCGAGATCTACAGGGGCAAGCTGATCACGTACGCCCACGGCAACTTCGTCTTCGACCAGATGTGGTCGGAGGAGACGCGCGAAGGCGTCATCGGGACGTACACCTTCTACGGGACGCAGCTCGTGGCCGCATCGTGGAAGCCGGTCCGCAGCTACGACTACGGTCAGCCGGTGTTCATGAACGAGAAGGACGCCGCCAACGTGGTCCAGACCATGGAAGCGGCGAGCGACACGCTGGCGGTTCGTCTGCACGAGCCAACCACAACGCCGGTGCCTTCATATCCGCCCGCACTTCCTTACGCGCCTCAACACCCGCCTGCGTGACGACCCGCTAAACTCTGCCGCACCAAACCTAGGGGGTTCCCACCGTCGCAGCTTACGTCCCAGATACCGGAGCCTCGCGCACGCGCGGCCGCATGCGCCGCCGCCGAGAGCGGATGCGGTTTTTCGTCGCCATCGCGTTGATCGCCGGTCTGACCACCGCCGGCGTGGTGACGACCGGCTTCATCGCGAAGGGCCGCACGCCGATCAAGTTCACCCTCCAGGGAGCGAACGCCCCTGTGGCGGCGAGCTTTGACCACTTCACGTTCTCGAACTACTGGCTCGCCACGCACCCGCAGCCTCAGCTCCCGATCCACGGACAGGCCGCGTACCTGGTCGACCTGGACACGCGGATGGTGATGTGGGCGAGGGACCCGGAGACGATGCGCGCGCCGGCCAGCCTCACCAAGCTCATCACCGCGATGGTCGCGGTCGATGACGCAGGTTCGCTCGACCGCGTGGTCGAGGTGACACCCGCGGCGACGCAGATCATGCCCAGCGTGATGGGGATTTCCCCCGGGGAGCATCTCAGCGTGCGGCAGCTGATCGCGGGGCTGTTCCTCGACTCCGGCAACGACGCCGCGGAGGCGCTCGCCCAGGGCATCGTGCCGCGCGACCGGTTCATCCGCCAGATGAACCTGAAGGCCGGCAGCATCGGGCTCACCGCCAGCCACTTCAGCAACCCCAGCGGTCTCGATGCGCCCGGCCATGTGATGTCGGCGCACGACCTTGCGCATGCGGCGGCCTACCTCGACCAGTACTACCCACAGCTAGCCGCGATCGCCGCCACCAAGGACATCGCCATTCCGGCCACCGCGGAGCACAAGGCCTTCTATCCCCACAACCTCAACCTGCTGCTGTGGAGATATCCGGGCGCGACGGGCCTGAAGACAGGCCTGACCGGCAACGCGGGCGGGTGCATGCTCGCCACGGCGACTCGCGACGGACGCCACCTCATCGCCGTCGTGCTCAACGCAACGCTCCACTCGACCGACGACGCGACCGTGCTGCTCAACTACGGCTTCAGCGTCCGCACCGACAGCGCTTTCGGCCCCCTTTCGAGGCACTCCGCCGCCTGATCCTCATCTTCCTGCACAACTAGACTTTCCGGGATCGTGGTTCGTCTCACCGGGCTGACCGCCCTCGAGGTGCTGGACTCGCGCGGCAATCCAACCATCTCGGTCACCGCACACACCGACGGTGGAAGCGGCCGCGCGATCGTGCCCTCGGGCGCGTCCACCGGAGTCCACGAGGCGGTGGAGCTGCGCGACGGAGACCCGAAGCGGTACGCGGGCAAGGGCGTGACCAGGGCGGTGAGCCACGTCACGGGCGAGATCGCCGAGCGCCTCGAGGGATTCGACGTCCTCGACCAGAAGGGGCTCGACCGCGCGCTGATCGAGCTGGACGGCACGCCCAACAAGGGGCGGCTCGGCGCCAACGCGATGCTCGGCGTGTCGCTCGCCGCGGCGCATGCCGCGGCACAGGCCAGGGGAGTTCCGCTGTACCGGTATCTCGGTGGCGACGGTGCGGCGACCCTGCCGCTGCCGCTGGCCAACATCCTCAACGGCGGCGCGCACGCGGACACGTCTGTCGACCTGCAGGAGTTCATGGTGTGTCCGGTCGGCGCGCCGACCTTCGCCGAGGCGATCCGCGCCGTGGCCGAGGTCTACCAGTCGCTCAAGAAGGTGTTGAAGTCGCAGGGCCTCGCGACGGCGGTCGGCGACGAGGGCGGCTTCGCGCCGAACCTCGGCTCCAACGAGGACGCGCTCAAGCTCATCGTCGAGGCCATCAGCAAGTCCGGCTACCGCCCGGGCGGCGACGTCGCGATCGCGCTCGACCCCGCCGCGAGCGAGTTCTTCGCCGAGGGCGAGTACACGCTCAAAGGGGAGGGAAGGTCTTTCGATGCCGCCGCGCTGGTGCGCCTCTACGCGGACTGGGCCTCGCGCTATCCGATCGTCTCGATCGAGGACGGCATGGCCGAAGACGACTGGGAAGGCTGGCGGCTGCTCACGGAAAGTCTCGGCGGCAAGCTCCAGCTCGTCGGCGACGACCTCTTCGTCACCAATGTCCAGCGCCTGAGGCAGGGCATCGATCGCGGCGTCGCCAACTCGCTGCTCGTGAAGGTGAACCAGATCGGCACCCTGACCGAGACGCTCGACGCGATCGACATGGCCCGCCAGGCCGGGTACAGCTCCGTCATCTCGCATCGGTCCGGCGAGACCGAGGACACGACCATCGCCGACCTCGCGGTCGCCACCGGCGCGGGGATGATCAAGACGGGCGCGCCGGCGCGCTCAGAGCGAGTGGCGAAGTACAACCGCCTGCTGGCGATCGAGGCCGAGCTCGGCGAAGCGGCGATTTACGCCGGGCGCTCGAAGCTTCGGTGAAGCGGGCCTCGCGCGCGGTGCACGCCGGCCGCGACCTGGCCGCGCGCAGCCCGCTCGCACCAGACCTCAGCACCTCCGCGGTGCACGTGTACACCGACCTCGACGACTACGACGCTGTGGCCAAAGGCGAGCGCCCGGGCCACTACTACGGGCGCAACTCGAACAGCAACCGGGACATGCTGGAGCGAGCGGTGGCCGACCTGGAGCGAGGAGAGGCCGGCCTGTCAACGGCCTCGGGGATGGCCGCGCTGCACGCGACGATGCTCGCGCTCGCGCCGAAGCCGGTCACCATCGTCGCCACGCGCGAGCTGTACGGCGGGACGATGGCGCTGCTGCGCCAGGATTTCGAGCCCGCGGGTTACGAGGTCAACTTCGTCGACCTGATTGACCTCGACGCCGTTCGCCTGGCGGTCGACGGCGCGGGGCTCGTGCTCGCGGAGACGATCACCAACCCGCTGTGCACCGTGCCCGACATCGAAGCCATCGCAGCGATGACGCGCGAGCGCGGAGTGCCGTTCCTCGTCGACAACACCTTCGCGACACCGATCCTGTGCCGGCCGCTCGAGCTCGGCGCCACCGCCGTGATGCACAGCGCGACGAAATACATCGGCGGGCACTCGGACCTGCTCGCGGGAGTGGCGGTCGGGAGCGCGACGGCGATCGGCGCCGCGCGCGCGCGCTCGGTGCGCACGGGCACGCCGCTTGGCCCGTTCGACGCGTGGCTTGCGCTCCGTGGGCTGCGCACGCTCGACGTGAGGATGCGAAGGCACAGCGACAACGCGCTTGCGCTGGCACGCGCGATGCAGTCGATGAGCGCCGTGGCGCGCGTGCATCACCCGCTGCTGGAAGAGTCCGCCTCTTACGCGGTGGCGAGCAGGCTCTTGCCGCAGGGGGCGGGGGGGATGATGGCCTTCGACCTCAAGGGTGGGCGAGAGGCCGTGCAGCGCATGCTGTCGCGCTTCCGGCTCGCGTCCTTCGCCGCAAGCCTCGGCGGCGTCGAGACCACGATCTCGTACCCGGACATCACGTCGCACCGCTCGCTCACCCCGGACGAACGCGCCGAGCTCGGCGTCACGCCCGGAACCGTGCGGGTATCGGTCGGGATCGAGGACGCCGACGACATCATCGACGACTTCACGCAGGCGCTCGCGGCATAGCTTGGCCGTCTACACGGCGCTGCAGGTCTTCGAGGTCCTCGTCGCCGCCGCGGTGCTGCTCTACGGCGTGCTGTACGGCTCCCCGACGATCACCCTGCTGGGCGGCGGCTACCTGATCGGCAAGGCGATCCTCAACATCCTCGCGCTGGAGGGCGGATCGGTTTACCGGCGCTCCCTCATCGGCTATGCGGTCGCCGGCCTTTACGTCGTCGGAGGATTGATCCTGGTCCACTTCGCCCCGCACTGACCGAGTTCCTATCCTTTCTCACATGACCCAGGGCACCGTCTCCGCCGGGATCACGCGGCTGATCGGAAACACGCCGCTGCTGCGAGTGCGCATGTTTGAGCGCGACTTCCCGCGCGTGGAGGTATATGCGAAGGCGGAGTGGTTCAACCCCGGCGGCTCGGTGAAGGACCGCGCAGCGCTGTGGATGATAGAGGACGGCGAGCGGCGGGGCGCGCTCACGCACGAGAAGACGATCATCGACTCGACCTCGGGCAACACCGGCATCGCCTACGCGATGGTCGGGGCGGCCAAGGGCTACCGGGTGAAGCTGGTCATGCCCAGCAACGTGAGCGCCGAGCGCAAGGCGCTGGTCACCGCCTACGGTGCGGAGATCGTTTACAGCGACGCCGGCGAGGGTTCGGACGGCGCGATCAGGCTCGTGCGCGAGCTCGTGGCCGAGGACGCGGGCGCCTACTTCTACCCCGACCAGTACTCGAATCCCGCCAATGCGCGCGCCCACTACGAGGGCACCGCGGTCGAGATCCTGCAGCAGACGTCTGGCCGCGTGACGCATTTCATAGCCGGCCTCGGCACCACGGGCACGTTCGTCGGCACCTCGCGGCGTTTGAAGGAGCACGACCCGGCCATCCGCGCCATCGCCATCCAGCCCGAAGACTCGTTTCACGGGCTCGAAGGCCTGAAGCACATCCCGACGGCGATCGTGCCGAAGATCTGGGACCCCAGCCTCGCCGACGAGACCTGGGGCTGCCCGACCGAGCCCGCATACGACCTGGCGCGCAACGTCGCGCGGTCCGAAGGGCTGCTCGTCGGCCACTCGAGCGGAGCGGTCCTGTGGGCGGCACGCCGGTTGGCGGAGACGATCCAGGAGGGCGTCATCGTCACCGTCTTCCCGGACTCGGGCGACCGCTATCTCTCGACGGGGCTCTACGGCCGCAAGTGAACATCAACAGGGCTGCGCTCGAAGCGATCCAGGCGCACGGCGCCGATGGCTATCCGAACGAGATCTGCGGTTTCATGCTCGGACCGAAGGGCGATGGCGAGGTGACCGAGGTGCGGCCGGCGCGCAACCTCATCGTTGAGCGCTCCCGCGATCGCTACGAGATCGACCCTCGAGACCACATCCGCGTCCAGCGCGAAGCGGACGCCGCCGGGCTCGACATCGTCGGCTATTACCACAGCCACCCCGATCACCCGGCGCAGGCGTCCCGCTTCGACACCGAGCGCGCCTGGGCGGGCTACGTCTACCTGATCGTCTCGGTCCAGGAGGGCGAGCCGGTGGACGCCAACGCGTTCGTGGCCGACCAGGACGGGGGGCCGTTCCGCCCCGAACCGCTGGTCGTCGACTGACCAAACCCACGCCGCGGGGTCGCTTCCCGTCTAATTGACCCCGTGCCTCGCCCCATCGTCGCCATCGTCGGCCGCCCCAACGTAGGCAAGTCGACTCTGTTCAACCGCATCCTGGGCTGGCGCAAGGCCATCGTCGACCCGCAGTCCGGCCTGACGCGCGACCGGCTCTACGGGGTCGCCGACTGGAGCGGCCGCGAGTTCACCGTGGTCGACACGGCCGGTCTGGACCTGGACTCAGACCAGGATTCGTCCCAGGCCGCGATCGAGGCGCAGACCAAGGTGGCGATCGACCAGGCCGACGTCATCGTCCTGCTGCTGGACGTGCGGCAGGGCCTGACCGCGATCGACCGAGACATCGCGCAGCTCCTCAGGCGATCCCGCCGGAAGGTGATCGTCGCCGCGAACAAGGCGGACTCGCCAAGCGAGCGCCACTTCGCCCACGAGATCCTCGAGCTCGGCTTCGAAGAGCCCTCGCTGCTCTCGGCCCAGCACGGGTTGGGGGTGGGGGACTTCCTCGACCGCGTGCTCGAGGCGCTGCCCGAACCCGAGCCCGCGAGTGCCGCGGAGGAGAAGTCCGACCGGCTCGCGATCATGGGCCGTCCGAACGTCGGCAAGTCGTCGCTGCTCAACGCTTTGCTCGGCGACGAGCGCGCGCTGGTCAGCCCGGTCCCGGGCACGACGCGGGATCCGATCGACACCGAGCTGATTTACGACGGCGTGCCCGTGATGCTCATCGACACGGCGGGCATCCGCCGCAAGTCCTCGAGCCGCGACCAGATCGAGCGCTACAGCCTGATGCGCGGGATCCACGCCATGGAGCGCGCTGACGCGGTGCTCCTGGTCATCGACGCCGAGGCAGGCGTGCTGGCGCAGGACCAGCATGTCGCCGGCTACGCCCTGGAGGCCGGCAAAGGCCTGGTCATCGTGGTCAACAAGATCGACCTGGTGGAGCCGGCGATGCGCAAGCCCGCCCACTGGCGTACGCAGCTCGCCCGCCAGTTCAAGTTCGCGCCTTTCGCGCCGATCGTCCCGCTGTCGGCGCGCACCCGCGAGGGGATCGGGACGCTGATCCCGACGGCCCTCGAGGTGGTCGGCCAGCGACGGATCAAGATGCCGCCCAACGAATTGAACCGCGTGCTTCGCGAGGCCTTCCTGGAGCACCCGCCGCCGAGCTTCAAGGGCCGGCGCCTGAAGCTGGGTTTTGCGACCCAGGCCGGCACGGAGACCCCGACGGTCGTGCTCTTCGTCAACGACACCGGTCTGCTCCACTTCTCCTACCGGCGGTACCTGGAGAAGAAGATCCGCGACCGCTTCGGCATGTTCGGCAACCCGCTGAAGCTGGTCCTTCGCTCGGACACCCAGAAGGGCGCGGGCGCGAGCCGGCAGGCGGTTCGCACCGATGCCAAACGGGGGAAATAGGCTGTCGATGGTCCCACCCGGCCGTGCCCTGCGGGCCGTTTACATTTCCCTCATGTTCCGACGACACCCGTCTGACGGCGCGGTGATCTATTGACGGTATGGGCGGCGCTTTGAGCTCCAAGGTCCTGGTCGTCGACGACGAGGTGCACATCGTCGAGCTCGCGCGTCTCTACCTGACCCGCGAGGGATACGAGGTCGAGGGCGTGGGGGACGGCGATCAGGCGATGGCCCGCTTCAGCCAGCTGAAGCCCGACCTGGTGATCCTCGACATCATGCTGCCGGGCGTCGACGGCCTCACCCTGTGCAAGGAGATCCGCAAGCAGAGCCAGGTGCCCATCATCATGCTGACCGCCAGGGACGAGGTCACCGACAAGGTGGTCGGCCTGGAGGTCGGGGCGGATGACTACCTGACCAAGCCGTTTCACCCGCAGGAGCTCGTGGCCCGCGCCAAGGCACTGCTCCGGCGGGCCCGCGTCGAGCCCGACCTTCCCAAGCTCATCCGCGCCGGGAAGCTCGAGATCGACCTCGAGCGCCACGAGGTACGTTTCGGCAAGGCCAGGGTTCAGCTTCGGCCCAAGGAGTTCGACCTGCTCGCGCTGCTGGCGCGCCACCCGGGCCGCGTCTACCAGCGCAGCGAGCTGCTCGACCTCGTCTGGGGATACGACTTCCCCGGCTACACGCGCACGGTCGACGTGCACGTGCAGCAGGTCCGCGAGAAGCTGGCGGGCGCGAGCATCACCGACCCGAGCATCCAGACCGTGTGGGGCGTGGGGTACCGGCTGGAGCTGAGCGACACCTGACACTGCGCATCCGCCTCCTGGCGGCCGCCGCCGGCATCGTCGCCGTGAGCCTGCTCCTCGGCGGCGCCCTGACCTGGGTGTTCGTCCGCGACCTGGAGTTCCAGGGCGTGCAGGACCAGCTCGACCGCCAGGTCGTCACCGCCACCGCCCAGGTGCACCACGAGGAGTGCTTCACCGTGCCGGCGGCCGCGACCAACGCAGGCGCGGCCACGTGCCGGCTCGCCTACCCGGTCGACTTCGAGGACCGCCTGAGCACGGCCGTCCTTCCGACCCTGGGCGGAAACCGGCTGCTCCTTCTCGACTCGCGAGGCAAGGTCCTTTACGACAGCGGCGGCACGGACATGCAGCTGACCGTGATCCCAGTCACGCCGTCGAAACGGGTGGCCAACGTGGGAGAGGCGCGCACCACGATCGGCGGCCAGGCGTATCTCGCCGCCGCGATGAAGATTCCGCCCGCCCGTGACCCCCTCATAGCGACCTACGTCGTCGTCGCGCAGCCGCAAGCGCTGGTCGCCACCGCGGCCGCCGGCGAGCTCGCCAGCCGGCTGCTCGAGGCCGGTGGAGCGGCGCTGGTGGTCGCGATGCTGCTGGTCCTGCTGGTCAGCCGATCCCTCACGCGGCCGCTCACGCAGCTGGCCGGCGCCGCCGAGGACATCGCTGCGGGCAACTACTCGCGCCGCGTCGGCATTCGCGGGAATGACGAGATCGGGATGCTTGGAGCCGCCTTCAACCGGATGGCCGAGGCGGTCGAGCGCGCCCGCAAGACGCAGCGCGATTTCCTGGCGAACGTATCCCACGAGCTGAAGACTCCGCTTACCAGCCTGATCGGGTTCAGCCAGGCCATGGTGGACGGCAGCCTGGTGAGCGAGATCGAGCGGTCCCGGGCGGCGACGATCGTCCACGAGGAGTCCGAGCGCGTGCTGCGTATGGCCCAGGAGCTGCTCGACCTCGCTCGCGTGGAGTCCGGCTCGATCTCCCTGCACATCACAGCCGTCGACCTTCGCGCGCAGCTCGAGCAGGAGGTCCAGACGGTGCGGCTCCGCGCCGGCAAGCGCCGGCTGGAGCTGACGGTCACGGCGCCACCGGACATTCCGCCCGTCGCCGCCGACCCCGAACGCCTGCACCAGATCCTGGACAACCTGCTCGACAACGCGGTCAAGTACGCGCCCGAAGGCACCGAAGTCCAGGTCTCGACGCTGTCCAACATCTCGGGGGTGGAGACGGTGATCGCCAATGCCACCGGCCCTCGCAAGCCCGACCCCGAGAGGATCTTCGAGCGGTTCTACCGCGCGGACCCATCGCGGTCGGCTGCGGCCGGCGGCGTAGGACTCGGCCTCTCCATATCTCGCGAGCTGGCGGCTGCGATGAGGGGACACCTGTGGGCCGACTTCGACGCATCGGGCAACCTGCGGCTGCACCTGCTGCTGCCCGCCGCCTCGCGCCCGGCCGAGCCCAGCCCGGCGGCGGCGCCCGCTCTCTCGAACAAAGCTTGAAGAAGCTGGCGTATGCCGGTGTCGGCATCGTCGCCACCGCGGTCGCCATCGCCGTGGTCGTGACGCGGCACGCCGGCTGGTGGCCGCTGGTGATCTTTGCGATCGCTCCCGACCTGTCCTTCCTGGCAGGAATGTCCGGAGATCTTCAACGTGGGCAGCTCCACCCGCGAGCGGTGCCGCTCTACAACGCGGTACATCGTTACTGGGCGCCGGTCGTGCTCGTCGCGATCACGTTCTTCATCGGCTCACCCGCGTGGCTCGGAGCCGGGTTGGCGTGGATCGCGCACATCTCTTTCGACCGCAGCCTCGGTTTCGGGCTGCGGACTCCGGAAGGATTCCAGCGAGCCTAGCGCCTCTCAGCAGGCTCACAGCGGGCTCGCAGCGAGGCCACATCGGCCGGCCTCAAGTTGACCGCCATGGTCGCGCGTCAGCGGATTGTCTGGCCGGCGATCATCCTCGCGGCCGTCCTCACCGCCGGCGGCGTCAACGTCGAGGCCAAGCAGCGAGTGGCGGTTCCAGCTTCATACACCGTCGGCAATTCGATCGCGATGGGAAGCATCTTCTCCACGCTGGCGCCGATCCTCGCCACGCCTCGCTCGTTTGACACCCTGAGCTTCGACCTTCAGGCCGTGATCGCCTCCAGCGGAGCATCGGTGGGAGTGATGTTGATCGAGCTCGGCGGAGCAGCGCCGGTGACCAGGTCGGTGAACGGCAGCGAGGTCTTCACCGCAGCGAGCACCTACAAGCTCGCCGCGCTGATGCTGGAGGCGGAGTACATCGCCGCCGGCACGAAGGACCCCAACGGCCTCGTCTGCTTCCAGGACGACGACTACGAGAGCGGCTGGTTCGCGGACTACGTTGCCGGCACCTGCTACACGCGCAACGAGCTCGCCTTGCGTGCCGGCGTTTACTCGGACAACACAGCCGGGCACATGCTCGTGCGCGATGTCGGCGGCGCCGCGACGCTCAACGCGTGGGCTGCCTCTGTCGGGGCGACCGGCTCGGACTTCTTCGACGCGAACACGACTACGCCGGCCGACCTTGCCACGCTCTGGGCTGCGGAGGCGCAGGGCGAGCTCGGTGGCGCCGCGGCGCAGGCGTGGCTCTACCCGGTGCTGACCAACACCAGGACCGAGGCGGGCGTGCCGGCAGGCGTGAGCGGCGCAAAGGTCGTGCACAAGACCGGCACCATCGACCTGGTCGAGAACGACGCGGCGCTTGTCGCCTCTGGCCCGGCGGGTCCCTACGTCCTGGTCGTGATGACCGACGGGCTTGGCGGAAGCGACGGCTGGCAGCTCATCGCCACGATCTCAGCCACCGTGTCGAGGTTCGAGGCCGCCCGGGCTCAATAGCAAATCAGCCGGTCGTGAAGCGCCGCGCGTTGCCCATGTGCGGCCACATGTAAGCCTGGACGTTGGCCAGCGCCTGGCGGAGATGGTTGCCGTCGTGGTGGACCCACTCGTGCAGGAGGTCGCCCACCGTGAGCGGGCCGACCTCCGGATGGGAAGCAGGTCGGGCCAGCTGCTCCGGCCGCAATGATCGGACCAGCTTGACGCTGTCGCGGCGCAGCGGCGTGAGCTCCTCGAGCAGCTGTTCCGGAGTCCGCTCACAGTCGCGCCGGGCCTTCTCGACGGCAGCCGGATCCCAGGTCTCGAGCTTGGGGTTGTCTGCGCCGAGGATGATGCGAATCCGGCCGGCGAAACCTCGCTTCTCAGCCTCGATCACGTGGCCGACGCATTCGTTGACGCACCATTCGCCGTCCGCCGGATGCCACGACGCCACCTCCGGCGTGACGCCTCTGACCACGCCCGTGAACGAGCTGCCGAACATCTCGAGGAGGTCTGCGATCTCTTCCGGTGTCACGAGGTGGGCGGGACGACGAGGGTCACGGGGTTTTCGAGCAGGCGCCGAACCTCGGCCATGAACTGCGCGGCAGTCGCGCCGTAGAACACCCGGTGGTCCACCGAAAGGGTTATGCGCATGACCTTGCCCGGGACGATGCGCCCCTCCTCCACCACCGGAACGTCCTTGATCGTGCCCACGGCGAGGATCGCCGACTCCGGCGGGTTGATGATCGCCACGAACTCATCGACGCCGAACATCCCGAGGTTGGAGATGGAGAACGTGGCGCCGCTCAGGTCGCCTTCGTGAGGACGGCCGGAGCGAGCGCGCTCGATCACCTGCCGCGATTCGATCGAGATCTGGATCAGGTCCTTCATGTCGGCGTCGTGCACGACCGGGACGAGCAGGCCCATGCCCTCGCTCGGGGCCACCGCGAGGCCGATGTTGATCGCGCGCTTGCGCTGGAACTTTCCGTCAACCCACGAGGTGTTGACCTCCGGGAACTTGCGGAGCGCGAGCGCGCATGCGCGCACGAGCATGTCGGTCATCGTCACCTTGTCAGCGCCAGGGACAGATTCCTTCAGCTGCTGCCGGAGGCTCA
>Ga0209011_1000781_pt1 | contig 11704 bp, 13 predicted proteins | sample BlaSpr_A8_OM1_M3_FD_187986 | JGI IMG/M metagenome (GOLD analysis project Ga0209011, IMG submission 187986) | Forest soil microbial communities from Thunder Bay, Ontario, Canada - Black Spruce, Ontario site 2_A8_OM1_M3 (SPAdes) (version 2) | ecosystem: Environmental > Terrestrial > Soil > Boreal... | reverse complement strand
ATCGAGCAGATCTAGCTGGCTGGACCTCTCGTCGCTGTCGTCCTGATCGCCCTGGGCATTGGCCTCCTCCTCTGGTGGGGCACACGCTTGCCGCCAACCAGCCCGCGCCCAGGGAGCCGGCACCGTGGGGAAACGCTGATGGACGTCCACAAGCGTTGGCAAAAGCGCCGGCGACCGCGGTAGCCAACTGCCAGCTGGCTTGAGCAAGGGACTACGGGGAACTCAATGCCGTCTCGCGATGTAAAAGAGGGGATGAGGCGTGCAGTGATCGGGTACCTGCTTGCGCCTTTGCTGGCGGGCTGCATTGGGCACGGTTCGTCGTCGCCTCCTCAGACCAGCCCCAGCGCACCGGCGGACGCTGCGACGTTGCTGGCGCGACCATTGAAGCTTCCGGCGGTGCAATCGGGCTCAGCGTGCCCGGTAACGCCGGTCACCGGCCGCCACCTCAAAATCGGGGGTCCGCGTGGTCACGGACCCTTCTACCTGGGTGGGCCGATGCCGCAGGGCAATTTCCCGTGGAACAAGACCGTCTGGGTCCTCGAGGACGGCGCCCGCGGGCCAGTACTGTTTCGCGGGGGTCGGGTAGACGGGACCGGCTCGCTGAAGTTCAGCGGGAGTCCAGCTGATCACACCGACATTGGGGTCACCCTGTCATCTGGAGGCGGGGTGGGCGCCACCTTCTACGAACATGTGATCGATCCAGGGCAGGAAGATGCCTTTTACTTGTACCCGGCGACAGCCGGGTGCTACGCGCTCCAGGTAGACGGCGCCGTATTCGAGGACATCATCGTCATCACCGCCGGCTGACCCCTCGAGCCTGAGCGGGGAACGCGGGGTCTGCCGTTCTAGAATGCCTCTGGTGCGATTTCGGCAGCTCGCCGCCATCGGGGTGGTCCTGGCCTGCGCCGCCTGCGCGACTGCACCATCCCCGTCAGGAGCCGCGAGTATCAAGGTTGGCGCGCTTTTTCCGCTGACTGGGCCGCAAGCGCCACTCGCAAAGCAGGAATACGCCGGCGTCCAGATCGCCCGTGACCTCGCCAACGCCGATGGCGGGATCGCCGGGGCGCCGATTGCGCTGATCACGAAGGAGCTCACGTCCGAGGCCGACGCGGCCGTCCGGGTGCAGGAGCTGAACGCCGAGGGCGTCCACGCCATCCTCGGCGCCTACTCGAGCAGCCTGTCGATGCCGGTCAGCGCCGAGGCGCAAGCGCGCGGGCTGCTCTATTGGGAAGCGGGTGCGGTCGCGGATCAGCTGACAGGTCGAGGGTATCCCCTCGTCTTCCGCGTTGGGGCGACCGGGCAGAACCTCGGCACGATGTCGAGCCACTTCGCGGCGGCCGTGCTGGCGCCGCGGCTCAACAAGTCCCCCTGGAGCCTGCGGATGGCGATCGTCCATAACCTGGACGGCTACCCGACCTCCGTGGCGTCGGCGGTGGCGCAGCAGGCCGCGCTCGAGGGGATCCAGGTGATCGCCAATGTGGTCTACGACGCCCATGGGCCCGATTGGCCTTCCGTCCTCGCGCAGATCCGCACCGCGAAGCCCGACATCCTGGTGCTCTCCTCTTACATTGCCGACGGCGTCGATTTTCGTCGCGCCATGTTGAAGAGCGGCCTGCACGTCGACGCCTTCATCGGCTCGACGATGGCCCAATGCGTCCCGGACTTCGGCGCGATGCTGGGGGCGGACGCGATCGGCGTCTTCGCCTCAGACCGCCCGCCGCACGGCTTCAACCCGAGCGCGCTGAACGACACCGGGCGTGCGATCTATACGCGTTTCGCGACCGCCTACCGGCGCGAGTTCGGCAGTGACCCCAACGAAGAGTCGCTGGCAGGCTTCAGTGCCGCCTGGACGCTCTTCCACTACGTGATGCCGCACGCGCGTGACCTGGGTGCCATCGGCATGGCTGCCGCGGCGCGCACCCTCGACCTGCCTGACGGGACGCTGGCAAATGGCGCCGGCGTCAAGTTTGCGGAGACCGCGGAGGCGATGGGACAGAACACACGGGCGGCAAGCGTCATCTGGCAGTGGCAGGGCGTCCGCCACAGCGTCACGGTCTATCCGCCGGTCTACGCGACGGGCTCGCCAGGCTTCATCCCGCTTCCGCGGTGATCCAGGTCCGACTCGCCGCGCCGCGGCGGGCCGCGCGGGTCACCGGCTTGATCCTCGGCGCCGCCCTCCTGCGCGCACTGCTGCTTCCGGTCGGCGACCTGTTCAGCACGATGGTGTTCGCGGGCTGCCTGTTGGCGATCACGTGGGTTGAGCGCGACGCCCCCACCCTGCCCTCCCCCGCAAGCGGGGGAGGGAAATTGCCCGGCGCCCCTGCCGCAAGCGGGGGAGGGAAATTGCCCGGCGCCCCTGCCGCAAGCAGGGGAGGGACATTGCCTGGGGCCCTGGGTAGGGGCAGGGCTATCGTCGTGGGTCTGATGGCGGGGGCGATCCTGCTGGCGCCGGTCGTGAGCGGGCCGGTCAGCGGGCGGCCGATCAGCGAGTTCTTGCCCTGGGCGGCGATCGCCGCCATCGTCGCCACGCTCGAGGAAACATCGATCCGAGGCGTGCTCTATCGGCGATGGGCGGGCGAAGCCGGAACGCTCGCCGCCATCGTCATCGGCGCCGCCGTCTTCGCCCTGATCCATCTGCCGCGGTATGGGCTCGGAGCGATGCCGCTGGATGCGGCCGTTGGGCTGGCGCTCGGCGGTCTGCGCGCGCTGACCGGGCGCGTGCTGCCCTGCGCGGTCGCCCACACGGTGGCCGACTGGGGCGCCTGGTTCTGGGCATGACGGGACGACGGGCCGGGCTTGTCGCGCTCGCTCTCGGGCTGATCGCGGCCGCCCTGCTCCACGGTCGGATCGCGGCCCCGCCGATCTACGACGGCATTATCGTGCCCCCGGAGCCGTATCGATGGGAGTCGCCGCCGCCCAACCTTGCGGCCGGGAACAAGCCCCCGCTCTCGGGCGAAACGACCCTGCCCGTGCAGAACGGCCAGGTCGCGGGTGGCGGCGTGCAGACCGATGACAACCAGGTCGTGATCTACTTCGGTCCCGGCGCGTTCAAAGCGCCGGCCGGGGCAACGGGCGTGACGTGCAGCATCGTGCCCGACCCGAATCCGCCCCCAGCACCGTCAGGCGCCGAGATCAGGGGGAACGTGTATCGGGTCGGCTGCGTGGGCGTGCCAGGCGGAGGGCCGGTGACCGTGGTGTCGACCTATCACCTGACGATGCGCTTCCCGCCCGGCGCCTTCAAAGAGATTCAGTACAACGACGGCAGCGGCTGGCGGCCGCTGCGGACCCTGACCGCCCCGGGGGGCGACCCTTACGCCAGCGTCAACGCGCCCGGCTTTGGCGAGTATGCCGCGACCGCGCCAACGGGCGCACCCGGCCCGAGCGTCCTTTCCGACCTGGGCCGCTATCTCGAGTTCTACGGCATCCTGGCGTTCGTCATCCTCTTCGGGGCGATCGCCATCTTTCAGGAGGTCCGCCGCCGACGGCACCGGGCCCCCGCTCCGCGCGACAAGAATCCGCGCAGCAAGAATCCGCGCAGCAAGAAAAGGTAGAACCGCGCCTTCGGTATCGTAGGGGCGATGGGTCTGTTTCCACTTCATGCCTTCGGGGCTCGCTATGACCTTCCGGCGCCGCTTTATCTGTTCCTGATCGGGGCCGGCGCGGTCGTCTTTGTCTCCTTCCTGCTGGTGCTGCGGCGACGGGTCACCCGGAAGCTCGTAGTGGGCGACGATGTTCCACCCGTGCCACACGTACCGAGCTGGCCCGGATGGCTGATCTTCCTGGTGGCCGTCGTCATGATCCTCGGCGGCCTATTCGGCACCCAGAGCACTCCCGACAACATCGTCGTGACGGCGTTCTGGCTCGTCTTCTGGATCGCGGTGCCGATCAGCATCGCCGTCATTGGCAACTACTGGCCGTACATCAGCCCGCTCAACGTTCTTGCCCGGTTGGTCGGCCCCAGCGCGCGGCTCGATTGGCCGAAATCGTGGGGGTACTGGCCGGCGACCCTCCTCTTCTTTTTGTTTGCCTGTGGCGAGCTGGTCTTCAACGGCGTGACGACCACGCCGGCAGGGACAGCCCAGGTGATGCTCGCCTACGGGATCGTGAACGCCGTGATGGCGTATCTGTTTGGAGCAGAGACCTGGCTGCGCCGCGGCGAGGTGTTCTCGGTGCTGTTTGCCACCTGGGGCCGGCTCGGTTATTTCCGATTCGGCACGCCCGGCGTGCGGGGATTTTTTGGCGGGCTCCAACGACCATTCGAGGCGTCGGTCAGCCGCTTGACCTTTGTGCTGATGCTGCTGGTATCGGTCAGCTTCGACGGACTCCTGGCCACGCCCGCATGGAAGAACGTCGTGTCCCAGCTGACCGACTGGCTGCGCCCGGGGGCACCGGGGTACACCGTGCTGCTGCTGGTGGTGTTCGTCGCATTGGTCGGCGTTATCTGGGGACTCTTCGCGGGATTCGCGGCGGCCGTTCGGTCGGTGGGCCGCCTCGACGAGCCGTTGATCGATGTCATCGCCGGGCTGCTCCCATCTCTGGTCCCCATCGCCTTCGGGTATCTGCTCGCACACAACTTTGATTACCTCGCCATCAACGGGCAGTTGCTGATCCACCAAGCCTCCGACCCGTTTGGGAACGGCCTCAACATTTTCGGGACGGTCAACTATGAGCCGAACCGCAACCTGATTCCGACCGCCGTCATCTGGTACTTCGAGATCGTTCTGATCATCGCGGTGCACATCGCGGCCGTGGTGCTGGCCCATAGCTACCTGGGTCGCGTCGCCCGCACCGAAAGCCAGGGCCGGCGCGCCGAGTGGCCGTGGATCGCGGCCATGGTCGGCTACACGATGACGAGCCTCTGGTTGCTCGCGCAGCCGATCGTCCAGGAGGGCATCCAGGGCTAATAGCGATGGCGCCCCTGCACGCGAGCCTCAGCCTCTGGACGTGGCAGTGGGATCCCACGGTGGTGGCGGGCACGCTGGCGCTCGGCGGCGGCTATGCCTGGTTGATCCGCGGCCGCGGTCGGGTGGCAGGCTGGTCGCCGCTCGCCCGCGTCTATTTCGCCGGTGGCCTGCTGGCGCTGTTCCTCGCGCTCGAGTCCCCGATCGACGTCGGCGGGGACAAGTACCTCTTCAGTCTCCACATGCTGCAGCACCTATTGCTGGCGATGGTCGTGCCGCCGCTGCTATTGCTCGGTTTGCCGGAGGAGTGGCGCGCGTTCAGGCGCGTCCACGTGTCGCCACTCGCCGCAAACGTCGTCTTCAACCTGGTGCTGGCTACGTGGCACCTGCCGTTTCTTTATGAAGCGACGCTGCGGAATGAGCCGGTTCATATCCTGGAGCACTTCACCTTCCTGGCCGTGGGCGTGCTGTTCTGGTGGCCTCTGCTTGTTCCGGACGGACGCGCCGGCAACATGAGCGTGATGGGCAAGATCGCCTACCTCGGCTTTGCCGGCGTGCCGCCGACCATCCTGGGCCTGGTGTTCATCCTGTCGCCAGTCGTGATCTATCCCTTCTATGCGGCTGCCCCGCGGGTGATGGCGCTCTCTCCGCTCGAGGACCAGCTGGTCGCCGGGCTGGTGATGTTCGGGCTGGGCAATCTGATCTACTTCGCGGCCATCTGGGTTATCTTTTTCCGGCTCGATGACAAAGGTGCGACAGCTGGCGATCGACCAGTGGTCGAGGTGGAAAGCCCTGCCACAATGAGGCGATGAAAGCCCGTTCGACGGCAACCGAGGCGCTGCACACCTCGGGGTACCGGCTGACGATGCAGCGCCAGCTGGTCTGGGATACCCTGCGGCAGAGCAAGAAACACCTCAGTGCCGACGACATCCTGGCCCAGATCCGCCGCCAGTATCCGCGCTTCAACCTGGCGACCATCTACCGGTGCCTCGAGGTGCTGGAAGAGCTCGGTCTCGTCAAGGAGACGCGGATTCGGGATCGCGCCTATTACGAGCTCGCCGAAGAGGGGACCGATCATTACCACCTGGTCTGCGACCAGTGCGGCTCGACACTGCACATCGAGGGCGACCACATGGTGCCGGTGCTGCACCACATTACGGACGAGCACGAATTCGTGGTGAGCAACGCCGACCTCGTCGTGCACGGCCGCTGCGCGCGCTGCCAGGCCAAGGCCGCTCGGACCCGTTAGCCGCTCAACTGTGAAGATAAGGACCGATGGCTGAGCCCGAGCCGGCCCGTCAAGCGCAACCGCTGCACGAACCCGATGTCGACAAGGGCGGGATTGGCCGGCAGCTTCGCGACATCATCCTCGGCGGTCAGGACGGTCTGGTCAACGTGCTCGGCCTGGTGCTTGGAGTGGCCGCCGCCACGGCGCAGTTGCGGATCATCCTGGCGGCGGCGCTGGCCGCCACCTTCTCGGAGTCGATCGCCATGGGCGGCGTCATGTACACCTCGGTCCTTGCGGAGAGGGACTACTACCTGGCGATGCTCGCCAAAGAGCAGCGAGAAATCGAGGAGCTGCCTGACGTCGAGACCGAAGAGGTCCGCCAGATCTTCCGCGACAAGGGCCTGCATGGTGAGGTGCTCGAGCGCGTGGTCAAAGAGATCACCAGCGACAAGAAGGTGTGGGTGGACGTCATGATGCGCGATGAGCTGCATCTCACCCCGGTCAGCGGCACGCGCGCCGTCAGGCGCGCCTTCGTCACCGGGTTCTCAACGCTAATCGGCTCGCTGATTCCCCTGGTCCCGTTCTTGTTCGTGCCGCTGTTTGGGATCTCCGTGACCGCGGCAACCATCATGGCGGTCCCGCTCTGCGCCGTGGTGCTGTTTGCCGTCGGCGCCTACAAGGCCCTGACGCTCGTCGGCGACTGGCGGATCAGCGGTCTCCAGATGACGATCATCGGCATGGTCTCCGCCGCCGCGGGTTACGGGATCGGCCGCCTCCTCCACGTAAGCGGCGCCTAGCGGCGCCCTATTGGGCCGCATCGCAAGCGACAAATTTCGCGTAGATGCTCGTGTCCTTCCGGCCGGCGCAGATCTCGTCATCGACCAGGAGCGCCCCGCCACGCTGCACGATCCAAAGATCGAATTTCGTCCGACCCTGGAAAAGCGTGACGTGGGCGATCCCGACCTCCGGGCTCATGATCTCGGCCGTGATCTCGCGGGTGGTCGACAGATTCTGCGCGCGGAGCAGCGTCACGCGTAACTCAGTCAGTCGCGCCTTCAAGCGATCGGTATACGCGCATGCGCTGAAATTCAAGTCGGCACCACAGACCCCATAGGCGGGTTGCTCGCTCGCCTTCGGAAAAACCTGCTCGGCCAGCGCCGCGATTTGCTGCGTCCTCACCGAATCAGACGAGGACGGCGTGCTGGCGGGCGCTCCAGTCGACTGGGACGGCCCACACGCCGACACGGCAGCGGCCGCCGCCGCGAACACAACGACGATCAACTTGCGCATTTCTCTTCCTCCCGAATTATCAGTTCTGCACCCACGGCCACGCCAGCCGTGAAGTCCGCCCATCAGACGCACGAAACTGGGCTTCCGGCGCAGAAGGTGGGGAGGGAGGGGGATTGGCGGCTGGCGTCAGCGTCAGCGAATGCCGTCCCAGAGCCGGCGCTCATCGGCCGCCGGGTCCACTACGACTGTCCCGCCGGCGCCGTCGAAGCGCATCACCGTCCGCTCGCGGACGTCGTAGGGCGACCATCCGGGTGCCCCGCTGGTCGCGAACGCGACCCATGCGCGGTGCATCACGTCCGCCAACGCCTGTGGCGGCTGGCTGCCGGCCAGGGTCATGGCACCGGCACGGCCGAGATTGTCGAAGACGAAACCGATCTCCAGCGCGTGAACAGCCCCGAACCGCCCGTCAAACAGCGGCGAGCGCCAGGCGAACTCATACATATAACTTGACCGACCATTCTTCGCGCGGGCTTCGGCAAGGCGGATCGCCGGAATACGAAAGAACCAGTCGGTGCTCAGCGCGCCGAGAAGGTCGCCGGGTGTTGCCTGCGCTCGTGACGCGCGGTACACCGCGAACGCCTGCTCAATATCGAGACCCATGACGCGGGCGGTGGTCGACAGGCGTTCCTCAGTGACGCGATCGATCGCGCCTGTCGGGACGAGGAAAAAGCGCCACTCTTCGGTGGTCGTGCCGATCATCAGGTCGACGTCAGCACTTGCCCCGGCGATGATCCGCTCGATTGGGCGTGCCGGCACCACCTCCCCGTCGACGACGGGCTCGAAGATCATCCCATTGGCCGCGACCTCGCCCCACCGTACGGGGTCTGGCCGGACGGCGAGCTCCTGCCCTAACTCGGCCTGCGCCTCGACCAGGCGATCCAGAGAGACGGCCGCGATCGACGGCATCGTCGCCGCCACGCCGAGCTTGTCGGCCAGATTGCGCCCGACCATCTGGGCCGTTGCCAGCGAGCTGGTGTGCTGCGCCGCCCCGCTTTGCGCGATCGCTCGCTGGAAGAGACCTTTCGCGCGTGGCATCGAAAGCAGGGTGGCCACGCTGAACGCGCCCGCCGATTCACCAAAGATGGTGACCCGGGCCGGGTCACCCCCGAACGCCCGGATGTTCTCCTGTACCCACCGGAGCGCAGCGATCTGGTCGAGCAGCCCTCGGTTCGCGGTCCCGCCGCCCAGGTACAGAAAGCCGTCCACTCCGAGCCGGTAGTTGATCGTGACGCAGACCACACCATCGCGAGCAAAGCGGCTGCCGTCGTGGGTTGGAATTGCGCCCGAGCCCCTCACGAATGCACCACCGTGAATCCAGACCATCACCGGGAGACCACCGTTGTTCGCGTCTGGCGTCCACACGTTGAGGTTGAGGCAATCCTCTCCCGGGCGGCCTTGATCACCGAGGAGCTGATCGAAGGGCGGTGCGTAGGGCGGTTGTGGTGGGACTCGCCCATACGCGAGGGCATCACGCACACCGTCCCACGACTGCGCCGCCCGTGGGGGTTGGAACCGATTCAATCCGAACGGTGGCGCGGCGTACGGAATTCCTTTGAACGCCGCCACGCCGTCAGTGACCTGGCCTCGAACCTGGCCCTGCCGGGTCGTCACCACGAGATTGCCCGCCGCGATGCTCATGACGCCGCCTCTCGCTTACGGTCCGCCGGTTGCGTAGATCGTCTGCCCGGTCACAAAGCTCGCGTCGTCGCTGCAGAGAAAACCGATGACGCCGGCGATGTCCTCGGGCCGGCCGATCCGACGTAACGGTGTGCGTTCGGCGGCCGCCTTTTTCAAATCCGCGTAGGCGATCCCTGTGCGTTCGGCAACGGCCTGGGTCATCCGCGTCTCGATGAACCCTGGTGCGACCGCGTTGACATTGATGTTGAAGGGACCCAGCTCGATCGCCAGCGTCCGCGCCATTCCCTGGATGCCCGCCTTCGCCGCCGAATAATTGACCTGTCCGCGGTTGCCCAACGCCGAATTGGACGACAGGAATACCATCTTGCCCCAGCGTGCCGGGACCATCACCCGCTGCGCCGCCTGCGCGCAGAGAAACGTTCCCTTCAGATGGGTGTCGACGACGAGGTCCCAATCGTTGTCCGTCATCTTGTGAATCAAGTTGTCGCGGAGGATGCCGGCGCAGGTGACGAGGATGTCCAGGCTCCCGTACTCCTTCACGGCGCGGTCGACGAGGGCTTCCACTGAAAGCCGATCCGTCACGTCGCAGGCGACCGCCAGCGCCCGCTGGCCCTGACTGCGGATCTGCGCGGCGACCGCTTCCGCCGGGTCGTGATCGAGGTCGGAGATCACGACCTTCGCGTCCTCGGCGGCGAAGCGCATCGCCGTGGCTGCCCCGATCCCTCGTCCGCCGCCGGTGACCAATGCGGTACGCCCTTCGAATCGTCCGCTCATGTGATTTCAACCTCCGCCTCGCCGATGGTGACCCGTTCGGCTCGTTGATTCTCCGCCCACACTTCGAGTTGAAGTCGGCTCCCGGCATTGCCCGTGGTTCGCTCTTTCACGCGCCCTCGACAGGTCAGGGTGTCACCAGGCCGGACCATCTCGACGAAGCGCACCGAGAGCCGTCGCACCGATTCCGGCCCGGCCAGCCAGCAGACATACTCGCCCAGGAACGCCATGCTCAGCATGCCGTGCGCGATGACGCCATCGAGTCCGACCGTTCGCGCCGTCTCGTCGTCGGTGTGGATCAGGTTGTAGTCGCCCGAGGCGCCGGCGTACTTGACGAGCTGCATCTTGGTGATCGGCGGCTTGCGGAGGTCCGGCAGGACACTGCCGCGATCGAGGTCCGGTCGCGCCGCGAGCGATGGACCCGTCATCGCAGGATGGCGGTGGTGGTTCCGCTGAAGACGAGGCTTCCTGACTCGTCCGTGCCGTCCATCGCCAGGATCAGAAAGGTCATCTCGCCCAGGCGGCCCTGTCGCCGATAGACGTTGGCCACTCGCACTCGGCAGCGCACGCGATCGCCCGCCCGGAGCGGCCGTTCATACCGGTACTCCTGAGCGCCATGCAGCACGCGCGCGAGGTCGAAGGTCACGCCGGGGATCGTCATCCGAAAGGTGGTCGGAAAGGTAGGCGGCGCGATGTCGCCGCGAACGCATTCGGGCGTCTGGTCTTGCACCGCGTCGGCGAATTTTCGGATGGCGCCCCGCTCCACCTCGAAGACGACGACCTCGGACTCGCGTCCGATGAGCTCGCTGGTCAGGGCCGCAGGGTGATCCATGATCGCTCCAGGGCCTTGACGTCACGGCCGCCAATCAGCGCCAGCGTCAGATCGATCTCGGCCGTCAAGTTGCGGATGACGCGCTCCACGCCGGTCTGTCCTGCGACCGCGAGCCCGTAGACGTAGGGCCGGCCCAATAGGACGGCGTTCGCGCCGAGGGCGAGCGCCTTGATGACGTCGGCGCCGCGCCGGATGCCGCTGTCCATCAGCACCACCGCGTTGTCTCCCAGCGCGTCGCGCACCTCGACGAGCGCATCGAGCGCCGCGACGGCGCCATCCACCTGGCGGCCCCCGTGATTGGAAACGATGACGCCTTGAAAGCCGGCGTCGAGCACTCGCCGCGCGTCGTCGGCACGCAGGACACCCTTTGCCAGCAGCGGCAGGCGGGTCCGCTCGCGCAGCCACCCGAGGTCGTCCCAGCGCAGGCCGAGATTGGAGAACATCCCGACCATGGCCGCTCCGGCACCCCGCGGATCATCTTCCGGCGGGACCGAAAGTCGCGAGCGGAACACCGGGTCGCTGGTGAACTGGCCGATCCCCTCGCCGAGGATGAACGGCAGGTAGCGGTTGCGGAGATCGCGATCGCGCCAGCCGAGCTGCAGCGTGTCGAGGGTCAGAACGATCGCGGCGTAGCCGGCGGCCTCTGCCCGATGCACCAGGCTGGCGACCACCTCGCGCTCGTTCACCCAGTAGAGCTGATACCAGCGCGGCGCCGTGCCCATCGCCGTGGCGATCGTCTCCATCGGAGTCGAGGCAGCCGTGCTCACCAGCCACGGAACACCCGCGGCCGCGGCGGCACGGGCGACCGCGAGGTCGCCGTCGGGACGGGCGGCCGAGAGCACGCCAACCGGCGCCAGAAAGAACGGCGTTGGCGACGATGTGCCCAGCACGCTGACGTGGAGATCCCGCTGCTGGTTACCGGCGAGCATCGCGGGGCGCAACCGCCAGCGCGCGAAGGCGTCTCGGTTGGCTTGCATCGTCGACTCGCCGCCGGCGCCACCGGCGATGTAGTCGAAGGGGCCGGGCTCGAGGACCGATTGCGCC
>Ga0209011_1000779_pt1 | contig 11721 bp, 7 predicted proteins | sample BlaSpr_A8_OM1_M3_FD_187986 | JGI IMG/M metagenome (GOLD analysis project Ga0209011, IMG submission 187986) | Forest soil microbial communities from Thunder Bay, Ontario, Canada - Black Spruce, Ontario site 2_A8_OM1_M3 (SPAdes) (version 2) | ecosystem: Environmental > Terrestrial > Soil > Boreal... | reverse complement strand
CTGCTGCTGGCCGTCTTTTGGCAAGCGCTTGGCGAATCCTTGCTCCTGATCGAACCCTCGGCCATGGATGTCGTGCGCGCCATCGACCTTCTCGCGGATTCGAATATCGGTGCAGCGATCCTGCGCACGAGGGCTTCGGAAATCGCCGCCGCCATGAATGGTGCCCCTTCGGGCGCGGCCGCATTTGACGTCGATACGATGCGCAAGGACTTGCGTTATATGGCCCTGGAGGCAAACGCTCATCGAAGCGCTCTTCCGCTGGCGAACCGCACGCTCGAGTGTTTCGATCGCGCGTCGTACGAAGGCGGGGGCGGCGTGGACAGCGTGGCATATCCCGCGTACTGGATGGCCCGGCAGCGGGCGGTGGCCGACAGCGGCGCCGCCCGGGGCCTGGGTGCTCCACTCGGCGCTACCGCGGCTGTTTGAAGGGCCGGCGTTCCGGCGCGCCACCCTATCGGCAATCTCGCAACCATAAATCAGGGAGCCGCGCACGTCATGCACCACTCGATCCTTTGTATTCTGTTTGCTGGTGTGGCGACAGCCCTTTCGGGCGCACATGCGGCACCGGTTGAGCTGCCTCCCGCACGCATCATCAGTGAGTCTTCCTCATCGTCGTTTGGTATTTCACTCCACGCGACCAATCGAGTCAGAGCAACGGTCCCGGTGGGCACCGCGGATAGCGCTGCCGACCGCACAATGCGAGTAGATGGTCTGTATCTGTATGGCGTGAATGGAACGGCGCCTTCGCTCTTTCCCCCGGTTGTTGTCGCTCGGCGCGGGCAGACCCTGAACGTTCGCTTGATCAATGATCTGCAGCCGGTCCCTTCCAGTGCATCGCAGGAACACCCGGAAGTGCCGTTCACCAATCTGCACACGCACGGCTTGCTCGTGCCGGTGGCCGCCGCCGGCAACCCTTGCGCGATCCACGGCGATAACGTGTTCGTCGACTCGATCGGTCCGTCTGCGGAGGAACCTTGCCGACCCGCGCCGGCGCAATCTCATCACGACGAGCCGGCGCATGGCGCGACGGTGCTCGGGCAATTGCAGTACCGATACCCCGTGCCAAGCGATCATCCGACCGGGCTTTTCTGGATGCATCCCCATCGGCACGGATCGAGCCAAACCCAAGTCGGCGGCGGAATGTCGTCGCTCCTTTATGTGGAACCATCACACGGACAGCGTCGCTCACAACGATGGTTCGATGTGAGATGGCTGATGCTGAAGGACTTGCACCTGCTGCCCGCTGATTCCCGCGGCGTGGCAACCCGAAATATCAAGTATGACTCGGACTTTTGCGGGCGCCTTGCTCCTCTCTCCGAAGCGGAGTGGCAGCTGCGACGCGGCATTTGTCTTGCTGCAGACACCGACGACGCGTCACGATCCACAGGTACGTGGGCCTTTCCGGTGAGCGGAGTGATTTATCCGACAGTCACGCTGCGTCCTGGAAGGCCGCAGGTCTGGCGGATAACGAATGCGAGCGCGGACGCGAGTTATCGCCTTCAGCTGGTGGTTACGAGCGGTGGGGGAGGGACGCCGAAACCGCTCGCGATGCGCGCTCTCGCGGTTGACGGCGGGACGCTCGATCAGGATACAGCCCAACACTCGGGCTTCGATGAGCTCGTACTCATGCCCAGCGCGCGCGCCGAATTGGTCATCGATCCTTGCGAGCTCGGCATCGTGACCATAGAGCGCGGGCGGTGCATCCTGCCCAAGTCGGACGTGATCGCTGAGCTTCGAACACTCGGACTCGATACCGGCGATCAGGAGCGGGACGCAGGCGATCATTGGCCGGCGATCGCGCTCGCCCGTGTCGTATTCAAGGGAGACCGGACGCAGCGCGCGCGAAAGAGTTTCCCGATTCAGCCGAGCATACTTCAGGCTGATCGAACGGAGTATCCGACACGAGCGAGCGAGCTGGAACCGAACACTGCCGCGCAGTCGTCTCGTACGCAGACGCAGCCTCACGCGATGCTGGCTGGGCACAAAACAGAGCCAGGAACGAGTTGCTCACCCGTCCCTCTGCCCGATGGACACGTGCGGGTCATTCGATTTGGCAACGGCCTGGCCAGGACTTATTGGACGCATTTCGGTCTCCTGACGACAAGCTCCAGGCTGGAATTGAGCCAGAACAGCGTGAAGCTTCCGGATCTCGACCAGGACGGCATGCCGAAGCCTGGCGACTATCCTTCTTTCGGCACGCCGGATAGCCCGTCCAATCTCTGTATTCGCTACGGGTCGATCGAACGCTGGGTGCTCGTCAACGACACCGACGAGTGCCACAATTTTCACATTCACCAGGCACATTTTCGCGTCCGCGAAATCGCGCTCGTCGATGGCCAGAAGGGCAACGCCTGTCTCGGAGACCTCAAAGCTGCACAGAGTTTCAAGACTCAGCACGATAATTTTCCGCTGCCCCCGGGTTCGCGCATCGTCGTGGACATCCCTTTCACGCGTCCGCAACAGATCGGCAAATTCGTCTATCACTGCCACATCCTCGGGCACGAGGACAAAGGGATGATGGCGACGGTTGAGGTCGTGCCGTGATGCCGATCAAACGGGCTCGACGTCGACCCGTTTGCATCTTCCGTAGCGGGATCGCGTACAAACCTTGAACAAGGTGTAGGGGCAAGGCGCCGAGACTCCTCATCGATCATTTCGGATGAGTCGTCTTTGCCGCAGCGGGCGCAATGTCTTTGCGAATCAAAGAGGTGCCCGCCCTCGCTTAAAGGGCGCATGTTTCAGTCGAAACCTGGCGCCACGCCGCCGAAACCTCCCGGCAACCGAAGCGGACCACACTGGAATCGTTCCGTTCGGAGGAGTCGAAAATGAATCTCAACCCAGGAGGGGTGGCAGCGTGTTGCCTCGCCCTCGCAATCGCCGGCTGTAGCGGACCGAAGCCGGCCGCGCCTGCGCCGACCCCGGAAGTCTCGGTGGTGACTGTCCACACGGCCAGCGTCCCGATGACGACCGAGCTTCCCGGCCGCACCTCGCCGGTCCTCGTGGCGCAAGTCCGTGGTCGTGTCGACGGCATCGTCCTTCGACGCGACTTCAAGGAAGGTACGGACGTCCAGGCGAGCCAGCGGCTTTTCCTGATCGACCCGGCCCCTTATCGCGCGGCGCTCGACAGCGCCAGTGCAATGCTCGAGCGCGCGCAAGCGAATCTCGCTGCGGCAACGGCTCTGGCGGAGCGCTACAAGATCCTGCTCGCCGGCAACGGAGTGGCCAAGCAGGACTACGACAACGCGGTTGCGGCCCAAGGGCAGGCTGCAGCCGATGTCGCCTCAGGCAAGGCCGCCGTTCAGACCGCGCGCATCAATCTCGGATATACCGACGTGGTAGCGCCCATCAAGGGACGGATCGGCCCGGCGGCGGTAACTCAGGGCGCATTCGTGCAGGCCAGTGCGGCGACCCTCATGGCCACTGTCCAGCAGATCGATCCGATCTATGTGGACTTGAACCAATCCAGCGTGCAGGGCTTGCAACTGCGCCGCGACGTTGCCAACGGAAAGCTCAAGCTTAACGGCCCCGGCCAAGCCAAGGTGACGCTAATGCTCGAGGATGGCACGCAATACCCGCTTCCGGGCACCTTGCAGTTCACCGACATCACCGTCGATCCTTCGACGGGCTCGGTCACCGTGCGGGCGCTATTCCCCAATCCGGCAGGCGTGCTGTTGCCGGGGATGTTCGTTCGCGCGCGTATCGACGAGGGGATCAACAGCGACGTCGTGCTCGTTCCACAAGTCGGCGTAACCCACGATGCCAGCGGCAAGGCCACGGCTCTGGTCGTCGGCGCCGACAACAAGGTGTCGCTGCGTTCGATCCAGGCCACCCGCACATCCGGAAGCGACTGGGTCGTCGACGCTGGCCTGAACGAGGGTGAGAGGGTCATTGTGGCAGGCGTGCAGAAAGTGCAACCCGGAGCGACGGTACAGGCCGTCGAGTCGCAGGCGACACCAGCCGTTGCAAACACGTCTCCGACATCTCAGGCGACGCCCGCCGTTGCCAACACGTCGGCTCCCACGTCGCAGACGACACCCGCCGTTGCCAACTCGTCCGTTCCGAAGCCGGCGACGTCCGCGGCGGCACCGAAAGCCGCGCCTACGCCGTCGGGCGCGGTCATCTCTCAATCCAACTAGTCGAGACGCGCGCCATGGCCAAATTCTTCATCGACCGCCCGATCTTCGCGATCGTCATCGCGCTCCTGATCATGTTGGGCGGGGCGCTCTCGATCTTCAACCTTCCGATCGAGCAATATCCTCCCATCGCGCCGCCCACGGTGCAGATCAACACGACCTATCCCGGCGCGTCGGCAACCACCGTCAACAACGTGGTCGTGCAGGTCATCGAGCAGCAGATGAGCGGCATCGACAACCTGATGTACCTGTCGTCCGTGAGCGACGACACGGGACAATCGACCACGACCCTCACCTTCTCACCCGGAACCGATCCGAACATCGCCCAGGTGCAGGTGCAGAACAAGCTGCAGCTGGCCGTGCCGCAGTTGCCGGCGGCGGTGCAGCAATCGGGCATTAGGGTGACGAAGTCCACCAGCTCCTTCCTGATGGTGGTGGGCTTCATCTCCGCCAACAACAGCATGTCGAAGTTCGACCTTGCCAACTACGTGGTCTCGCACGTGCAGGATCCGATCAGCCGCGTGAACGGCGTCGGCACGCTAAGCATCTACGGCAGCCAGTACGCGATGCGCATCTGGCTGGACCTGAACAAGCTGAACAACTTCGCGCTCACGCCGACCGACATCACCGCGGCGCTCCTCGCCCAGAACGTGCAGATCTCGGGAGGACAGCTGGGCGGCACGCCGGCAGTGCCCGACCAGCAGCTGAACGCCACGATCACCGAAGCGACGCTCCTGCGCACGGCCGATGAGTTCGGCGCGATCCTGCTGAAGGCGCTGCCCGACGGCTCGCAGGTGCACCTGCGTGACGTGGGCCGCATCGCTCTCGGCGCGGAGAGCTTCTCCATCGACAACAAGTACAACGGCCAGCCCGCGACAGGGATCGCCATCCAGCTCGCGACGGGCGCCAACGCGCTCAACACCGCGAATGCCGTTCGCGCCCAGCTCGACCAGCTGAAGCCCTACTTCCCGCCGGGGATGGAGATCGTATATCCGAACGACACGACGCCCTTCATCAAGATCTCGATCCAGGAAGTCGTGAAGACGCTGCTCGAGGGCATCGCACTCGTGGTCCTGGTCATGTTCCTCTTCCTGCAGAACTGGCGGGCGACCCTTATCCCCGCGATCGCGGTGCCGGTCGTGCTGTTGGGGACCTTCGGCCTCATGGCGGTACTCGGCTTCACCATCAACACCCTCTCGATGTTCGGCCTGGTGCTCGCGATCGGGCTCCTCGTCGATGACGCCATCGTGGTGGTGGAAAACGTCGAGCGCGTCATGACCGAGGAAAAGCTCTCCCCGAAGGAAGCGACCACCAAGGCGATGAGCCAGATCACCGGGGCGCTCATCGGTGTGGCGATGGTACTCTCCGCGGTCTTCATCCCGGTCGCGATGTCGAGCGGAACGGTGGGCGCGATCTACCGCGAGTTCTCCCTCACGATCGTCGCGGCGATGCTGCTCTCGGTATTCGTGGCGCTCACGCTCACGCCGGCACTTTGCGCGACGCTTCTCAAGGCGCCGGACCGCGAGCATGCCGAGGGCCGTGGTTTCTTCGGCTGGTTCAACCGCCGCTTCGACTGGACGCGCGAACACTACCTGACCGGCGTGCGCGGCGTGATGACGCGGGTGATTTCCTCGTTCCTCGGCTATCTCGCGATCGTCGGCGCCGTCGTCTTCCTTTTCCTGAAGCTGCCTACCGCGTTCGTGCCGAACGAGGACCAGGGTTACTTCTTCGTGCAGGTGCAGGCGCCGCCGGGAGCGACGCAGCAACGCACCGGCATCGCTCTCGACGACGTCTCGCAGTACCTGCTGCAGAAGGAATCGGCCGTCGTGGACGCGGCGTTCATCGTGAACGGCAACAACTTCGCGGGGCGCGCGCAAAGCCAGGGCATGGTGTTCGTGCACCTCAAGGACTGGAGCCAGCGCACTGCCTCCGACCAGACAGTGCAGGCGGTGATCACGCGCACCGCGAAGCAATTCGCCAATTATCAGGACGCGATCATCACGCCGGTGAACCCGCCGCCGATCCGCGGCCTCGGCACCTCGTCGGGCTTCGACTTCGAGCTGGAAGACCGCGCGGGCCTTGGCTATGCCGCGCTCCTCGCCGCGAAGAACCAGCTCCTCGATCTGGCCAAGCAGGACCCGAGCCTCGCCCAGGTGCGGTTCAACGGCGTCGCCGACAACCCGACCTTCGCGATCGACGTGGACCGCGAGAAGGCGAGCGTCCTCGGCGTCGCGCTCACCGACGTCGACCAGGCGTTCTCGATTGCGTGGGGCTCGCGCTTCGTGAACAACTTCCTCGACACCGACAACCGCATCAAGCGCGTGTATGTGCAAGCCGACGCGCCCTTCCGCATGAATCCGGAGGACCTGAACATACTATTCGTGCGCAATTCCAAGGGCACGATGACGCCGTTCTCGTCCTTTGCGAAGGGCCGCTGGACGTACGGCTCGCCGCAGCTCCAGAGATACAACGGCGTAGCGGCCATGGAAATCCAGGGGCAGGCGGCGGCCGGGAAGAGCACCGGGCAGGCGATGCTCGCCATGGAGGCGCTCGCCAAGAAGCTGCCGCAGGGGATCGGCTTCGAATGGACCGGCCTCTCGCTCCAGCAACAGCAGGCGGGATCGCAGGCTCCATACCTCTACGCGCTCTCGGTGATCGTGGTGTTCCTGAGCCTCGCCGCGCTCTACGAGAGCTGGACCATTCCTCTTTCGGTCATCCTCGTGGTCCCGATCGCCGTTCTGGGCGCACTCGGCGCTGCGATGCTGTTCGGCATGCCGAACGGGGTCTTCTTCCAGGTTGCGCTCCTGACCACGATAGGACTGGGGGCGAAGAACGCCATCCTGATCGTCGAGTTTGCGCGCGAGCTGCACGAACAGGGCCGCTCCGCCATCGACGCGGCGGTCGAGGCGGCGAAACTGCGAATGCGGCCGATCGTGATGACCTCCATGGCGTTTCTCCTCGGCGTTCTTCCGCTCGCGATCGCGCACGGCGCGGGCTCCGCGAGTCAGAACGAGATCGGGGTCGCCGTGATCGGCGGGATGCTGACTGCAACCTTTGTCGCGCCGCTCCTCGTGCCCATGTTCTTCGAGGTAATCAGCCGGAAGCTTAGCCGCTCGAAGCGCGAACCGACGACTGTCCTGGAGCCGACATCATGAGGCATCGCTTAGCAGTTCCGGCACTGCTCACCGCTTTCGCAACCGGGTGCTCGTTGCAGCCGGTCTACGAGCGGCCGGCCGCGCCTGTCGCGAATACCTTTCCTTCGGGCGCGGCATACAAGTCCTCGCCAGCTCAGGCAGCCACGGCGCTGCCCGCGGCGGATACCGGCTGGCGCGACTTCCTGCGCGACGCACGGCTGCAGCGGCTGGTGGAAATCGCGCTCGCCCATAACCGCGACCTGCGGGTCGCAATGCTGAACGTCGAGCAGAGCCGCGCGCTATCCCGGATTCAGCGAGCAGCACTATTTCCTCAGGTCGGCGGATTTGCCGACGCCTCGAGGTCGCACACACCGGCAGGCGTTGCGTCCGGAGGAAAGGCCAGTACATCGCAGACCTACGAGGTCGGCGTGTCCCTTTCGTGGGAGATCGATTTTTTCGGGCGCCTCAAGAGTCTCAACGATGCCGCGCTTCAGCGGTACTTCGCGACGGCGTACGCGAGGCAAGCCGCGGAGATCCTGCTCGTGTCTCAGGTGGCCGACCAATATCTCACGCTGCTGGCGTTCGACGAGCAGTTGAAGGTGACGCAGCAAACCGCGGCCACCGCACGGGCCTCGTACGACATCGTGAAGCTGCAATTCGACACCGGTACCGGCACCGAGCTCGCCTTGCGCCAGGCGCAGACGGTGGTCGAGCTGGCGCAGGCGAACTATGCCGCGCAGGTGCGTGGCCGGGCACAGGCGGAGAATGCGCTGGTGCTGCTGATCGGCGAGGCGCTGCCCGCGGACCTGCCGCCGCCGGTGCGCCTGGGCGCGCAGGCGATTCTCGCCAACATCCCCGAAGGATTGCCGTCGGACCTCTTGACGCGCCGCCCGGACATTCTTCAGGCGGAATCGGTCTTGCGAGCGGAGAACGCGAACATCGGCGCCGCGCGGGCGGCGTTCTTTCCCAGCATCAACCTGACGGGCACGCTGGGCAGTGCAAGCGCATCTCTCGCCGGGTTGTTCGCCGGAGGTGCCTCGATATGGTCGCTGATTCCGGCGATCACCATGCCCATCTTCAACGCCGGCGCGCTCTCTGCGAGCCTCGATGTGGCGTACGTGCAAAAGGACATCGGTATCGCGCAATACGAGAAGGCGATCCAGACGGCATTCCGGGAAGTCTCGGACGGACTCGCGGCGCGCGGCACTTTTGACGACCAGCTGGCCGCGACCGAGCGATACGCGTCTGCGCAGCAGCGGACGCTCGAGCTTTCGGACTTCCGCTATCGAAACGGCGTGGACAACTATTTGACGGTGCTCACGGCACAAACCGGCTACTACAACGCACAGCTCTCGGTCGTCGCGACGCGGCTACAGCGCCTGACGAACCTCGTCGATCTTTATCGGGAGCTGGGTGGCGGATGGATCGAGAAGACGGGCGACACGCCTCGCCCGGTCGACGCTGCTCTCGCTCAACAAGCTGCGCCGGACCGCGATAGACTAGGGATATCGCAGCTTCTTTCACCTCACCTAACCTCGGCGCAACCCGGCCGCCAAGGAGAGCTCCCATGATCGGATCCATTCACGCCTGGTCGACCATCGTCAGCGCTTTTCTTGCTTCGTCGGTGGAGGCAGTCGAGGCGTTGACGGTGGTGCTCGCGGTGGGCGTCGTTCGGGGATGGCGGTCGGCGTTGTTGGGAACGCTGGCGGCGGTTGGTCTTCTAGTCGCGCTGGTGGCGATTTTCGGTCGTGCTCTCGGGCAGATTCCCGTCTCGGTGCTGCAGCTTGTCGTTGGAGGCTTGCTGCTGCTTTTCGGCATGCGTTGGCTGCGCAAGGCGATGTTGCGTTCGGCCGGCGTAATCGACCTCCATGACGAGGCCGCGATTTACAACAAGGAAATCCACGCCCTGAGTGGCGGCAGCGAAGCTGCGCGCGCCAACTCGCCTAAGGCGTGGGATCTGATCGCGATCGCCACGGCATTCAAGGCGGTGACGCTGGAAGGGGTGGAGGTCATTGTTATCGTCATCGCCCTTGGCGCCGTCCAGGGTTTGCTGATTCCAGCGAGCCTGGGCGCGCTTGCCGCGTGCCTGCTCGTCGTTGTTGCGGGCCTGGCCTTGCGTGGCCCGCTCGCTCGCGTTCCCGAGAACTCGCTCAAGTTCGTCGTCGGAATTCTGATGTCCGCATTCGGCCTGTTCTGGTTCGGAGAAGGCATCGGTCTGCAATGGCCCTACGCGGACGCGGCGATCCTGGGACTGATGGCGATTCTCGCCATCGCATCGTGGCTTGGAGTCAGGGTCGCCAGTCGAGCGAAGGCAGCAGGCAAGCGCGTCGGCGCGCATGGAGCGACCGCATGAACATTCTCACGCGCATGGTGCGAGGCTTGGTCGGCCTCTTCGTCGATGACGGCACGCTGGCGCTGACCCTGATCGTCGTGCTCGCGACGGTGAGCGCGCTCGCGCATGTCGGCGCGATCGGGAAGTCGCTTGCGATGGCGCTGCTGGTTGCAGGATCCGTCGGGGCGCTCCTCGTGAACGTGATTCGCGCGGCTAAGAGCTCTGGGCTTCGTACCGTCGTAGGCGCCCGAGATCGAGAATCGTGACGCCGCGATAATTGACGCGGACAAGGCGATCCCCTACTACACGGTCACGCCGTCGGCAGGCAATAGTCCTTGAACTGCTCGCGCAAGGTAATCTTGGACAGCTTGCCGGTCGCGGTGTGCGGTAGCTGCTCGACGAAGACCACGTCGTCGGGAATGCACCAGCGCGCGACTTTGCCTTCATAGAACTTGAGTATCGAGTCCTTGCTCACGTCGGCGCCCGATTTCTTCACCACGATCAGCAGCGGCCGTTCATCCCATTTCGGATGCCGCACGCCGATGACGGCGGCCTCCATCACCGCGGGATGGCCGACGGCGATGTTCTCCAAATCGATCGAGCTGATCCACTCGCCGCCGGACTTGATCACATCCTTGGAGCGGTCGGTGATCTGCAGATAGCCGTCCTCATCGATGGTCCCGACGTCTCCGGTCGGAAACCAGCCGTCTGTCGTGAGGGGTTTGCTGCCTTCGTTCTTGTAGTATTCGCGCATGACCCACGGACCCTTGACGAGCAGGTTGCCGAACGCCTTGCCGTCGCGGGGCAGCTCATTGCCGTCGCCGTCCACGATCTTCATGTCCACGCCGAATAGCGGGCGGCCTTGCTTGAGCGAGAGCTGGAACGCTTTATCGGCGGGAAGCGCGGCATGCTTCGCCTTCGGGGAATTCACCGTGCCGACCGGGCTCATCTCGGTCATGCCCCAACCATGCATCACCCGCACGCCGAAATCGTCCTGCAGCGTGCCAATGATCGCCGCCGGGCATGCGGCGCCGCCGATGGTCGTGACCTTCAGGGTCGAGAGCTTGAGCTTGTTCTGCTTCATGTAATTGATGAGGTTGAGCCACACCGTCGGCACCCCCGATGACGAATCGACGCGCTCGGTCTCGAGCAACTCATAGATACTCGCGCCATCGAGTCCCGGTCCCGGAAAAACGAGCTTCGCGCCGACAAGCGGTGCGGCGTACGGGATACCCCAGGCGTTGACGTGGAACATCGGCACGATCGGCAACACGACGCTGCACGCCGAGAAATTCTTGGCGTCCGGCAGCGAGGTCGCATAGGCGTGCAGCAGCGTCGAGCGGTGGCCGTAAAGCACGCCCTTGGGATTGCCCGTGGTACCGGAGGTGTAGCACAGAGCGGCCGCAGTGTTCTCGTCGAACTCCGGCCAGTCGAAATCATCGTTTTCGGCGGCGAGCAGTTCCTCGTAGCAAAGCAGATTGGGGATCGCAACGCTCGGCATGTGGGCGCGATCGGTCATCGCGACCCAGCCCTTGACGCTCTTGCACTCGAGAGCGAGCCGTTCGACGAGCGGCACGAAGGTCAGGTCGAAGAAGCAGTAACGATCCTCGGCATGATTGACGATGTAGGTGATCTGATCGGGAAAAAGGCGCGGATTGACGGTGTGGATCACCGCGCCCATGCCCGAGACCGCGTAGTAGAGCTCGAAGTGGCGATAGCCGTTCCACGCGAGCGTGCCGACGCGATCGCCCGCCTGCACGCCCAGACGCGCCAGCGCGCGGGCGAGGCGGCGTGCACGGACATGGGCGGCGCGATACGTGTAGCGGTGGATCGGTCCTTCGACGGTGCGCGACACGATCTCGGTGTCGCCGTGGTTCTTGTCCGCGTGACGGATCAGCGACGAAATCAGCAGCGGTTGGTTCATCATCAGGCTGAGCATGGTTCCTCCCTCCGGTGCGGGGCTAAGCCACGGCGGCTCGCCAGGCGCTTATCGCCGGCTCCTTGCACGCTATCTCACCAATGCAATATCTTACGTCGCCGCCCGGCGCTGATTCGCGGTCGCTCGCACCCCACTCGCTTCGCGAGCGGGACCTAGCTCGCTGCTCACAGCGCCACCTGGCTC
>Ga0209011_1000778_pt1 | contig 11724 bp, 13 predicted proteins | sample BlaSpr_A8_OM1_M3_FD_187986 | JGI IMG/M metagenome (GOLD analysis project Ga0209011, IMG submission 187986) | Forest soil microbial communities from Thunder Bay, Ontario, Canada - Black Spruce, Ontario site 2_A8_OM1_M3 (SPAdes) (version 2) | ecosystem: Environmental > Terrestrial > Soil > Boreal... | reverse complement strand
GATCTCAGCGACCTTGAGGCCGGCTTTTTTCGCCTTGTCCCACGAGGCGCCGCCCTTGCGCAGGCCTACGGTGACCTTGATGCCCGAATCGTTCAGGTTCTGAGCATGCGCGTGACCCTGCGAGCCATAGCCGACGATGGTCACCTTCTTGCCCTTGATCAGCGACAGATCGGCATCCTTGTCGTAATAAACCTTCATCATTTTCGTTCCCCTTATCTACCTTTGCGGATCAGACCCTGAGAATGCGCTCGCCGCGGCCGATGCCCGATGCACCGGTGCGCACTGTCTCCAGAATCACGCCCGGCTCCATCGCCTGCAGAAATGCGTCGAGCTTCGATCCCGTTCCGGTGAGCTCGATGGTGTAGCTCTTGTCGGTCACGTCGAGAATATTGCCGCGGAAAATGTCCGCAAGGCGCTTCATCTCCTCGCGGTCCTTGCCCGCGGCGCGCACCTTGACCAGCATCAATTCGCGCTCGATGTGATTGCCGTCGGTGAGATCGATCACCTTGACGACCTCGACCAGCTTGTTCAGCTGCTTGGTGATCTGCTCGACCACGTCGTCGGAGCCGACGGTCACGATCGTCATCCGCGACATGGTCGGATCTTCGGTCGGCGCCACCGTCAGCGACTCGATGTTGTAGCCGCGCGCAGAGAAGAGCCCCGAGATGCGGGACAGCGCGCCGGCCTCGTTTTCGACCAGAATCGAAAGGATATGCCTCATCGTGACCGCCTCACAGCTCTTCGGCCAGGATCATTTCCGTCAGGCCCTTGCCGGCCGCAATCATCGGAAATACGTTCTCGGTCTGATCGGTGATGAAGTCCAGGAACACCAGCCGCTCTTTCTGCTTCAGCGCGTCCTTCAACGCCGACTCGACGTCGCCCGGCTTTTCGATCTTCATGCCGAGGTGGCCATAAGCCTCGGACAGCTTCACGAAATCAGGCAATGCATCCATGTACGATTCGGCGTAGCGGTTACCGTAGAAGAACTCCTGCCACTGCCGCACCATGCCCATGTAACGGTTGTTCAGGTTCACGATCTTGATCGGCAGGTGATACTGCTTGCAGGTCGACAGCTCCTGGATGCACATCTGGATCGACGCTTCGCCGGTCACGCAGACGACTGTCGCGCCCGGATTGACCAGCTGCACGCCCATCGCGGCAGGAAGACCGAAACCCATCGTGCCGAGGCCGCCTGAATTGATCCACCGCCGCGGCTTGTCGAACTTGTAGTATTGCGCCGCCCACATCTGGTGCTGGCCGACATCCGATGTGATGAACGCGTCGCCTCCGGTCAGTTCGTAGAGCTTCTCGACCACGAACTGCGGCTTGATCAATTCGCTTTTCTTGTCGTATTTCAGGCAATCCTTGCGCTGCCACTCCTTGATCTCCCCCCACCAGACCTTGAGTGCGGCCGGATCCGGCCGGGTATTCGACGACTCGATAAGCTTGAGCATCTCGTCGAGAACCTCGCTGACGTAGCCGACGATGGGAACATCGACCTTGACCCGCTTGGAGATCGACGAGGGGTCGATGTCGATGTGGATGATGCGGCGGTCGCTGCGAAAGAAGTTCGCCGGATTGCCGATGACGCGATCGTCGAAACGCGCGCCCACCGCGATCAGCACGTCGCAATGCTGCATCGCCATGTTCGATTCGTAAGTGCCGTGCATGCCCAGCATGCCGGTGAACTGCGGATCGGTGCCGGGAAAGCCGCCGAGGCCCATGAGCGTGTTGGTGCAGGGGAAGCCCAACAGGCGCACCAGCCTTGTCAGCTGTGACGAAGCATTGTTGAGAATGACGCCGCCGCCGGCATAGACCATCGGTCGCTTGGCCTCGAGCAAAAGCTGCACCGCCTTTCGGATCTGGCCGGCATGGCCCTTGGTCACCGGGTTGTACGAACGAAGCGATACCGTCTTCGGATAGGAAAATTCCGTCGTCGCCTGGGTCACGTCCTTCGGTATGTCGACCAGCACCGGCCCGGGCCTGCCGGTGGCGGCGAGGTAAAACGCCTTCTTGATGGTCAGCGCGACGTCCTTGACGTCCTTGACCAGGAAATTGTGCTTGACGCACGGGCGGGTGATGCCCACGGTGTCGCATTCCTGGAATGCATCCTGGCCGATGGCGTGGGTCGGGACCTGGCCGCTGATGATGACCATCGGCACGGAATCCATATAGGCCGTGGCGATGCCGGTAACCGCGTTGGTCACGCCGGGGCCCGACGTCACCAATGCCACGCCGACCTTGTGCGATGAGCGCGAGTAGCCGTCCGCGGCGTGAACCGCCCCCTGTTCGTGGCGGACCAGAACGTGCTTGACCTTTTCCTGCTTGAACAGCTCGTCGTAGATGTTGAGAACGGCCCCGCCGGGATAGCCGAAGACGTACTCGACGCCTTCTTCCTGGAGGCAACGGATGATGATTTCTGCGCCCGTAAGTTGCATGAGCTCCCTTTCGGCGAAGGCAAGTGAACATGGGCTTCAACGCCTGGCTTGGAAGCCAAAGGCACTTAAGCCGCTGCAAACTGCGGGACGCGGTAGGGTAGTCGCGTCCGAACGGGCTTGGATCGGGTAGAAAGCCGCGATTGGGTCACGGCCACCCGCGTTCTCCAGGGTTTTCCACGGGCACTTGTGGCGCCGGCGGATGGAACGCGAACGACCGATGTTGCAGTGCTTCTGCCAGCAGCGTTAACCGCTGACGTTTGAACAGTAGCGTCTCGGACGGCTTTCGTCAATGTTTGTTGCAGCACACAACGGGGCGGACGGGCGTCGCCCGGCGGGTTGTGCTTATAATTCACCGAATACCTACGTTTAGCGAGACGCAACTGGCTTCGCATCAGGAAATCTCTGCGTTTTTGGCCGAAGTCGAGCGCCGCGCCTTCAAGCAGGCGATGTTTGCGGTCCGCGACGAGGATTCCGCCCTCGACGTCGTGCAGGACGCGATGCTGAAACTCACCGAAAAATACGCCGGTAAGCCCGTGGCCGAGCTGCCGATGCTGTTTCAGCGCATATTGCAGAACACGATCCACGATCATTTCCGCCGGCAGAAGGTGCGCTCCGCGTGGACCACCCTGTTCTCCTCCTTTGGCCAAAAGGACGACAAAGACGATGATTTCGACCTCCTTGAAACTTTGCCGGCAAAATCGGACTCGAACCGGACGACCGACCCTGCCCGGCAGGTCGAGCAGGGCCAGATCGTCGGACTCATCGAGCAGGCTCTGGCCCGGTTGCCGGCGCGTCAACGTGAAGCCTTTCTGTTACGTTACTGGGAAGAACTCGATGTGGCCGAAGCCGCAGCCGCGATGGGCTGTTCCGAGGGCAGCGTGAAAACGCATTGCTCGCGCGCAGTTCATGCGCTGGCCGAAATGCTCAAGGCCAAAGGGATTTCGCTATGAACCAGACCGAAACCGCAAAAAAAATAACGACTTATCTGGACAAAGGAACGGCCCAGTTGAAGGCCGGGACGGCGTACAAGCTGCAGGCCGCACGTCAGGCGGCGCTGGACGCCATGCGACTGCCACAGCACTCCTCCGAGCTTGCGCTGGCCGACAGCCGGGGTGGGTCGCATAGCGGCGGCAGGCCGCTGCTCAGCGACGCGCGGCTGTGGATCGGCATGCTGCTCCTCGTCGGCGGCGTTCTCTTTTTCCAAAACTGGCAGATCGCGCAGCAAACGCGCGATATCGAGGAAACCGATGCGGCGCTGCTGACCTCAGAGTTGCCGATCGAAGCGTATCTGGACCGGGGATTCCAGAATTGGCTCAAACAACCCCAACCCTGACGGCGCGCCTGCTCATTCTGGGTCTGGTCCTCGCGACGAGTGTTTTCAGCGGCCTTGCCGCATCCGGGCCTCTAGTCGCGCGCCCGTCGAATTGGGCCGACCTTACGCCGAACGAGAAGCAGGTGCTCGCTCCGCTCGCACCGGAATGGGACAAGCTCGACACCCAGCGCAAGCAGAAGTGGCTGGGCATCGTTCAGCGCTATCCAAACATGCCGCCCGATCAGCAGCAGCGCATACAGGAGCAAATGGGCGCTTGGGCTCGCCTGACGCCGGACGAGCGCCGCGCGGCCAGGGCACAATTCAAGACCCTGAAGCAACTGCCGCCCGAGCAACGGCAGGAAGTCCAGCAGAAGTGGCAGGAATATCAGCAATTGCCGCCGGAAAAGAAGCAGGAGCTGGCACGCCCGGTCGCGCCCGCGCCTCCCACCCCTCCCGGTAAGGCGACGCCGGCAACATCGCCGGCGAAGCCCTAGTCACCCTCACCCGGTGTTCCCCTGCTTCGCGACGCGCGCCTTCCTGTGGCGGGCGTGAAAGAGCGTGCCGGCGGCGTACGGCGTCTCGCCGCGTCCCTGTATGAGGGCTTGCTGCTGGCGGCCCTTGCTCTGGTCGTCGGGTTCGCTTTGCTGCCGGTGTTGAGCGCCGCGCCCGCGCTGCCCGCTGACGAACGCGCGCTACCGCTCCTGACTCCGGCGGCGCAGGCGATTTCGTTCGGATGCCTGTTCGCTTTCCTTGGCGCCTATTGCGTCTGGGGCTGGAGCGGCGGGCGGCGGACGCTGCCCATGAAAACCTGGCGCCTTGCCATAGAGGCGGCAGAAGGAGCTCCTGTCAGCCCGTCCAGGGCGGCCCTGCGCTATGCCGCGTGGTGGATCGGGCCCGCCCTTGCCATCGGCGCTTACGTCGGCTTGCGGCCGCTGGGACATGGTCGCTGGGCCTTGGCACTGCTCGCGCTCAACTACGCGTGGCTGCTGGTGAATGCCGATCGGCAGTTCCTGCACGATCGCGTCGCGGGCACCCGAATGGTCGTCGCCGGCCAGTGAACTAAGGGCTGGCGGCAGGCTGGACGGCCCGATAGCGCGCGACGCTGGCCAGAATCTCGGCCTTGGCCTCCTCGGCCCCCACCCAGGTCGAAACCCGAACCCACTTGCCCGGTTCGAGGTCCTTGTAGTGCTCGAAAAAATGCGCGATTTGCCGCGTGGTGATCTCTGGCAGGTCGCGCGGCGACTGGATCGCGCGATACAGTCCCGTGAGCTTGTCCGTCGGCACCGCGAGGATCTTGGCGTCTCCACCCGCCTCGTCGTCCATTTTCAGCATGCCGATCGGCCGGCAGCGGACGACGACGCCGGTAATGAGCGGCATCGGCGAGAGGACCAGCACGTCCGACGGATCGCCATCGTCGGAAAGCGTCCGCGGAATGTAGCCGTAGTTGCACGGGTAGTGCATGGCAGTGGACATGAAGCGGTCGACGAAGACCGCCCCGGTCTCCTTGTCGACTTCATACTTGATCGGATCGCCGCGCATCGGGATCTCGATGATCACGTTGCAATCATTGGGAACGTCGTTGCCGGCAGGAACGCGATCGAGATTCATCGAAAAGCGAAGGCGGGGAATCGAGCCGGGATTATAGCGGCCGCCTGCCGGCGCAGCGCTGCCGTATCATCGGACCTTTGCTTCCAAAGCTCACATTCATGATCTACAGCCTGGGCGCTCGACAGGTCCAATTACGCGGCACCGGTCATTACATTGCGCCGAGCGCGGTCGTTGTCGGCAGCGTCATTCTCGAGCAACAGGTCTCGGTGTGGTTCAACGTGGTCATCCGCGGCGACAACGAAGACATCGTGCTGGGACGGCGTTGCAACATTCAGGACGGCTCGGTGCTCCACACCGATGAGGGCGTGCCGCTCTCCGTGGGGGCCTCCGTCAGCGTCGGCCATCTCGCGATGCTGCACGGTTGCGTCATCGGCGAGGGCTCGCTGATCGGCATCAAGGCGGTAATCCTGAACGGCGCGGTAATTGGCAAGGAATGCCTGATCGGCGCCAATACGCTCGTTCCCGAAGGCAAGATAATTCCCGACCGGTCGCTGGTGATCGGTTCGCCGGGCAAGGTGGTTCGCAGCCTGACCCCCGATGAGGTCGCGCGTTTACGCTGGATCGCCGACCACTACGTGGAGAACGCCGAGCGCTATCGACGCGAGCTCACGAGCGCTTGATGGCCGGGCAAGCCGGGAAGCGAATCCAGGCGGCGCCCTCGCCGCATCCAACAGGCATGGCCCAGATGCGCAATCCCCCGTGAAGACCTTCGTGATCGTGATCGTCGGCGTCATCATCGCGACCCTGGCCGCGGTTGCGACACTGGCGACGACCAGGCGCCACGCGCCGGTGGGCGAATCGCAACGGGAAACGCGCGTGCTGACCGGCTTCAGCCGGATCGAAGTCGTCGGCATGGCGGAGGTTCGTCTGCGCCAGGGCGCGACCGAGGGCGCAACCGTAGAGGCCACGGGTCGGCTCCTGCCCAGGATTCGCACCGAGGTCCGCGACCGGACGCTGTTCATCGACGTCGCCCAGGAGCGGCAATGGTCGGACTGGATGCACTGGTCCGGCCCCCGGCGGACCCCTCGCGTCACGGTGGACTTCATCAAGCTCGAGCGCTTGGAATCCGCGGGAGCCGTCAAGATCGCGGCGGAGAGCATTCGCGCCGATGAGCTCCGGCTCGACTTTTCCGGTGCATCGTCGGTCAAGATAGCGAATCTTGAGGCGTCCGGGCTGCGCCTGGAAGGGTCCGGCGCGACCAAGGTGGAGCTCGCGGGCAAAGTCGGCACGCAATTCGTGGATTTGTCCGGCGCGGGATCGTACTCGGCGACCGGCCTGGAAAGCGACCGGGCGGAGGTGCACGTGAGCGGCGCGGGCAAGGCTTTCGTCAACGCCAGAACATCGCTCGCGGTCGAAATCTCCGGCGCAGGCTTGGTGGAATACCTCGGCGATCCTAAGCTCGAGCAGGACATCAGCGGCGTCGGCAAGGTGCGGCGACGGCGAGGGTAACTCGGCCAATCTCCGCCAAATCGGTGCTGCCGGTCGGTTTGCGCACAGGTCGGCCGTCAGTGGAACACCACCTTGGCACCATCCGGAATGGCGTCGGCCCTGAACAGCAGCGGCAAGCCGGTGTCCGGATCCCGATCCGCCTGTGCGGCGGCAACAACCCGAACGTCGGTCACCCGACAATCACGCAGGAGATCGAGCAACATCGTGGCGACGTCTCCCGCGCGATCCGGTGGAAACAACGGGCAGCGGAAGCCTTCGGCCTGTCGCGGGTCGAATGGACTCGACAGCGAGAGCCTCAGCTCACCGCCTCCGGGAGCGGCGGCGCATCGATGCGCGCTGATGACCGCGGACGGCTCGCCGACGCGTGCGCGAAAACGCCGAATCGCGTTGCTCGCGAAAAGCTGAGCGCCGACCTCGCGCTGGGCGGCTCGTCCATTCTGAAGAGCGAGCAGCGGGTCTTGCGGCGGGCGCGGCAGCGCCAGCACCGAGAGGCCCGTGGTGGCGAGTTGGCGCGACAATTCCTGCGCCAGCGGCATGATCCATTCGCCTCCCCCTTTGTCGGAGAACAAATTCATACCGGATGCGCCAATCGCGGTTCCGATCAGGAAGCGCAGGTGAACGCTTTCCTGATTGGGATGGATCATCATCGGCGTCGGCCGCACTTCGCGTGCAACCGAGCCGTCGCTTGGCGACAGCTTCTGCCATGCAAGCAGCGTCGGCAGGCGCGGAATATCGAGTGCGTCGGCGGCAACCAGCGGCGCGGCGAGCGCGAAGCTCAGGTTGCCGCCGAGCACATGATGCTCGCGCAATAGAGTCGCCACCCGCTCGGCGTTATCGAGCACCCCGGCGAGAACGCCACCGAGCGCGCTCGCGGCTGGCTCCGAAGCGTTCGACGTCGCGCCGGCGACAACGGCAATCGGCAGCGCAAAGAGCGTCGCAACGACTCTGTCCCCTTCCCGCGCCGACGCCGCGCGCCATGCGTCGATCAGGCTGCGCCACAGGTGGCGCGCGACGGCCGCCGATGGCGCCGCAGGCAAAAGATCCGCAAGCCACACTGCGTCGTCTGCATGCAGATGCCTCGCGAGCGCGCTGACGAGCGTGCGGTCGATTTCGTCGGCGCGCGATGCGCTCGACGCCGCAAGGCTCGACTCCGCCAGGCGAATCAGCGACTCCTGCGCGGAGCCGGTCGGTGCGGAATAAGCTCTCGGGTCGGCGATATCGATAAACACGCGATCGATTGTCGCATGGCTCACGCACCCGACAAAACGTGACAGCACCGTCGCCTCGGATAGAATGAGCGCATCGCACGCACGGGAGATCCGCCATGTATCGGAACATTCTTGTTGCCACCGACGGTTCGCGGCTTTCGGCCAAGGCAATCGCTCATGCGATTGCGCTCGCGCGTGCGCTTGGCGCGAAGCTGACGGCCTTCTATGCCTCGCCCGATTACCCGTTACCCGCCTACGCGGAGGGGGTCATGTACGACCCGGTATCGCCCAAGGAATACGCCGCAATGTGCAAGAAGGAGGCCGACCGAATTCTGAGCGCTGTCGGCGCCAAGGCCAAATCCGCGGGCGTCCAATTCACCGCGGTGCAGGCCATCGCGGCGGCGCCGTGGGAAGCAATCCTGGCCGCCGCAAAAAAGGAGAAATGCGACGCGATCGTGATGGCGTCGCATGGCCGCCGCGGCGTGTCGGCGCTTCTCCTCGGCAGCGAAACTCAAAAGGTACTGACTCATTCCAAGCTGCCGGTGATCGTCGTGCGCTGAAACTGCATCCGCAAAAGCCGAAACCTATCCGCGATCGAGCGGAACGCGACGCTCTTGCGCCAGGCATGAGGCGATCGTTTCACGTAAAATGCGCGCTTTGCAGATGATGATTCGTTCATGCGCGTATCGCAGTATTTCCTGACAACGCTTAAGGAAGCGCCGGCCGAGGCCGAGCTCGCCAGCCATCGCCTGATGCTGCGCTCCGGCATGATCAGGCGGCTCGCCGCGGGCATTTATACGTGGCTCCCCCTGGGATTGCGCGTGTTGCGAAAAGTCGAGGCGGTCGTGCGGGCGGAGATGAATGCGGCAGGAGCGATCGAGCTTCTGATGCCGGTCGTGCAGCCTGCCGAGCTTTGGCAGGAATCCGGACGCTGGGACAAGTACGGTCCGGAGCTGCTGCGGCTTAAAGATCGTCACCAACGCGACTTCATCGTTCAGCCTACGTCGGAAGAGGTCATCACCGACATTGCACGCAAGGAGATCAAGAGCTACAAGCAGCTTCCGCTCAACCTCTATCATATCCAGACCAAGTTCCGCGATGAAGTGCGGCCGCGCTTCGGCGTGATGCGCTCGCGCGAGTTCATCATGAAGGACGCGTACTCGTTCGACGTCGACAAGGAAGCGATGCTCAAGTCGTACCAGATCATGTACGACGCGTATGCACGAATCTTCACCCGCTTGGGCTTGAGCTTCCGGGCGGTTGCCGCGGACAACGGGCCGATCGGCGGCTTCGCATCGCACGAGTTTCAGGTGCTCGCGGAATCCGGCGAGGACGCCATCGCATGGTGCAAGGCCTCCGACTACGCGGCAAACGTCGAGTTGGCGGAGGCAGTCGCGCCGCACGCGCACCGCGCCGCGCCCGCCGAGCTCATGCAGAAAGTCGCCACGCCCGGCCTGGCGACTTGCGAACAGGTTGCGCACCTGCTGCATCTGCCGCTTGGGCGCACGGTGAAATGCATCATGCTCAACGCCGGCGGCAAGGTGCACATGCTGCTCATTCGCGGCGACCATAGCTTGAACGAAGTCAAAGCCGGCAAGGTACCCGGGCTTGCCGGCTTTCGCTGGGCTAGCGACAGCGAGATCGTTGCCGCCACCGGTTGCTCGCCCGGGTATCTCGGGCCGGTCGGCATCGATTCCGCCATGCCCTTGATCGTCGACAGAACGGTCGCGGTGATGAGCGATTTCATCTGCGGCGCCAACGAAGCGGATTATCACTTGCGTGGCGTCAATTTCGGCCGCGACTGTCGCGAGCCGGACATCGTGGCCGACATCCGCAACGTGGTGCCCGGCGACCCGTCGCCCGATGGCAAGGGCACGCTGGAGATCGTTCGCGGTATCGAAGTGGGCCACGTTTTCGCTCTGGGAAACGTCTATTCGAAAGCGATGGGCGCGAGCTTCCTCGACGCCGACGGTCAATCGCAGAACCTGGAAATGGGTTGCTACGGCATTGGCATTACTCGCATCGTCGCTGCGGCCATCGAGCAGAATTTCGACGATCGCGGCATCATCTGGCCGGCGCCGCTTGCGCCCTTCGCCGTTGCCATCGCGCCCATTGCATTTGATCGCAACGAAGCGGTGCGCAGCGCCTCGATCGCGCTTTACGACGAGCTGAGCGCGGCCGGCCTCGAGGTCCTGCTCGACGATCGCGGGGAGCGTCCGGGGGTCATGTTCGCCGATCTCGAATTGATCGGAATCCCACACCGCATCACCGTTGGCGAGCGGGGACTGAAGGAAGGCAAGGTTGAATACCAGTCGCGGCGCGATAGCGCGACGACCGCGATCCCCATCTCTGAAATCGCAGCGCTGGTCTGTGCCAAACTGCAGAGTTGACGCGATGAACGAGACACTTTCGATGCGGAGAATCCTGAGCCTGATGGGCGCGATCGCGCTCGTGCTCGTTTCCCTGCCAGCGCGCGCGGGAAATCAGGTCGAGGAGGCGCTCGCGTCCAACGTCCAGAATTCGCTGCATCGCTCGGTCAGCGACTATCCTGCGCCTCGCCTCGTCTTCCCCACCGACGTCGAAGGGTGGGCGTGGCTGGCCGACATGTCGTCGCGTCTGGCGTCGAAAATGCCGGACTGGCCCACACGGCGCGACTTCCTGATCACCGTTCAATACGAGGCGACCCGCGCCGGGCTCGACCCTCAGCTCGTGCTCGGGCTCATCCAACACGAAAGCAACTTTCGCAAATACGCCGTCTCCAGCGCCGGCGCGCGCGGCTTCATGCAGGTCATGCCGTTCTGGGTGCGGCAGATCGGCAACAGCGGCCACGATCTGTTTACGCTGCGCACCAATCTCCGCTACGGCTGCACTATCCTTCGCTATTACCTCGAGATCGAGCAGGGCGATCTTTACCGTGCGCTCGGCCGCTATAACGGCAGTCTCGGACGCGGCGAGTACCCCAATGCGGTGCTCGCGTCGATGAACCGCTACTGGCGCTGGACGCCTGCTCTTCCGGCAGTAGCCGCGTCGAGCCGGGTCACGGCGGAATCAAAACCCTGAATTGAGCGTCGAGCTGCGCTATCGCGGCCGGTTCGCGCCGTCTCCGACCGGCCCGCTGCATTTCGGTTCGCTAGTTGCGGCGATGGCGAGCTGGTGCGATGCGGTCGCATCCAAAGGCGATTGGCTGGTGCGCATCGAGGACGTCGACCAGACGCGCAGCCGTCCCGGTGCAAGCGACGCCATTCTCGCCACGCTCGACACGTACGGCTTCGAGTGGGATGGCCCCGTTGTGCGACAAAGCGAGCGCGGCGCGCTGTACGCGGCGGCGCTGGACGATTTGATTCGCCGTCGCAGCGCGTTCGCTTGCGCGTGCACACGCAGGGAGCTGGAACTTGCGGCACCGGGCAAGAGCGGCGAGCGGATCTATCCTGGCACGTGTCGGCACGGCCTACCGGAAGGTCGCGAAGGCCGCTCCTGGCGCGTCGCGGTCGCCGATGAAATCGTGCGCTTTGATGACCGCTTGCAAGGCATGCAGGAACAGCAGCTGACGCGCGATGTGGGCGACTTCGTGCTCAAGCGCGCCGACGGACTTTTCGCCTACCAGCTCGCCGTCGTCGTCGACGACAGCTTGCAAGGCATCACCCACGTGGTGCGCGGTGCGGACCTTCTGCGATCGACCCCTCGCCAGATCTGGCTGCAGCGGCTATTA
>Ga0209011_1000777_pt1 | contig 11727 bp, 9 predicted proteins | sample BlaSpr_A8_OM1_M3_FD_187986 | JGI IMG/M metagenome (GOLD analysis project Ga0209011, IMG submission 187986) | Forest soil microbial communities from Thunder Bay, Ontario, Canada - Black Spruce, Ontario site 2_A8_OM1_M3 (SPAdes) (version 2) | ecosystem: Environmental > Terrestrial > Soil > Boreal... | reverse complement strand
AGTCTGTGCTCGTCAAACATCAACTGCTGATTCTCAATCGTTCGCGGAAGCGGGCACCCCATCTGCTCGCATTTGATCGGATCGCCGCTGGTTTGTGCGCACTTCTCATGCGCCCGGCGCGCATCATCCGTTCCGGAATCGTATTGCAACCTTCAACGCTCATGAACCTCCACCACGCCCTGAAGACACGAAAATACCGCCTCCTGTTCTCGCCCCAACGGAGGCGCAAACCCGGGCCCAAAGGACCCAGCAAGGAACTGATGGAAGCAGTTCTCCAGCTGAAGCAACGTAATCCCCACTGGGGCTGTCCGCGAATCGCGCAACAGATCGCCTTAGCGTTCCACATTCAAATCGACAAAGACATGGTTCGAAGGATTCTCGCCGATCACCATCGCCCGGGACAGGACTCCGGTGGTCCCTCCTGGCTGACTTTCCTGGGCCACATGAAGGACAGCCTCTGGAGTATGGATCTGTTCAGGTGCGAGTCGGCAACCTTGCGGACCCACTGGGTCCTGGTGGTCATGGATCAATACACGCGCCGGATCATTGGCTTCGGCGTCCATGCCGGAACGGTCGATGGTGTCGCACTTTGTCGGATGTTCAACCGTGCCATTCGATGGCAATGCTGGATGCCGAAGTACCTCAGCTCCGACAACGATCCGCTCTATAGGTTCCACCAATGGCAAGCCAATCTGCGGATACGAGAGGTGTCGCGGCCACGCCGAGTCCAGCGCCGGACGCTACTAGATCAACTTCCTTGATCACGGTTTGAGTCGCAGTGTCGATGACGGATACGACATTGCAAGGCGGTCCCGAGCACACGTGCGTCTTATAGACAAGAGTTCCGTCTGGCGTGATTGTCAGGTACTCGGGCGCGGTCTGTACCGGAATGGTAGTCAACACAGTATTCGTGAACGTGTCCACGAGAAGACATTGAGCCCGTGGTCAAGGTACAAGAACATTCCGTCTGGCGTGATCGCCAAGCCATACAGGCCCGCCGCCCCAGGCAACTCCGCGGTCGCTATCACCATATTGGTACTTGCGTCGATCACTCTGATGCATTCAGAGCTGAATTGGCAGCCCAAATCAGGCGTTGTATTTCAGAACCGTGGCTCCCCAAAACTTGGAGCTCTGTCCCGATTCCTGTAGAAAAGTAGAAGGCGTATTCTCCTGAGAAGTCATTAAAGGAGAAAGCCCGGAATCTCTTAACGGGAGATTCAGGGTACAGGAGGATACGCCATGACGAAGACTAGCACTGAGAGAGAAGTGGGCCAAGAGGGTTCCCTACGAGAGGGGTTGGAGGAGTCGATTCGAGAGCGGGTGCGGGAAATCATCGAGATGGTGCTGGAGCAAGAAGTGGAAACGGCGTTAGGTGCGCCGCGGAGCCAGCGAGTGGCGGAGCGAGTTGGCTACCGGCATGGATCGAAGCCACGGAAGCTGACCCTGCGGACGGGCACCGTGCAGCTAGATGTGCCGCGGGCGCGGTTGGCGGAGGTCGATGGCCGGGAACGCGAGTGGCACAGTCGGCTGGTGCCGCGGTACCGGAGGAGCAGCCGGGAGGTGGAGCAGAGCGTTCTGGGAGTGTATCTGTCGGGGTCGAACACGCGACGGATTCGCGGGGCGCTGGAACCGCTGCTGACCGGCGCGGCATTGAGTAAGAGCGCGGTGTCGCGGCTGGTGCTGCGGCTGGAAGAAAGCTACCGCAGCTGGCAGCAGCGGGACCTGGCGCAAGAGCAGATCGTGTATCTGTACCTGGATGCGATTTATCCGAAGGTGCGCAGCGGGGGGAAAGTGGTTTCGCTACCCGTGCTGGTGGCGCTGGGGGTGCGGGAGAACGGGGAGAAAGTGCTGCTGAGCCTGATGACCACGGGAGCGGAATCGGCCGATGGCTGGCAGTTGTTGCTCGACGATCTGGCGGCGCGGAAGATGGGCCGTCCCCGGCTGGTGATCAGCGACGGCAACCCGGGATTGGCGGCGGCGCTGGATCGGCAGTGGCCCGGCCTAGCGCATCAGCGTTGCACGGTGCACAAGCTGCGCAACTTGCTGGCGAAAGCGCCGAAACACACGCACGAAGCGGTGCGCGAAGAGTATCACCGCATCGTGTACGCAGAGACTCTGGAAGGCGCTCGGAAAGCTCGCGAAGCGTTCCTGCTGAAATGGAAGAAGCAGTGTCCGGGTGTAGCGGCCTCGCTGGAGGAAGCGGGTGAAAACCTGCTGACGTTCTATCGGTTTTCGGAAAGCCAGTGGCGGTCGCTGCGCACCACCAATGCCATCGAGCGGATGCAGCTGGAGTTCCGCAGGAGAGTGAAAACGCAGGCCGCGCTGCCTAACGAAGGCGCCGTGCTGCGCGTATTCTTTGGTCTCTGGATCAGCGGACAGATGAAGCTGCACCGTATCAGCGGCTACCGCGACATCGGAGGAAAAGAAAAGGCTGCTGCTTAAAAAAAGAATTTCATGACTTCACAGGCAAAATGCGCTATTCACTTTTCTACAGGTTCCGGGACACTACCAAACTTGGGGCGTGGAGGTGTAAAATGTCGGCGAAGTACCATTTCGCCATAAACAAATACGGAAAACGAGTACGGAGAGAAAGTCTTTAGAAGCTGGTCTGTGGTCAGTTTTTCTCGTGGCAAAAACTTCGGGCAGCCAAGAACGCAGCTCCCCCAGCGAGATTATTTTTGACGCGTGTTCAGCTTGTCGATTGCGCGCTTCAACTCTTCAAGTTTTTGACCAGCCTCGCCGAGTTTGCCTTCTGCCGTCAGGCGCTGGTAGTCAGCGAGGTCCTTGGCGGCTTCCGCGATGAGCGCATTGCGATCCGGGGTGGGCTGGGGCGAGTGAGTGGTGGATGCCGGTGCGCGTCGCGCCGACTCCGTGGGCAGTGCCGCTGCGCTCAACGACGAGGCCGCTCCTCCAAACAGGGCTGCCATCGCCGACTCGAAGGTTGGTCCGTACGCGAGTCGATCTTGCACGGCGAGCACGACCAGACGTAACTCCGGCATCGGACTGCGCTCGGCCTGCAGGTAAATCGGCTCCGCATACAACAGCGCGCGCCCGGTCGGAATCACGAGGAGGGCACCGCGCCGCACGTGTGAGCCTTGCTGGTTCCACAGCGTCAATTGTCCGGACAACTGCGCGTTCTGATCGATTCGCGCCTCGATTTGCAGTGGTCCGTCGACCAGCTTCGTTTTGGGAAAGTTGTAGACCACTGACCTGCCGTATTGTGTGCCGTCGCTACGCCCGGCAATCCAACCAATCAGATTATTCCGGTTCGCCGGCGTGAATGGCAGAATCTCTACGAACTCCACGCCGGCTTCGCCCGGCAGTTTCATCAGCACGAAGTTCGGCTGCATCGTCTGTGTCGCCTGTTGCCCTCCTTCGCTCATACCGACTTCGGTAGCGACGGTCCACAGATCGTCACGGTTGTAGAACGCTCCCGGATCTGTCATGTGATACAGCCCGTACACTTCCGCTTGCAGTTTGAGCAACAACTCGGGGTAGCGCACGTGCTTACGCAATCCAGGCGGCATTATGGCCGCATCCTTGAACAAATTCGGAAAGATGCGGCGGTAGGCGGCGATGATGGGGTCCTCGGTGTCAAACACGTAAAACGTTGTCGCACCACTGTAGGCGTCGATTACGACCTTAACGCTGTTCCGCATATAGTTAATAAGATCGCGGCCGAGACGGTAATGGCTCGCGTACGGATAGCTATCGGAAACTGTGAACGCATCCATGATCCACGACAGCCGACCGTCGTCGCCGAGTACGATGTAAGGATCCGGATCGTAGGTGAGAAACGGCGCTAGTGCCGATACTCGATCTCGCACGTTACGCCGCATCAACAGCCGGCTATCTTTGTTAACGTCATCGCTGAACGGCAGCTTCGCGAGGTCACCGCGGTCGAGCGCGATGATGATACGGCGCAGAAAACCGCCGAGCACGATACCACCGTTGCCCTCGTAAGACGTTAGGCTGTTGGTCTGGCCTTGCGGGTAGTTGAATTCCTTCTGCCGTGTCTTCACGTAGACGTCGGTGTTGGTCAGCTCGCCGAAATAGACCTCCGGGCGCGTCACGGCTAGACCACGCACCGTGCTCTCAACGGGCATGTTGCTCAAAATCAGCGTGGGCAGTCCTTCCGGCGTGAACCCATTGACTGGGTTCATCGTAATTCCGTAACCGTGGGTGTAGATCAGCTTCTCGTTAATCCAGTTGCGGCTGCTATCGGGGAGCTTGGCGACGTTCAACTCGCGCGTTGCGAGCATCACTTGGCGAGTCACGCCGTCGATTCCATAGCGATCAATGTCGATGTCGGGAAAGTCGTAGTAGGTGCGGATTTCCTGAATCTGACGCAGCGTGTCCTGGAGAGCGCGCCAGTCCCACAGCCGGATATTCTGAAGCGTGGCCTGATTATTCGACGGGTCGGCCGCGGCGACGTCTGTCTCAGCGGGAAACTCGCGTTGTGAAACTCGGTCCAATCCATAGGCCTGCCGCGTGAGGGCGATATTGTGGGCAATATAGGGCTGCTCGCGAACCAGCTCGTTTGGTTTCACGATGAAGCTGCTGACGTACCAGCCGACTACTTGAAGAGCGACATAACACACCGCAGTCGGGAGAATCGCCGCCGCAATCCAGAGCCCGCGTGGCACCCTCACGGCGTTGACAGCCGCGATCACCGCGCCCAGAACGAGCGCCGCGCAGACAACGAGCATCCCTGTGAGCGTGACGTGCGCGTCAGAGTAGGTCACACCCGCGAAAATCGTATGACCATCGAACAGTCGCTCGAATCGACCGAGGTACACACGCATCGCAACGACCAGTAACAGGACCGCAAACGTGATGGAGAGCCCATGCCAGGGCAATGTGACGTAGCTTTTGCGACGCCCGGCGAACGCACGAGTTCCGCCAGTAATGAGGATGAAAAAAACAGCGAGCGCACAAGTCATCACGGCCAGCGTAAATAGCCAGCCGACGAGGAGTTGCCATGCAGACAGGGTGAAGAGGAAGAAGTTCAGCGGCCTGCCAAAGATCGGGTCCACGAAGCCGGCACCGGTGCCCGGTGCGTACCAGAAGAGCGCGATCGTCGGCCACTCCAGCATCATGCTGGCGCCGGTTACAGCGGCAATGGTGAGCGAAAGGCCGAGTGCGATGAGGCGCAGGACAGGCTCAACCGGCAACTTCACCGCCTGTCCGCCGATGAAAATCGTGTGACCGCTCGGCAGATCTGGCAGATGCGCTCGCTTCAGAACCAGAAACGATCCGTACAGAATGAGAAATGTGGCCGCCGCGAAAGCCGTAAAGATCCCCCACTGGAGACCCAGCGTTTTCCACAACACGTCCCGGTAGCCGAGCGACTCGAACCAGAGGACGTCCATGTAATATGACAACGCGGTCCGACCGCCGAAGAAGATCCCGGCAAGGACGACAAGAATGAGAAGGAGGCGGCGACGACGCCGCGTCGGATGCATCCGCGGCCAGTCAATGGACTCCGGCATTCCTCCACCCCGTTCTTACCAGCATTTCTGTTATCAGAGGTCCAAGCGAAGATATCATACAGTGCTTCAAGAAGATGACTGCGTTGGGATTTCCGAGCGTCGAGCCAGGTGGACAGCATTAGATTGTGGAAGAGTAGCCGACTGGATAGCTTCCGGGTTGCCGACTCGTCCGGAATCGTCCCATCCGCTGCAACGCCCTTTCTTTGGACTATAATAGCGCGCGAATGGGTCTAACCTCTGGCACGAAACTCGGGCCGTACGAAATCATCGCGCCGCTGGGTGCGGGCGGGATGGGTGAGGTGTATCGCGCGCGCGATACGCGTCTCGAACGCACGGTGGCGATCAAGATTTTACCGGAGCATCTGAACGACGCGCAGGCGCGGCAGCGCTTTGAGCGCGAGGCCAAAGCAATCTCCAGCCTGAATCATCCGCACATTTGCACGTTGTACGATGTGGGCTCGCAGGACGGGACCGAATATTTAGTGATGGAATGCCTGGAAGGGGAAACGCTTGCGGACCGGCTGCAGACGGGTGCGCTGCCGGTGGAACAGGCGCTGAAGATTGGGATCGAAGTGTGCGAGGCGCTGGACAAGGCGCACCGGCAAGGGATCGTGCATCGCGATCTGAAGCCGGGCAATATCATGCTGACGAAATCGGGCGTGAAGCTGCTGGACTTCGGATTGGCGAAGGCCATCGATTCCGCGTCCGCATCGGGATTAACGCTTTCGCTGACCAGCCCGCCGCCGAACAAGCCGGTTACGGCCGCAGGGACCGTGGTCGGGACGTTCCAGTACATGTCGCCGGAACAGATTGAAGGCAAGGGGGCGGATGCGCGCTCGGACATTTTCGCGCTTGGCGCGGTGCTGTATGAGATGGCCACGGGCAAGCGCGCGTTTGAAGGGAAATCGCAAGCCAGCATCGTGGCCGCGATTCTGGCGTCGGAGCCAAAGCCAATTTCGATGTTGCAGCCGATGTCGCCTCCGGCGCTGGACCGAGTGGTGAAGATCTGCCTGGCGAAAGATCCGGACGAGCGCTGGCAGACCGCGCACGACGTGAAGCTGCAGCTGCAATGGATTGCCGAGGGAGGATCGCAAGCGGGTGTCCCCGCTCCTGTGGTCTCGCATCGGAAGTTGCGCGAGCGGCTGGCCTGGGCCGCAGCAGGCGTCTTCGCTCTGTCAACAAATCGTGGCAAAACGGCTGCTAAAAGCTGATAAAAAAGGAGTAAGTAGGTTGTCGCCGTTCGTCACAACTTGCTGACTTTCCCTCGCGCGCACGCTCCGGCAAGTTCTGATTAAAGTGGTCAACAGCCTTCTAAGCAGAATGCCGCAGGTTCGAGTCCTGCCGGGCGCGCCATCTCATTGAACTGAAAAGAGTAAGAAGGATCGCTCTTCACCGTTGACCTTCTGCTCAGAAAGCAGATGCTCATAATTGACTAGAACGGAATTAAGGAGGCGCATGGCACTGGATTGGACAAAATGTGCGGCAGTAGAAAGTGTGCCCGGAAAAGTCAGCGGGGCGTGGGTTTTTCGTGGAACCCGCCTGCCCGTGGCTACAATCTTTGAAAACCTAGAGGATGGCCTGAGCATCGAGGAAATCATGGAACAGTTCGACGTGACGCGGGAACAGGTCACCGCGGTACTGGACTTTGCAGCACGGAGTCTGGAAGCTCCGATTCGCCGTTAATGCTCATTCTCTTTGACCACGGAACGCCCAGAGGTATTTCCCGCGCCCTGCAAGGCCATATCGTTAAAGAAGCAAGATCACAAGGGTGGGACACATTGAGCAACGGCGACTTGCTGAAAGCGGCCGAGGAAGCTGGGTTTGAAGTGCTTCTCACAACCGACACAAATCTGCCTCACCAGCAAAATCTGAAGGGCCGCAAATTGGCGATCGTGATTCTCAGCAAAAACAGATGGAGCCTGGTGCGTCCTATGATGCAACAGATTGTCCGCATTTGAACTTTACCGCTACGACGCACATCACGGATTCATGAACGCGCGTTGAGGGCGTGTCTATGACGCCGGGTCCTCCGAAGCCGCATGGGAGAGAACCTTTATGTTCCTGGCCAGGGTACTGTCGCCAGCGGCCTAGGCACCTGAGCTTCTCAAACCAGGCGAAGCTCTCCTGGATGTCCGAGACGTTGAGGATTGGCGCGAGGCGTTTCGCGAGCATCTGAATCCACCGAATGTCGGCGAGCAGCCATTACTTCAGGCCGACGAACGCCAGAATACTAAGGCGGAATCTCCGATTTGACTAGCGGCTAGCAGCTCGGTAAGAGCGGATAGGGGCACGGTGCGTTAGTGCGGCATCTAATGCCGCCGATGGGTTCACGACGGCGAGCACGATCGACTTAAAGCGGAATCGCGCTATCCTTATAGAAAAAAACTGATTATTTTTTAGTACATCAGAGAATTCTAATAGATGGCGGTGTGACTCTTTTAGGACAGCTTTGCCGACCGTTTTAGTGAGACATTAGTGCAATTGATAACCACACCATTGAACAAATGTTGTAACCGAGATTGTTAGCGACACCGGTCAACAAGATTGATGAACCAGAGTGGTGAGCGAGGGAGGATATAATGATCAAAACTGTAGAGTCTGCGAGCGCTTCCAATGGAAGCGGCGGTGCTGTCTCTATTGAGAGTGTGGCGGACATTCTCGAACGTGAACTCCAAGCTGTGATTGAGGATTGGCTTTTTCGAGTCGAGCAGGAGCCAGACCTAACGTGTATCCCGCTGAACTTTGAAGAGCGCACCGGCCATCTTCCTCACCTTTTGCATGATGTGATTGCGCGGTTGCGTCTGGACGCAGGGACGAAAGCTCCGATTTCGGAGGCTGCGGCCGTCCACGGGGATTTGCGGCGTAAACAAGGCTACACGGTAGCGATGGCGGTAGAGGAGTCTCGTTTACTGCAGGTCAGTATTTTTACGTCGCTGCACAAGAACGTGAAGCATTTGGAATTCAGCACGCTACTTCCCAATGTGGTGACGATCGCGGACGAGGTGGATGCGCAATTGAAGCAGCAGATGCTGCGCTTCATGGCGGCGGATGCCACGAAGTTGGCCAAGGGCAAGTAACACCTTTTGGTGGACTAAGCCAGATGCCAAGCCTAGGGCTTAGAACTGCGAAACAAACGACCATGAAGGAATAGCAACGAGTGTGTTCTGCTAACCGAGGCTCTGGCAGACGATGCGGCGAGAATTTTAGACGAATTGCGTTCGGCAACGGACGAATGGTTCCAAGTGGAGCGGGTAACCGAACTCTCTAGTGGGATCGAGCGGTTACCTTGGTGTTGATTCCCGCTAGATGGGGAGCCAACCGTCGACCGGCCGAACCGGCCGAACGAATTCTTGCTTTGAGCCTCATGATTATGTTAACTTGCTATCAAGCGGAGTCGTTATGCAAGCAATCACGAGTTCGAGCAACATCAAATCCAAGAAAAAATTCAAGAAAAAGCACGTTTTCGATGCCCAAGCTTTTCTCGATTCGGCCGGTGTGGCGAGAGAAGTTGTGGAGTATCGAAGATCCCAGAAGATCTACTCTCAAGGTGGTCTCGCTGCGAGTGTTATCTATATTCAAAAGGGCAGTGTGAAGCTCTCTGTTGTCAATGAGGTTGGCAGAGAGGCTGTCGTGGCGCTTCTGGGCCCCGGCGACTTTTTGGGCGAGGGATGCCTGGCAGGGCAGACGATTTGTATGGGGACAGCCACGGCGATTACACCCACGACTGCACTAACGATTGAAAAAAATGAGATGGTTCGCGTGCTCCATGAGGAACATGCGTTTTCCGACCGTTTCATCGCTTACATGCTTGGACGGAACATCCGAATCGAGGAGGACTTGGTCGATCAGCTTTTCAACTCCAGCGAGAAACGGCTGGCGCGGACACTGTTACTGCTGGCTCGCTATGGCAAACAAGATAAGCCGGAGAAGATTGTTCCCAAAATCTCCCAAGAAACGCTTGCGGAAATGATCGGGACCACGAGGTCGCGAGTCAACTTTTTCATGAACAAATTCAGGAAGCTGGGCTTCATCGAATACAACGGCGGAATGCATATCAACAAATCCCTTCTTAGCGTCGTCCTGCACGACTAACGAGTCGCACCGCGAAAGATTGCTATCATCCTAAGGCAGGTCAACGCGTAATCATTTGCGCTTCGAACAAATCCCGGATCAAGGGTCATCCAATTGGACCATCAGTAACCTGAAAAATAGCTCGCATTGTTCAAGCGCACCTTAGCCCAAACGGTATTTCGATTCGGCCGCGGTCGGCCTGCTGGTCGGCTGCTGCTTCGGCCCGCGTTCGGTAACGCAATTAGCACCGCGATCGAATCGATGGCGGCCGCCGGTGCGCGAAAGAAGCGCATGAAAGAATAACCACCGGCAGCGACGAACGCAGCTAGGGCCGCAGCCGCGAAAGCAGCCCATTTCCGTCGTCTTCGCTGTGTAGCCCGTACCTCTTCCTCTCTGATTCCCTGCGGGGCGGAACGTCCCGAATCCGTGTCACGCCTCAAGCGTTTCAGGTCGGCACGCAATTCCGAAGCATGCTGGTAGCGTACGTCCCTATCTTTTTCCAAAGCCTTATTGATGATGCGCTCGAGTTCCGGCGGCAAATCCGGATTGACGCGTCCGGCAGGAGTGGGCGTGCGGTTCAGGATAAAGTCAAAGATCACGCCGGATGTTGTTCCTGAAAACGCCATCCGGCCAGTGGCCATCTCGTACACCACTACGCCGGTGGAAACAGGTCGGTGCGGGCGTCGAGTTCTTCACCGCGGGCCTGCTCGGGCGACATGTAGGCCACGGTGCCGAGAGCAACGCCTGGGCTGGTCAAATCCTCTTCGCTGGTTACTGCCGTTGGCATCGCTGAAAAATCAGGCACTCCAGGGCCTGGGGATTGAGGGCGGCGCTTGGCGAGTCCGAAATCGAGAATTTTGGCTTGGCCGCGCTCGGTGACGAAAATATTGGCGGGCTTGATGTCGCGATGGATGAAGGGTTGGACATCTTGTTGGCCGATCTCGTATATCGTGCAGATGTTTGGGTGGTTCAGTGCAGAAGCAGCGCGAGCTTCACGTTGAAAGCGTTCGAGCGACGAACGATCACTAGCGAGTTCCGGGGGAAGAAACTTCAATGCGACGTGACGACCGAGATTTACGTCCTCCGCCTTGTAGACGACGCCCATACCGCCGCCACCGAGTTTTTCCAGCACGCGATAATGGGAGATGGTCTGGCCGATCATTAAGGAAAAACCTGCACGTGGACGGGACATTAAGACGGGTGCTTATACAAGTCAAGGCGATGACGCAACCACATCATCTCCAGCGCAGTCCAACCACGCTAGCGCTTCCGGCGGAAACCCTTTCTGCTGGGATGTGCGTTCCCCATCCGCACAAGCAATAAGGGTGCTATGCCTAGTCTGTGATTACGTGTGCAAAGGCGGAGGCCGTTAAGAGGCGTAAGGCTTGGGAAAAATTGTTCGGCGAAGAGGTCGCACGCGGGCTTATGGAGGCGGCGCGATAGAAGCAGCGCGAGAACACGTTAACCACAGAGCGTTCCCCGGCGTTCCGCAGCGTCCAACTTGAGGTGACGTGTCATACCCCATCCCGGTGCCGTAGGCACCGAGTTGATGTTCCCGCGCGGAGTTGCCAGTCGGCGTCGATCTAGCGAGCACAGAGGGGACCTTCAGACCGGTGAGGAGCGCTTTCGTCTCAGGAAATCTATGAGCGAACCCACAAGAAACCATTGTATGCCACTGCTGACAATCAAAAAATGTCGAACAACCTAATTTCCAAAATTGTAGGAGCAGGTCCTCTGTGTCTTGTAAAAAGGATTTCATTAAACAGATAAAGCCCCACTGTATTTCCGAGGTAATCGAAATAAATCGTTGACGTGAAAACCAAGAACGTTTTGTGAAGTAGTAAATAATAACCAGCAGACAGCAAATTCTCGCACTAGCTAGACCGAATCTCTTTCCCCAGTAAAATCTCAAGGTGGGTACTTCCTGTGCCTCTCGAAAATCTCGAAATATCTGAACCGATGGGGGTTATATTTCTTTCATAATTCTCGCCGATGCTCATTTCTCTCACGACATTCCTCGCAACTCTGTCCTTGATCTTCCGTTCGCGTGCTGCCGTGGAGCTCGAGAACTTGGCTCTGCGCCACCAAATCGGCGTGCTTCAGAGGTCCGCAAGAAAACGCCCGAAATTGACCTCAGGGGATCGCCTGTTGTGGATCTGTCTGT
>Ga0209011_1000774_pt1 | contig 11739 bp, 12 predicted proteins | sample BlaSpr_A8_OM1_M3_FD_187986 | JGI IMG/M metagenome (GOLD analysis project Ga0209011, IMG submission 187986) | Forest soil microbial communities from Thunder Bay, Ontario, Canada - Black Spruce, Ontario site 2_A8_OM1_M3 (SPAdes) (version 2) | ecosystem: Environmental > Terrestrial > Soil > Boreal... | reverse complement strand
CGCCGGTCGGGGCGTCGCGCCTGAGCGCGAGCAGCGTCCACTTCACGCCTGGAGCCCGCACGGCGTGGCACACCCACCCCAACGGCCAGACCATCTTCGTCACGGAGGGCGCCGGCCTCGCGCAGCGTCGTGGCGGCGAGATCGAGGTCATCCGTCCGGGTGACCGTGTGTTCTTCGAGCCGGGCGAGCACCACTGGCACGGCGCCGCGCCGACGCGCTTCATGACGCACCTCGCGATGCTCGAGGTCGACGACAACGGAACCAGCGCGACGTGGGGCGACCACGTCAGCGACGCTGAGTACGCGGCGGCGCCGTCGGTCCAGGGCGGTTAGTCCAGGGCAAAGCGCCTCGCACCCGGTCGCGGCAACCAATTTGGGGCTTGACGGAAGTTTCGACTGCCACTAGAGTCGCCGTGTTCGAATGCAAACGAAAGCAAACGAAAGTCGGAGGTACCCGGCCGAGCGCCGCCTGGTCATCGCCGGGATGATCGAGGAGAACGCGCGCGCCTCCGTGGCGGAGCTGAGCGAGATGTTTTCCGTGTCCGAGGTGACGATCCGCAAGGACCTGGCCATCCTCGAGGTCGAAGGCAGCGTCCTGCGCACGCATGGGGGCGCAATCACCGGCGGCCGGAGCCGCGCCGAGCTTGCCTTCGAAATCCGCGAGCGCCTTCATCGAACCGAAAAAGAGCTGATCGGCGCCGAAGCCGCCAGGTTGGTGGAGGACGGCGACAGCATCGCCCTCGACGCCAGCACGACGGCGTTTCAAATCGCCCGCCACCTCAAAGGACGTCGAGAGCTGACGGTGATGACCAACGGAATCAGGGTCGCCACCGAGCTGGCCGGCCAGCCGAGCATCACCGTCCTGATGCCCGGAGGTGCCGTGCGGTGGGAGGCGCTGTCTCTTGTCGGGAACTGGGGCGCATTGATGCTTCGCCAGCTCAACATCCAGAAGGCCTTCGTCGGCGCGGTGGGTTTCACGCTGACCGAAGGCCTGACCGACGTGAATGCCGAAGAGGCCGAAATCAAGACGGCGATGCTGGCCACGGCCAAAGAAGTGATCGCCGTCTTCGACCACACGAAATGGAACCGAGTGGCGATGGCAACGTTCTGCGCGACCGAGCGGCTGAGGCTCGTGATCAGTGACAGGCGCGCGCCGGCAGACGCGGTGGCCGCGGTCAGAAAACTTGGCGTCGACGTGCGGCTGGTGGGAAACCGGTGACCGAATCGACACCGGTCCTGGAGCTGGTCGGAGTCTCCAAGCGGTTCGGCGCCGTCGAGGCGCTCAAGGACGTCTCTCTCGCGCTAGCCGCCGGCGAGGTGCATGCGCTGGTCGGAGAAAACGGGGCCGGCAAGAGCACTCTCGTTCGAATCCTGGCCGGCGTTCATCGCCCGGACACCGGCACACTGAAACTTGACGGCCACGAGCTGGTCCTGCGAGGGCCGGCGTCGGCTCGGGATCACGGCATCGCGGTCATTCACCAGCATCCAAACCTGTTTCCGGACCTCGAGGTCGCGGAGAACCTCTTCATCGGTCACCTGCCGCGCGGCCGTCTGGGCGGAGTCGATTGGCGCGAGCTCCACCGCAGGGCCGACGAGCTGTTCGCAAGCCTCGGTGTGGCTCAAAAGGTCAACGTCCCGGTGCGCGGCCTCTCGGTGGCCGACCAGCAGCTGGTCGAGATCGCGAAGGCGCTCTCCACGGAGGCTCGCGTCCTCGTGATGGATGAGCCGACCGCTGCGCTCTCCACCCACGAGGTGGAGCGACTTTTCGCGATCACCCGCCAGCTGCGCGACCGCGGCGTGGCCGTCCTTTTCGTCGACCACCGAATGGACGAGGTGTTCGAGATCTCTGATCGGATCAGCGTCCTGCGTGACGGAAGGCACGTGATCACCGCAGCCGCGTCCGAACTCACCCCGGACGAAACGATCCGCCACATGGTTGGTCGCCGCGTCGAGAGCCTCTATCCGAAAGAGGAAGCGACCGTCGGAGAAGTCGCGCTCGAGGTCCGCGGCCTGACTCGGAAGGGAGTGTTCAATGACGTCTCCTTCGAGGTGCGTCGCGGCGAGATCGTCGGGCTGGCCGGGCTGGTGGGGGCAGGCCGAACTGAGATTGCGCGGGTGCTCTTCGGCATCGACCGCGCGGATGCCGGCGAGATCTCGGTGCTCGGCAAGAGAGTCACCATCGACAACCCCACGGACGCGATGCGTCATGGAGTCGTGTACGTGCCCGAGGATCGCCATGAGCACGGGCTGGTCCTGGACTTCTCGATCGCTTCGAACATCAGCCTTCCCATCGTCAGCAAGCTGAGCCGTCTCCTGGTGATGGATCGTGGCCGTGAACGCGATCTTGCGACCGACTACTCAAAGCAGCTCCAGGTTCGGTCAACCGGCGTGGGACAGAGCGTTTCCGGACTCTCGGGGGGCAATCAGCAGAAGGTCGTCATTGCGAAGTGGTTGGCGACCAGGCCCACCGTGCTGGTGCTCGACGAACCCACTCATGGCGTCGACATCGGGGCGAAGGCCGAGGTGCACCGCATCATCTCCCAGCTTGCTGCCCAGGGGATGGCGATCGTACTGATCTCCAGCGAGCTGCCCGAGCTGATGGGCATGGCTGATCGAGTGCTGGTCCTTCACGAAGGCCGCGTTGCCGTCGCCTTCGACCGCGACGCGCTGTCGCAGGAGCGAATCATGGCCGCGGCAACAGGTCACCCGGAAAAGTGATGGTCCGCGCAGTCGAAGCACCAGCTTCCTCGAACCTGGCCGGGCGCATCGGTCTCGAGCGGACCCTGGCCCTCATCGCGCGGCTCCGCGAGCTGGGCATCCTGCTGGCGCTGGCGGTGATCGTGCTGGTGGTCAGCGTTCAGACGCCAGTGTTTTTCACGGTCTCCAACTTTGAGCAGATCCTGCTGTCGGTTGCCCTCATCGCGATCGTCGCGGTGGGCCAGACGACCGTGGTGCTCACCCGCAACGTGGATCTATCGGTGGGGTCTGTCGTCGGACTCGTGGCGTTTGTGACCGGCGACCTCTTGAAAGAGCATGTCCTCGGTGTCCCAGCGGCGATCCTGGCGGGATGCCTGCTCGGGCTGGGCCTGGGAGTGCTGAACGGGTTGATCATCACCCTTGGTCGCGTGCCGGCCATCGTGGCGACGCTGGGCACGCTCAACATCTATCGGGGCCTTGCCTTCCTGATCGCCGGCGGCAAGCAGGTCAGCGTGATCGACCTGCCGAAGAGCTACCTCCAGATCGCCTCCTCGTCGGTCCTGGGGGTTCCCACCCTGATTTTCAGCGCGATCGTGATCGCCGCGATCGCGGCGTACTTGCTGCGCTACTCGAGGACGGGGCGGCAGCTCTACGCGATCGGCAGCAACCCGGCTGCGGCGGAAGTGGTCGGCATTCCTTCCCAGCGCCTGGTCTTCGGCGCCTTCGTCCTGTGCGGCCTCCTCGCCGGCGTCGCGGGCGTGCTCTGGGGATCGCGATTTGGCACCGTCAACGCCGGCGCCGCAAGCGGCCTCGAGCTGCAGGTGATTGCCGCGGTCGTGGTTGGGGGCGTCAACATCTTCGGCGGGTCCGGCACGGTGGTGGGGGCGGTGCTGGGGGCGATCCTGCTCGGGACCATCCAGAACGCGCTCACGATCAGTCACCTTTCGCAGTTCTGGCTTCAGGCGATCGACGGGGCGGTGATCCTGCTCGCGGTCGGCACGGATGCCGCGATTCGCAGCTACTTCCAGCGGATTCTGACGAGAACCGGACGTCGATGAGCGCGCTGAGGGACCGCCTGCTGGCGCGTTGGGAAACGCTTCTCGTGCTCCTGCTCTTCGCGTTCCTCGTGCTCGGTACGAGCCTGTCGCCGTACTTCCTGTCGGCTTCCAACTTCTCGGACATGACCAGCAACCTGATGGAGAAGGCGATCATGGCGCTGCCGCTGGCGCTGATCATCATCGCCGGCGAGATCGACCTCTCGGTCGAGTCGATGCTCGGCCTCTCGAGCGCGCTGCTGGGGTTTGTGTACTTGCTGGGCTGGCCGCTCTGGATCGACATCCCATTGGTGCTGGCGGTCGGCGCCCTCGGTGGACTCTTCAACGGACTGCTGGTGACGCGTGCCGGCCTGCCATCGCTCGTGGTCACGCTCGGCACCCTGGCGCTGTACCGCGGTCTGGCATCGGTCGTGCTGGGCCCGCAGTCGGTCAGCCGCTGGCCGGACTCGTTCACCAACTTTGGTTTCGGAACCGTGCCGGGCACGCTTCTCCCCTGGCCGTTCGTGATCTTCGCGGTGCTCGCGGTGGCTTTCATGTTTGTTCTGCACAGGACCTGGATCGGCCGCCAGATTTTCGCGATCGGCAAGAACAAGGAAGCGGCCAGGTACGCGGGAATTCAGGTCGCGAGGGTCAAGACCCTGCTGTTCGTCCTCTCCGGCACGCTCTCCGCGCTGGCCGGCGTCGTGCTGACGGCCAGGTTGTCGAGCGCCCGGGCCGACAACGGCCAGGGCTTCGTGCTCGACGTGGTGACGGCGACGCTCCTGGGTGGAGTGAACATCTTCGGAGGCGAAGGAACCATCGCCGGTGTCGTCCTCGCCATCTTCGTGATCGGTGTGTTACGGAACGGGCTCACGCTGGCCGACGTGAGCCCAGACGTGCAGAGCGTCGTGGTGGGGGCGCTCTTGATTCTCTCTGTCGCCGGGCCCACCGCCGTGCGCCGTATCAGGTCGGCATGGTCGACCCGACGTTTTGTGCAGTCAGCCATCAACAGATAGGAGAAAGAGATGAGGTTACCTAGAGCACCGTTTGCCCTGGCAGGAGTGGCAGCTCTGCTGCTGTCAGCCTGCGGGGGAAGCTCGAGCGCGAGCCCTGGCGCGGCAAAGCTCGATATCGCGTTCCTGCCCAAGGCGGTCAACAACCCGTACTTCGACGTCGCGGCCACCGGGGGGCAGGAGGCGGCGACCGAGCTCAAAGGCACGTTCAAGCAGGTCGGGCCTTCGGACGCCACGGGCGCCGCGCAGATCCCGTTCATCCAGACCCTCACACAGCAGAATGTGAGCGCCATCGTGGTCTCGGCCGATGACGCCAACGCCATCGCCCCTGCGCTGAAGCAGGCCATGGCCAAGGGAATCAAGGTGGTCGGCTACGACTCCTCGCCGGCAACTGATGCCCGCAACGTATTCATCAACCAGGCCGACACGAAGGGCATCGGCGAGGTCCAGATCCAGATGGTCTGTGACGAGATTCCCGGCTGCGCGGGCGACATCGCCGTCCTCTCGGCGACCAGCACCGCGACCAACCAGAATGCCTGGATCGATGTCATGAAGAGCACCCTGGCCTCCAACCCGGCTTACTCAAAGCTCAAGCTCGTCAAGGTCGCCTACGGCAACGACGACCCGCAGGTCAGCACCACCGAAGCGCAGGGTCTGCTGACGGCGTATCCCAACCTCAAGGGGATCATCTCCCCGACCACGGTCGGCATCGCGGCCGCGGCCAAGGTCCTCGAGGACACCCACAAGGCGGGACAGGTGGCTCTGACGGGTCTTGGTACACCGAACCAGATGCGTGCATTTGTCAAAGACGGCACGTGCAAAGAGTTCGCTCTGTGGAACGTCAAGGATCTCGGTTACCTCGCCTACTACACCGCCGCCTTGCTCGTGAAGGGCACGATCAAGGGCAACTCGGGTGAGACGTTCACCGCCGGGCGTCTCGGCAGCTACACGATCGACGCCAGCACGACCGTCCTGCTCGGCAAGCCGTTCGTCTTCAAGGCCGACAACATCGACCAGCTCAACTTCTAGTCGGAAACATTTGGGCGGGAGGCCGCGTGGCCTCCCGCTCGCCACAACCTGGGTATGGGATGGAACGAATCGCTTTCACGATGCGAGTCAAGTCAGGACAGGAGGCGGAGTACCGGCGCCGTCATGAGGCGGTATGGCCGTCGATGCTGCAGGCGCTGAAGTCTGCCGGCTGTCGCAACTACTCCATCTATATGAAGGGCCAGGACCTGTTTGCGTACATGGAGGTCGAGGATTTCCAGACTTTCCTGAAGCTAATGGCCGCGAACCCTGAGAGCGACCGATGGGAGGCGAACATGGCGGGCATCATGGAACGTGGGATCGTTGCCGAGACCGGTTTCCACGAGAGGCTGGTCGAGGTCTTCCACCTGGATTGAGCACAATGGCCGACCTGGACCCTCAATTGATCGAAAGCATCAACCGGCTACGCGTCGAGACCCCTTCGTGGGGCTATGGAAACTCGGGCACGCGCTTCAAGGTCTTCGCGCAACCTGGGGCGGCCCGGAACATAGAGGAGAAGCTCGCGGATGCGGGGCAGGTGCACAGGCTCACCGGTATCTGTCCCACGGTGGCCATCCACATTCCGTGGGACCGGGTCGACGACTGGGACGCGCTGAAGCGCCTGGCGTCGAGCCACGGAGTCGCGATCGGAGCCGTCAACCCCAACCTGTTCCAGGACGACGACTACAGGCTGGGCAGCTTCTGCAACCCGTCGGCGGAGGTCCGGCGACGCGCCGTCGATCACGTCCTCGAGTGCATCGACATCGCGCGTGCGGTCGGCTCGACCGCGATCAGCCTGTGGCTGGCGGACGGCACCAACTACCCCGGCCAGGACGACCTGCGCGCCCGGGACCTGCGGCTTCGGGCGTGCATGGGCGAGGTCTACCGAGGGCTGCCGCCGGGTGTCAGGCTGCTCGTCGAGTACAAGTTCTTCGAGCCGGGCTTCTACAGCACCGACCTCCCCGACTGGGGCACCGCGATGGAGATCTGCACGGAATTGGGGCCTCAGGCCAGCGTCCTGGTCGACACCGGGCACCACGCGCCGGGCGTCAACGTCGAGCAGATCGTCGCCCACCTGATCGACCGCGGCCGCCTGGGCGGATTTCACTTCAACGACCGCAACTACGCCGACGACGATTTGATCGTCGGGTCGGCGGATCCCTTCCAGCTCTTCCTGGTCTTCAACGAGATCGTGGCGGCCGGCGAGGACGCGAGCCAGGTTGCTTTCATGATCGACCAATCGCACAACATCGAGCCGAAGATCGAGGCGATGGTGCAGTCGGTGATGAACGTGCAGGTCGCGCACGCCAAGGCACTGCTGGTGGACCGGCCCCGACTTCACGCCGCCCAGGAGTCCGGCGACGTGCTGGGAGCGCACCGCGTCCTGACCGATGCTTACGAGTCCGACGTGCGGCCGATGCTGGCGGCCGCACGGACCGCGCTCGGCATCGACCCGGACCCGATGGCGGCCCTGCATCGAAGTGGATACGTGGAACGGGTGGCCAAGGAGCGCGGTCTGGCGTCTGCTGAAAGCGGGTATCCAGGGGCATGAAGGCGGCTCGGATGGTGGCCGTCGACATCGGCGCCGAGAGTGGCCGCGTCATGGCGGCCGACTTCGACGGCGATCGGGTGGCGCTGGAAGAGGCCGGCCGGTTCCGCAACGTCCCGCTGCAAATCGCCGGCTCGCTGCAGTGGGACGCGGACCGACTCCGCGAGGATGTGCTCGCGGGATTGCGCGCGGCAGGCGAGTTTCAGTCCGTGGGCATTGACACCTGGGGCGTCGACTTCGGCCTCCTCGATCGCGCGGGGAACCTGTTGGGCAACCCTGGGCATTACCGTGACGAGCGCACCCGGGGAATGATCGAAAGGGCATCCGCGGTGGTCCCGCGCCGTGAGATCTACCGGCGCACCGGCGTCCAGTTTCTCGAGATCAACACCCTCTACCAGCTGCTCGCCATGGCACTCGCCGGTGACGCTCGGCTCAGCGAGGCCGACCACCTGCTCACGATGCCGGCCCTGGTCGGCCGCTGGCTCACTCCCGAAAGCGTCGACGAGCACACCGACGCGACGACGACACAGTGCTACGACGCGGTGGCGGGCGCGTGGGCAGTCGACCTTCTCGAGAAGCTGGGGATCCCGACCCACATCTTCGGCCCTGTGGTTCAGCCGGGAACCGTGCTGGGAACGATCCGGGACGAGCTCGATCTCGGCTCCGCTGTAGTCGTCGCTCCGGGCACGCACGACACTGCTTCCGCGGTGGCGGCGGTGCCTTTCCAGCCGGGCGAAAACGCGGCCTACATCAGCTCGGGAACGTGGTCCCTGGTCGGGCTGGAGCTGCCGGCGCCTCTCATCAACGAAGCCACGCTCAACGCGAATCTCACCAACGAAGGCGGCGTTGCAGGCACCTCTCGCCTCCTGAAGAACGTGATGGGGCTCTGGCTGGTGCAGGAGTGTCGCCGCGCCTGGGCGGCGGCCGGCAGCGAACTCTCGTATGAGCAGCTGCTGGCCCTGGCCGAGCAGGCGCCTCCATTTGTGGCGGTCGTCGACCCCGACGACGGGCGCCTGCTGCGTCCCGGAAACATGCCCGCTCAGCTGGTCGAGCTGGCGGCCGAGAGTCATCAGACGCTCGCTACCGATCCCGGCGCGATCGTGCGGTGCGTGCTGGAGAGCCTGGCCATGAAATACCGGTGGACCATCGAGCGCCTGGAGTCGGTGACCGGCCGCGAGATCTCGCGGATCCATGTGGTGGGGGGCGGGGCGCGCAACGCCTTGCTGTGTCAGATGACGGCCGACGCGAGCCGGCGGCCGGTGCTGGCCGGTCCCGTCGAGGCGACGGCGATCGGAAACGTGATGTTGCAGGCCATGGCGCTGCGGATGGTCGACTCCCTGGAACAGGGCCGCGAGCTGGTGCGGCGATCGATTGAGGTGAACACGTACGAGCCGCGGTCAACGGAGATCTGGGAGCCGGCCTGGGACCGTTTCAGTGCCGCGCAGATGATGGCAGCTGAAAGGAGGACGGCATGACGGAGTCGGAGCGGGCTCTCCGCGTTGAGCTGGTGAAGTTCGCCAAACAGATGATCACGACCGGACTGGTTCGCGGAACGTCCGGCAACATCAGCGCCCGTGAGCCAGGCGCCGACAGGTGCCTGATCACGCCCAGTGGCGTCGACTACGACACGATGCAGCCCGACGACCTGGTCGTGGTGGGCCTCGACGGCACCTGGGACAAAACGCAGGCCAAGCCGTCGGTCGACACCCCGGTCCACCTGGCGGTCTATCGAGCCCGCCCAGACGTCTCAGCCTGCATCCACACGCACTCGCTGTACGCGGCGGCCTTCTCTACCGTCGGTCGGGAGATACCGGCCCTGATCACCGAATCCGCCGGATATGTCGGCGGACCCGTCCGCGTCATGGAATACGTTCCCCCGGCGAAAGCCGACACAGGTGACCAGGTGGCCGCTGGGCTCGGCGGCGACCGCTCCGTGCTGCTGCCCAACCACGGAGTCATCGCGGTGGGGGAGAGCCTGAAGAAGGCGTTTGGGGCGGCGATGGCGGTCGAAGAGAGCGCTCATGTCGCCTTCATCGCCCTTCAACTCGGCACGCCGACACCGGTGCCTGACGGCGAGGTGGAACGGATGAACGACTTCATTCATCACAAGTACGGACAGCGCTGATGGCAAGCCACAACGGATGGCGCGACCTGACTTTCGAAGGCAAGACCGCTGTCGTCACCGGCGCCGCCCGGGGCATCGGCCGCGCGGTGGCCTACCGGCTGGCCGGACTCGGAGCGCGGACGGTGATCTGGGACCTTGACGGAAAGCACGCCGAGCAAACCGCCGCTGAGCTGATCGACCTCCTCGGGGAGCAGGGCAGAAAACCGCGTATCGAGTGGTCGGTCGTCGACGTCACGGATCCTGATGCGGTGCAGAAGAGCATGGATAAGGTCGCCGCCGAAACCGGCATCGACGTCCTGGTCAACAACGCAGGGACCACCAGCGTGCAGAAGGTCGAGTCCATGGCGCTCGACGTGTGGGAGCGCACGCTGCGCGTCAATCTCACGGCCACCTTCTACTGCTGCCGGGCGGCGATTCCCCACCTGCGCAAGCGGCCCGGCGCCGCGATCGTCAACATCTCGTCCAGCTCCGCCCTGGTGGGTGGTGGGGGAGGCGCCCACTACGCGGCTTCCAAGGCGGGTGTCGACGGCCTGACGCGCCACCTGGCGCGCGAGCTGGCTCCCGAGGTGCGCGTCAACTCCGTCCAGCCGCGGACCATCGACACGGAGCTCTTCCAGGCGCGCTATGCGCACGCGCCGCTGGAGCAGGACAAGCTGCTCTCACAGATCCCGCTCGCGCGGATCGGCCAGCCCGAAGACATCGCTGACGCGGTCGCATTTCTCGCCTCTGACTGGGCGGCCTACATCACTGGACAGCTGATCCTGATCGACGGCGGACGGACCTATCAATAGCCGTGACCGGGTGCACCTGCGGCGAATCACGCTGGAGGACGCCGAACTCCTCGAAGCATGGCAGTCGATTCAGTACACCGGCGGGTTCAACGACTTCGGTGTACAGGGAGGGCCCCTGAGCGATGCAATTCGCAGAGACGGACTGGTGGGTGCGCACGGTGGGTCGTTGATCGTCGAGCTGGAAGCCGGCCAAACGCCGGTGGGAACGGTTTCCTGGCGCGAGGTTCGCTATGGCCCCAATCCAGAGTCGGCCGCGTGGCAGATCGGAATCAACCTGATTCCGGAGGGAAGAGGACAGGGGTTTGGCGGCGAGGCGCAGCGCGCTCTCGCCGTTCACCTGTTTGCCACCACCCCGGTCAATCGCGTTGAAGCCATGACCGACATCGACAACGTCGCCGAGCAGCGTTCGCTCGAAAAGGCCGGGTACGTCAGAGAGGGGATGCTCCGAGGGGCCCAGTACCGGGCCGGCGGATACCACGACCTCGTGGTGTATGCGTGCGTTCGCGGCACGTTTGAGGTGGCCTGATGCCCGCCTTCGAGATGCCCCTCGAAGAGCTCAGGTCGTACGGCGGTCGCAACCCAAGGCCGGCCGACTTCGACGCGTACTGGGATCGCGCGCTGCGCGAGCTGGATGCCACAAATCCGCAACCTGAGCTCGTCCCACACTCCAGCCCGGCGCGCTTCGCGGAGTGCTTCGACCTGTGGTTCAAGGGCGCCGGCCTTGGCCACGAGGAGCTGCCGGGAAGCGATGATCGGGCCTTCGATTTCCTCAGCGCGCTGTGATGCTCGCCGCCGTTTATCACGGAAGGCGCGACATCCGTGTGCAGGAATGGCCCACCCCGCCCAAACCACCCGCCGGCTGGGTCACCGTCGCGATCAGCTACTGCGGTATCTGCGGCACGGACATCGACGAGTACATGAAGGGGCCGGTCGTCATCCCGACCGCACCGCACTCTTTGACCGGTGCCAAAGCTCCACTCGTCCTCGGCCATGAGGGCGCCGGCGTTGTCGTCGCGGCCGGGGCCGGAGCCGGAATCGATCCCGGCACGCGCGTCGGTCTCGAGAACAGCGTCGGGTGCGGACACTGCGCCGCCTGCCTGTCCGGGAACCGGCAGCTCTGCCCGCAGCTCGCGGTGATGGGCTTGATGATGGATGGCGCCCTGGCGGAGGCGGTGAACGTGCCGGCGTACATGTGCGCCGAGCTCCCGGCCGGCCTCCCCGATGAAGCCGGCGCAATGGCGGAGTCGCTCGCCGTGGCGGTTCGGGCGGTCCGCCGGGCCGGCACCGTCGCGGGCATTGATGTGCACGTGTTTGGGGCGGGCACCATCGGCTTGATGGCCGCCCAGGTCGCCCGCTCCTCGGGCGCTCGGTCCGTCACGATGCGTGATGTTTCGGCGGCCAGGCTGCGTCGCGCCGCGGCGATGGGCTTCGAGGTGGCGCCGCCCAGCCCTGATGGTCAACGGGTCGCAGTGGTGTTCGAGTGCACTGGCACGGCGGCGGGTTTG
>Ga0209011_1000773_pt1 | contig 11767 bp, 8 predicted proteins | sample BlaSpr_A8_OM1_M3_FD_187986 | JGI IMG/M metagenome (GOLD analysis project Ga0209011, IMG submission 187986) | Forest soil microbial communities from Thunder Bay, Ontario, Canada - Black Spruce, Ontario site 2_A8_OM1_M3 (SPAdes) (version 2) | ecosystem: Environmental > Terrestrial > Soil > Boreal... | reverse complement strand
ATCGTGGGCGTGGACTTTTCCGAGCCGATGCTGCGCAAGGCGCATGAGCGGGTCGCTGAATTCGGCTTGAGCAATGTCGAGGGGCTGTGGGTGATGGATGCCGAGCACCTGTCGTTTCCCGACGCCTCGTTCGACGTCATCGTCGCGCAATACGTCATCACCACCGTGCCCAATCCGGAAGCCACGCTCGATGAATTCGCCCGCGTGCTCAAGCCGGGCGGCGAGATCGTGCTGGTCAGCCGGGTCGGCGCCGAAGCCGGCTTGCGGCGCTCGCTGGAGCACTGGTTTCAACCGGCGGCACGCAAGCTCGGCTGGCGCACCGAGTTTGCCTTCGAGCGCTACGCACAATGGGCGTCGCGGACGGCGGGTGTCACGCTGGTCGAGCGCCGCGCCATGCCGCCGTTCGGGCACTTCTCGCTGATCCGTTTCGCCAAGGACGGCGGCGCGGGCATCGCGAGCGAGATCGATCCGGCGATGCGCAAGGCGGGCTGACGCCGCGCGCCGGTCGCAGATCAAGCTTTTACCCGACTGTCACAGAAGAATCCCTGTCACAAGGGATTCACCGAATCGCCATATCCAATTCAGGAACCGCACGACGGGGAGACCGATGGACAATTTCCGCGAGGCTTTGCGCACGCAACGCTGGGACGACCACCGCTACTACCACCACAGCCGTATCAATCAGTCGCTGCACTTCGTCAGTGCGATCAGCTTTCTGTTCTCCTATGTGATGATCTTCAAGGATCCGGCGATCTCGGCGCTCGCCGGCTGGCTCGTGGCTATGACCACGCGGCAGACCGGACACTTTTTCTTCGAGCCCAAGGACTACGACACGGTCAACCAGGCCAGCCACGAGCACAAGGAAGAGATCAAGGTCGGCTATAATCTGCGCCGCAAGGTCGTGTTGCTGACGATCTGGGCGGCGTCGCCTGTATCGCTCTATTTTAGCCCGACCCTGTTCGGCCTGTTCACGCCGGCCACCAACAAGACCGAGTTCGTGCGCCAGGTCGCGGTGATCTGGCTGGCGCTCGGCATCGGCGGCGTGGTGTTCCGCACCGTCCAATTGTTCGTGATCAAGGACGTGCAAACCGGCCTGGTCTGGGCCACCAAAATCCTTACCGACCCGTTCCACGACATCAAGCTCTACCACAAGGCGCCGCTGGCGCTATTGCGCGGCGAGCTGATCGATCCCGCCATCGGCTTGCATCATTGGGACGAGGACGACGCTGAAGAGGTCGAGGTTCCGCGGGCCACCTGAAACGGCCACGGCGGGTCGCGTCTGCTTTAAGCTAATGCTTGCGCGAGGGGAACAGTCGGTGGGCGATCATCTCTTTCATGATCGCCCGCCTGATCGTCTTGTTGGTCGTCGCCGGATCGTGCCACCACCAGGCGTCCCGCTGCATCGCCTTGGCCGCAGCGACGAAGCGGTCGGCCACGGCGTCGAAATCGGCATCGGTGTAATTGAGGCTGAAGATCAGGCGGGCGGTGCCGACCCAGCTCAGCGCCAGTCCTTCGGCGCGCAGATAATATTGCAGCATCCAATTGTAGCGCGACGGCTGCGTGTAGCAGACCACCCAGAGCGCCGACATATTGGCCACCTTGACCGGCAGTCCTTCGTCGGCAAGCCGCCGATTCAGCCGTTGCGCTCTGCCGTCCCAGACCGTATCGAGGTCGTGGTAGAGCGCCTGAGTCTCCGGCGTCTGGAATTGGCGCAGGAATTCGTTCATCGCCGCCATCACGTAGGGATGCGCGTTGAAGGTGCCGCGGGCAAAGCAGATATCGGCGGGGCGGTCGTCGCGGAACCGCTTCATCAAATCCTTCCGCCCGCAGACGACGCCGATGGGCAGTCCGCCACCGATCGTCTTGCCGTAGGTGACGAGATCGGCGCGGACGCCGAAATACTCTTGCGCGCCGCCCGGAGCGAGCCGAAAGCCGACGAACACCTCGTCGAAGATCAGCACGATGTTGCGCTCGCTGCACACGTCCCGCAGGCGCTTGAGCCAGTCGGTGTAGGCCGCCTTGTCGAAGTGCGAGCTGCGCGTGCTGTCGAGCAACGACGAATCGGTCGGCGCCGGCGCGTTCGGGTGCAAGCCTTGCTCCGGATTGACCAGCACGCAGGCGATGTCGCGGCGGGTGCGCAGCACATGCAGCGTTTCCTCGGACATTTCCGCAAGCGTATAGGTCTCGTGCGCACGCTGCGGATTGCCGATACCCGGCTGCACGTCGCCCCACCAGCCGTGATAAGCACCGCAGAAGCGCACCAGGTGGGAGCGCCGCGTGTGATAGCGGGCGAGCCGCACCGCCTGCATCACCGCCTCGGTGCCCGACATGTGGAACGACACCTCGTCGAGCCCGGAAATCTCCTTGATGCGTTTGGTGTTCTCGATGATCAGCGGATGATAGGCGCCGAGCACCGGGCCGAGCTCGTGCACCCGGGCGGCACCGCGTTCGATAGTGCCCTTGTAGAAGTCGTACCCGAAGACGTTGACGCCGTAGGAGCCGGTGAGATCGTAGAAGCGGTTGCCGTCGAGATCGGTGACCGTCACGCCGTCGGACGATTGCAGGAAGGCGCCGAGCGGCAGATTTGCGCGGACGACACGGCGATATTGGAACGGTACCCGATAGGCGCCGGTGAATTGCAGGTCGGAAATAGTTTCGGCCGCCTCGGCGCTGCAGCGGATCGTCTCGGCAAAGCGCGTCTTGTAAAGCTCCGACAGGCGAAAGAAGCCGGCGCGGCGCAAGCCGGCGATGTCGGCGGGGGCGCCGTCGCAGGCAAAAAACCGCTCCTCGTCGTAGTCGTAGAACGGAACGAAACCGGCGAGGCGGCGCGCCATGCGGGCGTGCCCGGCCAGCGACCGGTGCTTGGCCTGGGACAGTTCCAGCCGGCGGCCGAGCGTCAGCATGGAGGTCGCCAGCGCCGCGGCGCCGAGCCCGCAGACAGCCAAAGTGGTCGCGGCCCATTGCATCGAATCGGGGTGTACCCGGAACGTTTTACAAAGCCATGACGGTCCGTTCCCAAATCTGGCGCCTGCTCGACCAGGAGGACATCAATTTCCTTCTTACGAACCGTATTCCGCGCCGGCTGGCGACCCAGTTCGTCGGCTGGCTCAGCCAGGTCGAGCAGCCGCTGGTGCGCGACCTGTCGATCGGGCTTTGGCGGCTGTTCTCCGATCTCGATCTCAGCGAGGCGAAGAAGACGCGCTTCCGCAGCATGCACGATTGCTTCACCCGCGAGCTCAAGGACGGCGCGCGGCCGATCGACCGGACGGCCGATATCCTGGTCAGCCCGTGCGACGCCATCGTCGGCGCCTGCGGCGCCATCGCCGGCACGCGCCTCTACCAGGCCAAGGGCTTTCCCTACACGTTGGAAGATTTGCTATGCGACCGCGATCAGGTCGAGGCGTACCGCAACGGCCGCTATGTGACGCTGCGCCTGACCGCGGGCATGTATCACCGCTTCCATGCGCCGCACGACTGCCGCGTCGATCAAGTGGTTTACGTCTCCGGCGACACCTGGAACGTCAATCCGATTGCGCTCAAACGCATCGAACGGCTGTTCTGCAAGAACGAACGCGCCGTGTTACGCACGACGCTTACGGCGACCGGCGACAGCGTCACCGTGGTCCTGGTCGCCGCCGTTCTGGTCGCCAGCATTCGCCTGCATTGTCTCGATGTGCTCCTGAACCTCAAGCATCGCGGGCCGAACGTCATCGCCTGCGACGCTTCGTTCCGCAAAGGCGAGGAGCTCGGCTGGTTTCAGCATGGCTCGACGGCGATCGTGTTTGCGTCGGACCGCTATGCACTGTGCGACAATGTCCGGGAAGGCGCGCGGATCCGCATGGGGCAGCCGCTGATGCGGCTGCCGTGAGCAGCGGCGGTCTTTCTTTGAAAAATTGTAATGTGCGTTAGGCGGGGGTCCGCGATGGGACGGCGTCGCCGGCTTCAATCAGGACCTTATTTATTTTATTGGCGCCATTCGTCCGATGTCCTGCCGGCTTTTTGCTCGCCACGCGGCGGCCGCCGCGCGCATTGAAAATGCGCGCTTCGGCGGTCAGCCACTTGGCGAAAGCCTGAACCGCGCTGGCGCTGGCGCGGGTCTCCGGCAGGATCAGATAATACGAGGTGGTCATGCCGACGAATTCGGCGCCGACGATCTCCAGCCGTTTGGCCGCGATGTCGTCTTCGACCAGATAGTGCGGCAACAGCGCGATGCCGAGGCCGGCCACGGCGGCCTGGGCGACCATGGCGAAGTTCTGATAGGCGTGGCCATTTAGCAGGCCGTCCGGCGCGATGCCGACCTCGGCCATCCATCCCGCCCAGCGGTTCGGCTTCCCCATCTTGTGCAGCAGCGGGAATTCGACGACGTCGGCCGGCGTCTTGATGGCGCGCCTGGCGTTCAATTTCGGACTGCAAACCGCGACGATGTCCTCGTCCATCAGATATTGCGAAATCGTGCCGGGCCAGTGCATCGCACCGTGGAACACCGCGGCGTCGAACGGCTCCAGCGCCGAGTCGATCGGCGCCTGCCGCGCCGTGATATGAACCATGATTTTCGGATTCACCCGCTGGAAATTCGGCAGACGGGGAACCAGCCAGCGCGCCGCGAAGGTCGGTAGCGCGACGAGATTCAAGGTCGTGCTGTTGGAAAACGACGCCACGCGCAGCGTCGCGTCGGCAAGGTCGTCCAAGGCCTTCTTTACTTGCGACAGATACATCTTGCCGGCGTCGGTCAATACAACGCGTTGGCGTATGCGCTCGAACAAGCGAATGCCGAGATGGATTTCGAGCTCGCGAATCTGACGGCTGATCGCGCCTTGAGTCAAATTAAGCTCGCCGGCGGCGCGCGTGAAGCTGCCGTGCTGGGCCGCCACGACAAACGACGTCAGTTCGCCGATCGACGGAATCTCACCCCGTTTCAACGCACGCACACTCCCGATGTGACGCCGACAAGCTGTCCCCTGAGAATGTTACGCTGCCGGGCGGAAGCAATCCACCGTTTTCGCAAAACGGAACTCTTAACGTTCTGCCATAATTCTTAATGCTTAATCGGCGCGAAATCCGCTGCACGGCCGGCGTTCGCCGTCAGCCGGCTGCCTTCTGCTGCGCGACCTGCGCGTCGTCGAGCTCCTTGGCGCGCAAGCAAGCCGGACGGTTGCTGAGGCGTTGCCAATATTGCTCGAAGGCCGGACGCTTCTCGATCATGCCGAACATCATGCCAAAGCCGATCTGCGAACCGACATAGAGGTCGGCAGCGGTGAAGCTGTCGCCGGCCAGATAATTTCCGCGCGACACGGCGTCTTCGAGGGTTTTCAAGGCCAGCGCGAAATTTCCGTAGCCCATCATCCGCTCACGCTCCGGCGGCACGACGACACCTAAGGCCTTGTTGCTCGACGCGGCCTCGATCGGGCCTGCGGCGAAGAATAGCCAGCGATAATAAGGCGCGCGCAACCGATGGCCAGGCGGCGGCGCAAGACCGGCTTGCGGAAACGCATCGGCGAGATAAGCGCAGATGGCCGCGGTCTCGGTGACGACGGCGTCGCCGTGACGCAGTGCCGGCACTTTGCCCATCGGATTGATCGCCAGATACGCCTGAGCCTTCATGGTCGAGGCATAATCGAGCACTTCGGTCTTGTAAGGCTGGCCGACCTCTTCGAGCATCCAGCGGGCGATCCGCCCGCGCGACATCGGATTGGTATAGAGAATGAGTTCATCGGCCATGTGAGAAGTCCTCTGCCGTTTCGGAACGAACGCCCAATATGGGTCGCGCTTAAACGGACGGCAATGTGGTGGATTGCGCGCAGGTGTGCCCGCCGATCAGGCGGATGTCAATATGCGATCAATCCGGCGCGCGCAGCCGATAGCCGATGCCGGTTTCGGTAAGCACATAGTGCGGCCGCTCCGGTTCTGTCTCGATCTTCTGCCGCAGCTGCCGCACATAGACCCGCAGATATTGCGCGTCGGTCAGATCGTCCCACAGCTCGCCGAGCAGGAATTTGTGGGTGAGCACCTTGCCGGCATGTTGCACCAAGACGCGCAGCAGATCGTATTCTTTCGGCGACAGCTTGATCTCCTTGTCGCCGACCTTGACGATGCGGCGGACCAGATCGACGGAAAGCTCGCCGACCCGGAAGATCGGCCGCTCGCCGTGAGTCTGCAGCTGGTGGCGCAGCGCCGCCCGCATCCGGGCGAGAAGCTCGTCCATGCCGAACGGTTTTGTCACGTAATCGTCGGCGCCGAGATCGAGCGCTTGAACCTTGCCGGCCTCGTCGCCGCGACTCGACAGGACGACGATGGGAACGCGCTCGTTGCGGGCGCGGATAGTGCGCAGCAGGTCGTGGCCCTGGGTATCGGGCAGGCCGAGATCGAGAATGATCAGATCGGGCGATTTGCCGAGCAGTTCGAGCGCGGTCTTGCCGTTCGGCGCTTCGAGAACTTGATAGCCATGGGCGGCAAGCCCCAGGCGCAACAGCTTGCGGATAGGGGGCTCGTCGTCGACCACCAAGACACTGAGTGGCGCACCGGTCATGCGGCGACATCCAGGCGTTGCTGCTCTGGCGGAACGGGTAGCGTGATGGTGAACACGGCGCCGCGGCGGTCGTGGCGGTTGGCCGCGACAATGGTGCCGCGCATCGCCTCAATGAAGCCTCGCGAAATCGCCAGCCCGAGCCCGGTGCCGGGACGAACCTGGTCGGTCTTTTGCACGCGGTAGAACTTATCGAAAATGTGGCCAAGGTCTTCCTGCGGAATCCCTTCGCCTTCGTCGATGATCTGCAGCGACACCGAATGCTGATCGCACCAGGTACGGATCAGGATGGTCGTTCCGGGAGCGGCGTATTTCGCCGCATTGTCGAGCAGATTGAACAGCACCTGCTCGAACAACACGGCATCGATCGCCACCATCGGCGCGTCGGTCGCCAGATCGAGCAGCACGGAATGATGCTGCAGGATTTTTGCGGCGCGCCGCAATGTCGAGCCGACGATCTCCGACAGATCGTGCGGCGCGAGTTTCGGCGCCACGGCGCCGGATTCGAGCTTGGTCATGTCGAGCAGGTTGGCGATGAATCGATTGAGCCGTTCCGATTCGTCGATGATCGTCCCCAGCAACTCCACCTTCTCGTTGTCGGTCAGCTTGTCGGCAAGATCGCGCAGCGTGCCTGCGGAGCCGAGCACCGAAGCCAGCGGCGTTTTCAAGTCGTGGGAAATCGAGGTGAGCAGCGCCGAGCGCAGCCGCTCGGTCTCGGCGGTGCGCTCGACGCGATCCATGTCCTCGACCAGGCGCACGCGCTCGATGGCGAGCGCGCCCTGGTCCATCAGCGCGTCCAGCAGCCGGCGCTGATCGGGGGTGAGCAGCGGGCCGGGCTTGTCGCTGTCGATGCCGACGACGCCGATGGCGCCGCGCCCGGTATGCATCGGCAGGAACAGGCGCTTGGCGCCGGGCAGCGTGTCGGAGCCGCGGCCGGCGGCGCGGTCGTTCTCCCAGGTCCACTTCGCCGCGGCGATATCGGCCTCGTCGAGCGTATCTTCCGGTGGATAGCCGGCCTTCACCGCGATCGAACCGTCGCTCGGCAACAGCAGCACGACGCGCACTTTGAGCATCAAGGCGGTCTGATAGGCGGTCGCCCACAGCACGTCGTCAAGCGTGCCAGCGCCGGCGAGCTTGCGGCTGAAGGCGTAAAGCGATTCGACGGCGCGCACGCGGGTTTGCGCCGTCACCGCCTGCGTGCGGCCACGCGCGGCGACGTGGGAAACGATTACAGCGACAAGAGTGAACAGCGCAAAGGCCGCAATATTGTGCGGGTCGGCGATGGTCAGGGTGTAGATCGGCGGCAGGAAGAAAAAGTTGTAGGCCAACGCCGAAGCGACGCTGGCGAACAGCGAGGGCAATAGCCCAAAGCGCACCGCGACGCCGACGATGGCGGTGAGAAACACCAGATCGACGTTCTCGACGCCGATCCAGTCGTTGACCAGTTCGCCGCAGCCAAGCGCAACGGCCACCCCGACAAGCGCCAGCACATAGGGGCGCGGGTCGTAGGCTTCGGCGCGCTCCGAAGTGTCGACGGTCTTTTTCGGCAGCGGACCGCCGGGCAGCTGATCGCCGGCGATGACATGGACGCTGATATTGCCGGAACGGCGCACCAGTTCGTGCACCACCGAGCCGTGCAGGATTTCGAACCAGCGCGACCGCGTCGACTTGCCGATGATGATCTGGGTGACGTTGTGGGCGTGGGCGTAGCCGATCACGTCGTCGGCGATGTTGCGGTCGCCGGCCGGCAAGGTGACGGCTTCACCGCCGAGCGACTCGGTAAGCCGTAGCGTGTCGGCGATGCGATCGCGTTCCTCCTCGGACAGCTGCACGGCGCGCCGCCCTTCGATGTAGAGCGCCATCCAAGGTCCGTGCAGGCGATCGGCGAGCCGCTTGGCGTAGCGCACCAGGCTGGCGGCGCGCGGATCCTCGCTGACGCACACGGCGATGCGCTCGCCGGCCGCCCATGGCCCCTGGATGGCGTGCGCCTGCATCTCGCTGAGCAGTTGCTCGTCGACCCGCTCGGCGGTGCGGCGCAACGCGAGCTCGCGCAAGGCGGTGAGGTTGGCCGGCGAGAAGAAATGCTCGAGTGCGCGCTCGGCCTGCTTGGGGACGTATACTTTGCCCTCCTTGAGCCGCTGGATCAGGTCGTCCGGCGTCAGATCGACCAGCTCGACCGCATCGGCGCGATCGAACACGGCGTCCGGCACGGTCTCGCGCACGCGTACATGAGTAATTTGCGCGACGACGTCGCTGAGGCTCTCGATGTGCTGGATATTGACCGTGGTATAGATGTCGATGCCGCGGCTCATCAACTCTTCGACGTCGAGATAGCGCTTCGGGTGGCGGCTGCCTTCGGCGTTGGTGTGGGCAAGCTCGTCGACCAGCACGATCTGCGGGTGCCGGGCGATGATCGCATCCAAGTCCATTTCCTGGAGCGTCTGGCCGCGGTATTCGATGCGGCGCCGGGGAATGACCTCGAGGCCTTGTAATAGCGCCTCGGTTTCCTTGCGGCCGTGGGTCTCGACCACGCCGGCGACAACGTCGTAGCCGTCCTTCAGGCGGGCGTGGGCCTGCTGCAGCATTTCGTAGGTCTTGCCGACGCCGGGCGCGGCGCCGACGAAAATCCGCAGCTTGCCGACGCGCCGTTCCTCGCGGCGCGCCGCGTCGAGGAGCGCTTCCGGTGAGGGTCGATATTCGGATTCGCGCCGCTGATCCGCCATCACTGAATAAATGCGCCTATCCGGCAGCCATGTGGTCGAGCGCGAGATTGAGCTGCAATACGTTCACGCGCGGCTCGCCCAATAGCCCAAACAGGCGACCTTCCGTGTTGTCCACGACGAGCTGGCGAACGCGATCTTCCGGCAGATTGCGCGCCTTGGCAATACGGGGCACCTGGAAAAGGGCGGCCTCCGGCGAGATGTGCGGGTCGAGGCCAGAAGCCGAGGTGGTGACCAGATCTTGCGGCACCGGCGCGTTCGGATTTTCCTTTTTCAAGGTGTCGATATCGCCTTGCACGCGGTCGATCAGCGCCTTGTTGGACGGCCCGAGATTCGAGCCGCCCGAATTAGCGGCGTTGTACGGCGCCGGTACGGTCTTGGTCGAATCGTTGGGGTCTGGTGCGGTCGTCGCCGACAGCCGGCCGTGGAAATACTTTTCGCTGGTGAACACCTGGCCGATCAGCGCGGAGCCGACCACCGTGCCGTTTTGCTCGATGAGGCTGCCCTGCGCTTGCCTGGGGAAAATGACTTCGGCGATCCCGGTCATCGCCAACGGGTAGGCCAACCCGGTGATGAGGGTCAGCGCAATCAGGACAACGATCGCCGGGCGGATTTCGCGCAACATGACTATTTCTCCTTTTGAGCATGATCCGGAAAAGTGGAAGCCGGTTTTCCGAAAAGATCATGCTCCATTAAAATGCTAGAGTGGGATTGCTCGATCGCGCTCTAGGCCAGATGCAAGGCGGTGACCACGAGGTCGATGGCCTTGATGCCGGCGAACGGGATGATCACGCCGCCGACGCCGTAGATCCAAAGATTGCGTAGCAGCAGCGCCCCGGCGCCGATCGGCCGGTAACGCACGCCCTTCAGCGACAACGGAATGAGCGCGATGATGATCAACGCGTTGAAGATGATCGCGGAGAGGATCGCGCTCTCCGGCGTCGCCAGCCTCATGATGTTGAGCGTCTGCAGCTGCGGATAGAAGGCGACGAACATCGCCGGGATGATGGCGAAATATTTCGCCACGTCGTTGGCGATCGAAAATGTGGTGAGCGCGCCGCGGGTCATCAGCAATTGCTTGCCGATCTCGACGATCTCGATGAGCTTGGTCGGATTGGAATCGAGATCGACCATGTTGCCGGCCTCGCGGGCGGCCTGGGTGCCGGTGTTCATGGCGACACCGACGTCGGCCTGGGCGAGCGCCGGCGCGTCGTTGGTGCCGTCGCCGCACATGGCGACAAGCTTGCCCTTACTCTGCTCATCGCGGATGAGGCGGAGCTTCTCCTCGGGCGTGGCCTGGGCGAGGAAATCGTCGACGCCGGCTTCGGCGGCGATGGCCGCCGCCGTCATCGGATTATCGCCGGTGATCATCACGGTGCGGATGCCCATGCGGCGCAGTTCGGCAAAGCGCTCGCGGATGCCGCCCTTGACGATATCCTTGAGCTGGATGACGCCAAGCAATTTGCCGTCCTTGGCCACCGCAAGCGGCGTGGCGCCGGATTTGGCGATGGCATCGGCAATAGCGTTGACTTCGCGTGCGGTGTCGGCACCGACCGGGGTCGTCGAACTGTTGAGATGGTTCAAGATCGCGTCCACCGCGCCCTTGCGGATCCAGGAGGAACCGACTTCGACGCCGCTCATTCGGCTCTGCGCGGTGAAGGGAATGAAGTTGGCGCGCATCTCATGGAGCTCGCGGCCGCGGATGCCGTACTTTTCCTTGGCCAGCACCACGATGGAACGGCCCTCGGGGGTTTCGTCGGCGAGCGAAGCAAGCTGCGCCGCGTCCGCCAGCTCCTGCTCGGTCACGCCGCGCAGCGGCTTGAATTCGGTGGCCTGACGATTGCCGAGCGTGATGGTGCCGGTCTTGTCGAGGAGGAGCGTATCGACGTCGCCCGCGGCCTCCACCGCACGGCCCGACATCGCCAACACGTTGAAGCGGACCAGCCGGTCCATGCCGGCGATGCCGATGGCGGAGAGCAGCGCGCCGATCGTGGTCGGGATCAGCGTGACGAACAGCGCCACCAGGATCACCACCGAGATCGTGCCGCCGGTATAGGCGACATAGCTCGGGATCGTCGCGGTGGCGAACACGAAGATGATCGTCAATCCGATCAGCAGAATATTGAGCGCGATCTCGTTCGGCGTTTTCTGCCGCTCGGCACCTTCGACCAGGGCGATCATGCGGTCGAGAAACGTTTCCCCGGGATTCGAAGTGATTCTCACTTTTATCTTGTCTGAAAGCACGCGGGTACCACCGGTGACAGCGGAACGGTCGCCTCCAGCTTCACGGATGACGGGAGCGGATTCGCCAGTTATTGCGGACTCGTCTACTGAGGCTACGCCCTCGATGATTTCGCCGTCGGAGGGAATCAATTCGCCTGCGGAGACGAAGACGATATCTCCGGTGCGTAGTTTGGAACTGGCTACTTGCTCCACTCTACCGTCGTTCCCCGCCAGACGGTTAGCTATAGTCTCAGAACGCGCCTTACGCAGAGTGTCTGCCTGAGCCTTGCCTCGGCCCTCC
>Ga0209011_1000772_pt1 | contig 11769 bp, 9 predicted proteins | sample BlaSpr_A8_OM1_M3_FD_187986 | JGI IMG/M metagenome (GOLD analysis project Ga0209011, IMG submission 187986) | Forest soil microbial communities from Thunder Bay, Ontario, Canada - Black Spruce, Ontario site 2_A8_OM1_M3 (SPAdes) (version 2) | ecosystem: Environmental > Terrestrial > Soil > Boreal... | reverse complement strand
CCACGCACTTCCACAACTCCTTGGCGACATCGCGGCTGCGCAGCCGCCACTCGTCCTCGGTGTGCGTGAGCAGCGAAATGCGCTCGTAGCGCACGTGCGGCAAGGCCGCAGGCACGGGGCTCGGGTACAGGGCCGCTTCTTCCGGCCAGCGCAGGTCTAAGACGGTCTCGATACCGTAGTCCGCGAGCGCGCGAACGCCCTCCGCGGACAACTGCGCGAGATCATCCGCGCGCACCAGCGAGCGCCAGCGCGTATGCGCCCCATCCACCGTCGGATAGCCGCCCAGATCGCGCGCGTTCAGGAGATTCGGGAAGTGCAGCAGGCGCTTCGGATCGTGCATCCGCCCTTTCACGCGATAACGGGTTTCGAATCCCTTTGGGGACACCAATATAATCAGTATCTTACATGAGCGTCCGGTCGTCCGGCGCCTTTTCCGTACCGTTCGCCCATCCATGAGCATCCGCGGGATCGCGACCTGCGTGCGCGAACGTGACAGTATTTGGCCAGGCGGATCGGGAACGCGTCCACGGGGACGTGGAATCCAAATGGTGCAGCTCACCCCTGCTCAGATCGAAGCTTTCAACGCGGACGGGTTCCTGATCCTCGATCATTTCCTGAGCGCGGAGGAGGTTGCGCTCGCACGGACGCGATTCGAGCCGCTGTTCCGCGGCGAGTTCGAGACCGGCCTGTATCCGGACGAATGGAACTGGCGCGAGGGGCGGGACCCGGCGGATCGGACGCGGCAGATCTGCAACGGCTGGAAGTCCGACCGGACCATTGCCCGGATCGTGCTCAAGGAGGAGGTGGGCCGCCTGTGCGCGACGCTGGCGGGGTGGCCGGGCGCGCGCATCGGTCAGGATAACGTGCTCTGGAAGCCGCCGGGCGCGAAGGCCCTCGGCTTCCATCAGGACGACAGCTACGGCAGCTGGGTCGTTCCTTCAGGCTTCGTCACCTGCTGGATGGCGCTCGACGACACATCCGCCGCCGGCGGCACCATCGAGTACGCGCGCGGCTCTCACCGCTGGGGACGATTTCCGCCGCTCGGGGAGTTCCACGCGCCCGACGACTACCGCGATGGCCTTCGCCAGGCCGCAGCCTCGGTTGGCGCCCGCGTCGAGCTGGTCCCGATCGAGGTTCCGGCGGGCGGATGCGCGTTCCATGCTGGCGGCACCTGGCACGGCTCAGACGTTAACCGCGGCTCGCAACCGCGACGTTCGCTGGTCACCCATTGCTTGTCATCGGTGACGCGGTTCCATCCAACCGAGGTCAGCTACATCTACAGCCGCTACCGTCGTGTCGGGGACACGACAATGGACGAGAGCTTTTTCCCCATTCTGTGGACACGAAGCGGGTACCGGACGCCGTTTCTCGCGACCTACCACTGACTAACCCCGGGCGGGCTCGTGCCGCGGTAGAACGTTGAGGCCGGCGTTGCCTTCACGAACGCTGCGGCGATCATCTGTCTCGACTCGGTCACTGGATTCGCCAGCTCCTCCTCCAGCGGCACGCGCTTGCGGAAGGCGAGCCACGCAGCTGTGGCAGCCGACCCGAACGAGCGGCTCGGGTCCTGCTTGTTACGAACATCGAGCCACAGACTGGCTTCGAGCAGGTCGAGCGCAAGCAGATCCGTCGTGACCGAGACGGCTTGTCGGGCGCGCTGAACTTTGAGGCGTGTCTGGGACTGCAAGTCCTCCACGTTAGTCTCGAGCGCGCTGCCAGAGGGCGCCACGGGGTTCGCCAAACCCTGAATCTCCTGCTGCAGGTCGGCAGGCATGTAGCCACTGTCGTGGCGTACCCACTGCGGCAGCACATTCGACGGCGAGACGACGGTGAAGAACGGGCTGCGAAAGCGTTCGATTCGCAGCATGATGGCGACGTCCATGTTGGCGAGAGCGATGACGAAATTCTCGAGCTTGTTGGCCATGGGGTAGGGGTCCCAGTTCGCATTCGAGACGATATAACCGTGCTGGCCATGGCTGTATGGTCCACCCTTGACGAAGTACTTCATCATCTGCGGTGTCGCAAGCTCCCACGAGTCCTGCGGCCCGAGGCCCACGTGTACCGCGGGATTGTGGTCGGAGGTGTTGGCCTGGAACAGTACCGCGTCGCTCAGCGCCGCCCATTCCTCCCAGGCCGCCGCCTGGCGGATCGATGACGCCCGCAGGCTCTCCGGATCCTGGATGATCCGTTTGGGGTCGGCGTCGAAGAGATAACTGCCCCTGATCATGTCGAGCACACGCGCTGCATCCCAATTGAGCCAGCGGCCGGGCCGGTCCAGCTGCACGACCGTGCTGAGCGGCGTGATGCTGCTGTTCATGCCGTTGAGGTCCATGGCATAGATGAGATCGGCCCACTCAAGCGCGTGGCGCGCGTCGTTGACCGCGAGAGCGGCCTGGGCGGTTGCGTAGGCATTGCCACTGATCAGCGCGTTATCGTCGGCCGCGAACGGCTCGATCGGCTTCAATCCGGCCTGCGCCAGAGCTCTCTGGGCCGGCATGCGCACGCCCTGATAATAGGCCTCGCCGGCGCCCACCATCGTTCCCGCGACGTTGGCGAGCTGCGCGAGGTCGCCCTCACCGACCGTACCGCGCGACTGCACGACCGGCGTGACCCGGTTGTTGAGCAGATCGAGCAGCATCTGACTGACTTGCGCACTCGGTGCGTTGTAAGTCATGGCGTTCGCCCTGACCACCATCATCGCGCGAACGATCTCTTCGTCCATGACCTCGGGACCGAAGCCCGCGTGGGCGCCGCGACGAAAGCGGTCGGCTTGCCACTGCCGGATTCGGGACTTGTTTTCAGCCGACATGGCGTCTCCGGAGAACAGGACGGTTTCGCGGTTGTCGGCGGTGCCGCGGTTGAACCAGTAAATGGGCACACCCTCGGCGGTGGCCTCGAGCAGCAGCCCGTAGTTGTCGGCCTGCCGTTGCCGGGCGTCGGCGCTCAATTGCACCTGCGCGCCATGGCGCGCCACACTTATTATCTGCCCGATGGTCAGATCATGGCCGTTGAGTGTAATCGTCTGGCCGCCCAGCGTCGTATCGCACGGCGTGTAGAGTTGCCCGGCGCGCGCAGCCGACGCTGTGCAGCCAACGCCGAGCGCCGCGAGTACCAGCAGCGTGCCGGGCCTGCGATGACGAAATTGTGAGTGCACGTTCGGTCCCCCTGGATGCAAGAGGATACCCAACCCTTGACTCGAGTGCCGGCCTCTGCTGACGCGTGATAGCATCAATTGCTGCGAGTCTGCCGTCGATTGATTGCGTTCGCTACGCGTGCGCGTCATCGCAGTTGGAGGGGCCATGCGCATCGAGGAATATCTCGCAGGCATCACCGAGCTGTACCAGGGCGAGATCATCGGCGAGGGACTCTTCTCAACCCTCCTGGCGACGTGTCCGCCGGAGCATGCCTACGGCATGGCGCTGCTGCTGCAACTGGAGGGCGAAGCGAAGGTCCGACTTCGTCCGCTGCTCTGGCGTCTCGGATTGTCGGTCGTCGAGGATCAAGCCATGCGCGCGGCTGGCATTCAGGCTGCCGACAAGCTGAAGCAATTGCCGTGGCGGCAGGCAATGCTCGAACTCGCTGAGCTCGTCAAACCATACCTTGCGCGTTACCAGGCGCTCGAGGCTGCGGCCCCGGACAGCGACAAGCCGGCCGTCCATTTCATGGTCGCCCATGAGGTGAGCGTGCTGCGTTTCGCTGAGTTAGCAGCGGCCGGCGACAAACACGCTGTTCAGGAGGTGCTGAATCAGCTCGAGCACCCATGGGCTGCAGAGCGATTCCCGCTGAGGTCGGTTTGATGGCACGAAATCCAAAGCACGACATTCTCCTCGAGCCGATCGGCTTCGGCCCGAAGACCAGCCGCAATCGCTTCTGGCAGACATCCCACTGCACGGGTTACGGCTCGGAGCGCCCGGGCACTCAGGCGCGCTTTCGCGCTATGAAGGCCGAGGGCGGCTGGGGCGTCGTTTGCACCGAGTTCTGCTCGATCCACCCAGAATCGGACGAGTATCCCTGGCACTCGGCGCGTCTGTGGGACCAGGGCGACATCATCAATCTGGGCTACATGTGCGATGAAGTCCACCGGCACCAGTCCCTGGCGGGGGTGCAGCTCTGGTACAACGGCATGCATTCACCCTGCCTCGAGTCGCGCGAGGTGCCCCGCGGACCCAGCGGCTTGCCGTCCAACGTGTTTCCGGAGCGCGCGGTGTACGACGCGACCGCGGACGAGGACGACATCAAGGCGATCATCAACATGTACGTGCTCGCGGCGCAGCGCGCCGAGCAGGCGGGGTTCGATATCGTCGAGGTCACCGGCTCCGACAGCACGCTGCCGATGCAGTTTCTCGAGCGCCGTTATAACCGACGCACGGACCGCTACGGTGGCTCACTCGCCAATCGCTCGCGTTTCTACATCGAGGTCATGGCTGCGCTGAAGCGTGCCGTCGGCGACGCCCTCGCGGTCACGACGCGTTTCGAGACCGATACGATCAACGGCGAGTTCCGGGTTCAGCATCACGACGAAGGTCTGCATTTCGTCGAGCTGATGCATCGCGAGGGCGTGTGCGATCTCTGGGCCGTCAAGATCGGCGACTACGAGGAGTGGGGCGAGGATGCGGGGAGCTCGCGCTTTCGCCAGACGAACTGGATGCGGCCCTTCGTGTCGCACGTGAAGGCCATCGTCGGCCCGGCGGTGCCGGTCGTCAGCAACGGCCGGTTCACCAGCCCCGATGACATGGTGGAAGCGCTGCGCCGCGGCCAATGCGACATCATCGGCGCAGCGCGCCCGAGCATTGCCGATCCGTTCCTGCCCGCCAAAATCGCCGCGGGTCGACTCGAGGACATCCGCGAGTGTATCGGCTGCAATCTGTGCGTATCCCGGATGCAGCAGCAGGCGCTGCTCTCCTGCACGCAAAACCCGACCTCAGGCGAGGAATATCGCCGTGGCTGGCATCCCGAACAATTCGACCAGACCGCCAACCCCTGCTCGGTGCTCGTTGTGGGAGCGGGCCCGGCCGGAATGGAGTGCGCCATGGTCCTCGGCAAGCGCGGCTACACGGTCCATCTGCGGGACTGCGCGCCAGAGCTCGGCGGGCACTGGCGCGATGTCGCGCGCTATCCGCGCTGCTCCGAATTCGGTCGCGTCATCAGTTACCGCCAGAGCCAGCTGGCGAAGCTGCGCAATGTCGAGGTGCAGTTGGGCGTCAGCCCGATGACGGCCGATGAGGTCCTGCAATACGGAGCGGACAAGGTGGTGATTGCCACGGGTGCGCATTGGTCGACCGTAGGGCTCGGAGCGGAAGTGCACCGACCGATTCACGGCGCCGATGCTTCGCGCGCCAGCGTCCTGACGCCCGAGCAGATCATGCGCGGCAAGGAGGTGCCCGGCGAGCGGGTCGTGGTCCTCGACGGCGAAGGGTATTTTACCGGCATCGCGATGGCCGAACTGCTCGCCGATCGCGGCAAGCAGGTAACGCTCGTCACCAACATGAACGACGTCGCCGAATTCTCCAAGTACACCATGGAGCTCGCCAACAACAAGAGAATGCTGCACCAGAAGCACATCCGGCACCTCACCAATCACTGGGCGCACGCCTTCGAGCCGCGCAGGCTCGCGCTCTTCTATCTATACCGCGACAGCGCTGAGCTCAATGAGCTCGAGCCGGGCCGTTGGGGACGCCGCAGCAGCAACGCGCTGGTGTATCTCGATTGTGATGCGCTCGTGCTGGTGACCTCGCGCGTCCCGAACGGTGAGCTGTACGCCCAACTCAAGTCGCGACGCGCCGAGTGGCAGAAGAACGCTGTCCAGGCCGTGTACCGCATAGGCGATTGTCACGCGCCGCGGCAGATCCTCAATGCGATCTTCGATGGGCATCGGCTGGCGCGGGAGTTCGACTCGCCGCATCCGCAGTATCCGCTGCCGTTCATTCGCGAGCGTCAGGTGTGGGGACACGAGACGTTCCCGAAGCGGGGCGATGCGCGGCCCAGTGTCGAAGTGAGCTGAGGACGGCTCGGCACGAACACCGCCTGCCGAACAAGCGCGCAAGGGGAGAGCTGTCGGATGAGCTTCAAGGGCAAGGTAGTTCTGGTGACCGGTTCGACGACTGGCATAGGGGAGGCCTGCGCCAGGGTCTTTGCCGAGTCGGACGCGGCAGTGATGGTCTGCGGTCGCAATGAGCCCCGCGGGCGCAAGGTAGCGCAGGCGATCCGCACCGCGGGCGGTCGCGCCGAGTTTACCGCGGTCGATGTACGCGCCGCGGGCGCTTGCGATCGCCTGGTGTCCGACACGATCGAGCGCCTGGGCGGACTCGATGTGCTGGTAAACAATGCCGGAATTCTCTACAGCGCCACCGCGGTCGATACGACCGATGAGCAGTGGCTCGATACCATGGCCGTGAATGTGACCGCATTGTTCTACCTGAGCCGTGCGGCGATTCGGCACATGAAGCAGAAGGGCAAGGGCGCGATCGTGAACATTGCCTCCGAATGGGGTCTCAATGGCGAACCCAACCACGTCGCCTACTGCGCCAGCAAAGGAGCGGTCGTGCAGATCACGCGCTGCATGGCCCTGGATCACGCCCGCGACAACATTCGCGTGAATTCGGTTTGTCCCGGCGAGATTCACACGCAGATGGTGGACGACATTCTTTCCAGGAAGGGCGGCGATCTACAGCAGAACCTGCAGGAGTTGGCAGCGGGAATTCCCATGCGGCGGGTCGCCTCACCGACCGAGGTGGCCTGGTGCGTGCACTTCCTGGCCTCCGACCGCGCGAGCTACGTCACCGGTGCCAACCTTCCGGTCGATGGGGGCAACGATGCGACCGGCGGACCGTATCCGTGAGTGCTGCGGGGTCTGAGCCTTCAGTGTAATTCGTCGTTACCGTGTGGCAGAGTCGAGTCTCGCGATCTTCGACCGACAGGGGGCAACTTGAGCAGCACGGCGAACGACTTACCTGCAGCGAGCAGCGGGGCGCAGCCCAAGTCGGCCGGGCTCGAGCGCGGCATCGATTGGACAGGAGCATTCTGGGTGGCAAGCGGTGTGCCGCCGCTCGTGCTGTTCTCCATCGGCGCGGTGGCGGCCACGGTCGGCAAGCCGTCCTGGGTGGTGTGGATGGTCTCCATCGGCCTCGGCTTCGTGCAGTCGATGACTTACGCGGAAATCGCCGGGCTGTTCCCGCACAAAGCCGGCGGCACCTCGGTGTACGGGGCGATCGCCTGGGTTCGGTACAGCAAACTCGTGGCTCCGGTGTCCGTGTGGTGCAATTGGTTCGCCTGGTCCCCCGTGCAGGCCATTGGCTCGGGACTCGCGGCCGGTTACATCCTCAATGGACTCTTTGCACCGGATTCGGTCATCAACACCTGGCAGTGGACACTGCTCGATCTCAGTGGCTTGAAGAGCGGCTTGAGCCTGCGAATTAACGCGACCTTTATTCTGGGTACGATCATCATGCTGGCCGTGAAGGCCATTCAGGACGGCGGGATCCTGCGTTCGGCCAATACCACGAAGATCCTGGGGATCTCGGCCGTGATCCCTCTGATCCTGATTGGCGTGATGCCGATACTGACGGGTGACATGGTCCAGTCGCATTTCTTCCCGCTCGCGCCCATCGCTCACGACGCGAGCGGCAATGTAGTGGATGGGACCTGGGATCGCGCCGGCTGGACTCTGATTGCCGGCGGCATGTTCCTCGCGGCCTGGTCCACGTACGGCTTCGAAACGGCGGTCTGCTATACCGGGGAATTCAAGAATCCCAAGACCGATACGTTCAAGGCGATCTTCTACTCCGGCCTGTTGTGCGTGTTGGTCTATACGCTCGTGCCGTTCGCGTTCCAGGGCTTTCTCGGCCTGGGCCAGCTGGTGAAACCCGCGCTGCTCGATGCTCACGGTGCGGTCGTTGCTCCCGCGACCTACTCCGGCATGCTGGCCCCTGATATCTACAGCGGCATGGGTGTGGCCAGGGTGATGGCCCGGATGGTCCACGCCGGTGAGCTGATCGGCGCGGTACTGGTCGTCATGCTGATCCTGTCGATTGTTCTCTCGATCATGACTTCCATGGCAGGGTCTTCGCGGACGCTCTATCAGGCGTCGGTGGACGGATGGTTGCCCGAATATCTGTCGAAGGTGAACAAGCACGGCGCGCCGACGAACGCGATGCTGACGAATCTGGGCTTCAATCTGCTCCTGCTGCTCATGTCGGACTACGTGTTCGTGCTGGGTGCGTCGAACGTCGGATACCTGATATTCAACTTCCTGAATCTGAATGCCGGCTGGATCCATCGAGCGGACCGGCCGCGGCAGGAACGCCCCTGGCGGGCACCCACCTGGCTCATCGCCGCCGGTGCGGTTCTGTCCTTCGTCAACCTGACTTTCATGGGCATGGGTGCCGATGTCTACGGGTCGGGCACGCTGAAGACGGGGCTGCTGTTCGCCGCCCTGATACTGCCGGTGTTCGTGTACCGGCATTATCTGCGCGACAAGGGCACCTTCCCCAGCGCCATGAGGGAAGATCTGGAGCTGGGCTCAGGGGAAAGGGTTGTGACGCGCGCCGGGATCTGGCCGTACGTGACGCTCGTCGCCGGTGCCCTGGTCGTGTACGTCAGCCACCGGCTCGCGGTTTATCAATAGCGTCCTCACGGGAACGGCTCGATGGGACACCTGCCCGACAACGTCGTGCTCAGCAGGGTCGCTGCCGCGACGCTGTGCCGCGAGTTCGTGGGCTGGCAGTGCCGGATCAGGCAGCTGGCGGTGCGCCAGGAGGGCGGCCGTCCCACCTCGGGAATGCGTCCGCGTGTTCTGAACCGCAACGCAGACGAGCTTTCCGCGGGCATCGTCACACTCATCGTCGAATCCGAACCCGCGCACAGCACCCAGCTGTTCCGCTATCAATACCTGCGCACGCACGATCCCGTCGAGCGCTACGACAACATGCTCGAGATACTGCAAGGGAGCTATTTTCAGGATCCGACGCGCTTCTCGGATCTCATCACGGCGCTGTTCGGGCCGGAATCGAGGCTTGCGGTGCAGCTCCTGAGCGAAGGTCACTGCGTCCTCGACTTCGAGCAGTACACGCAGGGTTACCGCATTCCCTGCGCCGTCGCGCGACTTGCGGAGTCGAACACTTTCCATCAGGCGACCCTGTGGCACAACCGGATGTTCAACCCCCGGCTCCCCGCCGGCGTGCAGATCCTCTCGTTCCGGCCGGACTGGTCCCATGCCTCGGCTTATGTCCCACGGGTCTATTAGTGCTCTCAGTCGATGGTTAAGTGGCCACTTAACTGTCTCGAAAAGCTCTACTACTGCTCTCCTTCTGCTCTCCTTCTGCTCTCCGCCACGACGGCGGGGTAGCGAGGTAGCCATGGACCACCAGACTCTGCAGGGCGGATGTCTTTGCGGTGCGGTTCGATATGAAGCCAAGGGGAAGAGCCGCAAGGTCGCGAACTGCCATTGCTCGATGTGCCGTCGGCACAGCGGAGCGGCGTTCCTGACGTATGCCGCTTACCCAAGCAGCAGCGTTCGCTTTACGAAGGGGAGCCCAGCCGAGTATCGCTCTTCCGCGGACACCGTTCGCAGTCATTGCGCGGTGTGCGGTAGCCCTTTGACGTTCGTCTCCGACAGCGATCGGGATACAGTGTGGCTAACGGTGGGCAGTCTCGATGATCCGAACCCGGTTCAGCCCACAGAGCAATGGCATGTGGCGAGCAAACTGCGCTGGGTCCGTCTTGATGACGCTCTGCCGAAGTGCCCAGGCGCACCCGACAGCAACTGATCCTAGAACTTGCGATAAGCATTGTTCAGCTCAACCAGTGGGTGCCGCGGCGACATCTGGAATTTGACGAGCAGCTCGCGCGCGAGCATGTCGCGGTCCTGCTGGTTGTCCGGCAGCTTCACACCCTCGGGTACCATTACCCAGCCATTCACGTTGCGATCGAACACCGCCGCTTTGCCTTCCTCATAGCCCAGGTGCACGTCCTCAAGCCAGTTGAGGTCCGACCACCCCATCACCTCCATGTACTTCCTGAGGAAGGGCGTGAGCCGGCCGTAGTCCGGCACCAGGTTGACATCGTAGCGATAGCCGATGTGCTGCCCGATTTCCTTCTCGCGCCGCGTGTCCAGACCCGCCGTCCTGATGAAGTGATCGATGTCCCTGGCACCGGCGGCGGCGCCGTTCCTCGGACCTACTACCGATCGGGCAGCGGCGGCCCTGGTCGCCGCGGACTTTCCAACTCCCCTGGCGGCCGGCTTGGCCGCCTTTGCCGTCTTCTTGGCTTGCGCGTATTTGCTGAGTTCGGTGACTTTGGCCATGGTCTCACCTCAATAGCGGGTCATATCGGGCCGACCTACCGTGTGCTGCGAACCAGCCAGGGGCACCATGGCGAGCGCCGAGGCCTCCATGGTGAGGGCGGCCAGATCCTCGGGTTCCAGACTGTGCACATCGGTCTTGCCGCAAGCCCGCGCCATCATCTGACATTCGATGGTGAGGCAATGCAGGAAATTGTAAACGCGCTCCGCCGCACTATCGGGATCGAGACGCCTGCGCAGAAGCGGGTCCTGAGTGGTCACGCCGACGGGGCAGCGGCCCGTGTGGCAGTGATAGCAGTACCCGGCCTTGACACCGATCTCCTTCTCGTAGTCGGCCTCCGGAATATCCTTGTTACAGTTCAAGGCCATCAGCGCCGAGTGACCGATCGCGACGGCGTCGGCACCCAGCGCGAGCGCCTTGGCGACATCACCGCCGTTGCGGATGCCGCCGGCATAGACGAGCGAAATCTCGCCGGTCTTGCCCACGTCATCGAGCGCCTTGCGCGCCTGGCGGATGGCGGCGATACCCGGAATGCCCGTCTCCTCGGTGGCGATATGCGGGCCGGCACCGGTGCCGCCCTCCATGCCATCGATGTAGATGCTGTCAGGTCCGGTCTTGGCCGCCATGCGAACGTCGTCGTAGACGCGCGCCGCGCCCAGCTTGAGCTGGATCGGAATCTCCCCGTTGGTCGCTTCACGGACTTCCTGGATCTTGAGGGCCAGATCGTCGGGACCCAGCCAATCAGGATGCCGAGCCGGGGAGCGCTGATCGATGCCAGCCGGCAGAGAACGCATCTCCGCGACCTGATCGGTGACCTTCTGGCCCATCAGATGACCACCCAGGCCCACCTTGCACCCCTGGCCGATGAAGAACTCACAGGCGTCGGCCAGGCGCAGATGGTTCGGGTTGAAACCGTAACGCGACTGGATGCATTGATAGAACCACTTGGTTGAATAGCGGCGCTCGTCGGGGATCATGCCGCCCTCGCCGGAGCAGGTTGCGGTGCCCGCCATGGTGGCGCCGCGGGCGAGGGCGATCTTCGCCTCGTAGCTCAGCGCCCCAAAGCTCATGCCGGTGATGTAGACCGGAATGTCGAGCACCAGCGGTCGCTTGGCGCGCGGTCCGATCACGGTGCGCGTTTCACACTTTTCCCGATAGCCCTCGATGACGAAACGCGTCAGCGTGCCGGGCAGGAAAGTCAGATCGTCCCAGCTCGGAATCTTCTTGAACAACGAAAAGCCGCGCATGCGATAGCGGCCGAGCTCGCTCTTGATGTGGATATCGTCGATAACCTCCGGAGTGAAGAGGGAGCTGTGGCCGAGCACATGCGTGTTGCGCCCGAGCTTGTTCTTGGTCGTCGGTAGTGGGGCCGGAACCTTCTTTTCCTTCGCCATGTCCTGTCTTCCTTCCAATGAGTCTTCAGAGAATGAGTTTCTTCTCGGCGGGTTCGAGATTGTCGTAATTCCACAGC
>Ga0209011_1000770_pt1 | contig 11781 bp, 9 predicted proteins | sample BlaSpr_A8_OM1_M3_FD_187986 | JGI IMG/M metagenome (GOLD analysis project Ga0209011, IMG submission 187986) | Forest soil microbial communities from Thunder Bay, Ontario, Canada - Black Spruce, Ontario site 2_A8_OM1_M3 (SPAdes) (version 2) | ecosystem: Environmental > Terrestrial > Soil > Boreal... | reverse complement strand
AAGGAAACTGGCGAAGGCGCGGTGTGAGACTCTAATGAGAGGCCCCACAGCGCTCGGGCCATAGGAGGACCGATGGCGAAGAATCCCTTATTCGAGCTTTACGAAGCAGGCACCAGCGTCTGGCTCGACTACATCCGTCGGAGCCTGATGACGTCCGGCGAGCTGAAGCGAATGATCGAGGACGATGCCGTGGTCGGCATGACCTCCAACCCCACGATTTTCGAGAAGGCGATCGGCGGCAGCAGCGACTACGACGAGGCACTCCGGGCCCTGATAGACGCCGGCATCCCGGACGAAGAGATCATGCTGAGCCTCATCGTCGAGGACATCCAGATGGCGGCCGACGTGCTCAAGCCGGTCTACGACCAGACCAAGCACAAAGACGGCTACGTCAGTATCGAGGTCTTGCCACGAGTCGCCGACGACACTAAGGGCACGATCGCGATGGCCCACGACCTCTTTAACCGCGTCGGCCGACCGAACATCTTCGTCAAGATCCCGGCGACGGATGCCGGACTCCCCGCGATCGAGCAATGCATCGCGGACGGCCTGAACATCAACATCACGCTGATGTTCTCGGTCAAGGTTTACGAAGACGTCGCCCGCGCCTTCATCCGCGGCTTGCAGCGGCGCCTGAAGCAGGGGCACCCGGTCGACGTCGCTTCGGTGGCCAGCTTTTTCGTCAGTCGCGTGGATACCGCGGTCGACAAGCTGCTCGAGCAGAAGATCGCCGCCGCCAAGGACCCGGCGGAACGCGCGCGCTTGCAGAAGCTGATGGGAAAGGCTGCCGTCGCCAACGCGAAGATGGCCTATCAGGCCTTCATGCGCATTTTCAACGGTCCCGAATTTGCCGATCTGCGCGAGGCGGGCGCCTCCGTGCAGCGCTGCCTCTGGGCCAGCACCGGAACCAAGAATCCCAACTACAGCGACGTGATGTACGTCGAGGAATTGATCGGGCCGGAGACGGTCAACACCATGCCGCAACAGACCATGATGGCATTCAAGGAGCATGGCGAGGTCCGCCCCAGCCTGCTGGAAAACGTGGAAGGCGCCCGCCAGGTGCTGCGCGACCTGACTGCGATCGGCATCGACATGGAGAAGGTCACGGATGACCTTCGGGTCGATGGCGTCAAGCTGTTCGCCGATTCGATCGACAAGTTGCTCGAAGAGATCGCGAACAAGAAGAAGGAGCTGAACCAAGGCGCGGCGGGCGCCTACGAGGCTCAACTGGGTGCCATCGATGCAGCGGTGAAGGATCGGCTGCAACAACTGGAGCAGACGGCGGTGGTACGCCGCATCGCCGAGAAGGACGCCGGGCTGTGGAAACCGAACGGCAGCGCGCAAACCGAGATCCGCGAGCGGCTGGGGTGGCTCCAGGTCGCCGATCGGATGGGGGAGCGGGTGCCCGAGCTGGAGGCGCTCCGCAAGGAGCTGGTCGGCGAGGGGTTCATGGACGTGGTCCTGATGGGAATGGGCGGCAGTAGTCTCGCGCCCGAGGTATTCCGGCAAACCTTCGGCGCGCCCAAAGGGGCGCTCGACGTGCATGTGCTCGACACCACGGATCCCGCCGCGATCCTCGCCTTGCAAAGCTCGATCGATGTTCGCAAGACGGTCTTCATCGTCGCCTCGAAATCGGGGACCACGCTGGAGACGCTGTCCCATTACCGCCACTTCTGGCAGCAGGCGGGCCAGAAGGGAGGGCAGTTCATCGCGATTACCGACCCCGGAACACCGCTCGCCGACGAGGCCTCCCAGCGAGGATTCCGCCGCACCTTTCTGAACCCGGCGGACATTGGTGGCCGCTACTCGGCGCTTTCGTACTTCGGGCTCGTGCCGGCGGCGCTCGGCGGCGTAGACCTTACCGGCCTGCTCGATCGAGCGGCGACCATGATGCGCGCGTGCTCCCCGTCCGTCCCGGTCGCGGAGAACCCAGGGGCCTGGCTGGGCGCGGTCTTCGCGGAGGCCGCCAGGGTCGGGCGGGACAAGATTACGATCGTCGCGCCCGCCGCCATCCAGAGCTTCGGTGTCTGGGCGGAGCAGTTGATCGCGGAGAGCACCGGGAAAGAAGGGAAAGGCCTGGTGCCGGTGGCAGACGAGGCGCTGGGTCCGCCCGACGTCTATGGCGCCGATCGGCTCTTCGTCCGGCTGGCGTTGCCGGGTGATCAGGAGCCGATCGCTGTGTCGGCGCTCAGCAAGGCGGGCCATCCGATCGTGACGCTCAAGCTCAACGATCCGCTCGACATCGGGGCGGAGTTCTTCCGCTGGGAGTACGCGATCGCGGTGGCCGGGGCCATCCTCGGGATCAACGTCTTCGACCAGCCGAACGTCCAGGAGGCAAAGGACCTCACCAAGAAAGTCCTCAGCGAGGGCAACCCGCCGACGGTCGGCGAGGGGATCCGGTGGGCCGGCCAGCCGGGAGCGACGCTCGAGGCGGCGATCCGGGCCTTGCTGGGCCAGGTTCGCGCCGGCGATTACGTGGCGCTGCTCGCCTTCATCGCGCCGACTGCGGAGTACGACCGCGCGCTGAACGCGATCAGGCTCGCCATCCGTGACACCCATCGGGTGGCGACCACGGTGGGCTACGGGCCACGCTACCTACACTCGACCGGTCAGCTGCACAAGGGCGGTCCCAACACGGGCGTCTTCCTCCAGCTGGTGAGCGACGATCCAAATGATCTGCCGATCCCCGGAGAGAAGTTCTCCTTTGGCGTCCTCAAGCAGGCGCAGGCGCTCGGTGATTTCCAGGCGTTGCGCAACCACGGCCGCCGCGTGCTTCGAATTCAAGCCCGCGACGTGGCGCCGAGCCTGGTGAAAATCGGGCAATCCGTGGGCGCAACGGTCCAGGCCTGATGCAGCTAGGCCTGATCGGGCTCGGCCGGATGGGATCAGGTATGACCCGGCGACTGATGCAAGGCGGTCACAAGTTGGTGGTCTACGACCGGTCGCCGGAGACGGTTGCGGCGGTCGCGGGTGACGGCGCGGTTGGGGCCATTAGCCTGGAGGATCTCGGCCAGAAGCTCAAGGCGCCGCGCGTCGTCTGGTTGATGATCCCCGCCGGCCCGCCGGTGGACGACACCATCCAGCGATTGTCCGGCGTCGTCTCGCAAGGAGACGTCATCATCGACGGTGGCAACTCGAATTACAAAGACTCGATGCGCCGGGCGGAGACGTTGCGCTCTCAGCAGGTGGAATTCCTCGACGTTGGCGTCAGCGGAGGCATCTGGGGCCCCAAGGTCGGCTTCAATCTGATGGTCGGCGGCAACCGGGCCGTCTTCAAACAGGTCGAGCCGATTTTTGAGACGCTCGCGCCGACCGATGGTTACGCGTACGTCGGCCCCTCGGGCGCGGGGCATTACGCAAAGATGGTGCACAACGGCATCGAATACTCGATGCTGCAGAGCTACGCGGAAGGATTCGAAATCCTGAAAGCCGCGCCCTTCGGTTTCGACCTGGCGCAGCTCGCTCGACTCTGGAACCACGGCAGCGTGATTCGATCCTGGTTGCTCGAGTTGGCGCAAACTGCCTTCGAACATGACCCCGAGCTCGCCCACATCCAGGGGTATGTCGAAGACTCGGGTGAGGGCCGGTGGACTTTGGAGGAGGCACTCGAACATGCCGTGCCGGCGCCGGCGCTTGCGATGAGCCTCTTTATGCGCTACCGATCCCGGCAGGATGATTCGTTCAGCGCCAAGGTCATCTCGGCGCTGCGCAATGAGTTTGGGGGACACCCCGTCAAGACGGAGTAGCCGATGGCGCAAGCAACCACCACGCTCACCCAGAACGTATTGCGAGAAGGGCTGATTCTGCCCCGCACGCCGGACCCGGCGGCGATGGTGATCTTCGGCGCCTCCGGGGACCTGACCGCGCGCAAGCTAATGCCCGCGCTCTACAACCTGGCGCTCAACCGCTATCTCCCGTCCGGATTCAGCGTGATCGGCGTCGCTGACACCGCCATCACGGAAGACGAGTTCCGCGCCCGCGTGGAGCAGGCGGTGCAGAAGTTCTCGCGGAGCCAGCCGGTCGACCGCGCCGTCTGGCAGAGCCTGGCCGAAGGGATCTCCTACGTCCGGATGCCCTTCGACGACCAGGAGGGTTACGGCCGGCTGGCCGCCGAGCTCGAGCGGTTGGATCGCGAGCGGGGAACCGCCGGCAACCGGGTCTTCTACCTGGCGACCGCGCCGCAGTTCTTTTCCGTCATCATCGACCGGCTCGGGGCGTCTGGCATCGCCAAGGGCGGTGAGGGCTGGAAGCGCGTCGTCATCGAGAAGCCATTCGGGAACGACCTGAAAAGCGCCCAGGCCCTGAACCAGGCGACGCACACCGTGTTCACCGAGCAGCAGATCTATCGCATCGATCACTACCTGGGCAAAGAAACCGTGCAAAACGTCCTGGTGTTTCGCTTTGCCAACGGGATCTTCGAGCCCATCTGGAACCGGCGCTACGTCGACCACGTGCAGATCACAGTGGCGGAGGACATCGGTATCGAACGGCGTGGCAAGTACTACGAGACCGCCGGCGCGCTGCGCGACATCTTCCAGAACCACCTGATGCAGCTCCTCAGCATCGCCGCCATGGAGGCGCCCCCGAACTTCGACGCCGACAGCGTGCGCGACGAGAAGGTCAAGGTGCTCAAATCGATCCACCCGATCGACGTCGCGAACGACGTCGTCCGCGGCCAGTACGGCCCCGGCTGGGTGGGCGGCCAGCAGGTGCCGGGCTACCGGCAGGAGATGAACGTCTCGCCGACGTCGAACACAGAGACTTTCGTCGCGGTCCGCCTCAAGATCGACAACTGGCGCTGGGCCGACACGCCGTTTTACTTGCGTACCGGCAAGCGGTTGCCGAGCCGCGCGTCCGAGATTGCGATCCAGTTCAAGAACCCGCCGCACCTGCCCTTCGCCAAGACCGCCGTCCAGGAGCTGACGCCCAACGTGCTGGTGATGCGCATCCAGCCGCACGAGGGGGCGTCGCTGAAGATCGCGGCCAAGATCCCGGGGCCGGTGATGCGGCTACGAACGGTGAACATGGACTTTTTCTATGGCTCATCCTTCATGGTCGAGTCTCCGGACGCGTATGAGCGCCTGGTGCTCGATTGCATGTTGGGCGACGCGACCCTCTTTGCGCGAGAGGATGAAGTGGAGCGAGCCTGGGCGCTGGTCGACAGGATCGAGGCAGGGTGGGCGTCGGAGCCGCCGCCCGCATTCCCCAACTACGCCGCCGGCACCTGGGGGCCGCCGGAGGCTGATGCGCTGATCGAGCACGATGGGCGGCGCTGGAGGCGGCCATGAGCAACGAGCACACGGAGCTCAGCACCCAGTCCTTTGTCGACGTACACGCCATCCAGGATGAGCTCGACCAGGTCCGCTGGGGCCTGCACGCCGACGGCGAGGGGAGCGAGGCGGCCGAGCACGCGGCGGCCGAAGCCCGCGCCAGCGTCTGCAACCTGATCACGGTGGTGGGCAATGAGACCGAGCGCGGCGCCGTCACCAGCGTACTCGACCGGCTCTCGGTCACCAACCCTTCGCGGACGCTGATCCTCCTCGCCCAGCACACCCGCGAGGCCGACAAGCTGGAGGCCGAGGTGTCCGCGCAGGAGCGCAGCGAAAGCGGCCACCGGGTCAGCACGGAGCGCGTGATCCTGCATGCGCACGGCGAGCCGGCCCGGCACCTGGCCAGCCTTGCGGCGCCACTGCTGATCCCCGACCTTCCCGTCACCCTCTGGTGGCCGGGCCGGCCCCAGTTCGATAACCCATTGTTCGATGACCTTTGCGAGCTGGCCGATCGTCTGGTGGTCGACACTGACGAGGGCTTCGACGATGGGGACCTGACCCGCCTTCTCGGGGTGGCCCGCCGGCCGAAGGCACGGGCGTCCATCGGCGACCTCAACTGGCTGCGGCTGATCGCCTGGCGGCACGTCGCCGCGCAGTTCTTCGACATGCCGGGCATGCTCGAACGCCTGGGCCACATCCGGGGGGTGTCCATCCTTCACGGCAGCGATGGGTCGACGGCGCAGGCGCGATTGCTGGGGGGCTGGGTCCGCAGCCGGATGGCAACCGTCGGCATCGAGGTGCCGCTGGAATTCCGACCGGATGATTCGCTCGAGCACGGTGTCCGTCAATTCCTCATCTATACCGGCGGCGATGAGGGCCCCGCTCGTTTCAGCATGAACCGGCATCGAGGAGGCCGGCTCTCGACGCAGATCCGGCTTGGTGATCAGGACCTTGCTGAGCGAACCGTCCGTTTGGAGTCGCGTGCAACCGAGGAACTGCTGGGGATCGAGCTGACCCTGCCGGGCAATGACGTGCTCTTCGAGAAGGCGCTGGCGGCCGCGCTCCAGTAACGTGGTCGCCGCGCTCACCCCGCTGGTGGTCCCCGGACCAGCCGAGCTCGCCGAGGCCGCCGCGTCATGGACCGCCGAGCGCATCATCGGCGCCGTGGCCGCGCGCGGCGCCTGCTACGTAGCACTGGCCGGCGGCGAGACGCCCCGGGGTTGCTACGAGCGGCTCGCCCAGCCGCCGCACCGCGATGCCCTTCCCTGGCCGTCGGTCTTCGTCTACTGGTCGGACGAGCGGCAGGTGCCACTCGATGATCCGGCCAGCAACTACGCGATGGCGAAGGCGGCGTTGCTCGACCACGTGCCGATCCCACCCACGCAGGTCTTTCCCCTGGTCGGGGACCCGACGCCCGCCCTGCGCCGGATTCCGCTGGATGCCCGCGGCCGCCCGCGGTTCGATCTGATCCACCTGGGTCTGGGCGACGACGGGCACACAGCCTCGCTGTTTCCCGGCAGCCCGGCCTTGAAGGAGGTGGGGGCGCTCGTCGCGGTCGTTCACAACGCGCCGAAGCCACCGCCGGAGCGCCTGACCCTGACGTTATCCGTGATCAACGCGGCTCGAGCGGTGCTCTTCATGGTGCAGGGAGCCTCCAAGCGCGACGCGCTGGCGCGGGTGCTCCAACGGGATCCGGCCCTCCCGGCGAGCCTGGTCCGGCCGGTCGATGGCGAGCTGCAGTTCATCGTGGACCGCGCCGCCGCCGGGACCTAGAAAACTCCCTCCAGCGGGCGGGCACACGGTTCCCTCCCCGCTCGCGGGGGGAGGGGAGGGTGGGGGCTCGCGGTTACTCCCGGACTATAACTAAACTTGTTTCTTGACATGCCCAACTCTGCGTGACAATCTTGTTACGCAGAGACCAACGCAATACACGTCAGGGCAGGGAAAGCAGCAATGGCGATCGCGGGGGCGAATCGTTCGGCCGTCGGCCACGGCCATCGGCTCGACCGCCGTAACCGGCGGCGGAAGACCCGGGCAGCCGCCGTTTGGGTGGCGGGCTTGGGGGCCTGGAGCGTCTGCTTCCTGGTCCTCGGCTGGCTGGTAGCGGCCGGGGTCTACGGCCTGGTGAACCCATGAGGCGCTGCTACGGGCGCCGCCACTTGTACCGGCACACGGACTATCACCTCCGCCAGTGGCACCGCCGACGCCGCGCCACGCTGCAGCGGAACGTCATCGTCGGCATCATCGCCATGGTGACGTTGCCGCTGATGACGGTCCCGGCCATCGCCGCGCAGACGATCGGGGAGCTGCCCACGGTGACCGGGCTCTCGTCCACCAGCCTGCCGCAGGACATGCTGATCTTCGACCGGCGCGGCAACCTCCTCGCCGATGTCGGTGACCAGGGCGACCACCGCGTCGTCGTTCCGCTCGGCTACATCTCGCCCAACGTGATCAACGCCACCATCGCCGTCGAGGACCACAGTTTCTATTCGAACAGCGGTGTCGACTTCGGTGCGGTCGTGCGTGCGGCGCTCGCCGACTATTCACACCGCGGCATCAAGCAGGGTGGCAGCACCATCAGCCAGCAGCTGGTGAAGCAGCTCTTCATCGGCCCGCATCCGGACAACTCGATCCAGCGCAAGGCGAAAGAGGCGGCACTGGCGCTCGAGCTCAATCGCAACTACTCGAAGCAGCAGATCCTCGAGATGTACTTGAACACCATCTTCTATGGCAGCCAGACCTACGGCATCGAGGCGGCCGCGCATAGCTATTTTCAAACCAACGCGCACGACCTGACGCTGGCCCAGGCCAGCATGCTCGCCGGGTTGCCCCAGGCGCCGACGCAGTACAACCCGCTCATCAACCTGGCGGCGGCCAAGCAGCGCCAGCTCGCGGTGCTGGCGGCGATGGTCGACAACCATTACATCAGCCAGAAGGAAGCCGACGCGGCCTACGCGACAAAATTGCAAATCTATCCGCCGGTCAACCATTTCCAGGCGCCCTACTTCGTTGACTACGTGCTGAAGACGTTGCGGCAGCAGTACCACATCGAGCCTACCGACCGGCGCGGCTATCGGGTCTATACGTCGCTCGATCTCAACCTGCAGTTGATGGCGGAGCAGGTGGTGCGCGATCAGATCGCGCAGAAGGGCAATTACTACAACTTCCACGACGCGGCGCTCGTCAGCATGGATCCGAAGACCGGCGAAATCCTCGCCATGGTCGGCGGCGCTGACTACAACCGGCCCGGCGGCTGGATCAACATGGCGGACACCCCGCGACAGCCGGGGTCGACCTTCAAGATCTACACGTACACGGCCGCGATCGAGAGCCGCAAGTTCAACATGACCACCCCTATTCTCGACGCGCCCCTGGTCTTCCCCACCTGGGGCGGGGACAGCGGCTTCGAGCGCTACATCCCGCTGAACTACGACCTGCGGTACCACGGGGTGCTCCCGCTGAAGATGGCGATGGGCAACTCACTGAACATTCCAGCGGTGAAGACGGAGCTGCGCGTCGGCCTCCAGAACGTGCTCAGCGTGGCGCGGCGGATGGGCGTGACCCACCTCACGCAGCCCGATGACAACTACTCGCTGAGCCTGACGCTCGGCGGCTACCCGGTGACGCCCCTGGACATGGCCACCGGTGTCTCGACCCTCGCCACGCTCGGGGTGCGTCACATGCCGGCGCCGGTGATCTCGATCAAGGACGCGACCGGCAAGGATGTCTTTACCTATGACCCGGCCAAGAACGAATATCGCGCCATCAGCGAAGAGGTCGCGTTCATCATTGGCTCGATCATGTCGGATGACCGCAACCGCTGCTTGTCGTTCGGCTGCAATGGCGACCTGACCCTGCCCGGCCGCCATGTCGCCGCCAAGACCGGGACCACCCAGGCCTTCCGTGACAACTGGACGATCGGATTCACCCCCACGCTGGCGACCGCGGTCTGGATTGGCAACCCGGATAACACCCCACTGAGTCACAACTCCACCGGCATCGTGGGCGCCGCCCCGATCTGGCACAAGTTCATGCAGCAGGCACTTGCCAGCACGCCCGACCAGTGGTACGCGAAGCCCGCCGGCGTGCACCAGATCGGCGACAACTACTTCTTGCCCGGTACGGAGTATGTGCGATCGACGGTGCTCGGCTGGCCGACGTGCCGATTCTGGAGCTACAACCCGTACAACCTGAGCTACGCCGACACCCTGGTCGACGGGGTGCCCTGCTCCCTCTGGTCGCCGCCGCCGCCACCGCCGCCGGCACCAGCGCCGGCTCCGGCCCCTGCACCGAAGCCAACGCCAAACCCCCAGCAGCAGAACTGATTCCCCCAATCTGGGGGAGGGTAGGGTGGGGGTTCATAATCGGGTGGCGTGCACCCGGCATGGCATCGATGCGGCTGCGCGGCCCTCATGGCGATCGGGCTGGCCGGACTGACGGCTGTCGCGGCGGCGGCCGGCGATGCCCATCCTTCCATGGCTCCGCTGGAGATCCGCATCCTCGGCGCGAACGGAGAGCTGCGAGACTTCCTCGCCCGGTCAGCGGACGACCGACGCGGCGCCGTCGCACTCGTCAACCAGATTGACGGCGCGATCAACGGCCCTGCCCAGGCGATCGAGGAAGCGGCCGTCATGCTCCCCCACTACCGGATCGATGTCAGCCAGCTCGGGCCGACCTATGTCACGGCCCCCTGGGCCCGGCTATCAGAAACCAGCTTCATCTATTTCCCCGGTGGGCAAGCCCCCAGTTTTATGGTTGTCGAGTTCACCCGGGGACAAGCCGCCCTGGAACAGCGGTGGATCCTACCCGATCCCGAGGTCGCCGCCCTCCTCGAGCGACATCTCCAGGGCCTGCGACCAATCGGCCTGGAACCGGCCGCGCGCGGGACGACCCCTGCACCGTGGAACATCGTGCTCGGGGCCCTGTTGCTCGCGGCAATCGGCCTGCGGCTGCTAGAGGACCGCGGGCGTTGGCGGCTCAGCGAGAAGGGAAGGAGCGTTGGAAAGGGGACTCACCAACGCTCCTTGAGGTCATCGGCGGCTCCTAACGCTCATTGATTCGCTGGCGGGTTACGTCTCGAATTCATCCCTCCCCCTTTGGGGGAGGACGGGGTGGGGTACACTGCCGGCTGGCATGCGTCCAGGGGTTTGCCTGATCTCAGCCTTCGTACTCGCAAGCTGCGGGTCACACGTCGCGACGACGGCACCGTCGGTGACCCCGATTCACGCAGTCAATGGCAGCCCCTCGCCGACCGCGTCGACCGCCGGTGGCGACCAGGACGCGGTCCTGGGCCCGGCGGGGATGACGCTTCAGCAGGAGATCGGTGCGGTCATGATGGTCGGCTTCAAGGGCCCGCTCACCCCGGCCGTTCTGCACGACTGGCGTCAGCACCAGTTCGGCGGGCTGCTCCTCGTTCCCGTCAACCAGAATGCCCCGAACGCCACCGCGATCCGCCAGCTGATCCAGTCGGTCCGTGGCGTGATGCTGCATCCACTCATGGCCGCGACCAACCAGGAAGGCGGGACGGTATGTTTCCTGGAAACCGCCGTGCCGTGTCTGGCGGGGGCACGCCAGGTCGCCCCGGAGGGGCCCACCGCGGTGCAATCCGAGCTGGCGACGATGTCGAGGGGACTGAAAACGCTTGGTTTCGACATCAACTTCGCGCCGGTCGCCGATGTTTGGGACGGTAACCATCCCTTCATGAGCGAACGGAGCTACGGCGAGAATCCGCAGGTCGTTGCCCAGGACGTGACGGCCGCCATCACCGGCGTGCATGCGGCGGGGATGTACGCCGCCGCCAAGCACTTTCCCGGGGACGGGAAACGTGACTTGAGTCCCTTTCGGGCCGCTATCGCTGCCCGCGTGGAGTTCGTCATGGTCGGGCATCTTGACGTGCCATCGATCGACGCGTCAGCGCCGACCAGCATGTCCGCGGCGGTGCTGCAACTCCTGCGCTCTGAGCTGGGCTATCAGGGCGTGATCATTTCGGACGACCTGCAGATGGGGGCGCTCAGCCCGCAGTATCCGCCGCCATTGGCCGCCGTTCGGTTCCTCAAAAACGGAGGCGACATGGTGATCGTCTCGCATGACATCGCGGTCGCCGACGCCACCTACGGAGCGATTCACGCCGCGGTTCTGAACGGGACCTATCCCCGCGCGCAGCTGGATGGCTCGGTCCAGAAGCTCCTCAGCCTCGGGCTCCGTTACATGCCCTAGTCGGGCGGCTCGGTCGCGACCTCCGCGCCCATCGCGTGATAGCCGCCGTCGACGTGAACGATCTCGCCCGTGGTGGCCGCGCTGTAGTCCGACAGCAAGACGGCCGCCATCTTCGCGACCGGCGTCCGATCCTCGCTATTCCAGCCCAGCGGTGCGCGCTGTCCCCAGGTGTTTTCGAAGCGCTCGAAGCCCGGGATGCCTTTTGCGGCCATCGTCTTCAGCGGCCCAGCCGCCAGCGCGTTGACGCGAATGTGGTACTTGCCGAGGTCCCGAGCCAGGTACCGTGTGACCGATT
>Ga0209011_1000769_pt1 | contig 11784 bp, 10 predicted proteins | sample BlaSpr_A8_OM1_M3_FD_187986 | JGI IMG/M metagenome (GOLD analysis project Ga0209011, IMG submission 187986) | Forest soil microbial communities from Thunder Bay, Ontario, Canada - Black Spruce, Ontario site 2_A8_OM1_M3 (SPAdes) (version 2) | ecosystem: Environmental > Terrestrial > Soil > Boreal... | reverse complement strand
GATCACGACGACGGCCGGGCAGCACGCATGAGCGCCGCGTGAGCCGAGCGGGACCCGATCCGGACGAGATCGGCCTCAATGAACCGGGATCCAATCCCTCCGAGGTGGAGACGTCACTGGTCCGCTCGAGCGCCGTCGTCGCGGTCGGCACCGCGCTGTCGCGCGTCACCGGGTTCGTTCGCATCGCGGCCATCGCGTACGCGCTCGATCCCGTGAGGACCGGGACCCCCAGGAAGCCAGCTCCGATGAGCCCGATCGCGAGAAGCGCGATCATGAGCTCGGTCTCGGGGTGCCCACCCGCCAGAACGAGAAAGGTCGACAGGGCGACGCCCATCACGTTCCGAGCGGAAGGTTTCAGGGTCGTCTTGCGGATGAACAGCAGCAGCAGAGGAGCCGCAGCCGCGCAAAGCGTCTGCGGGTGCTCGAGCCAGGCGACGAACGGACCCGAGAGAGCGAAGGCCACTCCGCCGAGCGCGGCCGCGAGGCGAGACCGGCCGATCCCTCGCAGGAAGAGAAAGGCGCAGCCGGCGGCGAGCAGGACACGGCAAAGAAGCGACAGATTCCACCCGGGATGCGTCCCGAGCAAAAGGGTCGGCCAAACGAGGGGCGAGAGTAAAGCAGAGATGGAATTCCCGAGCAGCGGGACTCCCCCGTCCTGGTGGGGATTCCAGAGCGGGATTCGGCCGGCGCGGAGCTCCCGACGCGCAAAGGAGAGCCAGGGAACGAATTGCCAGACGGGGTCCGAGAGCGCCGGAGACTGGATCGAGCGCGCCGGATAAAGGGAGGCCCACGGCAGGCGCGTCGACTTGATGTCGCTCGACAAGAGAACGCCGCGATGCATGCCCATCGCGAAGAACACGACGAGCCCGAACGCCGCGAGCACTGCTGCGCCAACCAGCCGCCGAGTCGCTCGCGATCCAGCGGGAACGGCCGTCCGGCGGACCGCCACGGCCAAATCTTACGGCGCCTGCGGACCGTGCGGCCGGCCATCCTTGAACGGTCCGATCGAGACAGACGGTTCGGGAGGACCGCCCGCAAGCCGATGACGAGGCTCAACGATGAAAGTGAACACGCAATCCATAAACTGTGATCGGTCCTCGGTCCCTGTTGAAACCCGGGTTGCCAACTCGCTGAAGGTCAAGAGAAATCGCCGTGCGCGTGTTGACGGCTGCGGCGTAGTCTGCTTCGACGATCGTCTCTTCTCCGTACCGGAGCCGCCCGTCACCGACCTGAAAACCAACCCCTCCGGCCTCGAGATATCGGCGATGGTGAGAGGACAAGCCGCTTACCACAACGGCTACCACCACGCGGTCCTCGGGTCGACCCCACGCCGACCCGCTGCAAGACGTGGAGAGCGAGGCGGTGCGGTCGATTTCGGTGTAGGCGAACGACTCGGTCTTTCCATCGTCCCACCCAACTCGAACTGCGACGCTCCACTCTTTCCCGAGACCCTGCTCGGCGTTGATGCCCCACCCAATCTTGCGTCGTTGGGGCCGTCTCGTCCCCGTGATGTCGGGTACCGCGGTTCCGCTTTCGGCGATGGCCTCATCGTAATTGCCCATCCGCGCATGGTTGACGAATCCCAGAGCCCGGATCACACCCTTTGTTTCCGGGTTGAATGTCCATTCGAGCTCCAGGTTTTCTCCGTGAGCCTGCCGGAAGTGATGATCGAATTGCGGGCCGTTCGCGACCGCGGGCATGGCGTACGTTCCCATTCGAATGACGAACGATCTCTTTTCAAGAGCCACGGTCAGTCCCCAGGTGTATCCCCGCGTGTCTGCGGCATAGTCCCAGGCTCCGTTATTCCCGAGCCCCCAATTCGCAAGCCGGTGATGCGTGTCTCCGAACACAGTGTTCGTGTCGAAGAAATCCGGGAGGGACACCTTTCCGAACGTGACGATGAGCCGATTCGCCGACGTCCCGTTCCCGAAATAGCGATTGCCTCCGGGAAGAAATTTGTCCTCTGGCTTCTCCGGCGTTTCATAGGACTCGGTCGCGTCACCGAGCGGGAAGGTCTGCTGAATGAAGGCCCGGGCGATGTAGGGTCGGCTCGCAATGGAGGGAACGCGCACCACGTCGAGATTCGGGAACGCGGCGATGCCCTGACCCTCGCCGACTCCGGCCCCGCCCGAAAACTCCGGCTGAATCGAGACCCACGCACCCGGCCAGAGCGAGGCCGCGGTGAACAACGTTGTCGTCAGCGTCGTGGCGGCGCGGCTCGAGCCCTCGTTCCGAAAACTCCTTTCTCCCTCGTACGGATCGTGAAACGAGGGGGCGGTCTGGGTGATCGTCGTTGCCTGAAAGCCCCAATCCCAGGCGGGACGACCGATAGAGCGGGCAGGAGCGTCCGCGGCCATTGGAGACGACTGAGCCTTCAGAAGATGGCTCCCGATCATGGCGTAGAGCCCAGCGACTCGGACAACCCTGGCAACCGAGACTCTCTTCCATCTGTGTCGTGTCCTCTCACAGCCAGCATCCCGGTCCGGACGAGAACCCGCTCCGGCACAAAGAGTCAATATGCCCCTTCGCGGCGCGCGTCGCAGTCGATCCGGACTCGTTCGCCTTTCATCATGACCTCGACGGATTCCGCTCCCCTCCCAGCATAGAGCCACAGCTCAGAGAACCCGAAGCTTCATCGCGGGCGGTCGACGAACCCGGCGTCGAGCGAACGCGCTGTTCAGGCTGCGCGGGCGCGCCGCACGCGAGATCGCAACCCAGGCGACCGAGCCGACCAGGAGCGCGAGCGCGAACGCCATCGAATCCGGAGCCTTTACAGCCACAAGTCGGGATCGTGGAGGAGCCCGGGTAAGGCGTGTGACAGATTCCGGAAGACTCGATCCAGACTCGCCATGACATCGTCTTCGGTGTCTCCCCAGGCGAAGAAGGAGAGCATGAGTTGATAGCCGAACGGCGAGCCCGGGAGGTCGAGGTACCGAACTGGAATGACTGCGGTACCGACGATTCCCGACTCGTTGTCCGGATCGAGCCGGGAGAGGAAGTACGTGATGTCCTCCTCCAGCCAACTGACGCAATCCCTCGACAGGTTGAGCCCCAGATCTCGAAACAGGATCATCAGCCTGCCGATACAACACAGATTCTTTGCGAAATTTCGATCGGTGTTGTTGCGCGGTCCGACAAACGCGCAGTCATTTGACTCGAACCGGGAGCGCGGCCCGTTGATGTTGCGGAGAAGCTGGTAAAAGTTCTGAATGGCCGGGTAGGACGACCACGGAGTGAAGTCCTTCAGGGCTTGCGGAATCAGCTCGGGATTTCTCCTGAAGTCACGGTATCTCTGATCCGGATCCTGCCGGACGTGCGTCCAGGGATGAGCCCGTGGAACTTCGGCAATCTCGTCGACGAGTCGGAAGACTTTCATCGCCGGAAATACACCTCTCGCAGACAGCCTCTTCCCGGCAAAGGCGCCGGGCTGTCGGGGGATTACGAGAGGCTGGGGGGAGCGCGGGAGGAGCTTTCGCGGACGAGAAGCGCGGGCGCAGTCGGCGAGGGGAGAGCGCGCTGCAGAGGCAGGCGAGCGAGACGCACGGTGAACGCGATGACAGGCGCGGTCGCGGAAACGAAATCCCCGTTGAAGCAGGCGAGGCACGGATCGTCGTCGACGAGCCAGAAGGAGCTCCAGGCGGAGTGGCCGTCGGAGCCGATCGGGGCGCCGCTTTCGACGAAAAGGCCCGAGTCGCTCGGCTGGTCGAAAAGGAGGTCCTCGAGACCATTCAAGTGGTGATGGGGCGCCGCGGCGACAGCGAGGAAGAAAAGGACGAGGTAGATCCCCACGGCGCGACGACACCGGGACCAGAACACGGGCAGCACTATACGCCGCTGTCCGGCTGCCGGACGATCGCGCGACCGGCCGCTCGAAGTGCTGCCCAATCGGTAAAATATCCTCGCCGGAGATCGCCGCCCCGGCCCGGTTGCGTACCGCCTCGAGATTCGAAACCGTGATTGGATGCTGCGCCGATGGCCAGGAAACACAGCCAGAATCATCTGCTGGCGAGCCTTCCCCCCCGGGAGTTTCGCCGGATCGAGCCCCATCTGCTCCCCTATTCGACGAAGGCCGGGGAAGAGCTGCACCAGCGGACGGGATCGAGTCCGTACGTCTATTTCCCGATCAACTCGGTCTCCTCCCTCGTGATCACCCTGGCGGACGGCTCGATGGTCGAAGCCGCGACCGTGGGAAACGAGGGGATGGTCGGACTGCCTCTCTTCGTCGAAAGCGAATCGGTTTCGATCCAGGCATTCACCCACGTGCCGGGGAACGGCCTCAAGATGCCGAGATCCGTTCTTCGCGCCGAGCTCAAGAGAGAGCGGGCTCTCTGCCACCGCCTCCACGAATACACCGAGGCGCTTCTGCTGTTCATCGCGCAGTCCTGCGCGTGCAACCAGATGCACAGCCAGCGGCAGCGCTGTGCGCGGTGGCTCCTGCTGCTTCACGATCGGGTGGGGAACCAGACCTTCTCCCTGACGCAGGAGTTTCTCGCTCAGATGCTCGGCGTCCGTCGAGCGACCGTGACGGTCGCGGCGGGAGATCTCCGCAGGAAGAAACTGATCGCCTACAGGAAGGGCGTGATCCAGATCCTGGACCGGAAAGGCCTCGAGGACATGGCCTGCGAGTGTTACAAGACGGTCTGTGTGGAGTTCGAGCGCCTGAAGAACACTCCCTCGACCTGACCCCATTTCGGACGGCTCCTCTGGAGGGCCGGTCCGATTTGATACTCCTTCAGAGAGCGCGCATCCGCCGGCCGGCCAGCGCCAGGCCCGCGAACACCTTGGGGTCCACGAGCCGACCTTCGGCCCGCCGCTCTTCCAGCCAATCGAACGCGTCGTTCAACGGCACCTCGTGGACGCGGATGTCCTCCTCCCCGATGCCGCCGCCGGCGCCCACCCTCGAAAGCCCGCGCGCCAGGTAGATCGTCACCCTCTCGTCGGAAAGGCCCGGCGACGGCGGCCCCTCGGAGAGGACCTCGAGTCTGGCTGCCCGGTAGCCCGTCTCCTCGACGAGCTCCCGGTTGGCCGCCTCTTCGCCGCTCTCTAACTCCCCTTCGTCGCCGGCGAGCCCCGCGGGCAGCTCGAGGACGCGGCCGCCGAGCGGTTCCCGATACTGGTCCAGGATCAAGACCTTCCGATCGTCGGTGACGGCGATCATGATCGCAATCCCGGTGATGTTCTTGCGCTCGACGAACTCCCATCCGTTCCGGCGGACGAAGCGAAGGTGCCTCCCCTCGCAAAGAACCTCGAACATGCGAAGAAACTCTACCAAGAAGGGGCCGGCCCGGGATCGGAACGGGTCGCAGGATCGCAGGATCGTCTGTCAGAATCCCCTCCGTGCGTCGCGCGAAGATCGTCTGCACGATCGGTCCGGCGTCGGAGTCGCCGGAGCTCCTCGAACGCCTGGTGGCCGAGGGCATGGACGTCGCCCGTTTGAATTTCTCGCATGGCACCCACGCGGAGCACGCGCAGAACATCGCGGCGGTCCGGTCGATATCGCAGCGCCTCGGCCGCCCGGTCGCGGTTCTTCAGGACCTCGCCGGGATCAAGCTGCGGATCGGCGAGATCGCGGGCGGCCCCGTGCGGGTGGAGACGGGCAGCCGCATCACGCTCACCAACCGGCCGGTGCCGGGCGACGCGCGCGAGATTTCCGTGACCTGGCCGGACCTTCCGCGGAGCGTGCGGGTCGGCGACACGCTCCTCTTAGCCGACGGCGACCTGGAGCTCGAAGCTCTCGAGACAACGGCGACCGATATCGTCTGCCGCGTCGTCGCCGGGGGGACGCTCTCCTCGAACAAGGGGATCAACCTCCCCCGGCGCTCGATCGACGCGCCTTCTCTGACGGAAAAGGACATGCGGGACCTCGAGTTCGGCGTCGCGCAGGGCGTCGACATGGTCGCGCTCTCCTTCGTCCGGTCGGCGGAAAACGTCCTCCACGCCTCCCGCTTCCTGCAGGAGCGCCGGGCGGCCGTCCCTCTGATCGCGAAGATCGAAAAGCACGAAGCGCTGCGGAACATCGACGAGATCGTCGAGGCGGCGGACGGGATCATGGTCGCCCGGGGCGACCTCGGAGTCGAAACCCCCCTGCAGCACGTTCCCCTTCTTCAGAAGATGCTGATCGCGAAGTCGAATCGCGCCGGAAAGCCGGTCATCACGGCCACGCAGATGCTTCGGTCGATGGTCGACAGTCACCGGCCGACGCGCGCGGAAGTCGCCGACGTCGCCAACGCGATCCTCGACGGCACGGACGCTGTCATGCTCTCGGAAGAGACGGCGAGCGGGCATTTCCCCGTCGAGTCTCTCGCGATGATGGTTCGCATTGCAGAGGATGCCGAGACGGCTTTTCCTTTCGACACCTGGTCGGCGCGCATCGCCGAAGCGGCCGGAGTCCAGTCCCTGCCGGAAGCCGTCGCGGACGCCGCCTGCACGCTGGCCGACGACATCGGCGCGGCGGCGATCATCGCGTGCACGCAGACCGGCGCCGCCGCGCGCCTTCTGGCGCGGCACCGCCCCCGGCGGCCGATTCTCGCCCTGACGCCGCTTTCGGAAACGTATCGGCGCCTCGCCCTCGTCTGGGGAGTGGTGCCCGTCCGAATCGAAACGCCCGCTTCGACCGACGAGATGATGAATCGCATTCCAGCGATCGCTCTCTCGACCGGACTCGTCGCCTCCGGCGACCGGATCGTCATCACGGCGGGTGTTCTGATGGGAGTCTCCGGGAGCACGAACTCGATCAAGGCCGGCGTCATCGAGTGACATTTCGACACGCCCACTCCGCCGGAATTCGTGCTCTCATCCGGGCGGAGGAACCATGAGGCTCTCGATCGCCCGATGGGCGACCCTGTTTCTCGCCGCGCTGCCGCTCGCCGCTCAACCCGCCGCGCCGCCCGGCCCGGCCGGCGCCGCGGCCGCATCGGCGCGAGTCGACATTCCCTACACTCAGTTTTCGCTGCCGAACGGGCTGAACGTCATTCTCCACGAGGACCACACGGTCCCGCTCGTCGCGGTGGATGTCTGGTACCACGTCGGATCCGCGCGCGAGCTGCCGGGACGGACCGGCCTCGCGCACCTGTTCGAGCACATCCTGTTCGAAGGATCGAAGCACGTGAAGACGGGAGAGTTCGACACGCTTCTCGAGGCGGCCGGCGGAGACAACAACGGCTCCACGAACAACGACCGCACGAACTACTTCGAAGTGCTGCCCTCGAACTCCCTCGAGCTCGCCCTCTTTCTCGAGTCGGACCGTATGGGCTATCTGCTCGACGTGATGTCCGCGGGCCGCGTCGACCAGCAGCGGGACGTCGTCAAGAACGAGAGGCGCCAGCGCTACGAGAACCAGCCCTACGGCCTCCTGCCCCTCAAGATGGAGGAGCTGCTTTTCCCTGCCGGTCATCCATACCACTGGCCCGTCATCGGTTCGATGGAGGACCTGACCGCGGCGACTCACGAGGACATCGCGAGCTTTTTCAAGAGCTACTACAGGCCGAACAACGCGACCCTGGCCGTCGCGGGCGACTTCCGGACGGAGGACGCGCGGCGGGCGATCGAGCACTGGTTTTCCGACGTGCCGGGCGGAAAAGCGCCGCCTCCTTTCACGGCGGCTCCGGCCGCGCTCGCGTCGGAACAGCGGCTGACGCTCGAGGATCGGGTGCAGCTCCCCCGCCTCGCCATGGCCTGGGTCACGCCGGCCGAGTTTCATCCGGGAGACGACGCTCTCGACATTCTGGCGAGCGTGCTCGCCTCGGGCAAGAACTCGCGACTCTACAAGCGCCTCGTGTACGACCTGCGAATCGCTCAGGACGTATCCGCCTCGCAGGACTCGCGCTTTCTCGCGTCCGTTTTCGAGATCGTCGTGACCGCCCGCGAGGGGCATTCGCTGACGGAGATCGAGCGCGTCGTACAGGAAGAGCTCGACCGCATCAAAGGGGAGCCTCCGTCGGCGCGCGAGCTCGAGCGAGCGCTCCATCAGTACGAAGCGTCCTTCTACCGGGCGCTCGAGCACGCCCGCGCCAAGGCGGACCTCCTGAACCTCTACGACTTCGGAGCGCGGCGGCCCGACTACGCAAACGAAGACCTGGCGCGCCACCTCTCCCTTGCCCCGTCGGACCTCCAGAGCGCCGCCCGGCGCGAGCTGCCCGACAGCGCCCGGGTGATCGTGAGTGTCGTTCCGATCGGGAAGGCTTCGCTCGCCGCGGGCGGGCCGGCACAGAAGGGGCCTCCGCGATGAGGCGCCTCCCGGTTCTTCTCGCGGTTTCTCTTCTCTGCTCGTTCGCGCCGGCGCCGCTCGGAGCCGCGGGCCCCGACCGCTCGAAGCCGCCGGCTCCCGGACCGCCCGCGCCCCTGCGCCTGCCCGAGACGCAGAAGCTCCGCCTCTCGAACGGCATCCCGGTTTTCCTGGTCGAGAGGCACAAGCTGCCGCTCGCGGAAGTGCTCGTCGTGCTCCGGGCGGGGGCCTCCGGCGATCCCTCCGGCCGGTCCGGGCTCGCGAGCCTCACCGCCGCCCTGCTCGAGCGGGGCGCCGGTGGTCGATCCGCTCTGGAGATCTCGGACGTGGCCGAATTTCTGGGCGCCGACGTCTCCGGGGGCGCCGATCGGGATTCGACGACCGTCGCGATCAACGTTCCGTCGGCGCGGCTGCCCGACGCCGTCGGGCTCCTTTCCGATCTCGTCCGCAACCCCACGTTTCCCGAGGAAGAGCTCGAACGGGTTCGCGACGAGCGTCTCACCGACATTCTCCAGTGGAGAGACGATCCGGAACAGATCGCCGCGACGGCCTTCGCGAGCGCCGTGTACGGAGCTCATCCCTACGCCCAGCGGATCGAGGGGAGCGAAAAGTCTCTGCGGTCGTCGACCCGAGAGGACGTCCGGCGGTTTCACGCCGCGCACTATGCGCCCGTTTCGGCCGCCGTCGTCGCGGTCGGGGACGTGAACGCGCGGGACCTGCTCCCGCTTCTCGAGCGCGCCTTCGGCTCCTGGAAGGCGACTGCGGGCGCCGCTGCCGTCGCTCCTCCTCCGCCCGCCAAACAGATCCGGGAGCGCCGGATCGTCCTCGTCGACAAGCCGGGGGCGGCCCAGTCGGAGATCCGGATCGGACGCGTCGGTCCGCCCCGGGCGACGCGCGACTACTTTCCTCTTCTGGTTACCAATACGATTCTGGGAGGCTCGTTCACGTCGCGTCTGAACCACAATCTGAGGGAAACGAAGGGCTACACGTACGGAGCATTCTCCCGGTTCGGTTTCGGACTCTCGACCGGTCCGTTCGTCGCGCTCGCGGCGGTCCAAACCGACAAGACCGGCCCGGCCCTGGCCGAGTTTTTCCGGGAGTTGGAAGCGATCCGCGCGGAGGTGTCCCCCGACGAGCTCCAGCGGGCGAAGAATTACGCGGCGCTGCGGTATCCGGCGCAGTTCGAGACCGATGCACAGGTCGCCGAGCACATCCGGGACCAGTTCGTGTACGGACTCCCCGACGACTACTTCACTACGTACGTCGAGAGAATCCAGGCGGTCACGGCCGACGACGTGCGGCGGGTGGCGCAGGAATGGATCGACCCGGGTCGTTGCGTCGTGGTCGTGGTGGGAGATCGCAGCAAGATCGAAGCGCAGATTCGGGCGCTGAACCTCGGCCCCCTCAAGCTGGCATCCGTCGACGACGTGCTCGGAAGCGCTCCGGCGAAAGCCCGGAAGCGCTGACCCGGGGTCGCAAGGGGCCGGCGGTGGCGGCGCAGGAGCACAGCGGAGACCCCACAGCGAGCGGCAAGCCTCCCCTCGGACGCAGGCGGCGGCGCCGGCCGCGCCGCAAGCGCCGCAGCAAGGCCTGGAACCTCGCTCTCGCGATCTTCTTCTTCATCCTCGGCATCATCGGCGTGCTCCTGCCGATCGTGCCGCAGATTCCCTTCTTCATCATGAGCCTGCTCTTTTTTTCGTTCGTGTTTCCCGCCGTTCGCCGCGCCCTCCGCCGATTCCTGCACCGGCATCCCAAGATCGCGCACGCCTACAAGAAGTGGCGCGACAAGGCGCGCCGGAAACGCCAGGAGATGATCCGGAAGGAAAGGGAGTTTTTCGGGAAATAGTTGTCAGTTAACAGTTGTCAGTCAACAGTTCTAAACCGAAGACTGGAATCGTGAAACGGGAAACGGAACTGATAACTGATAACTGATAACTTCTTCTCAATCCATCTGACGCCGCAGGACCGTCGGAATATCGAAGTCGTCCCGGCTCGACGAGGCGTTCGGTCCGAATCCGCCCGAATCGTCCCCGCGGAGAAAGGGAGAACGGTTCGGCCGGGCCGAGCCCGGACGCGGCTCTTCGTCGTCGATCTGCAACGCTTCCTCGGTATCTCCGTGGTCGAACCCCGTCGCGATCACGGTGACTTTCACCGAACCCGCCATCTTCTCGTCGTGGACGCAGCCGAACAGGATCTCGGCCTCGGGGTCCGCAGCCTGTTGGATGATCCCGGCCGCCTCGTTCACTTCGAAGAGCGTCAAGTCCGTGCCGCCGGTGATGTTCATCAAGACCCCCCGGGCGCCCTCGATGGAGGCGTCTTCGAGCAGCGGCGATGAAATCGCCTCCTGCGCCGCGTGGACGGCTCGGTTTTCCCCGGACGCCGTCGCCGTCCCCATCAGGGCGCGACCCATGTCCGACATGATCTTTTTCACGTCCGCGAAGTCGAGGTTGATCTCCCCGGGGCAGTTGATCAGGTCTGAGATGCCCTGGATCGCCTGCCGCAGGATGTCGTCGGCGATCTTGAAGGACTCCGCGAGCGGCGTCTTGTTCTCGACGAAGGAGAGAAGGCGCTGGTTCGGGATGGTGATGAGCGTATCGACGTGGTCCCGCAGCTCGCGGGCGGCCCGCTCCGCCTGGCGCATTCGCTTCTTCCCCTCGAATTGGAACGGCTTGGTGACGACGGCGACCGTGAGCGCGCCGGACTCGGCGGCGATCTTGGCGATGATCGGACCCGCTCCCGAGCCCGTCCCGCCGCCCAGGCCCGCGGCGATGAAGACCATGTCCGCGCCTTTCAGAATCTCGGCGAGCTTCTCCTGGTCCTCGAGCGCCGCGTTGCGGCCGACGTCGGGATCCGCGCCGGCGCCGAGTCCCTTGGTGAGCCGCGACCCGATCTGCATCTTGATTGGCGCGGTCGCGCGGCGCAGGGCCTGCAGGTCCGTGTTGCAGGCGATGTAGTCGACGCCTCGGACTCCCGCGGCCATCATCCGGTTGACGGCGTTCGAGCCGCCCCCCCCGATGCCGATGACCTTGATCATCGCCGGCGATGCATCGCCGCCTTCCAACTCGATCGAGGCTTTGCGATTGTCGTCAGCGACGAACTCGATCATGGTTTGTTCCCTCCGTCCCTTCGCCCTTGCGGTGCGTGTCGTTCGCCTTCTCAAAAGAACTCCCGGAAAAATTTGCCAACCGAATCCGTCATCCGTCCCATCCGGCGGACGCGCCGGCGAGACGCCTTGTTCCTGTGTCCGTAGAGCAGCAGACCCGTCGCGGTCGCCCACTCGGGCCGCGAGACCACGTCGACGAGCCCGCCCACGCCGGACGGGACGCCACGGCGGACGGGGCCTTCGAAGATGCTCTCGGCCACCTCGACGATTCCTTCGAGCTCCGCGCCTCCACCGGTCAGGACGATCCCCGATCGGATCTCCTTCTCGAGTCCGAGGCGCACGAGGTCCTCGCGCACGAGCCCGAGCAATTCCTCGGCCCGCGGCTGCAGGATCTCGGAGAGCGTCGTGCGCGGGCAGAGCTTGGGGGCCCTTCCACCGACCATGGGGACTTCGACCA
>Ga0209011_1000768_pt1 | contig 11802 bp, 10 predicted proteins | sample BlaSpr_A8_OM1_M3_FD_187986 | JGI IMG/M metagenome (GOLD analysis project Ga0209011, IMG submission 187986) | Forest soil microbial communities from Thunder Bay, Ontario, Canada - Black Spruce, Ontario site 2_A8_OM1_M3 (SPAdes) (version 2) | ecosystem: Environmental > Terrestrial > Soil > Boreal... | reverse complement strand
ATCGCGTTGACCGCGCCGTTTTCGGCCTGATGGTCGCTGTCGTCCGTGCCCTGTCCCATCTTCATCCCTTGCATGTCGTGATCCATGTTCATGCCGGGCATATCGTGATCCATGCCTGACTTGTCTTGACTCTGCGCGGAATCGTCCGCGGGTTTTTGTTTCTGTTTCTGCCGCGCCGAAATGCTGCCGCCCGGCGCGAGGGAAATCACCGCGAAGATAGCTATTGGAATAAACTTGCGAGTACCCATAACTTTGACCCTCACCTTACTATTTTACGCACTACCAGCCTAAAAAGTATCAGCTTGAAATTTCTCCGTGTCCTCTGTGGTCTCTGTGTTAAATCCTGAAAAGCATTTAACACGGAGGGCACAGAGAGTACGGAGAAATCCTAGAAACCAGGCTGGCCGCGGCAGTGAGAATCCGCGTGCTAGAATCCAGACGTGTCAAAACAAATCATACATCCCGCTCGCACGATCAGTGGCTCGCTCGAAGTCCCCGGCGACAAATCGATTTCACACCGGTACGCGATGCTCGCGGCGCTGGCTGAAGGCACAAGCGACATCGCGCATTTTTCAGCCGCGGCGGATTGCCGCAGCACGCTCGATTGTTTTTCACGCCTTGGCGTGAAGGTGGAATCGAACGGGGACCGCGTCCGGATTACCGGAGCCGGGCTCAACGCGCTGCGTAAGCCGCGCCGCGCCCTGGATGCCGGAAATTCCGGCACGACGATGCGTCTGCTCTCGGGAATTCTCTCCGGACAGGAGTTTCGCTCGACACTCGACGGCGATGGGTCACTGCGGCGCCGGCCGATGCGGCGCGTGATCGATCCCCTGACGAAAATGGGCGCGCGCATCACGGCGCGCGATGGAGGCCACGCGCCTCTCGAAATCGAAGGGACGCGGTTGTCTCCGATCGAATACACGCTGCCCGTCCCGAGCGCACAAGTGAAGTCCGCGGTCCTGTTTGCAGGGATGTTTGCCAACGGTATTACTTCAATTATCGAGCCTGTCCGAACGCGCGATCACACGGAGCTTGCTCTCGCGGAATTTGGCGCGCGCCTGGACCACGACGGCCGCGCGATTCGGATTCACGGGAGGCCGCGCTTGCAGGCGCGTACTTTGGCAGTTCCAGGCGATCTTTCATCAGCCGTATTTTTTCTGGCGGCGGCCATGGTGCTCCCGGAATCGAACGTGGTCATTCAAAATGTGGGCCTCAATCCCACGCGCTCGGCCGTGCTCGACGTTCTCGGATCCATGGGAGCCTCAATAAGTCTGGTTTCCGTTCGCAGCGCAAACGGCGAACTCGTTGGCGACGTCGCTATCCGCCATGAGCCGCTTAAGGGTGGCGTCATTGAAGGTGATTTCATTGCCCAGTTAATCGATGAACTTCCCGCGATCGCCGTTCTGGGTCCTTACACCGAGCAGGGAATTGAGATTCGGGACGCGGCGGAGCTGCGCGTGAAGGAGAGCGACCGCATTTCAGCGCTGGCGGAAAATCTGCGCCGTATGGGCGCCGAGGTCGAGGAACGCCCCGATGGCTTGCGCGTCGCAGGACGTTCGGCGGGCCGCCTGCACGGAGCCGAAATTGAGCCGCACGGCGATCATCGCATGGCGATGGCCTTCGCCGTCGCGGCGCTCGGCGCGGAAGGCGATACCGTGATTCGCGACGCCGGATGCGCCGGAGTCTCTTTTCCTGATTTTTATTCCACTTTGGAACGCTTGGTCGAGCGTTAGTCACCTGTTCGAGAACTTAATATCACCTCCTTTCTTGACACTCGCTCCGCGCAACGGTTACGCTCGCGTTCGGATGCGCGTAACTCTTCGCAGACTCATTGTCGCGTTTTTGGTTCTGGCCGTCCTGGCCGGTATCGCCTATCAATCCCGCCATAAGATTCATTTGGCGGATTTCACATGGAGAAAGTTCATCCATAGTGTTGGCCAGGCGAATGTTTGGCTTCTATTGCTATCGATTGTCGCGATTTACGGATGCTATGCGATTCGTGCCATACGTTGGCAGCGGTTCTGCCGTTATCTAGGTCCGACCACTTTCTGGAATACGTTCACAGGAACAGTGATGGGCTTTGCCGCGATTTTCGTTCTGGGGCGGGCAGGAGAGCCCGTCCGGCCTCTGCTGCTGGCGCGAAAAGACCGGCTGCCGGTAGCAAGCATGTTTGGGATCTTCTTTCTGGAACGTTTCTGCGACTTCGCAGCCGCAGCGGCTCTCGCGTGCTTAAGCCTGCTCGTATTTCCGAATCGGCTTTCCAACGCGGGCGCGGATATGAACTGGGTGAACGGGGCGCCGCGGCACGGCGCCTGGCTATTGCTCGCCGCCCTGAGCGCTCTGATCGGGCTTCTGGTGTATTACCGCTTGCACGGGGCGGGAGCGGTCGACCGGAACCTGGAACGCTGGCGCGCGGCTGGCGGGATATGGAGTCGCTTCGCTTCAGTGATTACCGGCATCAGTGAGGGGTTGCAGGCCATCCGTACTCTCTCTGACCTTTGGGCCGCCGTATTTTATACGGCGATACACTGGACGCTCGCGGTCTTGATCTATCTGTGGGTTGCGAAAGCCTTCGGCGACACATTTCTGCACTCCGATATGAATTTCTCCGGCGCAATGCTGTTACTGGCAGTCACCTTGGTGGGATCGGCGCTGCAGCTTCCGGGAGTGGGCGGCGGGGCTCAGATCGCCAGTTTCATTGGCTTGTCAAAAATCTTTGGCATAGAACAGGAACCCGCCGCCGCGATTGCCGTGGTGCTCTGGATCGTCACATTCGCAGGCTGCACACTGGTCGGGATTCCACTGCTGATTCACGAAGGGATGTCCGTGGGCGAGTTGCGCAAGCTGGCGCGCGCGGAAGCCGAGGCCGAAGAAGCCGGCAAACACCTTGCAGTCCCTGAAGTCAACGGCGTGGCGATGTCCAAGACAGGGCTTAAGGGAAAGGAACGAGGAGATTCCTCCCAGTGAAGTGCCCATTCTGTTCCTTCACGGACGACAAGGTCATCGACTCGCGCGAGGGCCGGGTCGGTGACCTGATTCGCCGCCGCCGGGAATGCCTGAAGTGCGCACGACGCTTCACCACCTACGAACGCATCGACGAAATCCCTTACATGGTCATCAAGAAGGACGGACGCCGGGAGCGCTTCGATCGCCAGAAAATTTTCCAAGGCTTATTGAAATCCTGCGAAAAGCGCCCCGTCCCGACCGCAAAGCTCGAAGCCCTGGTGGATGAAGTTGAGCGCTTTGTCCACGAAGCCCCTGAGCGCGAGCGCAAGACTAGCGAAATCGGAGAACTCCTGATGAACCGCATCAAGAAACTCGACAAGGTTGCCTATGTTCGTTTCGCTTCCGTCTATCTGGACTTCAAGGATGTCAAAGAGTTCATGTCCGAGCTGAAGGGTTTGCTGAAAGAGCGCTCGAAAAAGTAGTCCGCCCCAGGATCGTATTGGTTCAACTCGATCCGTTTGCGCGAATTTCGGGAACACCCAGAACGCGCACGCCTTGGACGGGACTCTCGACCGACCGGACGAGGGCACCGACCATCTGTTCGAGGGTGACCAGTCCGAGCCTCTGCGCCGATTCCCGCGTGGACGGAATGCGCTCCATGAGCCAGTACATCGGCTTTAAGAGAACGGGCCACCGGCGGCCGGGACCCAGCACATACCAGGGCCGCAGAATTGTGGCGTTCATTCCGCTTTCGCGAATCATATTCTCCGCCTCGGCGCGAACTTGGATATAGAACTTCATCACAGGGGCGGGTTGCGCGACGCTCACGTACACGAAATGCCGGATACCGGCCTCTCGCGCCGCTTCGATCGCCGCCCGCGCGGAGCCCAGGTCCACAGCGCGAAATTCATCTTTTTTCGAAGGATTCGGATGCGTCACGCCGATGAGTTGAACGAATGTCTCCGCGGGGGGAATCTGTGACACGAATGAATTCTTGTCGAGAGCGTCGCCTGGAATCACCTTGCAACCGTGCGGCAGTTTGTGTTCAGAGCCGTGCCGCGCCAGCGCCTGCACTGCATATTTGCGGTGCACCAACTCTACGATCAAGTTGCGACCCATGAATCCTGTTCCACCGGTAACGAACACACTTCGCATCGCAATCTCTCATTCGTCCCAATACACCGGAATCGGAATGATCCTCGGGAACAAAACGCGAGAAATCTAGTGTGGGGCGGCCCAGACGTCAAGTAGAGAGATATGCGGGCAGCGAGCCAGACTCCGGGAAGACGAATGATCATCTCACGCTGTGGGAGCGTGCAAGGGGAACTTGAGGCAGGCCCAGGCGCGAAATTTTAATCGTTACTCTGAGAGTTATGAACCGAATTGCTTCGCGTCCGGGTGGCGGGAAGACCAATCGGCAGGTGGAAATTCTATCGGCCAGAACGGTTGATTGAGCACGATGAACGCGAGGCCCACCTGACTCGCGTTGTCCACTGCCTGGCGATACGCGACCATGCATTCTACCGACACTCTGGTTTGTAGGTTGGACAAGACAACTCTTTGTCCTCTGTTCACCGGCGCGCGCAGGGTCACCAAGCAGCCAAATCCACTGATCTGAATGGTTTCGGTATCTTCCGTAAAGCGTGCTCCTTCGGCATCATATCCGGAGACCCTTACTTTAATTTGCATAACTACTCGTTGCGTTCTTCTGCGATTCGCCGCGACCCACGATGTCGCGACAAAGATTGACAGCCAACTTTCCAGGATTCGAAACTCTTCTCCTCCCATCGCCGTAAACGCCAGGGCCAGGCCTTTGTTAGGGAAAGCTCGTACAACACGCGCCTGCGCTCTTACGTGATCGCCAGTCTTCTTGAGCGTGATTGTTAACTCTGTCCCCAAAGGTAGATCGCTGTCAGTCTCTACGAAGCACCCGCCTTGACTCAAGTCGCCGAGGCGCGCCTCGATCGCTGTGCTACTTTCGACGTGGAAAATCTCGACTTCGGGGGGCGATGACAATCGGTACCGGGGACTTGTGCGACGTTCGGAGCCCTTGAGCTTTTGGTCGCGCTTCATGGAACTATCTGACATCCATGCAGGATATCCTACAATCGGAGTTAGGCCGAGCCAATGATCCGGTTTGATTCCCCAATTGCATCGTAGAACCAACTAAAACATGGCTTTGAGTCTCAACTCCCACGCGTTTCGCGTCGGGCGTGTATGACCCCCAACGACGTCAAATATCACAGACAGGCCAGGGCCTAGCGGGGTCGGGGCCGTGGGCGGGCGTGCTATTCGGCTCAGAATTCAGGTGCGAGAGGTCTGTGGAGATAGGCTCATCAATCTCATCGATGAGGATCCTCATTTGTTTGAGCAATCGCACTCGTTGATTCTGGTTTTGACACTCGCGGAGACTAACCGCGAACGCCTCGAATTGTTGGATTACCTGCTGAAGCGGTCGAATGCGACGCATGAAGAATCTTAATACCACGGACCGACTGGACTAGCGTATCCAGTATTTACTGTATTTTTCTAATGGCTTCTTTCTGGCTGGTTTCGCAAGCGCAAAGCCTGTTGGAACTTTTGAGTTTTGCCCGCGCCACGCTTCGCGTGGAGTGTCTCCCTAACTGAATAGTTAAACTGGAGCAATCTGCCACCACAAGACAAATGGGATTATCGAAAATGAGCCACCACGCGCGTGGGAAATAGAGCTACAATGCGCGAAATCGAGGAGTGGAAAATGATGCGCAAACGAGGAGTCTCGGCGCGCCTACGTCTCGGACTGACGCTGGTTATTTTGATCGTAAGGACGCCTGCCGCTCATGCACAAGCGAAATGGGTAAGACTGGCGCCGTTTCCCGAGCCTGCTGAAGAGATTTTGGGCGCGGCTGCGGGCGGCAAGATGTACGTCTTCGCTGGCCTCGCGCCCGTGTGGAAACCTATGGGGTTGGTATACGAATATGATCCTGCCAGCAATCAGTGGACGAAGAAGAAGTCCATGGCGCTGCCTTCCCACCACGTGGCGTTCACCGAGTACCACGGAAAGATATATGCGTTTGGCGGATTCGTGTTCCCACAATCGGGCCCGCCGGCTTGGGTTCCGATCAACAATGCATGGGAATATGATCCCGCCACCGACAATTGGAAAGCTCTCGCGCCACTGCCCACCAAACGGGGGTCGGCCGTGGCAGCTGTCGCCGGTGACAAAATCTACGTGATTGGCGGCGCGGCTATTCTCCCTGGGTCGGAAGCGATGGCGTTGATGCCGACAGTCCCGCAAGCGGTATTGGGGACGGTCGAGGAGTACGATCCTGCGACCAACACGTGGCGCGCAAGGAGTCCCATGCCGACTCCGCGCAACCACGCCGCCGCCGGGGCGGTCAACGGAAAGATCTACGTGATCGGCGGGCGCGTCGGCGCGGCATTTATTGGTGTCGCCTCAGACATTTCGGTGGTCGAGGAATACGATCCGACCACCGACAAATGGAGCGCGCCACGGGCACGCATGCCCACCACCCGAAGTGCGTTAGGGACAGGCACCTACAATGGGCGCATCTACGTCGCAGGCGGGGAATTTCAGGATCCCCACATGATGGCCACCTTCCGGTCCGTCGAAGCGTACGACCCAGCAACCAACACGTGGGCGATTATGCCGTCAATGCCTGTTAGCAGGCATGGACTCGCAGCCGGCGTCATTGGAAACCGCCTTCTTCTGGTGGGTGGCGACGTACAGTCATCTGGCACAGAGATCCACGCCTCGACTAGCGAGGTCGACGCTCTGGATTTGGCTGGCGCGGATAAGTAGTTCCGCCGGGCGCCCGTTCGGCCGAAATGAATTTCGATCCGCTATCTTGCTGCTGTATGGCTATTTAGGTACGCGTTGTTGACCCATCCCATTGCTTCGAGTACGCTGTTAACATTAGTTTCTTTCGGGATGTGGAGGTGTGGACTCCATCGGCTGGCTGCCTTGCGACGGTACGGGCTCTACTTGGGCCCGCCCGAATAGTCTAGTTGGCCGAATCTTCCATGCGACGCACTGTACAAATTGCCGGCGGGGTTGAATCCCTGTTTGGCACACTCGACGAGAACGTCAAACTGCTGGAATCCGCGCTGCGCGTGACCACTCAATTGCAGGATGGGCACCTTGCCATAGACGGCGAAGCCGCCCAAGTCGACCGCGCCGTCCGAATCCTCGATGAATACAACCAGCTGGTACGCGAGGGCCGCCGCATGAATCATGGCGACGTGAAGGCCATGATCCGGGTCGCGACGGAAGATCCCAACGTCACGTTGCGCCAGGTTCTGGAGCCGGGCGCCCCTGCGCGCGCGCGCGTCTTCGGAAAAAAAACAGTTACGCCGAAGAGTTCAAATCAGCGGCTGTACATGGAAGCGATTGAGAAACACGACATGACCTTCGCCGTTGGGCCGGGCGGCTCAGGGAAGACCTACCTGGCCGTGGCCATGGCTGTTTCCGCGTTGCTCACCAAACAAGTGGACCGCATCATTCTGGCGCGCCCGGCCGTCGAAGCCGGAGAGCGCCTCGGATTTCTTCCCGGCACACTACAGCAGAAAATCGATCCGTATATGCGGCCGCTCTATGACGCGCTCTATGACATGCTCGATGCCGACAAGCTGGAGCGATTTCTTGAGAAGGGAATCGTCGAGGTCGCGCCGCTCGCGTTCATGCGCGGCCGCACGCTCAACGATTCCTTCGTCATTCTTGACGAAGCGCAAAATACGACCAGCGAACAGATGAAGATGTTTCTTACGCGCCTCGGATTCAATTCCAAGGCCGTCATTACAGGAGATGTCACGCAGATTGACTTGCCCACAGGCCGCCGTTCTGGCTTGGTTGAGGCGCTCGAAGTCGTTGGCCGGATCGAAGGAATCGCGTTCATTCATTTTAATGAACGCGACGTCGTGCGGCACAACCTCGTGCAGCAGATCATCAAAGCCTACGATGAGTTCGGAGGGGGCGAAGGCCGCCGGCGTAAGGCGCCACCTGGGAACGGCAGAACTGAGCCTGCGAAATAAGCTTTCCGCACGTTCATGATCGTCAATCGCCAGCGTCGTGTTCGCGTACTTGTCAAACCACTGAAGGATTTTTTCGAGCGCGTACGGTTAGAGCTACGCTTCCCGCACGAAGCAGTGACCGTCCAGTTGATCAGCGATGCAGCGATGGCTCGTTTGAACCAAACTTTCCGCAACAAACGCGGCCCTACCGATGTGCTTTCGTTTCCCGCAAATGGCGCGAGGCCAAAGCGAAGTGCGCATTATTTGGGAGACATCGCGATTTCTCCCGAAACCGCGCGCCGCAACGCGCGCCAGTTTTCGCGCACGTTCCCTGTCGAAATGCGCATCCTGATTTTGCATGGGATGCTTCATCTGGCGGGTTTCGATCATGAAACCGACCACGGCGAAATGGATCGGTTGGAGCGGCGCCTCCGCCGGCGGTTGGGGGTCGTCTAACGGGATGACGCTCCTTTATATACTGGCAGTCTCCGCGCTCGGTGTAGGGTTGGTGGTGTTCTCCTACATTGACCGGATCTATCGCGAACTTGGCCGGGTGACAACCGGCCACGTGCACACACATCTCGAAATCTTCGAAGCCGAGGTCGAGCCCCACTTCCATCTGGAACGCGCCCGCGCAACTACCGGGTTCCGGCTGCTGGCGAATCTTTGGCTCGTGGTCGTCACGGCGGAGACCGCTCGCGGCGTCATTGTATTCGTTCCCGGAACGTGGGACGCGTTGGCGCAAGCGCTGATCTACGTGCTTGTGGAAGTGCTACTGCTCTCGCAGTTCATTCCTGATTTTCTGCTCGTGCGCACGACGGGGCGCTGGCTCGTCCGATTTGCCCTCGTGATTCGCGCGTTCCTTTGGATCGTTTGGCCGTTCCGGGTCGTCCTTGAACTCGCGGTTTCACTCGCGCGCATCTCCGATGACCATCTTTCCGATAGTTCGGCCACGCAACAGGAGGGAATCGAAGCCCTGGTCGATGCTGCCGAGCAGGAGGGCATCCTCGAGCGGTCCGAAGCCCAGATGATCGAGCAGGTCGTCGAATTTAGCGATAAGCGCGTTCTGGAATTCATGACGCCGCGGCCGGACGTCATCGCCATCCACGCCGATTCCACTGTGGAGCAACTCCGGAAGCTTCTGATCGAGACTAAATTGTCGCGCGTTCCCGTGTACGAACAATCCCTCGATGACGTGATCGGCGTGGCCCTGGCGCGCGATTTGCTACAGATTACCGAAGACGAAGCCCGGCACCGGACCGTTCGCGAGCTCGCCCGGCCCACTTTGTTCGTTCCCGAGACCAAGCGTGGTTCGGATTTGCTGAAAGAAATGCAGCGGCGAAATCAGCAGATGGCTATCGTCGTGGACGAGCATGGTTCTGTCGCGGGCATTGTTACCGTCGAAGATCTGGTGGAAGAAATCATCGGTGAAATCGGAGAGGACGATCGCGTGCCCGCCCCCGATGCTATTCGCGAAACCGATGGAAGCCTGGTCCTTCGCGGCAGCGTTTCGATCGAAAAAGTGCAGGAACTGTTTGGCGTGGAATGGAACGTTACCGGCGAAGAATCCGCCACCACCATTGCCGGCCTGCTCAACCACGTCGCTGGGCATGTTCCCTCGCCGGGAGAACACTTGGACTACGGCGGCCTGCGCTTTGAAATTCTGGAAGCCAACCGGAGGAAGGTCCTGCGCCTCCGCGCCCGCCGCCTTCCCGCGCCAGTTTCAGCGCATTGACTTTGGCATATATCGGAGGCAGGGCTTCAGGAAGTCGAATCGAAGTGCTTCTCGGTGAAAAGCGCGCCGACTGAAGAGTCGTGCGGCAACGGCAAATTCAGAGCGTCAGCTCTTAGTGGCACAGACTTCAGTTTGTGCGCCTTTTCAGTGGGTTTAAGCCGGATTCAAAAAGCAGACAAAACCCAAACAAAAACCGCACAGACTGAGGTCTGTGCCACCAAATCTGCTTCATATCGGCACGAACCAGCCAACTAGCTGATTAACTTCGCTATCAAAAACGCAGCACCGGCTGCCAAGCCCCCGATCACAACGGTTTGCACGGCGCCCTTAAGTGGATTGATTCCGGTGAAGTGCCCCTTCACCCATCCGAAGACCGCTAGCGCCAGCAGCGTGACCCCGACCGACCACCGAAGTCCGGTTTGCACGCTGGTGAGTAGAATGTAGGGCGTGAGCGGGATCAACCCACCGACGATATAGGACATGGCGATTGTCAGCGCGCTAATCCGCGCCCTTGTAGGCTGCGGCTCCTCAAGGCCTAACTCGAATCGCATCATGAAATCCACCCAACTTTTTTGATCTCCCGTAATCGCGTTAACCACGGGGGCCATTTGCGCTTCAGTTAGTCCATAGTCGCGAAAGACTTTGGCGACCTCTTCCACTTCGAGGTCACGCATTTCGACGGTTTCACGAACTTCGCGCTCGCGCTCCGATGCGTAGTGTTCGAGATCGGTTTTGGCAGCCAAGTATCCGCCCAAACCCATGGCGATCGAACCCGCGGCAATCTCCGCGAGCCCCGCAGTGACGACGAGGGCGGACGCATGAGGGTTCGAGGCCACAGCACCCGATATGCCAGCCGCAAGAGCGAACGGTACCGTCAAGCCATCGGACATTCCGATCACAACGTCGCGAACGGAGGCGGTAGCTGTAAAATGCTTTTCGACATGAGGTGTTGCGGGCATCAGTGCTTCTCCGAATGCGAAAGTTTTAACCGGACGGTGAAGTGTCGCTGAATCCGTCCGAGGTTTCGGAAGTGTAGCACGTCCGGCGACAGCCTCAGAGAGATCTCGGGCTAAGTTAGGACAGACACTGTTGTCTGGCCAGGCCAAGATTGCCATTGCAAAGCGGAGATCGCCGCTGCAAAGGCGGACAGCCATTGGCTGTCCTACTAAAACCCCATGATCCTTGGAATAGCGGGTTATGATGGGTGGTCAAGGTTCGTGACGGGCGCGTATCGCCACGATCATATGTTTTGGTGAATTAGATAAACACATCTTATGGCACAAGAATTCAAATCCGGGTTTGTTGCAGTGGTCGGGCGGCCGAATGCCGGGAAATCCACGCTTGTAAACAGGCTCGTAGGCCAAAAAGTCGCCATCGTAACGTCGCGCCCCCAGACCACGCGTAACCGGATTCAGGGAATTGTGAATCGCCCAAACGCGCAAGTCGTGCTGATCGATACGCCCGGCCTGCACCGGCCCGATTCCGCTCTCGGCCGCCAAATGATGGGAGAAGTCAACGCCGCATTCGATGCCGTCGATGTGCTCGCGCTGATCCTGGATGTGAGCGAAGATGTCGGCAAGGGAGATCGCCATGCGATCGAGCGTGCGGCCCGTTTTGAAGGAACGCGTTTCCTCCTTCTGAACAAAGTGGACCGCATTCCGAAGGACACTTTGCTTCCCATCATCGAAAGCATCGGGAAAATGGCCGATTTCGCCGAAATAATTCCAATTTCCGCGTTGACGGGCGACGGCGTCGATCGCGTTCTGGAAAAATTCATCGACTACCTACCTTGCGGCGAGCCGCACTTTCCCGCGGACCAATATACCGACCAGCCCGAACGATTTCTCGCGGCTGAGTTAATCAGGGAGAAGGCCATGGCGGGTACGTTTCACGAAGTGCCGCATGCCGTAGCGGTCCTCGTGGATGCATTCGAGGAGACCGACAGGCTGATCCGCATCCGCGCGACGATTTACGTCGAGCGAGAAGGGCAGAAGGGAATCCTCATCGGCAGCAAGGGAGCGTCGCTTAAAAAAATCGGGACCGAAGCGCGCAAGGAACTCGAAGAGATTCTTGGCACGAAGATTTTTCTGGAATTGTTCGTAAAAGTCCTG
>Ga0209011_1000767_pt1 | contig 11812 bp, 11 predicted proteins | sample BlaSpr_A8_OM1_M3_FD_187986 | JGI IMG/M metagenome (GOLD analysis project Ga0209011, IMG submission 187986) | Forest soil microbial communities from Thunder Bay, Ontario, Canada - Black Spruce, Ontario site 2_A8_OM1_M3 (SPAdes) (version 2) | ecosystem: Environmental > Terrestrial > Soil > Boreal... | reverse complement strand
CTCGGGCGGGGGCCCGGGAATCATGGAAGCCGCCAATCGGGGAGCCGCGCTCGCCGGCGGCCGCAGCGTCGGTCTCAACATCGGTCTGCCGCAGGAGCAGCGTCCCAATCCCTATATCACCCCGGAGCTGGGCTTCGAATTCCACTACTTCTTCATGCGCAAGCTGTGGTTCGCGCACCTGGCGCGCGCCCTGGTTGCGTTTCCCGGCGGCTTCGGCACGTTCGACGAGCTATTCGAGATCCTGACGCTGGCGCAGACCCGCAAGCTCGAGCGTTCGATTCCCGTGTTCCTCTACGGTTCGGCGTTCTGGAAAGAAGTGGTCAACTTCGAGGCTCTGGTGCGCCACGGCACCATCGCGGCCGAGGATCTGCAGCTGTTCGAGTTCGTGGATGAGCCGCGCTCGGCGTTCGAGCTCATCAAGAGCCGCGCCCAGCTGGCGCCCCAACCCAAGCCCCCGTTGTGGTTCGCGAAGTCGCGCCGTCACCGCGACGCCTGAGGCCCCTTACGCGACCGGCAGCGCCGGATCGATCTCGGCGGCCCAGGCGAGCAGGCCTCCCTCCAGGTTCGCGGGCGCGGCCACTCCGGCACGCAGCGCCAGCTGGCAGGCTGCGAGGCTGCGGCTGCCACTGCGGCAGATGAACACCGGGGCGTTGTGCGGCGCAATCTCCGCCAGGCGCCGTGGCAACTCGCCCAACGGGATGTTGACGGAACCTTCGAGGTGTCCGGTGCTGAATTCATGCACCTCGCGCACGTCGACCAGGCGCGGCGCCGGCGCGCGTGCGTCGCGCAGCAGCTCGTTCAGGGCGCTGGCCGTGATCCGGCGCACAGCGCCGGCTACGGCATCGGGGGGCTGCGGGGCCGGGTCGCGGGGCTCGGTGATCGTGGGCGCGGTGCCGCACACCGCGCAGTCGGGGCGGCGCGCGACGCGAAATTCCTGGAACCGCATCTCGAGCGCGTCGTAGGTCAGCAGCCGTCCGGTGAGCGGATCGCCCACGCCGGTAATCAGCTTGATGGCTTCGGTCGCCTGCAGAGTGCCCAGCACACCGGGCAGCACGCCCAGAACGCCCGCTTGTGCGCAGTTGGCTACCACGCCCTCGGGTGCCTGCGGGAACACGCACCGGTAGCACGGCCCCCGGCCGGGCACGTAAGTCATGATCTGGCCTTCGAAGCGGTGAATCGCGGCGGACACCAGCGGCAGGCCGAGAATGACGCAGGCGTCGTTGATGAGATAGCGGGTGCCCAGCCGATCGGTGCCATCGAGCACCAGGTCGTAGTCCCTGAACAGCGCGCGCACGTTGGCGGCTTTGAGTTCCAGCGCGTGGGCCACCACCCGGATCTCGGGATTGAGGCTCGCGAGCCGCTCGCGTCCTGCCTCGGCCTTGGATCGCGCGATGGCGCTGCTGTCGAACAACACCTGGCGCTGCAGGTTGGAGAGCTCCACGCGGTCGCAGTCCAGAAGTCCCAGAGTGCCGCAACCTGCGGCCGCCAGATACAGCGCGGCCGGCGAGCCGAGCCCGCCGGCGCCGACCACCAGTACGCGGGCCGCCTTGAGTTTCTCCTGTCCGGCCGCGCCGATTTCGCTGAGCGCCAGATGACGCTGGTAACGGGCGCGCTCGCTGGCGGACAGGGTCACGGGCTCATCCTCCGGAGAGCGCGCAGATCACGTGCACCGTGTCGCCGGCGTGCACCGCCGCCGACAGGTCACGCGCCTCGCTGCTGTTGACGAACAGCCGCATGTGCGGGCGGATACGGTCGTGCTCGTCGATCATGCGGAAGCGGATGCCGGGGCAGCGCTGCTCGAGGTTCGCGAGCACCTCGGCGAGCGTGCTGCCGCGGGCCGCGAGCGTGGCGGCGCCGGCGCTGTAGGAGCGCAGGGGGCTGGCGATACGCACCGTACAGTGGCGTACCAGCTCGCCCGTTCAGTGCGGTGGCCGGGCGTGAGCCAGAATACGCGCTGCACGGCGCGGGCTTGCTCGCCGTCGTGACCCGTGCGAAAGGCGGGCGGTCGCGCGGCTTCGCGCCAACTTCGGCCGCGATCGGTCGAGCGAAACACGGTGGGCCCAAGATGCCCGGTCCTGGTCGCCAGCAGCAACACCCGTGGCTCGCGCGGATCCTGTACGACGTGGTGAATGATTTGGCCGAGAAACTGCGGGCCCGCGAGTTTCCAGTTGCGGCGCGCGCCATCGGCGCGCAGCGCAAACAGACCCTTACGCGTTCCGATCCACAGCGTGCCAGCCATGCGGAAGAGGATCCTCGCCGGGGCGCCGCCTTGTCAACGGCACCGCAAGGCACCGGTTCGCCCGGGCGTGCTCAGGCGGCAGCGGGCTGACAGATGAACAGATGCGCCGGCAACAGGTTGAGCAGCTCGAACCGGCGGCCCACGTAGCCGAAGACGCGCTTCAGGTCCTGCAGCACGCGGGTGGAGAACTGGTACACGAGAAATGCGCCGCCGGGTTCGAGCACATCGCAGGTCTTGCGCAGTATGCGTTGGCGTAGCGGTGCCGGAATGGTGCTGAACGGAATGCCGGAAATGATGTAGTTGGCGCGTGTGTAGCCGAAGCGGCGCAGGATCTCATCGACCGACACGGCCGAGCCTTCCACCACCCGCAGCCGCTCGTCGGTGAATGCGCCGCGCAGGTACTTCACGAAGTCCGGGTTCATCTCGATGGCGATGAGCGTGGCGTCCGGACGCATATGCCGCAGGACCTCCGCGGTGATGCCACCCACTCCGGGACCGTACTCGACAATGACGAGTGCCCGCGCCCAGTTGATCGGCTGCAGCAGCTGCTTGATGAGGAAACGCGAGCTGGGCACGATCGAGCCGAGCATGCGCGGATGCCGGAAGAAGTTGCGCGCGAACAGGAGGACGTTTCCATTCCGTGTCCGACCTGGTGTATGAGGGTTTTTATGCACTTTATTCCCCGCGCGGAGTCGTTTTCACTGCCACTCTATCTATAGCAATAATTGCCGGCGGATACCACTGTGCGCACCGGCAGCCCCGCTCACCGTTCCGGCAAGTCAGCGGCTCTCAGCCGCCGGACCGCCTCGCCTGGTAGCCGAGCTTGCACAGCTCGGCTACCAGGCGGTCACGATGCTCGCCCTGGATCTCGATGACGCCCTCCCTGACGCTACCGCCCGCGCCGCACAGCTTCTTCAGCCGCGTCGCGAGCTCGGCGAGTTGCGCTTCGTCAAGGGGCAGTCCGCTGATCACCGATACACCCTTGCCGCTGCGGCCGGCAACTTCCCGACCGACGCGCACGCGCGCCTGCTGCGGGGCGGTGCGCGCCACGGGCCGGGAGAAGGTGTGTCTGGGCTTCATGCGTAGTGTTACCCGTGTCAGGCGACTACAATCCTGCCGAACTCATACTCGGCACTGCAACCCCTCGCGCGCAAGGCTTCAGAGGCACCCCATGACCCCACGGTCGCGCTTGCATGTTCCTGCCCCGCCGGCACGGCCGGGGCAGGAACCGGATTTCAGCTACGTGCAGATATCCGCGGCAGGCGCGGTGAACCGCCCGGACGTCACCGCCTCCGTGCGCGACATCGAGAACCTCTCCCTGGAGATGGTGCGCGTACTGGATGATGACCACCGGGCGGTCGGGTCCTGGAATCCGCACCTGGAAGCGCCGGAGCTGCAGGTGGCCTTGCGCCACATGCTGCTCACACGTCTGTTTGACGACCGCATGCAGAAGATCCAGCGGCAGGGGCGCATCTCCTTTTATATCAAGTCGACCGGCGAGGAGGCGGTCGCGGTGGCGCAGGGCATGGCCCTGCAGCCGGGGGACATGTTGTTTCCCTCGTATCGCCAGCAGGGCCTGCACGTGGTGCGCGGCCGTAACCTGGTCGAGCTCATGTGTCAGTGCCTGTCGAACACTCACGACATGTGCAAGGGCCGGCAGATGCCCATCATGTACCACTGGGGCAGCGGCAACATCTTCACGATCTCCGGCAACCTGGCTACGCAGTTTCCCCAGGCAGTCGGCTGGGCGATGGCCGCAGCCATCAAGGGCGAAGACCGGATTGCGGCGAGCTGGATCGGCGAGGGCTCGAGCGCCGAAGCCGACTTCCACTACGCGATGACTTTCGCTGCCGTGTACCAGGCGCCGGTGATTCTCAACCTGGTCAACAACCAGTGGGCGATCTCCACCTTCCAGGGTTTCGCGGGGGGTGAGCACCAGACCTTCGCGCAGCGCGGTCCCGGTTACGGCATGCCGGGGATTCGCGTCGACGGCAACGACTTCCTGGCGGTGTACGCGGTGACCCAGTGGGCCGCGCAGCGCGCGCGCCAGAGCGGCGGACCCACCCTGATCGAGCACGTGACGTACCGGGCGGCGGCGCACTCCACCAGCGACGATCCCTCGCGCTACCGCCCCAAGGAAGAGTGGCGCGCCTGGCCGCTCGGGGATCCGGTCACGCGTCTGAAGCAGCACCTGATGGCGCTCGGGGAGTGGTCCGAGGAGCGCCATGGCCGGCTGGAGAAGGAGCTCGAGGCGCACGTCACCGCGTGCTGGAAGGAAGCGGAGTCGTACGGAACGCTCACCGCCGGACCGTCGCTCGACCCGCTGACGATGTTCGAAGACGTGTTCAAGGAGATGCCGCCGAATCTCGTGCGCCAGCGCGAGGAGTTGCGGGCGCTGCGCAGCGCGGCGGCCGCCGGGCGCCAGCAGGCCGCGCCGCCCGTGGCGAACAAGGGCTGAAGCATGGCGCGCATGAACATGGTCCAGGCGCTCAACTCGGCGATGGACGTGATGCTGGAGCGCGATCCGCGCGTGGTCATTCTGGGCGAAGACATCGGTTATTTCGGCGGCGTGTTCCGTGTCACCGAAGGACTGCAGAGGAAGTACGGCGAGCATCGCGTACTCGACACCCCCATCGCGGAAGGCGGCATCATCGCCGCGGCCATCGGCATGGGGGTCAACGGCCTCAAGCCGGTCGCGGAAATCCAGTTTGCCGATTACATCTATCCCGGCTTCGATCAGGTGGTGAGCGAGCTCGCCCGGCTGCGCTACCGCTCGGCGGGAGAGTTCTCCGCACCCGTGACCATCCGCACCCCGTGCGGCGGCGGTATCCGCGGCGGGCAGACCCACTCACAGAGCCCGGAGAGCATTTTCACGCACGTGTGCGGCATCAAGGTCGTCATGCCTTCCAACCCCTACGACGCCAAGGGCCTGCTGATCAGCTCGATCGAGGACGAGGATCCGGTGGTGTTCTTCGAGCCCAAGCGTATCTACAACGGGCCGTTCGACGGCGATCCCCACAAGCCCGCGGTGCCGTGGAGCGCGCACCCGCGCGGCGAGGTTCCCGATGGTCACTACCGCGTGCCGATCGGCCGCGCGGAACTCGTGCGCGAGGGCAAGGAAGTCACCGTGCTGACGTACGGCACCATGGTGCATGTCGCCGAGGCCGCGGTGCGGCTTGCGGGTGTCGACGCGGAGATCGTCGACGTGCGCACCATGGCGCCGCTGGACGTGGACACCGTGTGCACGTCGGTGTGCAAGACCGGCCGCTGCGTGGTGGTGCACGAAGCGACGCGCTTCAGCGGCTATGGTGCGGAGCTCGTGGCCACGGTGCAGGAACAGTGCTTCTGGAATCTCGAAGCGCCGGTGCTGCGCGTTACCGGCTGGGACACTCCTTATCCGCACGCGTTCGAATGGGAGTATTTTCCGGGACCGGCCCGCATTGCCGCGGCGCTGAAGCGGGTCATGGAGGCGGGGTGAGCAGGTACGTCTTCAAACTGCCCGATCTGGGCGAAGGCACGGTCGAGGCGGAAATCGTCAACTGGCGCGTGAAGCCCGGCGACACCGTCGCCGAGGATGACGTGCTGGTCGAGGTGATGACCGAGAAGGCCGCCGTGGAAGTACCGGCGCCGGTGAGTGGACGCGTGCTAGCCACGACCGGCGCGCCCGGCGACATGGTGCCGGTGGGTGCAGAGCTGATCGTGTTGGAAACGCAGCCTGACGCTGCGGCGCAAGCCCCGCCCGCGCCGGCGGGGAAGTCCGCGCCGGTCGCAGCGGCGGGCAGCGCGACGCCTGCGATGACGTCCGCGGGCGGTAACGGCGCTGCGGCCGTACACGCGACGCAGGATCCTGCCGCCGCCCGCACCGGCCGCGTCGCGACTTCGCCCGCCATTCGCCGCCGCGCGCACGAGGCCGGGATCGACCTGCGGCAGGTTGCCGGCTCCGGACCCAACGGGCGGATCGTGCCGAAGGACCTGGAAGCCTACGTGGCGCGCCGCGCGCCGCAGCCGACGCCGCTGCGTGCGGCGCCCAAGGCAGTGCCCGCCGCCCGGGCTGCCGAGCCGCGCGTCGCGCCGAGCGGCGCCACGGAAGAGATCAAGGTGATCGGTCTGCGCCGCCTCATTGCCCAGCGCATGAGCGAGGCGAAGCGCAACATCCCGCACTTCGCCTACGTGGAGGAACTCGACGTCACCGAGCTCGAGTCCCTGCGCCGCCACCTGAACAGCAGGCTTGCTCAGGGTGCGCCGGCGCTGACCTATCTGCCGTTCCTGGCGCTGGCGCTGGTGCGCGTGCTGCGGGATTTTCCACAATGCAATGCGCACTACGACGCGGAGCGGGGCGTGATCGTGCGTCACGGGTCGGTGCACCTGGGTGTCGCCACCCAGACTGCTGAGGGCCTCAAGGTGCCGGTGGTGCACGACGCGCAGGCGCTCTCGCTGTGGGATCTGGCGGCCGAGATGCGCCGGGTGAGCGAGGCGGCGCGCAGCAACAAGGCGAAGCGTGAAGAGCTGACCGGTTCGACCATCACCATCACCAGTCTCGGCAAGCTGGGCGGCATCGCCAGCACGCCGATCATCAACGCCCCGGAAGTGGCCATCATCGGCGTGAACCGCGCCCTCGACCGCCCGGTGGTCGTGGACGGCGCCATCGCGATCCGGCGCACCATGAATCTCTCCTCCTCCTTCGACCACCGCTTCGTGGACGGTTACGACGCGGCCGCGATGATCCAGGCGCTCAAGGAGTGCCTGGAGCATCCCGCCACGATTTTCATCGCCGCTTGAGATCAGCGCGCTTAGCTGACATGCGTGCAGCGCGCGGCATTGGCGGCATTGGCAGCATCCTCCTGCTCGTCACGGCGTGCGGGGGCGGTGGAGGCGGTGGCAGCATGATGCCACCGCCAGGCGGGCCACCGCCGTTCACCTCCGTCACCCAGGTGCGCGTTTCGCCGCCCTCCACGTTCAGCGCCGGCTGCGACGGCGTGTCGGCGACGGGAACGCTGTACACCAACACGGCGGCCGAGCCGTATCTGGCGGTCAATCCGACCAGTCCCATGAACCTGATCAGCGCCTGGCAGCAGAACCGCTGGTCGGATGGCGGCGCGCAGGGCCTGAATCTCGCCGCGTCCTTCGATGGCGGTATGAGCTGGACGCTGTCGAACGCGGCGTTCTCGCGCTGCACCGGCGGCAACTCCGGCAACGCCGGCAACTATGCCCGCGCCACCGACGTGTGGCTGACGGTCTCGCCCACCGGTGTGGTGTACGCCCTGTCGTTGTCCTTTAGCGGTGGCACGCTGCTTCCCGGTTCTTCAAGCGGCATGCTGGTCGCGCAATCCCAGGACGGCGGCCTCATCTGGAGCGCGCCGATCGCGCTCATCCAGGACGGCGCGACGGTCTTCAATGACAAGGGTTCCATCACGGCCGACCCGACCGACGCGAATTACGTGTACGCGGTGTGGGACCGGCTCAGCGGGCAGACGGCCGGGCCGGGCTACTTTGCCGTGACCGCCGACGGGGGTGCTACCTGGCAGGCCGCCCGCAGCATCTACGACCCGGGACCGCAGAATCAGACCCTCGGCAACCAGATCGTGGTGCTGCCGGGCGATGTGGTGGTCAACATTTTCACCGAACTCGGGGCGACCTCGGCACTGGTGCGGGCGATGCAGTCCTCCGATCACGGCACCACCTGGTCAGCTCCGGTCACGGTCTCCGATCTGCAGCCCGTCGGCACCACCGATCCGAACACCCACGCGCTGGTGCGCGACGGCTCCGATCTGGTGTCCGTGAGTGTCGGCCCCGGGGGCATCATCTACGTCGTCTGGCAGGACTCGCGCTTTTCCGGCGGACAGCACGATGGCATCGCCATGACGCACTCCTCGGATGGCGGGCTGACCTGGTCGGTGCCCGTGCAGGTCAACGCCGACCGCAGCGTGCCGGCATTCACGCCGACCATTCACGTGCGCGCGGATGGTGTCATCGGCGTGACCTACTACGACCTGCGCAACGCCACATCCTCGCCCGCCTCGCTCCTGACGGACTGCTGGCTGGTCACCTCCAGCGACGGTGTGACCTTCAGGGAGTCACACCTGTCCGGACCTTTCGACCTGGACCTCGCGCCGATTTCACAAGGGCTGTTTCTCGGCGACTACGAATCACTCGCGAGCACCGCGAGCGGCTTCCTGCCCTTTTACGTGCAAACCGACGCCGGTACCCAGGTCCGCAGCGATGCGTTCATCGCCTTTCCTCCGGCGACGGCGGCCACCCAGGCGATGGCGGGCGCGGCGGTCACCAGCTTCCAGGCGCTGGCGGCGCCGGCGGGCATGAGCCCGACGCCCGCCGCGCGCCAGCGCGTCGTGGAGCGCATCAGGCTCACTCGCGCGCAGCGCCGGCATCAGCCGGGCTAGGCTCCCACAGCTCCACAGGATTTCCTTCCGGATCATGCAGACGGGCGAATCGCCCGTTGGGGTAGTGCTGCGGATCAATCTCGACGGCAATGCCCGCCGCGCGCAGTTGCGCCACCATGGCCTCCAGGCTCCGCACCCTGAAATTGACCATCCACTGCTTCTGGCCGGGGCCAAAGTAGCTGGTCGACTCCTCGAACGGTGCGAACGCGGTGGGACCGGCCTGCTGTTGCCAGACCGGGTCGTCGTAGTTCGCGGGAACCACCGCGACCCCGAGGTGCTCGCGATACCACGCGGCGAGGCTTTCCGGGTTACGCGCGCGGAAGAACAGGCCGCCAATGCCTAACACGACTTCCATCAGGAGCGATGCTCAGGGCCGCCGGCGTACTTCTTCTCGCCCGCATCGACCCTGAGCTTCAGGCGGTTCTGTGAGGGTGGCAGCGGGCAGGTCGCGAAGTCATTCAGCGCGCACGGCGGGTTGAAGGCCTTGTTGAAATCCACCAGCGCCGTCTGGCCCTGGGGCAGCGGAATGTACAGGAACCGTCCGGCGCCGTAAGTCTCATGTCCGCTGGTGGTGTCCGCGAACATGATGAACAGCTCTTTGTCGCCCGGCGTTTCGAGCACGGTATCGAGCCGCCACTCGCGGCCATTTTTCCTGAAGACCACCGCGCCCGGCGACTGTGCCTCCTCTTCCATGCCAAGGATGTTCACGATCTTCAGGTGGTGCGCCGGCTCGTAAGGCTCGAAGCGGGCGTTGCACACCCACTCGGTGCTGACCGGGAAGTAGGTGAGCCCGCTGAAGTTGCGGCGGTGGGGATTGTCGAGATCACGCACCCGCACGCCCAGATTGCCGGCGCGCTCGATGACGAAGAAGCGCAGCGAGCCGCTGGCGAGCACCGTGGGTTCACCCTGGGCATCGGAGGCGAGATCCAGCGATGTGACCGCCCGTCCGTCGTGCGTCACGCCGGCACCGGGACGGGCGACGAAGCGTACCTGGTGGCCGCTCAGCACGAATGAGCCGGCGGTGTCGGCGAGCGATGCGTTGTCGAGGATCAGCGCGTTCGAGGAGGCACGGCCGAAACTGTTCTCACCCTCCTTGAGCCACAGGAGTCCGGCGAGCGTCAGCCACCCGGTGTCGCTGGTGAGTCGGCCGACGCGCTCGGCGCGCCACGCATCGATGCTGAGGCGTTCGGCCTGCAGATCGGCGCCGGCCCCGGCGCAGGGCGCGAGCAGCATCGTTCCCAGCAGAATCACTGCCGCGGCGCTGAGGCGCGCGCCCTGATCCCGGTGCATGGTGCATCCTCCTGGCAGGTGTGTGTGGTGGCCGCATTTTATGCCATCACGCATCGCGCCCGAGGATCTCCTCGCGCACGTCCGAGATCTCCCGGGCACGCGAGGGCCGCGCCCCCTCACAGCGCTCGGGGCGCGGGCAGCGGTCGCTGCGCGGACAGATGATGCGCGCGGGCTTGCCGAGCGCGTCCCCGATCCAGGCGATGTTCAGTACCTTGGAGACCGCGTCGAGCACCTGGGCAGCCGGCTTCGGAACACGCGCTTCGCCGCGCCGGTGCAGGCACTCCCGCAAGATCGAATCGATCACCGGCTCGCTCGGCACGCCGTTCGAGGCGAGCGCCGGCGCCAGGTCCACGCCGACCGACAGCACGTGCGGATTGCCTGCCATGTCATGAACCCGGCGCGAGTGACAGCAGTACAGGAGCGAGCGCTCGCCATCGCGCAGCACCGAGATCTGCGATCCGCACACGCCACGATCGCCGTCGATCATGCGAAACACCGCCCAGTTGGGGCACGGGTCGCTCACCTGCGCGAGGTTTCCCCATGGCAGGGGAATGCCGTTGCCGCGATACACCGCGCGCAGATACCCGGGCGGGTAGGCGTCGAAGAAATGCCAATACGGATAGGGAGACACCTTGGTCATCCGCCGCATCACCACGGCGGGGGTGAGCTCGAGCTTCGCGCCCGCCTCCACCCGGTGGCGCTCGCGGGCGAGGAAGCGCCGGAACGGGACCCGCGGCGCGAGCAGCGCGCCGGCAAAGAAGCTGCACTCGAAGTCGCGCCACGCGTGCAGCACGTCGCGGGCACTCATGCCCACCGCGCTCGAGCCGCCCTCGGGACTGCCGCCCATCTCCCCGCCCGTGGCGTGCGCGGACTTCAGCCCATCCCCGCCGTGCAGCACCTTGTGGGCGATGTGCGCCGCGAGATCGAACTTGAGCCGGGCGGGGTCCGCTTGCAGGGCGCGATTTGCGTACACCACCCGCGGCGCCTCGAAGAACGAGCGCACCATGCTGCGCACCTCGCGGTCCTTGTCGCGCGCCAGCACCGGCTTGCGGTCGAACCAGCGGATCTCCAGCCCGTGGCGCCGGCACAAGCGCATCAGATCCTCGACCGACAGCGGGAAGCGCCGCTCGCCCACGTTGTCGGCAGCGCGTTCCAGGTCGGGGAAATCATTGCGTGACATCTCCTGGTGTGAGCGGATGAGAAGGTGCGCGAACTGCCGCCCGCTGGTGCCGGTCTGGGCGAGCAGCTCCGGTATCGCCGCCTGCAGCAGGCTCTTGGAGAACAGGAACGCCGGCTCGAGCGGGATGCGTGCGGCGGCGCCTCCGGGGGCGGGCGCGGGCAGCTCGAAATCCTCGCTCTCGTCCAGAAACCACGCGGGCGCACGCTGAAATACCGCGGCCAGCAGCTCGAGCAGCTCCCCGGAGGGGGTGCGCTTGCCGCTCTCGATCATGCTCAGGTAGGAGACCGAGGGTGCGATGCCGGAATTGCGCTGGATGCAGCGCACCGACAGTTCCTCCAGTGTCAGTCCGTTGCGCTTGCGTACCGAGCGCAGTTTGGCGCCGAGAAAATGGCCCCTGCGTAACAGCTCCGCCACAGCTTCACCCGTCCGCTCAGTGTGAAGGACTATGTGAAATTAACAGTGTGAAGTTTCCACGGTCAAATTCCCGCGCAATCCGGGTATGCTCGCCTCATGAACGCCGAGACCCAGGCGCGGCTGTATTCGCGGGAGCAGACCGGACCGAAGCTCGAGGTCCTGGGACCGAAGATCGAGCGCGCAGAGGAGGTGCTGACGCCTCTGGCGCTGCAGCTGCTGGCGAGTCTGCACCGGCGGTTCAACCCGCGGCGCCTCGAGTTGCTCAATGCGCGCGCACGGCGCCAGGCGTTG